>Ga0134126_10000209_pt1 | contig 77375 bp, 63 predicted proteins | sample KB31752_FD_96881 | JGI IMG/M metagenome (GOLD analysis project Ga0134126, IMG submission 96881) | Terrestrial soil microbial communities with excess Nitrogen fertilizer from Kellogg Biological Station, Michigan, USA - KB3-175-2 | ecosystem: Environmental > Terrestrial > Soil > Unclassified ...
CAACTGCTGGCGTTGAGCGGCCGTCAAAACGGGAACAAAGATGCGAGGTTTCATACCTCATTATTCGTGCCCAACTGCGATCAGGAAAGACCTTGATTGACGTTGCACTAGCACTCATCACAATAGAGTTTGCCAGCCCGCAGCGCCAGCAAGGGATTTCCCTTGCTGGCGCTGCGGGCTGGCAAAGATGTCGTTGTTGACGCGGCGGTCTGGCACGAAGAATCGCCGCCCTCACTTGGCCGATTTCGGCCGCGTCACCATTGGGAAGTCATCGGTGCGGAACGGCGTAGCCGGCAGGCCATCCTTGTTCCACAGATTGACCGTCGGATTGTTCGACCATCCATAGCGCACCGCCACGGGCTTGGCAACCTTATCGCTGCGGACGACGACTTTGTCTCCCTTGATCTCCGCCTTCGCCGGGTGGAATACCTGATCCGAACCGGCCACGGTGAAGCCTTGCAAGTTCTCCCCCTTCATCTCCAGTCCCTTGCCGAGATGGGTGAAACTGAGGACCGCCTTATCCCCTTCGATCTTCAAACTCTCAAAGACCGGGCCGGCATACTCGATTTTCTCACCATAACCCAGAGCGAGCGCGGCCAGCGCCAGACGAGCGCCGACCGGCTCTTTCTTCTTGGGATGGATGTCGATCGCATCGCCGACATCGGTGATGACGGCCATGCCGGTATTTTTGAGATTCTGCGTCGTCAACAATTGCGCCTCGCGCAATTCCGCCCAAGTGCGATCGCTTTTGTCTCCGCGTGAAATCCACGGGGCCAGCTGCACGAACAGGAAGGGGAAATCGCCTTCTTTCCAGTCGTCGCGCCAGTTTTGGATCATTGTCGGGAACAGCTTGCGATAGCGATAGGCTTGGCCGGCGTTCGATTCGCCCTGATACCAGATGGCACCCTTGATGGCGTAGGGAATGAGTGGTGCAATCATGCCGTTGTACAGTGCCGAGGGCGAGTTGGCGTGCGTCGGACTCTTGGGGGTCTTCGCGCCGTTTTCCTTGGCACTCTTCACCGCGTCCTTGTATTTTTCGACCGCCTTGTGGTAGTTGATGGATTCGTTCTTCCATTCCTCATGGGATTCAAGGACGGGTCGGCTGGTCCACGCTTCCGCGAGTGTGCCGCCCCAGGACGTATGAATCAAGCCCACCGGGACATTACGAGCCTTCTGCAAATCGCGGCCGAAATAGTAGGCTACGCCGGAGAAATTCTTGACCGTGTTCGGATTGCATTCAACCCATTTCGGATCGCCAATGAAGCTTTTAACGGACTTATCGGAAGGATGTTTCGGCACGGTGAAAAGGCGAATCTGCGGATTCTTGGCGTTCTTAATCGTCTCCTGGGCGTTGTGACAAGAGGCCAGGTTCATTTCCATGTTCGATTGACCGCTACAAATCCACACCTCGCCGACATAGACATTTTTCAGGGTGATGGTGTTCTTGCCCTTGATGACCATCTCATAGGGACCGCCGGCCATCTCCGGCGCAACCTGGATAGCGACCATCCACTTGCCATCCTGGTCGGCCGTGACGCCGGCACTGGCGGCAGTACTGCTGGCAGTGTTCGCGGTGGTTTTGGTGGCCGTGAAGGTTACGTTGACGGATTCTCCCGGAGCGGCCTTGCCCCAGATAGGACACTTCATGCCCTGTTGCAGAACCATGCCATCAGAAAAGAGGGCATGCGGTTTGACGTCGGCGCGAGCTTGCGAGCCGGCAAAACAGGCTGCGGCCGCCAGCGCTAGGGCAGCCAAAATACGTCGCTTCATGGTGAGACTCCTCGTTGTGCGATCGAATGAGATTCTCGTTACGCCCTCCTTTGGGGCGTTTGATCCTGTGCAGGATGGTAACATGCGTGTCGCGGCGATGCACCTTGTTTTCTCTCGCGTCGCAATCGTTCCGGCGGCGGCGTTGTAAACTGTGCCGTCTTTGACGCCGACCGGCTTTTCGCAACGCATCTACGGCTCACTGCGCGTCTTTTTCGTCGCCCGCAGCGCTCGCCATACCAGGAACAGACTGCACGGCAGACCGAGAACGCCGGGGATAGAGAGATCAAAGAACGGCTCAGCCAGCACGCGATGACACAGCATCAGCGTCGATCCCAGAAAGAGCGATGCGCTGAGCAGACCATCCACCAGCAGGGCGACCGACGTTTCCAGACGGCGATGCTCCAGGTGAAACTTGAATTGCCCGCGCTTGGTGCGATCGAGGATGTCGCCCACATCGCCCGGCAGCGTCCGCATCAGATGGTCCCACTCCATGAACATCCGCCGCCAATGGCGAAAGATCCGTCGCGGCGACAATTTTTCCTGGACAACCCGCACGTAATAAGGCCGGATCATCTCCGCCAAGCTGAATGAGCGATCGAGCTGCCGCGATGTGCCTTCGAGTACAATCATCGCCTTGAGCAGCGGCGCTAGATTGGCCGGCAGCAGCAGATGATAGCGACGAATGATGTCGGTAATGCCGTTGAGCGCACCGGAAACATCAAACTGATTGAGCGATTGTGTCCCGTAGTCGGCGAGAAAATCGTGAATCTCGGCCTCGAAAGCGTCGCGATCGAGGTCGGCCGGCACACGCGCCAGCCGCGTCACCATGCCGGTGAACTGATTGGAGTCTTTATTGATGGCGGCGAGCAACATGGTCGTGAAGGCGTCGCGCGTGTGGTCGTCGAGCCGGCCCACCATGCCGCAGTCGAGTACGCCGATCACCGTGCGCGGCAACACCAGCAGATTGCCGGGATGCGGGTCGGCGTGATAGAAGCCATCGCGGAAGATCATGCCGAGGATGATGTTGGCGCCGCGGCGCGCGATCGTCCGCAGATCGTGCCCTTCTTCTTTGAGACGTTCCGTGTCTCCAATGGAGATGCCATCAAGGTAATCCAGCGTCAGCACACGCTGTGATGAGAGGGACGGATGCGGAGCGGGAAAGCGTACCGTCGCGTCGCCCTGGAAATTGTGGATGAATTCTTGAATGTTGCGCAGTTCGCGGCGAAAATCCAGCTCGCGCAGCAACGTACGGCGGAACTCCATCATGGTGGCGTGCGGCCGATAGTGGCGTAACTCCGCGCTGTATTTCTCGCCGATTTCGCTCAGGGCCATCATAATGTCGAGATCGGTGGCGACCTTGTCTTCAATGTTGTGATGCAACACCTTGACGACGACTTGCTGGCCATCACGCAGCCGCGCGCGATGAACTTGGCCGATGGACGCCGACGCGAACGCCACGTCCTCGAACTCGGCGAAAAGCTCCTTGATGGGCTTGTGCAATTCCGCTTCGATGAGGGTGCGGGCCGTCTCAGGGGGATCGGCGGGGGTGTCGTCTTGAAGACTGGTCAGTTCGTCGGCGAGGGCGGGGCCGACGAGATCGGGGCGGGTGCTGAGAATCTGGCCGAGCTTGATGAAGGTAGTGCCCATCTCCGTCAGGGCCATGCGAATGCGCACCTCGGTGGGCAGGCCGGCGATAGGTTGGCCATCGAAACTGGTGAGGAATTTACGAACAGGCCGGACATTGACGGCCTTGAGCCAGTCGGCCAGGCTGTACTTGCAGAGGATGGTCACGATCTGGGCCAGCCGACCGGCGGTGCGCTGCCCTCGGGCGAGGGTCGTGAGATCCATGAGGCGGTGACTCCGAAATCGTGAACTCTCTTCAGTTATTCGTTCGCTCTGCCGGCATCTTAGCGGCTCTCACGCAATGCGGTAGGTCCGGCGAGCCGAGCCGGACGGAAAGAAGTGCCGCTCGGCTCGCGGCACCTACTCAAGCCGTGCCGCTCGGCTCGCGGCACCTACCTCAATGCGTGCCGCTCGGCTCGCGGCACCTACTGGCGGTAGGTCCGGCGAGCCGAGCCGGACTTAGAGAAGTGCCGCTCGGCTCGCGACACCTACCGAGCGAGCCGGTTCGGTCAGGATCAACCTATTTCTTCTTGGATGAATGCTCCTTCGCGGCACCAACCTTTTTGCCAGCCCGCAGCGCCAGCAAGGGAATGTACCTTGCTGGCGCTGCGGCTGGCAATTTATTGTGTTCGTGCCGCTTATCGATTACACTTCTTTTATAAAGACACGCCAGGGAGGAATGCATGTTCAACCTCTACAATCGCGGAACCCAATTGTGCGACGGCCTGACGCGGCGGGAATGGCTGCGTGTCGGCGGTCTGGGCGCGTTCGGCCTGTCGCTGCCGGCCCTGCTGGGTGCGCGGAGTGAGGCCGCGCCCGCCGCAGGTTCATCGTTTGGCAAGGCCAAGGCGTGCATTCTTCTCTTCCATCTGGGTGGACCGCCACAGCACGAGACATGGGATCCCAAGGACGCCGCTCCGGTCGAGATACGTGGCGATCTGAAATCCATCGCCAGCAATGTTCCCGGCATCCGCGTTGGCGAACTGATGCCGCGCACCGCCCGGATGCTCGATCGTATCTGCGTGCTGCGTGCCATGTCCACCAGCGACAACGCCCATTCATCGAGCGGTTACTGGATGCTGACGGGCACGCCGCATCAGCCGATGAACTCGGAGAACGCCAAGCCGGGCGCTCCCAACGATTGGCCCAGTACGGCCGCCGTCGTCAATCGCCTGCGTCGCGGCAAGGGCGGTTTGCCGGCCGCCATCACGCTGCCGGATCACATCTGGAACACTGGTATGATCTCCTGGCCCGGTCAGGATGGCGGTTTCCTCGGTCGCACCGCCGACCCCTGGCTGATTCACTGCGATCCGTCCACGCCGGGCTTCCAAATCCCCGGCCTCAGCCTCGCCTCGGACGTGTCCGCCTCGCGTCTGAATGGGCGGTTGTCGTTGTTGGAGCAGGTCAATCACCGTCTCGACGCCGCCGCGAATAGCGACGCCATCACACGATTCGATCATCGCAGCCAGCAAGCGTTCGATCTGCTCCGCGCCGGCAAGGCGCGGCGAGCTTTCGATCTCCACCGCGAACCAGCGGCGCTGCGCGATCGCTATGGCCGCAATCGCTGGGGGCAGAGCGTGTTGCTCGCGCGCCGACTGGTCGAATCCGGCGTGTCGTTGGTGCAGGTCAACTGGACGCGCATGCCCGGCGACACCAACGACAGTCCCGCCTGGGATACGCACGCTGGCAACGCCAAACGGCTGAAGAATAATCTGATGCCGCCGATGGATTTGGCCTATTCCGCCCTGCTGGAAGACCTGGAGAGCCGGGGGTTGTTGCAGGAAACGCTTATCGTGTGGATGGGCGAGTTCGGTCGCTCGCCGAAAATCAATGGCGGCGGTGGGCGCGATCACTGGGGCCGTGTCTTTTCGGTGGCGCTGGCCGGCGGCGGCGTGCGCGGCGGACAGGTTCTCGGTTCCTCCGATAAGACCGGCGGTTTGCCGAGCGAGGGCCGGGTTCAACCGCAGGATCTGACGGCGACGGTTTTTCACTGTTTAGGCTATCCAGCGCACACCGAAATTCACGACACGCTCGGCCGGCCGCTGGCCATCAGCCGCGGCGAAGTCATCTCGCAAGTGATCTAAGATCCGCTATCCGCCGTCCGCTATCCGCTATCCGCTTTGACCGCTGGCGGATAGCGGTACGGCTAAACGAAGATAGCAACCCCCTAGATAAACTGCTGCCGGACAAATAAAACATCCGCTGGCCGCTATCCGCTATGACCGCTAGCGGATAGCGGATAGCGGATAGCGGATAGCGGTAAGGAGCAAAACGAGGATGACCGAAATCAAAGCGACGAATATCACCTGGCACGAGGGACACGTCGGCCGCGACGAACGAGGGCAGTTACTCAAGCAAAAGGGGGCAACGCTGTGGTTCACCGGCCTTTCGGGGTCGGGCAAGAGTACCATCGCCTACACGCTGGAGCATGCGTTGGTGCAGCGCGGCCGGCTTGCCTACGTGCTGGACGGCGATAACATCCGCCACGGCTTGAACAAGAACCTCGGCTTCTCTGCCGCCGACCGCGAAGAGAATATCCGTCGCATCGGCGAGGTAGCGAAACTGTTCGCCGACTGCGGCGTCCTGACCATGACCAGCTTCATCAGCCCCTATCGAGCCGACCGAGATAAGGTCCGCGCCCTGCATGTCGAAGGCAAATTGCCGTTCATCGAGGTCCACGTCAATACGCCCATCGAAACTTGCGAGCAGCGCGATCCCAAGGGTCTGTACAAGAAGGCACGCGCCGGCCAACTGAAGGGCTTCACTGGTATCGACGATCCCTACGAGGCACCGAACACGCCGGAATTGACCATCGACGCGACCAGCACGACACCTCAGCAAGCGGCGGTCCTGCTGATCGAATACCTCGAAAAGCAGGGGATTCTGTAACACAAGTCGGGAGCGCCAGCGACAGGGAGCTTCACCTGTCGCTGATGCTCTCGATTTGTCGTATTCGATGCGATCGTTTCTGTTGGTGTCATCTTCCTTATCTCCACCCTCCGCCCTACTTCTCCCAATCGTTGCATTCCGTAGCCGCTTGGGAAAAAAGCCTTGTTTTTTGAGGAGTTCGCTTCAGAGCCGCGTTGACACTCTCCGCGAGCAAACGTAGACTTGGCCCGGCGACGTGAGCGAAGACGACTTTTTTAGCCCAAGTCATTCGCTTGCAACGCCTTACAATCCCTACCATCGGCGGAATCGCTAGAATTGGAACAATCGGGTATCTCATGGCACATACTGACCTGCCCGCCTTTCTGTCCCGTCCAGCCGAGGGGTTTTACACCTCGGAAGTACCGGCCTCCCAGGAGCGTCGCGGCGACGGCTGGCCGTTGCGGACCTTCCTGCCGACCGGCTACGAACCCAACTATCCCTATCCGCTGCTGGTTTTCTTGCACGGTCATGGGGGTAGTGAGGAGCAAATCCTCCGTCTCGCTCCGCAATTGAGCCGGCGCAATTACATCTGCATCGGACTGCGTGGCCCTCGCGCCTTGGGTCTCCGCGACAACGGCTTGCCGGCATACAGTTGGGGAGCCGAAGAACCCGGCGACGCCCACATTGAGGAATACATTTTCCGGGCCATCGAGCAGACGCGGCGGCACTATCACGTTCATTCGGAGCGGATCTATCTGGCGGGTTTTCACGAGGGCGCGACTCTGGCTTATCGGCTGGGCATGACGTACCCGGAGCGCTTCGCCGGCATCATTTCGCTCAATGGTGCCATGCCCCGGCGCGGCGGTCCACTGCTGCGATTGCCGGAAGTGCGCCACCTCCGCATCCTCATTGGCCACGGCCTCGCCAACGAAGTCGTGCCGGTGGACTTGGCTCGCCAGGATTTCCGCTTGCTCTACACCGCTGGTCTGTCGATCCGCATGCACACCTACGCCGCCAACCACGGCATCCATCGCGACATGCTCCGCGACATCAACCGCTGGGTCATGCAGGCGATCCACGATGAAGAGTAGGAGTCAGGAGTCAGGAATCAGGAGTCAGGAGTCAGGAGTCAGGAGTCAGAAAAAATGAACCCCGTGAGCGGTTTTGAACCGCTCATGGGGTTTTGTTGCTGACTCCTGACTCCTGACTCCTGACTCCTGACTCCTGATTCCTGATTCCTACGACTGCTAGAGAATAAACCGCGTCAAATCTTCCTTCTGCAAAATATCCTTCAAACGCTGGTTGACATAGGGACCGTCGATATGGACGTGCTTGTCGGCGCGATCCGAGCCGTCGAAGCTGATGTCCTCGACGACGCGCTCCAGGATCGTGTGCAGCCGGCGTGCGCCGATGTTCTGCGTCGTGCTGTTGACCTCGCAGGCAATGTCGGCCAGCGCCTCAATGCCGTCCTTGGTGAACTCCAGCGTCACGCCTTCCGTGGACAGCAAGCCGACATATTGCTTCGTCAGCGAATGTTTCGGCTCGGTCAAAATACGCAGAAAGTCCTCGCGCTTCAGATCGGTCAACTCGACGCGAATGGGGAATCGGCCCTGCAACTCCGGCATCAGGTCCGATGGTTTCGAGGTGTGGAAGGCACCCGCCGCGATGAACAAAATATGATCGCTGCGAACCGGCCCATAACGGGTGTTGACGGTTGTGCCTTCGACCACGGGCAGCAGATCGCGCTGCACGCCCTGACGCGATACATCCGGGCCGTGCCCCGATTGGGGGCCGCAGATTTTGTCCAATTCGTCGAGGAAAACCATGCCCTGATTCTCGACCAACTCAACGGCTTTCTCGGCGACAACCTGGCGATCGATGAGTGCTTCCGTCTCCTGTTCGAGCAGCATGCGGCGAGCCTCGCGCAGCGAAATCTGTCGTTGCTGCTGCTGTCGCGGCATGATGCGTTCAAACATGTTTTGAAAATCAACGTCCATCTGTTCCATGCCGAGGTTGGAGAAGATTTGCACCGGCACAGCCTTTTGATCGATGTTCAACTCGACCATGCGGTCTTCCAGTTCGCCGGCCTCCAGCCGTGCCTTCAACTTGTCGCGGCTGCGTTCGTGCCGTTCGTTCTCCTCGGTGTTTTCCGGATCCCAGTTCGAGGAGCGCGGCAGCAGCAGATCGAGCAGCCGTTCGTTGACGCGTTCTTTCGCGCGCGTTTCGACGAGTTGACGCTGCTCTTGGCGGACCATGCCGATGGCAATCTCGGTTAGATCGCGGATCATGCTCTCGACATCGCGGCCGTGGTAGCCGACCTCGGTGTATTTCGTCGCCTCGATCTTGAGAAACGGCGCGCCAACGAGTTGAGCGAGCCGCCGGGCAATCTCGGTTTTGCCGACCCCGGTCGGCCCAATCATGATGATGTTCTTGGGCGTAACATCCTTGCGCAATTCTGCCGGCAATTGCTGGCGACGCCAACGATTGCGAATGGCGATGGCCACGGCGCGCTTGGCCGCGTCCTGGCCGACGATGTAGCGATCCAGTTCTTCCACGATCTGGCGAGGCGTCAAATCAGCCACGTTCAACCTCCAACGAAACCAACCACAGAGGCACAGAGACACAGAGAAAACAGGACAAGAATTTTTCTCTGTGTCTCTGTGCCTCTGTGGTTAGTTCTTTTATAGTTCTTCCACGTCGATGTTGCGATTGGTGTAGATGCACAGGTCGGCGGCGATTTCCAGCGCCGAACGAACGATCTGGGCGGCGCTGAGGTCGGTATGACTCAGCAGAGCGCGAGCGGCGGCGATGGCGTAGGGGCTGCCGGAGCCGACGCCCGCCACGCCGTCGGTCGGCTGGATCACGTCGCCGGTGCCGCTCACGACCAGCAAATGCTCGCGATCCGCCGCGATCAACATCGCCTCTAGACGGCGTAAACTGCGATCCATGCGCCAATCCTTGGCCAATTCCGTGGCGGCGCGCGGCACATTGCCTTGAAAGTCTTTCAGCTTCGCCTCGAAGCGCTCCAACAGGGCGAAAGCGTCGGCCGAAGCGCCGGCGAAGCCCGTCAGGACTCGGCCATTGTGCAGGCGACGGATTTTGTGGGCGTCGCTCTTGACGACGTATTGACCGAGCGTGACCTGGCCATCGCCGCCGACGGCCACGCCATCACGATGACGCACGGCCAAAATGGTGGTGGAGTGCATACGGGGCACCGAAAAATCTCCTTTATATCCCACCCCGCCAACCCGCGGCGCCAGCAAGGATATTTCGTTCCCTTGCTGGCGCTGCGGACTGGCGGAGCAAGCAAAAATCGCCGCCTGTATAAATGGACAGCGACCCGCCTCAATCTCAGGGACTGTTCTGAAAGGCCCATCCCCCTGATAATATAAGAGAACGGTCCCCAGTGTTCACGGCGACTGCTCGAACCTTTTACCGAGGAGACAGTGCCTTATGGTTTCCGCCTCCCGCTCTTTGCTGATCCCGGCCTTGCTGGCCGGCTGGCTCGGACTGATCGCTCCGGCCTCCGCCGCCGTGGCGCCCGTCATCAAGGATGGCGGCAAGTTCTTCTCCGCGGATGCCTTGACCAAGGCAAACGAGAAGATCAAAAAAATTGCCCAAACCTATGACAAGGATTTTCTTATCGAGACGTTCGCGGAGATTCCGGCGGATCTCAAAAAGGATTACGAACCGGAGAAGAAAAATGCGTTCTTTGAAAAATGGGCGCGCGGTCAGGCCCACGAGAACGCGGTCAACGGCGTGTACGTCCTCATCTGCAAGAAGCCGATGCACCTGCAAATCGAGGTCGGCAAGGAGACCCAGAAGAAAGCCTTCACGCTCAAAGATCGCAACCAGTTGAAGACAATTTTGCTCGATAGCTTCAACGCCAAGAAGTATGACGAGGGGCTGCAAGAAGCGGTCGATTTCTATGCAACGACACTCAAGGAGCATCTGAAGAAACCGGCGGCTGCCAACGCGCCCGCTCCGGCTGAGCGCGACCACCGCGGAAATAATCCGCTTCTATGGCTCTGCATCGGCGTTGTGGTGCTGCTGGCGTTGTGGCTGGTGTTCGGCTTGATACGGGCCTTCACCGGAGCTGGCCGTGGCGGTTATGGCGGGGGCGGCTATGGAGGTGGAGGTTACGGCGGGGGCGGCGGAGGAGGTGGCGGTTTCCTCAGTTCGTTGATGGGTGGAATGTTTGGTGCGGCGGCCGGCATGTGGATGTACAACCATTTCGCGGGTGGTTCGTCTGGCTGGGGCGCAGCTCAGGCTGGTACGCCTCCTGCGAGTGTGGATTCCGGTTCGGCTGTGGATACGGATTACTCCGGCACAGGCGGCGATTTCGGCAACGATGATGCCGGAGACGGCGGAGGCGATTTCGGCGGCGATGATGGCGGTGGAGGCGGCGACTTCGGTGGCGATGATGGGGGCGGGGGCGGTGACTTTGGCGGTGGTGGTGACTTCGGTGGCGGTGGCGACTTTGGTGGAGGCGGCGATTTCGGCGGTGGTGGCGATTTCGGTGGAGGTGGCGATTTTTAAGTGAATCTCCCCGCGCCAGCCCGCTGCGCGAGCAAGGGATTCCTTGCTCGCGTCGCGGGCTGGTGAAGGAAACTATCATGATCCCGGCTCTTCAACGTGTCCTGCTCGCGCTTTGCCTGGTGTGCATGGCGAGTGCCGCGCGAGCCGAGGAACGTACCTCGCCGATCCGCGATGAGGCCGAGCTGTTCCACGCCGATACTATCTTGCGCGCCGAACAGCAAATCGAGGACATTCGCCGGACCTACGACCGCAATCTGTTCGTGGATACGGTCAAGTCGGCGTCTCCGCGCGAGCGAAAACTGTTTCGATTCCTGTGGACGCGGCAGGTCAATCGCATCCTTGAAGAACACGCCCGCAAGCGCGCGAGCGAATCGAAAGTGGACGGCATTTATGTTGTAATCTGCAACGATCCCAAGGATGTCCACGTCATCGTCCGCCCCGCTGACGATGACATGTTCACCCAGCACGACAGCGAAGAATTGCGGCGATCGCTCGCGCGGCGCTTGCAGGACAGCGGCCCCGATCCGGCTCTGCTTGCCATGACCAATCAGGTTCGCGCCACGCTCCAGGCCCACGCGATGCGCGGACGGTCTACGTCCGTCGTCAACGAGTTCGTTCTCGCCGGCCTTCTCGGTGGAGGCGTTGCTCTCTGGTTGCTGCTATGCGGTGTTCGCTTCAAAATGCAGGGCAAACAGGCCCGGAGCCTGTTCGACGAAAGCGCCCCGCAGGGGAGCCGAAGAACGCCGGCCCTGCTCGGCGCGATGTTCGGTTTCCCGGCGGGGCAGTGGATTTACGACAAACTTTATCCGAATACCCCTCGAACGCCGGAGTTGACGATCGCGCTGGAAGATGATGCGGTGGAAAAGACAGAGGTTGAAAGTCCGCCCGTGGATGAGAGTCCCGAGGATGCGCCGGTCGCGCCCTGACGAACGCGCCATCCGCAAGTGACGGGGAGTTGTCTTGAAAACGCCTGATTGTCCGCTGTGCTGGAAAATCGAGACGATCGACGAATTCGGAGCCTCCGAAATCGTCTGGAGATTCCCGCATAGTGTCGCGCTGCTGGGAACCTGGCAGTTTTATCAGGGTTACTGCATCCTGATTGCACGCCGGCACGCCACCGAACTGTTTGACCTGCCCGCCGACGAGCGGCGTGCCTATCTCGACGAAATGTGCCTGCTGGCGCAGGCCATTCAGACGTGCTATCGGCCGCACAAGCTCAATTACGAACTGCTGGGCAATCAGGTGCCGCACTTGCACTGGCACCTGTTCCCTCGCTATCTCGATGATGCCGATCGTTTGCATGCGGTTTGGCTGGCCGTGGAGCAGGCGCTTGGCGATGAAGTTTGGCGTCGGCGCATGGAAACGGGCCGCGAAGAACGGGCGACAACGGTGGCGAACCTACGGCGAGCCTTGGAAGAAATGGGCGCACCTCAAGCATGAATTCTCCCTTGCGTATTGGCACGCGCGGCAGTCCGTTGGCGCTTTGGCAGGCTCGGCACGTCGCCGACCTGCTGCGTCCCCTGGCCGCGCCGCGCGCGGTTGAGTTGATCGAGATCGAAACGATCGGCGATCGCATTCGCGACGTGGCGCTGTCGCAAATTGGCGGCGACGGTGTATTCACCAAGGAAATCCAGCGTGCGTTGCTGGCCGGCGCGGTCGATGTGGCCGTGCATAGCCTGAAGGATCTGCCGACCACCTTCGTCGCCGGTCTGACACTCGCGGCCGTGCCGGCGCGCGGTCCTTCGGGTGATGTGTTCGTGTCGCGCAAGCACACGCATTTCGACGAATTGCCGCAGGGCGCGGTAATTGGCACGAGCAGTTTACGGCGTCGCTCGCAAGCGCTGCATCGCCGGCCGGATCTGAAACTGCTGAACGTGCGCGGCAACGTCGAGACGCGATTGCGCAAACTGGACGAACAAAACTTCGATGCCATCATTCTCGCCGAGGCAGGATTGCGGCGACTCGGTCTGGAATCAGCAATAACGGAAATACTCGATCCGCAATGGATGCTTCCAGCGATCGGGCAAGGGGCGTTGGGACTGGAGTGCCGGACGGACGATACGGTGACGCTTGGCTTGCTCGGTTCCCTGAACCATCTCCCGACGCGGCAAGCGGTGCTGGCCGAGCGTGCGCTGCTGCGTGGTCTCGGCGGCGGTTGCCTGGTGCCGATCGGTGCCAGCGCCCACATCGCGGGCGATCGCTTGATGCTGCGTGGGGTGGTGCTGTCGCCGGAGGGAACGCAACGCATCGCGGCCGAGATGAATGGAACAGCGTCCGAGGCAGAGGCCATCGGACAAGGTCTCGCCGAGATGTTGCTCGCTTCCGGCGCACGAGAGTTGCTGAACTCGCGGGACAGTGAAGAATAAGAAGCCCTAACACCATGAGGCAGGTCCCGCTTGCCGAGCGAGTACGCGAGAGAAAGCTCGATGGACAGACGTTCCTACTCCCGGTTCTCGTCCATCGTCTTTAAAGTCCTCTCCCCCTATCACCCGAATCTATCAGGTGCCTGGAGGCTGGCGCTTCGCCAAACTGCCGGCCCTTCCCGACTTGCCGGTTTTATCGGCAGTGACGATTGCTCGTCGAAGGTTCGCGCAACGGATGATGCCTACACCTGGAGTAACAGACAACGTGGTTGAGTCCGCGACAGTTGGCCCCTCGGCCGAGGTTCTCTCCTCGGACGAACCTGTGCCGGCCATCCAGATTGACCAGATTGATCTCTCGCTGTCCGTGGAAGCGCGGAGCATACCGCGTTTTGATCGGCCGCTGGAAGTCAGCGTGCGGCAGGCGTCGCTGTTGAACAATGCGCCGTGGGTGCGTTCGCTCGGCAAGCTCAACATGGACGTGACCACGCAAGGATGGCGCTTTCCAACGCCGCCGGATCAGACCGTCGTCACCAAGCCGCGCCTGGCTCAACTGGAACCGGAACCGCAAGCAACTCCTTCGGAAGAGCAAGTCCCGGCTCCCCTAGGCAAGGCGGGTCGGACTCGACTGCATCCCCCGCGCGACACGGTGCAGTTCAAGGATCGCCTACTCTATCTGCTGCAACCGCCGCTGGAGGACATCTTCGCCAACAAGCAGGTGTCGCTGCCGTTCAAGCCGTTTCCCTACCAGATCCGAGGCATCGCCTTTCTGATGCCGCGCGATGCCGCCCTCATCGCTGACGAAATGGGGCTCGGCAAAACAATGCAAACCATCGTCGCCCTGCGGTTACTGTTTCATAGTGGGCTGATCCGCAGCGCTCTCGTGGTCTGTCCCAAGCCGCTCGTCATCAACTGGACGCGCGAGTTGCGCACCTGGGCGCCGGATGTGCCGTTCGAGGTTGTCAGCGGCGATACCGAGACGCGGCGAGCTACCTGGCACGTCTCCAATTGTCCGCTGAAACTGATTAATTACGAACTGCTGACGCGCGATGCCGCCGAGGTGGCCGACGAGAAGGTGCGCTTCGACGTGGTGGTTCTCGACGAGGCGCAGCGGATCAAAAACAAGGAATCGAGGACCGCCGAGGTGGTGCGCCGGCTGCACCGCGATCGCAGCTGGGCGATGACGGGCACGCCCATCGAGAACCGTACCGAAGATCTCGTGAACATATTCGCCTTCGTCGATGCCGACCGCATCCCGCCCGATACGCCGGCGCGCCAGTTGCCGGCGTTGACCAGCGATTGCATTCTGCGGCGCACGAAGGAAGAAGTGGCGACCGATATGCCGCCGCGCATCATCCGCGATGCCGTGTTGGAACTGTCGCCGGCCCAGCGCGTGGCCTACGATCTGGCCGAGAAGGAAGGCGTCATCCATCTCAACGCCCTGGGCGATACCATCACGGTGCAGCACGTTTTCGAGTTGGTCATGCGGCTCAAGCAAATATGCAACTTCGACCCGCGCACAAAACAGAGCGCCAAACTCGAACAATTGATGGCCGACATCGCCGAGGTGGCGGCCAGCGATGGCAAGGCGATCATCTTTTCGCAATGGGTCGAGCCGCTGGAATATCTGGCCGAGGCGCTGCGTGAGTTTGGGCCGCTGCAATATCACGGCAAAATCGCGCACAAGGATCGGCAGAGCATTCTCGATCGCTTCAAGAGCGATCCGACGAAACACGTCATCCTGATGAGCTACGGCACCGGCAGCGTCGGACTCAACTTGCAGTTCACCAACTATGTGTTCCTGTTCGATCGCTGGTGGAACCCGGCCATTGAGGACCAGGCCATCAACCGCGCCCATCGGCTGGGTCAAAAGTCCACGGTGTTTGTCACGCGCTTCATCAGCCAAGGCACCATTGAGGGCCGCATCGCCGAGGTGCTGGAGAAGAAGCGTCAGCTTTTCAATGAATTGATCGAGGGGAATGGACTCCCGCCGTCGTTGGGTTTGACCGAGGACGACGTGTTCGGCCTATTCGATATTCAGACGCGTCCGCGCCGCGCTGCCTGACCGCTCTCCGCAATCCGCTTGCCGCTATCCGCCCAATGGCCGCGCTGACACCTGAGTTCGGACGATGTACAAAGATAGTTCTCGATAACGGTCTGTCGGTTTTGGCGGATTGCGGAGAGCGGATTGCGGAGAGCGGATATGCGTTTGGTCGTGCAAAAGTTCGGCGGCACCAGTGTAGCGAACGCTCAGCGAATCATGGCGGCGGCGCGGCGGGCCATCCGTGCCAAACAGGAAGGCAATCAAGTCATCGTCGTCGTCAGCGCACGCGGCGACACGACGGATGAGTTGATCGAACTGGCGAAAGAAATCACCGAGCAGCCACCGGCGCGCGAGATGGATATGCTGCTGTCCACCGGCGAGCAAATTTCCATCGCGCTGATGGCGATGGCCATCCAAACCCTCGGCGAACGCGCCATTAGTTTCACCGGCGCGCAGGTCGGCATCGTCACCGATAGCACACACACCAAGGCACGCATCAAGAGCATCTCGACCGCGCGCATGCGCCAGGCGCTGACCGATGGGCAGATCGTCATCGTGGCCGGCTTTCAGGGCATCGACGAAAACTACAACATCACCACGCTTGGGCGCGGCGGTTCGGACACCACCGCCGTCGCGCTGGCCGCCGTGATGAAACACTCAGGAGGCAGGAATCAGGAGTCAGGGGTCAGGAGTCAGGAGTCAGGAATCGGGAGTCAGGAATCAGGAGTCAGGAGACAGGAGTCAGGAGATAGCGAGAACAGTGGTGAACCTTTAAGCCTGACTCCTGACTCCTGTCTCCTGACTCCTTTTCAAGATGTCGGCTGCGAGATTTACACCGACGTAGATGGCGTTTACACCACCGATCCGCGTGTGGTGCCCGAAGCGCGCAAAATGGACTACACCAGTTACGATGAGATGCTCGAACTGGCCAGCGTCGGCGCCGGCGTGATGCACTCGCGCAGCATCGAGTTCGGCAAAAAGTTCGATGTGCCGATCCAGGTGCGTTCGTCGTTCAGCGATGTCGAGGGCACCTGGATCGTGCCGGAAGCGGAATGGATGCGCGACGTGGTCGTCTGCGGTGCAGCCCTGGGACGCGATGAGGCGCGCGTGTCGCTCAACGGTGTGCCGGATGAACCGGGCATCAGCCATCGCGTCTTCGCGGCCATGGCCGATCATCATATCGTCGTGGACATGATCGCTCAGAACGTCGGCTTGGCTGGCAAGGCGGCCATCGGTTTCACCGTACTCGGCAATGAACTGCCGGCCGCCTTGCAGGTGTTGCGACCGTTGGCCGCCGAACTGGGCGCTACCATCGAGTTCGATGAGCAAGTCAGTAAAGTGTCGATCGTCGGCACCGGCATGCGGACGCATACCGGCGTGGCCGAACGCATGTTCGCGGCACTGACCGCCGAGAACGTGAACATGAAGATGATTACCACAGCCGACATCAAGATTTCCGTTTTGGTCAGCCGGGGCGATGGCATCAAGGCGTTGCGCGCGGTGCATCAGGCATTCGGGCTAGGCGCGCCGCGTCCGGGTGCGGGGCAACCGGGGAAAACGGGCAGCAGTCAGTTTCAGCGCCGCCCCAGCAGCACGATTCCGCACAAGCCCGACCGCGATCTCGCCGCCCTGACGCAGCAGTTGGCCAGCATGGAGGACATTGTTGTCAGCGATGTGCTGCTGACGACCGATCAAGGCCGCATCACCATCTTCGGCTTGCCGGATCGACCGGGTTGTTGTTCGCGCGTGTTTCAGGCGGTGGCCGAGGCCGGCATTGTCGTGGACATGATCGTACAAAACCTGGCGGCCGGCCGCACCGAATTGTCCTTCAGCGTGCCGCAAGCCGATCTTGAGCGCGCTCGGGAAGTGACGCAGGAGGTGGTTGGCGTACTCGATCCGGCAACGCGCGTCGCCGCCGACGCCGGTATCGCTCGGCTGTTCGTGCATGGCGTCGGCATGCGCACGCATACCGGCGTCGCTCGCGCCATGTTCGGCGCGCTGGCGCAGCGCGGCATCAATATCAGCATGATTAACACGAGCGAGGTGCGCATCAGCGTGGTGGTCGATCGTCCACGCGGCGAAGAAGCGTTGGCGTCTCTCAAGGAGGCGTTTCATCTCCCATGAGCCGTCCGCAGCGCCAGCAAGGGAAGTCCTTGCTGGCGCTGCGGGCTGGCAGGATCACTTCTGTTTCACATCGTAGCAATACAGATATTGCTGATCGCGTATGTAGAGTTTACCGTTGGCGATAACGGGATGCGGCCAAGCCGAATTGCGCGAGCGTTTGGGCTGCTCGAAGCGGCCGTTGATAACCACGCGCTCGGGCGTGGCCTCGACGAGGTAGATCGGCCCGCCTTCATTGCGGTAGTAGAGTCGGCCGTCGGCATAAGCGATGGAGCCTTTGCCCGGCTTGGCTTTCCCCTTGCCCGGCTTATCGGCACGCCACATTTCCTTGCCGGTTTTGAACTCCATGCAAACGAGATTGCCGCTCCCTTCGCCGTACAGGTAGCCGTCCAGCAAAACCAAGCCGCCGTGATGGTTCTGCATGTCCTTATGGAAGTACACCTCATCGGCCTTGACCTTATCGCCCTCGCGCGTCAGCTTGACCAGGCCGCCACCCTTGTTGTACGCCGCAGCGGCGTAGACGCATTGATCGTGATAGATCGGCGTCGTGCAGTTGATGCCGGCGGACGGCGCTTTATAGCGCCATAAGAACTCGCCTTTATCGGCAGTAACGCCGACCACGCCGCCGCCGAGAAACTGGATGTATTGCCGTTGCCCATCCACATCGGCCGCCACAATGGAGGAATAGGCCGCCTCATCGCCGCCGGGGACCGCAGCCATCCAGATGGTCTCGGCCGTCTTCTTATTCAGGGCCAGCAGTGTCGCCTTCTTGCCGCCGGGCGTGCAGAGTAACTTGTCGCCATCGATCAACGGCGACTCGCTGTATTTCCAACCGCCGACCCTTCCCGCGAAATCCTTGAGCAGGTTCTTATGCCATACTTCGCTCCCGCTGGCCGTCTTCAGACAAACGAGATCGCCACTGACGCCCAAAGCGTAGAGTACATCGCCGTCCACGGTCGGCGTGCAGCGTGACCCTTCGCCATAACCGACCTTGCGATTGGCCGTGGCGATTTTCGCCGTCCAGAGTTCCTTGCCGGTCGTTTCGTCCAAGGCCCAAACGATCTCGTCGTCGCCGCGATAGCTCATGCCGAAGATACGGCCGGCCGCGATGGACGGCGTACTGTAGCCGCCGCCGAGCGTGTCGAGTTTCCAGAGCAACGGCGGTCCTTCCTTGGGCCATTCTTTCAACAGGCCGGTCTCGCGCGAGACGGCGGTGCGATCCTGGCCCTGCCACTGCGGCCAGTCGAAGTTCCGCGATCGCGGGGCCGGAGCCGCCGCGAACGTCGATACCCAAACAAATAGTGCGATGAGAGGCGTCGAAGACCAGAGCAAACGTCGGAGCATGAGGCAACTCCTGTCAGGTGGGATGCGGGAAACCAATCAGGTGGGACATCGGGCAGGTTGGGCGGGGGCGAACGTCAAGGTGAATGGTACCCGATCCGGCGTGGAGGGCAAGAGCCAGACGTGGGGTATCTTCGTTCAAGAGCGATCGGAAGCCGTTTCCAAACCGCCAGCCCAGAGCGCCCGCAAGGGTTTGCCATTTGGAAACGGCTTCGGGCGCGGTCAGTAGGCGATGCTTTCGTGCGCCCGTTTCATCTCGAAGACTTTGCGGCGAATCTCCTCGACCGCATCATTTCGCGAGTTGAGATGGCGCACGATGCCAACACGCTTGGCAACGGTGATGGCCTCATCCTGATCCATCTGCCCTTCCACGGAGCGCAGTTCGGCTTCGATCTCGTCATGGCGGGCATCGGAGTCATCGGCCTTAGCCTTAAGTGCAGCAACAATCTCCGCGAACCAAACGGCTCTGCCTTGTTCCGAAGGAAGTTCTCTCGCTCCTGGCGCCATGGGCGTGCGTTTTTCTTCGGTCTGCGGACTCTTCAGCTGACCGAATCCCTCCGTACCCGCCATTCACTTGGCATCGGCCATTACTTGCAGTTGCACCAGGCTGCGCGTTTGCTCTTTTTCCAGATATTCGCGACCTTTCTTGACGTTGACGTGGTCCCAGGGCAACAGTTCCGTCATGGGCCGAGAACGCTGCGAGTACCACGCCGGATCGATGCCGAGATCCGCGAATGTCTGCCACCATAGTTGCGGTTGGAAACACTCACGCCAGCCATCCAGCCGCGCGCCGCGCCGCCAGGCTTCCTCTAGAGCGGGCGACACACGCCGATCGCCGCGCGTTAAGATGCCTTCGAGCAAACTGCATTCGATGTCGTGCTGCTTAACCTTCACCGTGCGCATGCGGCAGCGCTGGCGCAGATGATCGCCAGCCCAGCGCAGGTACTCGCGCGTCTGCATGCCGTTCCACTGATACGGCGTGTGCGGCTTGGGCACGAAGTTCGAGACGGACGCCGTTACTTCGCGATAACGGACCGTGACTTCCTTGCTAATGTGGGCGATATGCTCGGCCATCTCCACGATGCCATCGAGATCGACGACGCGCTCGCCGGGCAGACCGCACAGAAAATAAAGTTTCACGCGCTGCCAGCCATTCTTGAACGCCTCACGGCAACCTTCATACAAATCATCATTCTTGATCTTCTTGCGGATTTGCTCGCGCATGTCATCGCGGGCCACTTCCGGGGCCAGCGTCAAACCGCTCTTACGCGCGTCTTTCATCAATTTCGGCACCGAGCGGAGTTGATTGTTGACGCGCAAACTCGGCAGCGACACGTTCACGCCCAGCGGAGCGAACACCTCGGCCATGCGCTGAACCAGTTGCTCGAAGTGGGGATAATCGCTGGTGCTGAGGGACAGAAGGCTGATTTCGTCGTAGCCGGTGTTGCGGTAACTTTCGAGAGCCGACTGCACGATATTTTCAACGGAACGCACGCGCAGCGGCCGTTTGATGACCGTGGATTGACAGAAACGGCACTGCCAGGGACAGCCGCGCATGATTTCGATGGCGATGCGATCGTGCGGCGTTTGCACGAAAGAGACAATGGGGCGCTTGGGCAGTGGGATGTCGTCGAAGTCCTGCGTGATGGTGCAGGCCATGACCTCGCGCGGCACATCGGAGCGTGTGCGGTGCATGGCGGCGAGTGTGCCGTCGGCGTGGTACTCCGGTTCGTAGAACATCGGCGCGTAAGCCCAGGTCGTGTTGCCGACAATGTCGGCGATCATGTCCACGCGCGAGAGGCCGCCGCGTTCTTTCAAGCTCATCCAGCGATCCATTACCCAGGGCAGACTCTCCTCGCCGTCGCCGATAACGAAGATGTCGATGAAGGGAGCGAGCAATTCCGGGTTCTGCGCGCCGGGTCCACCGGCAAGGATCAACGGATGATCGAGTGTGCGTTCCTTACTGTGTAGCGGAATGCCGCCAAGATCGAGCATGGTGAGGATGTTCGTGTAACAAACCTCGTATTGCAGGCTGAAACCGAGCAAATCGAACTGGCGCAGCTGGGTGAACGTCTCCAGACTGTACAGCGGCAAGCCGGCGCGGCGCAGTTCGCTCTCGAAGTCGAGCCAGGGGGTGAACGCGCGCTCGCAGGCCCACTGCGGATCATCGTTCATGATGGTGTACAACACCTGCAAACCATGATGGCTGGTGCCCAGCGAGTACGTATCGGGGAAGGTCAGGCACAGCTTGCCGCGCACTTGCCGATGGTCCTTGACCACGCTGTTCAATTCGCCGCCCATGTACGAGGACGGCGACTGCACACGCGGTGCCAGGCGCTCGATGGCGTGCTTCAAGGCAGTGTTCATCATGGTCGTCTCCCTTATGTCTCACTCGCTCAACGCGGATTCGGAGGTTATGATTATGTCAGAAAACCGCGCAACATGCCGCCTCGGTTCGACCGGCGCGGCGCGGAGCTTCTCTGAGGAGTGTACCGTTGTCATGGCTGCCGTCAAACTGGCGTTTACGTCGGACTTGCATTTGCCCATCACCAAGGACGCCCCGATCACCGACCTGGCGCGCGCGATTCGGGATTTCGCGCCCGATGCGCTCATCGTGGCCGGCGACCTGGGCGAGTCGCTGGCCGATGGCAAACGCTGTCTGCAATTGATCCGCGAACAGGTGCCGGCGCCGATCTGGGTATTGCCGGGCAACCATGATGTATGGGCCAGGCCGCCTTATGATAGTCGCAAGCTGTTTCTGGAGCAGTTTCCCGCGACCGTGCGCGCTTGCGGATGTCAGTATCTCGAAGGCACTTCGTTCGTGCTGAAGGGCGTGGCCGTGGCCGGCACCATCGCTTGGTACGACTATTCCGCCGCCGATCCCATCGTGAAGGCCACGGCAATGCAGTTCGCGCAGCAAAAGTTTCATCACAACGCCGACGCGCTGCGCATCGACTGGGAATGGGCCGATCCGGAATTCGCCGAGAGGGTGAGCGTTCCGTTTTTGTCGCAGCTCGATCATCTGGAGAGCGATCCGAGTGTGAAGCGCATCGTCGTGGCAACCCATGTGCCTCTGGTCGAGGGACAGATGCACCGCGACGCCAGCGATGAGCGCTGGGCCTTCTCGAATGCGTATTTCGGCAATTTGACGCTGGGCCGTAAAGTGCTGGGCCATCGCAAGGTGTCGCATGTCGTCAGCGGGCACACGCATCGGGGCAAACAGAGTGTAATCGAGCGTAAGGAAATGCCGGCGGTTCATGCCCATGTGCTGGCGAGCGATTACGAAAAACCGGCCTGGCTGGGGCTGGCTGTGGAGACGGGGTGATGATCCTGAAATATGTCCTGCCGCTTTTGGCTGTGCTGATGTTAGGCTTCGCGGTGGTGCATGTGGTGCGCAGCCAGGAAGACAATGCTTCGGCTCTGCCACCGTTGCCGCCGGCTGAGGCACCTTACGAAGAAAACCTGGCCGCCACCGGCATCGTCGAGGCCAGCACAACCAATATCGCCGTGGCCTCGCCCGTGCAAGGCATCCTCGCCCGGCTGTTCGTCCGCGCCGGCCAGCGTGTCGCCGTCAACGAAGCGCTGTTCGCGCTCGACGATCGCCCGTTGCGGGCCGAGCGCCGCGTCCGCGAGACACGCCTGGCAACGGCGCGGGCGGAACTGGATCGTCTACGCCATCTGCCGCGTGCCGAGGAGTTGCCGTCCAGCGCTGCCCGCATCCGCGAAGCTCAGGCAATGTTGCATGAGCGGACGCTGCACCATGACCGCGCCAAGGAGCAGTTCAAGAAAAACCTGATTGGCGAGGATGAATGGGAGCGAAGTCAGGCCATGATGGTGGCGGCGCGCGAACAACTGGCGCGAGCGGAGGCGGACGATCGACTGCTGAAGGCCGGGGCATCGGCGACGGATCAGGCCATCGCGCGGGCGCGGATCGCCGAGGCCGAAGCGCTGGTGGAGCAAGTGCAAACGGACCTGGAACGCTTGACCGTGCGCGCGCCCGTGGCCGGCACAATCTTGCAAGTGAACGTGCGCGTCGGCGAAGCGGTTGGCGCGCGGCCCGAGTCGCCGATCCTCCTGGGCGAGACGCAACCGCTGCACCTGCGCGTCGATCTCGACGAGCAGCAGATCGCGCGCTTTCGCCCCGATGCGCCGGCGAGCGCGGTGCGTCGCGGTGCGCCGCAGCCGCTCTTTTCGCTGCGTTTCGTGCGCGTCGAACCGCTGGTCATGGTCAAGCGAGCGCTAACCGGCGATGTCAGCGAACGCTCGGATTCGCGGGTTTTGCAAGTGATTTACGAACTCAATGCTCGCCAAGAAAGGCTCTATGTGGGACAGCAAATGGATGTATTTATCGCCACGACCTCGCGTTAGCATTGTCCGCTGGCTCTACCGAATCCCCAACGCCTTCTTGTCCTCTTGCCAAAGCTTCTCCAGTTCATCATGGCCCGGCACATCGGTACGTGACCGGCGGTAGCCCTGGCCCGCAGACTTCCGCACGATATCCTGCTTGCTTTGCGGCCATTCAGGTGTTCCCTCTAGGTAGGATCCCACGGAGCGGAAACGCCGGTAGAATTCCTTACCGATCAGCGGCCGGCTATGGATGATGCCGCTATCCTGAAGGCGCGCTCCGAAAACCGTCTCGTCCTTGACCGCCGCGATGACCTTCTCTTTCTTCCGCGTTCCGGCCGCATCCTCTACGCGGGTGCGCAGGTAGAGATAGTGAGCGTAGAGCCGTAGTTGATCGACTCGGGCACGATATTCCGTCCGATCGGTTACCAGGCGAGCGGCCTCGTCGAGATCGCGGTAGGCGGCCTTGAGCGATTCGAGGCTGAACTTCTTGCCGGCCGCTTCGTCGGCGTTGTCCAATTCGTCCTTCACCGTCTTCGGATCGGCCGGAGCGGTCGTCGAGGATTTCGTCGCGGTCGGCCGCGTGCGAATGGCCGCACCACGCCCCAGCCAACGCACATAGTACCGCTCCATGGGCAGCGCAGCCGGCCCAAACGCCTTGTCGTAGAAATCCGCGAGGATCGTCTGCGGATCTTCGCGGACGTTCCACATCAGCCGGGCGGCGAGGTAATAGCCCAGGCCGCGGGCAGCCCAGTTGCAACTCGCTTCCGCGTTGACCGACTGCACGTTGTGCAGATAGTAGAAGCGCAGATCGTCAACCAGACGCGGCAGCATCATCTCGCCCTTGATTATCGCGGGGTAATCCCAATCCCATTGGTACACACTGTAATAAGCGCGAATCCCAGCCTGAACGCCAATTTTATGAAACGTCTCCAACTGTTCGGCGAGGCTCAGCGGTGTGCGGCGAAACGCCGTTGTCGTCTGCAGGAATACATTGGGATGGAGCTTGAACGAGGGTGGATGCGAGTACGCGCTATAGGCATAACAGCCGACGAGTGTTTTGGGATACTTCTTGGCTACGGCGGCGGCCACTTGATTAACAAACTGGAACAGCGTTTCGGAGGCGACACTCACGAGTACGCCATCCGGCCGGCGGGCGAAGGTGGTTCCCTGCTTCTGGTAAGGCTCACCGCCCCGGCAAACCGCCCGGCAGCGTTCGCACTCGCAGTACCCGAGACCATCCGGCGGCGTCATGGAGATCATGCCCGCGCCCTTGGCCGCCTGCTGGAGCGAGTATTGCGTCGCCCGTTGCAATACTTCGGGATGGCTGTAGCACGGCTTGGACGGCTGGCGTTTGCCCTGGACCAGAGCAAACCATTCCGGGTGTTTCTCGAAATCGCCTTTGGGGTCGAGTCCATGCCAGGTATGGCCAATGGCGATGCGTAGGGGACCGCCCATGCGATTGTGCCGTTCCCAGTCGGCGAGGTCGCGGCTGCATACCGGAGAGCTGCCGAAACCGTAGGAGAACTTGCGCTGGAGGGCGAAGCTAGGATTCGACCTGTCATTCCAGTTCCCCGCGATCGTCTTGCGCTTGGGGATGACTTCCCACACCTTGCCGGGGAAGTACCAGCGACAGCCCAGCGAATACAGGAAAGTCGCAACCGCGTGTTCGACGCCGCGAGGCTCCCGCGCGATCAGGAACAGGTTTTTGCCATCACTGCGCAGCAGGAAGCCTTCCTTGCCGAACTGCTCGACGCCCTCAAAGTGAAACCAGGGGAAATCCGCAGCCAACCCCACCTGGATGCCGGGTGCCTCGGCGCGGGCTTCTTCCACTCGAATCTTCGCTCCGCTAATAGCCTCCAGATAGCGCTTGAGTTCCTCGACCGGCTCCTTGACGCTGCCGGCGCGGATCGTCATTTGGGCTGCCCCATCCTTGACCACAATCACGGCAGCGGAACCTCGTCCCCGGTCTCCTTCTGGTCGCGCCAGGGTCGTGCTTGCGGCCAGTGAGAACAGTAGCCCTGCCGCCAGCAGCAGGCTCCGATTGCTTCGGTCAGTCATGGATCTTCTCCTGAGGCGGTCGAAACGGCTTTCGTGAAATTGGAACACCTGATTCACATTGAGACAGATTGCGGATTGTTTGTTCTAACCATCAGCCTACCATGATCGATAGAGGCACGAACAAAATGTTTGCCGACAAGCCTGGAGCGCCAGCGACGGGTTGCCTTTCCCCGTCGCTGGCGCTCCGGCGCTCGTAATTCATTCTGTTCGTGCCTCGAAACCTACCATACCGCCCTGTTCTCGTTCAAATTGCCTCGTGAGGAGAAACGTCATGCCGCGCATTCCACTTGCTGTCCGCGCCGCTTTGCTCTCGGCGATGTTTCTTCTCGGCGCAGCGGTGTCGCTCGCGGAGGGCGATAAGGAACCGCTAGCCTCTCCGTTTGTCTTTCGAGATGCCGGAGAGGAGGCGGGTATCTTTCCGCACCTCGCCGGCCTTCGCGGTCACGCCGCCGCCTGGGGCGATGTGGATGGCGATGATTGGCCCGATCTCTTCGTCGGCACCTTCCACAACGCCGGTTCCAAGCCGAGCGTTTTTCTCCGCAACAAGCGCGGCAAGTTTCGCCTCGACGATCAAAAGCAGCTGCGTACTTCCGGCCAGGGCAGCGGTGCCCTTTTTGTCGATCTCACGAATAACGGCCGGCTCGACCTCTACGTTTCCAATTGCGCTCATGGCAAGGAGGGCGCATTGGCCGCACGGAGCGTCCTCTTTCGCAACGACGGCGACGGCATGTTCACGGATGTTTCCAAGGACAGCGATGCCTGCCCGGATGGCTACGCGGGGCGGGGCGTGGCCGCTGTGGATTCCAACGGAGATGGCCTGCTCGACTTGCTGACCTGCGAATGCTACTACGGTGCCGTGAAGACCGGCCCGGCCCTGTATCGCAACAAAGGACATTACCATTTCGAGAATGTGGCCGCAGCTGCGGGGCTGCCCCCTCGCTTATCGGGATTGGGCGTGGCTGCGGCCGATGTCAACAACGATGGTTGGCCGGATATTTTCCTGACGGCCGGCGACGGCAATCACCGCCTGTATCTGAATGACGGCAAGGGCGGCTTCCGTGAGGCACCGGGTAGCCGGGAGGTTTTCCGCTGGAAAATCAGCAGCGCCGAGGATACGCCGGCTGGCGTCTGCATCGCCGATGTCAACCGCGATGGTCTGCCCGACGTTGTCATCGGCCAGCATTTCAAGATGCCGTGGAAAAAGCCGGTGCCGATTCGCTTCTATCTGCATCGCGGCATCCGCGACGGCGTCCCCCAGTTCGAGGATGTCACCGAGGCGGCCGGCCTCGCACCGCTGGCGATGAAGGCACCGCACGTCGAAATCCAGGATTTCGACAATGATGGCTGGCCGGACATTTACACCAGCGTGGTCAAGTTTCGGGATGGCAAACCCTATCCGCTGATTTATCGCAATCTTGGCGTTCGCGACGGCATCCCGCGCTTCCAGGAGAGCGCCTGGGCGGTCAACGACTTCCCCAACCGTGACGACTTGGCCATCAATCGAACGACCGATTTTTTCCGCAAGGTTCTCAAGGACAAAAAAATCATCTACATGGCGGCTGCTCCCTCCTGCGATTACGACCGCGATGGCCGGCTCGATTTGCTGCTGGTCAACTGGTGGATCGAAGGAGGCAGCCTGCTGTTGCACAATGAGACGGCGGGCGGCAACTGGCTCGACGTGCGTGTGCAGGGCGGCGAGGGCGTCAATCGCATGGGCATCGGTAGCACGATCAAGGTTTATCCCGCCGGCAAGTTGGGCGAACACGCCGCGCTGCTCGGCTGCCGCGAAATTAGCGCCGGTTACGGTTTCTGCTCGGGACAAGAGGCTGTCGCCCATTTCGGGCTTGGCTCAACGGCGAGCGTGGATCTGGAAATTCTTCTGCCGCATGGCAAGGGCAAGGTGCAGCGCAAGAACGTCAAGGCGAACCAGCGACTAACGGTTAAACCGTGAAACTAGAAAGGAAAAGATATATGCTCTCTCCGATAAATCGCCTAATTTTATGGGTATTGATGGTGGTTTTGGCTTTTCCGATGGTTTCCTCAGCCCAGAAACCGAAGAAAAAGGACGCCGCTGACATCGTGTTTCCGCCGGCTTTGCCCGGCGGCAAAGCGGTCGTCACCGATAAAGCCGATGATTTTCTGAAAGCGCCGGCGACCTTGAAAAAAGGCGTTGCCATTGCGAAGACGGCTCCGACTATCGATTTTTTGTTCTTCCCCGGTCAAACCTACGCCGGCCACCCCTGGTCAAACTGGGGCGATAGTCTCGCCGTGGACGATAAGTATTACGCTGCCGTTGGCGATCACCTCGCTCCCGCCGGCAACGCCTTTGTCTTCGAGTATGACCCGGATAAGAAGCGCTTCCGCCAACTCGCCGACGTCAAAAAAACGCTTCATTTGCCGCAAGGCCACTACGTGCCCGGCAAAATCCATAGCCGGCTCGACATGGGCGATGATGGTTGGCTCTATTTCTCGACGCATCGCGGTTCGACGAAGGTGACGACCGACCAGTATCACTACAAGGGCGACTGGATTCTTCGCGCTCATCCCAAAACGGGCGTCTGTGAAATTGTCGCCGCCGGCCCGGTGCCGAAGCATTGCATCCCGTGCAGCGTTCTCGATCCCAAGCGTCTTATCTTCTACGGCAGCACCGCACCGGGCAGCGAAAAAGAGACCAACGGCATCCAGTTCTTCGCTTACGACATCAAGGCGCACAAGGTGCTATATGCTGGTCCGAATGGCCCATCGCGCTACATGATTTTCGCTCCCTCAACGGGTCGGGTATATTTCACCGCTGCCAAGGAAGATCCCGGCCCGCTGATGGGTTATGATCCCGAAAAGGGCGGCGCGCCGGTCAAGACCGCTGCTGTTCTTGGTGTCCGCGCCGCGACACAAGAGACACCGCAAGGCTTCGTCTATACGGTGTCGTCCGGCCAGGGCGGACACGATCCGCTCTTGTGGTCCTTCAACACCAAGACCGAGGAAGTACGCAAGCTCGGCTCGGCCTCCGTAGGCGGTCAGGGTTACATCGCCTCGCTCGATGCCGACCCAACAGGGCGGTATCTCTACTACATTCCGGGGGCGCATGGCAGTAGCGATGCCGATGGCTCCGCCGTGGTGCAATTCGATGTGCGGACGAAACAGAAAAAGGTAATCGCTTTCCTGCATCCGTTCTACAAGAAAAAATATGGTTGCGCGTTGAAGGGAACCTACAGTTCGGCCGTGAGTCCACAAGGCGACAAGCTCTACATCACCTGGAATGTCAGCCGTGGCGGTCGCGTCTGGGATTGCGTCGCGCTGACAGTGATCCATATTCCGGAATCGGAGCGGCCATCAGTCCCCTGAGATTCTTAGTGGGCCAACGCGCCCCAAGGGAGCCGGAAACAAGGGATAACCCGGCACGCGCGCCTGATAATCGCGATAAGTGTCGCCCAGATAAAAAAGCAAGCGCCGATCCTTCAGGTAGCTGCCGAGAAAGATGTAGCCGGTGAAGATGGTCGTGAGCAGGAGGCGATCGAGCGTCATCACCGGCGTCAACCAGACTTGCCCCAGAAAAGCCAGATATACCGGATGTCGCATGACGTGGTAAGCGCCGTGAATGGTGAAGCGTCGCGGAGGCGGTTGCCGGCCGCGCAGCCAGGCCCAAAACGGCGTCCAACCCGTTTGCCAACCGTAGCCCGTCAGTCCCAGCGTATACAGCAAGCCAACCCAACTCAGCCCATAAGCGCCGCGCATGGCGACGCCCGCCCAGCCTTCCAGCCGATACACGAACACGCCGCTCGGCTGCCAGGTCAGGATCAACACTAACAGACTCAGACAGGTGATGGTTGTGAAAAAACAGCCGTACAGCGGGCGCGGAACCAGGTGCTCCAGACGTTGGCGAACCGGCGGCAGCAGAAGCAGGCTGTGTCCGAAACCGAACTGGAGCGCAAGTAGCGTGTCGGCGACCCACCAGCGCGGCACGGCGACCGCCTCGGCGATTCCACGCCCGTCCATCAGGAACGGAAACAGGAACCAGACGGTCACGATCAAAAGCAAGTGTGCGCCCACGCCGGCGCAGATGCCAAGAAGACGGACCATTAGAACGGTTTCTCCGCGACGAACAAACCGTAGCGCATCGCTCCACTACGATACGCATTGCCCAACGTCGCAAAGTGATCGACGAAGGCACGCATTTTTTGTCCCGCCAGCCGCGACAGCAGGCCGACGCCGCTGGCACGCACCCGACGCATGCAAATGTCCCAGGTCTGACCGACTTGGGATGTCAGATCCTCGAACGTGCGAACCGTCAATCCCGCATCGGTGAGCCAGCCGCGATAATCGCCGGCCGTGCCCAGCGAGGGACAGAGGAAGTTTTCGCACACAAGCATCGCCTCACGCTGCGCGTCCGGGGCATCGCCGGCCAGCCAGGCGCACAGCGCGACGCGCCCACCCGGACGGAGCCAGCCGGCGGCACGGTGAAAGAACGCGGGTTTGTCGAAGAAATGTTCGCTGCACTCGACATTCCACACCACGTCAAAGGTCGCCGGCGGAAAGTGAATCGCCTCGGCATCCGCGCAAACGAAGCGCGTTTGACCGCTCATCCCTTGCCAGCGTGCCGATAGCGCCGCCCAGGTGCGCTGCACGGGACTGAGCGTTAGGCCGGTGGTTGTGCAATGGAATCGGCGCGCCAGGTCGATCGTGCTGCCGCCCATGCCGCAACCCACGTCGAGGACCGTCTGCCCTGCCGTCAGCGCGGCGGCCGTGGCCAAGCGATCGATTAGACGTTGCTGCGCCGCGGCCGGCGATTCATCGCCTTCCCATAAGCCGTGATGGATATGCGGCCCCCACAAAAGCCGATAGAACGGCGTGGCCAGGTCGTAGTGATGGCGAATGGAACGCTTCGAGATGGATGGACAACTAATCATCGCCGCTCCATTGCGGGAGTGATCGAAACCACACGAAGAGACACTAACCCTTTGCCGACAAGCCCGGAGCGTCAGCGACGGGGCATGTCACCCCGTCGCTGACGCTCCGGGTTTGTAATTCATTCTGTTAGTGCCTCTAGCGCATCACGCGAGCTGGTTCCACATGCAAAACGCGAAGGATGCTCAACAAACTCGTGAGCATCGTCACCAAGACAATGGCCGCCCCCGTGCCGATCAGCACTTGCCAGGGCATGTGAAAGACGAGCTTGGAATGCCCGCGCGTCAGTTCGCCAAACACGGCCGCCAGGCCGACGCCCAGCCCATAACCGATACTGCCGACGATGGCCGACTGTTGAAGGACCATCCAAACCAGCCGGCGATTGATCGCCCCCATCGCTTTGAGCATGGCGAACTGAGGCAGATTCTCCACAGTAAAAGTATAAAACGTTTGTCCCGATATGGCGATGCCAACAAGGAAGCCCAGCAGCACCGTGGTGCCGAAGTTGGCGAGCAAGCCGGTGCGCTGCAAATAATGATCGATTGTCCGTCCGGCGAATTCGTCGCGTGTCATTGCCAGTAATCCGGTCTGTTTTTGAATGCGCTGGCACAATTCGGCAAGGGACACCGAAGGCCGAGCCTTGACGAGAATGGCCGATAAGGTTTTGCCACCGGGCGGCAGATAATGGGCGGCCTGGCTGACGCGCGTGTAGACGAGCGGTAGCGTCTGGAACGTCAGCGCGGCCCGGCAGACACCGACAACGACGGCCCGGCGATGATTGATGGTCAGCACTCGGCCGACTTGCCAGGGCTGATCCGGCCACAGGAGTTGATGGCCCACCTCGTCGATGATGACGGCGTCGGGTTTCTGCAAGTCGGTGACCGCGCCGACGAGCATGGTGCGCGGTGCGCCGACAAGGGTGGCGTCATCGAGTCCCATCAGGATGAGCTGCTGGAAATGTCCATCGTCGAGTTGCGCGCGGCTGAAACCTTTCTCCAACCGTACCGCCCATGCCACGCCGGCTACACTGCGAACCTGATCGAGCCGGCGTTCCGAGAGCGGTTCGAGATCGTCGATGTAGCGAACCTGCGGCGTCAGCACCCAGATGGGCGCTTCCTCAATGTCGCGGATTTGTCCCGTCGTCATGCGCAGCACACCGCAGAAGATCGCCAACTGCTGCGCGATGAGCAGCGAGGCGAAGGTGATGCCGAACAACATCGCCAGATATTTGGTGCGTTGGCCGACCAGCATGCGCCAGGCGATCCAGTTCATGCGTCCTCGCGGCGAAGACGGGCGAAAGGAATGAAAGGATCCTCCATGTCATTCTATCGCATCCAGGCCGAACCTTTTGCATTATCCGAATCTTCCTAACTTGTCCGAACTGCCGGATCGTCACAACCGCGATAATTCACTGGATTTACCCAACAAGGTGGATATTCTCAATCAAGGCACCCATTCCCGGACGCAGGAAGACGCATCCTTCCGAAGCCAGGCAGGCAGGGCATGGCGGTCAAGACGAGCGAAAGGTTCCAGCCGTGATTGCACATCGACACATCCTCCCCTGGCTCCTTCGGGCCGGGCTGGCATTGGGTTTCATGCTGCTGATGGGACTGTCCGGGCCGGAAGCGGCCGAGGAGATGTCGCGCGAGCAGCAGATTGCCGACCTCGAACGGCAAATCCAAGATTTGACGAAGAAACTCACGGACCTGCGGCGCACGCCCACGCCGTCGGCGTCGAAGGCCGATGCGGCCATTCCGCCGGAGTGGATCAAAACGCTGAATTGGCGCTCCATCGGCCCCGCCGCGATGGGCGGGCGCATCGTCGCGCTCTCCGTCTATGAAGCGGACCCGACGACGTACTGGGTGGCCACCGCTTCCGGCGGTCTGCTCAAAACGACGAATAACGGCATCACCTTCGAGCATCAATTCGACCACGAGGCAACGGTATCGATCGGCGATGTGTGCGTGGCACCGTCGAACAAGGACATCGTCTGGGTCGGCACCGGCGAGAACAATCCGCGTAACTCGGTGTCCTACGGCGATGGGGTGTACAAATCGACCGACGGCGGCAAAACCTGGAAGAACATGGGACTGAAGAAGTCCTTCCAGATTGGTCGTATCATCGTGCATCCCAAGAACCCCGACATCGTTTATGTCGGCGCGCTCGGCCGGTTGTACGGTCCCAACGAAGAACGTGGGTTGTTCAAGACCAGCAATGGTGGAAAAACGTGGGATAAGATCCTTTATGTCGATGATAAGACCGGCATCATCGACATGAGGATGAATCCAGCCGAGCCGGAGACGCTGCTGGTGGCGACGTGGGAACGCTTGCGCGACGGCTTCGACAGTCATCGCGGCGAACCGGCGCTTCAAGATGGTTACGACGCCTATGATCCCATCAAGAAATGGGGGCCGGGCGGCGGCATCCACAAAACCACCGATGGCGGCAAGACGTTCCGCAAGTTGACGAAGGGATTGCCGACCTGTCCGTTGGGACGCATCGGTCTCGACTATTCGCGGAAGAATCCCCAGGTCGTGTTCGCCATCATCGATTGCGCGAAGATCGGTATGGGCACACCGTCCGCGCAGGTTTACCTCGGCGTGACCGGTGAGAATGCGACCGGCGGCGCGAAGCTGACACAGATCACGCCGGACAGTCCCGCCGCCGCAGCGGGGCTGAAGGTCGGCGACATCGTCAAGGCCGTGGACAAGAAAGCCATCGCCAACTACGAGGCGCTGACCGCGCAGATACGCGGACACAAAATCGGCGATAAACTCACGCTGACGATTCAGCGCGACAAGGAAACGCGCGACATCGTGGTGACGCTCGGCAAACGCCCGGAACCGCAGAGACCGGGCGGACGCCAGGCACTGCCCGTCGATTTCCGCGGTGAGGATGTGATGGGCGGCGTTCGCGTGGAGCGCGTGGCACCGCAGGGCGAGTCGGAAAAAGCCGGCCTCAAAGTCGGCGATGTGATCCAGAAAATCGACAAAACCGATGTGAAGAACTTTCGGCAAGTAGTGGAACTATTCCGCGCGCATAATCCCGGCGACAAGGTCGCGGTCAAGGTGTTGCGCGGCAAGGAGAGCAAGGAACTGAGCTTGACCGTGGTGCGGCGGACGCCGCAGGGGCAGGCGAATGCGAAGCGACCGTATAGCTTTTGGTATGGCGGCCAGCGCGAGAACGTGCAGGATCAACAAGGACCGAACAGCTTCGAGTATGGCGGTCTCTACAAATCGACTGACGGCGGCGAATCGTGGACGCGCATCAACAGCGTCAATCCCCGGCCGATGTACTTCAGCCAGGTTCGCGTCGATCCCAGCGATGAGAATCACGTCTATGTCCTCGGCATCGGCCTCTATCGATCCAGCGATGGCGGAAAGACATTTAAGACCGATGAAGGGGCTTATCACCCGGACCAGCATGCCCTCTGGATCGATCCGCACGATGGCCGACATATGTTGCTGGGAACCGATGGCGGCTACTATGTGACCTACGATCGCATGGGTCGCTGGGAGTTTCTCAACCACATGGCCATCGGCCAGTTTTATCATGTCGCCCTCGATTCGCGCCGGCCGTACCGCGCCTACGGCGGTTTGCAGGACAACGGCAGTTGGGGCGGGCCAACACACACGCTCGACGGACAAGGGCCGATCAACGAGGACTGGGTTCTCGTCAGCGGCGGCGATGGGTTCGTGTGCCGGGTCGATGCGCAAGACCCCGATGTCGTTTACTTCGAGTCGCAGGACGGGCACATGGGACGGCGCAACATCCGCACCGGCGAGTTCGCCCCCATCGGGCCACGCAATCCGAAGGGACAGCCGCCCTATCGCTTCAACTGGAATACGCCGTTCATTCTGTCCAGCCACAATTCGCAGATCTTCTATTGCGGCGGCAACTACGTGTTCCGCTCCGTCACGAAAGGCGACGATTTGCAGGTGATCTCGCCGGAAATCGCCCGAACCAAGCGTGGCACGGCGACCGCGCTCGCCGAGTCGCCGCGCAATGCCAATCTGCTGTACGCCGGCACCGACGACGGCTATCTGTGGGTGAGGGTGCCACGCGACGGCGAAGCGAAATGGACGAACATCACCGACAAGGTTGGCTTGCCGGGGCCGCGCTGGGTGGCGAGCATCGAGCCGTCGCGCGCCGTCGAGGGCCGGGCGTATGTGGCCTTCGACGGGCATCGCTCGGATGACGATGCGCCTTACGTGTATGTCACCGAGGATTTCGGCCAGACGTGGAAATCGTTGCGCGGCAATCTGCCGATGGGTTCGACGCGCGTCTTGCGCGAGGACATCGAGAATCCCAACGTGTTGTATCTCGGCACCGAGTTCGGCGTGTGGGTATCGATCGATCGCGGTGGTGTGTGGGCGAAGCTCAACAACAATCTGCCGACCGTGGCGGTTCACGAGTTGGCGCAGCATCCGACGACGGGCGAGATGGTGGCGGCGACGCATGGCCGCAGTCTGTGGGTGTTGGACGTGACGCCGCTGCGTCAGATGAAGGTCGAAACGCTCAAGTCGCAGGCCACGCTATATCGTCCGGCGACGGCGATGCGTTGGCATCGCGAGCCGACGCGTGGCACACCCTACGGCGCCGGCAATCATCGCTTCGTCGGCCAGAATCCGCCGACCGGCGCGCAGATTTACTACTCGCTGGCGAAGAAGGCCGACAAGGTACAGTTCAAGATCGTCGATTACGCCGGCCAGACCGTGCGAGAATGGCCGACAAAGGATCTCAACACGGCCGGGTTGCATCAGCTGACGTGGGACTTGCTGCGCGGCGCGCGGCCCAATCGCGGACGCGGACGAAACCCCGCTTCGCCCGGCATGTATCGCGTCGTTCTCACGGTGGATGGCAAGGAACAGACGCAGGGATTGCGCGTGGAGAATGATCCGCTGCTGAAGACACCGAGCGTTATCGCCGATGAGGAAGATGAGGACGAAGAGGAAAGAGAGAAACGCGGTGGACGGATTGATGATTAGCGCTTAGTGACTGTCCCCGAGGGGGCGGCTGTCAGAGCCGCGACACGCAATCGTACTGGTTTCTACGGGAAGGACATCAATTTATAGAGCTTGTCGGCGAGGCTGGGTTTCTTGGCGAGCGCATCCTGATTCTCGGATTTGTGCAGGAAATCGGTCCACGCCTCCGCGTTGGGAGGCAAATCTTGCCCCGTCATCTCTTGCAGGGATTCGGTGGCGCGGTTGCGCAGGGCCACGTCTTGTTCGGTGCGCAGCACGGAAACCAGCGCCTCGGCGGCCTCGTATTGCGGGAAGTGCGCGAGGGCGCGAGCGGCGGCGATCCGCTCATCCATGTTCTGCTGTTTGTCCTTCTCCGGTCCCACCGTGGGCGGTTCTTTCACGACCGCGATCAGTTGCTTGATGCCGGCCGAGTTGCCGTTGACTCCCAGGGCGGCCAGCGCCTGACATCGGATGGTCGCCATCGTTTCGGGGCGTTCGCGCTTGAAATAGTCGGCACGCAAGTAGGCGTCAATGAGCGCCTGGGCGGCGCGAGGGTCTTTGAAGTGCTGCAAGGAATCGATGGCGGCCATGCGGCACAAGGGCTGCGGATCGCTGGTGGCGCTGGCGACCAATAATTGGACGATTTCGTCTTGCTGCGCCTGAGTGCCACCGTGTTGCAACGGTTCCTTCAGCGAGCGCAAGGCTCGACTCTTTTTATCGCCATCGTTGCTGTTGCGGATGAGCCAAAGCGGATCAGGTGCAGGTTTGAACATATCCTTGAATTTAAAATTGCGGCTGGTAACGTCGTCCCAGAAGCTGGCGCAGCCGCTCAGGGCAGCGCAAGCAAGGGCCGCAAAAAACAGACGCCGGCGTATCGCCACACTCGGCCGGCAGCCGATGGCTTGCGAATGCCCTAGTTGTCGCGCGTCCACAGCCTCCCCCCCTCTTTCCCACGCTCCGCTCGGATCGATGATGTCGGATTGATGGTGGATGAATGGGAAATAGGTGTTCCTTCATCCAATAATCTGACATCATCCATTCATGTGCCGTCCCGACCGAGGGAACAGGAGGGCGGGATATAGCGTCTTGTCAAGCAGGCGACAAGAGCGAAAAATCGTTGCGAGAGTCGCTTGCGGCTGATCGGGAGGTTTCCGCGTATGGGCAAAGGCTTCGCGCGTCCGATGCGTCCGGAACGGTTCCACGCGATCGTCGCGTTGACGCTGGCGTTGGCCGGCCTGGGAGTATGGCTGTGGCTGTTCCGTCATTCCTTCCACTGGTATCAGCTCGTGGCCGGCTGGCTGGCGGCCATCAATCTGACGACGTTTGGCTATTACGGCTACGATAAGGCATGTGCGCGGCGTGCGGCGCGCCGCGTTCCCGAGATCGTTTTGCACGGACTGACCTTGGCGGGCGGCAGTCCAGCCGCGTTCCTGGCCATGCGTCTGTTCCGGCACAAAACTATCAAGGGCCGATTTCAGGTTCTATTCTGGTGCATCGTCGTCTTGCAGGCGTTGCTGGCGGGCTGGATCGGCTGGCTGCTCGGGCAACATCAAGGCTGACGGTGCGATCCGGTTGGGAACGATGGCGGGACAAATAGGGCGCCTTTTGCTTGGCACAACGACGCCGATGGGTAAAATAGAAAGATGAAGCTTTTCTGAAAAAGCGCGCTTCCTGGCGATAACACGTCCGGATAGGGACCACTATGGAAACGATGGATACTTCTGCCTTCGCTCAGCAGATCCTCAAATTGGGACTGGTGGCCGAGGAGCAGCTGGCCGAAGTTCTCGATGAGCTTGGCGCAGCCAATCCCGACCTGACTCAACTCATGCGCGCGCTGGAACGCAAGAGCTACATCACGCCCTGGCAGCGCGGCAAAGTCCTCAAGGGCGACATCGACGGTTTCTTCCTGGGCGGCTATCGTCTGCTGTACAAGATCGCTTCAGGGAGTTTCGGCCGAGTCTTCCGCGCCGACGATCCGAGCAGCGGCCGGGTGGTGGCCGTCAAGGTATTGCGCCGCCGCTGGAGCGAAGATCAGCAGCGCATCGATTTATTCCTCCGCGAGGGCAAGGTCGGTCTGGCGCTCAAGCATCCCAACATTGTCGAGGTGCTGGCCATCAGTCGCGATGCCGCCTCCGGCCAGTATTACCTGGTTCTGGAGTTCATTGAGGGCGGCAATCTGCGTGAGATCCTGCAAATCCGCAAGAAGCTGTCGGTGGCGGAATCGCTGCGCATCCTGGAAGACGCGGCGAGCGGGCTGGCCTATTCTTATGCGCGCGGCATGACCCACCGCGACATCAAGCTGACCAACCTGCTCATCTCCAGCCAGGGCGAGGCCAAACTCGTGGACTTCGGCCTCGCTCAGTTCTTCGCCTCGTTCGCCAAGGAAGAGGAGAAGGTCGATCGCACCGTGGATTACGCCGGCTTGGAAAAGGCCACCGGCGTCAAGACCGGTGATGTGCGCAGCGACATCTATTTTCTCGGCTGTGTGTTGTATGAATGTATGACGGGCCGTTCGCCGCTGGTCATGTCGCGCGACAAGTACGCCCGCATGCGCAGGGACCGTTTCGAGCAGGTGCCGCCGATCCTGCCGGAGGAGGTCCAGGGACCACCGTCGCTGTTCTCGCTGTTGGAAACCATGATGTCGCTAGACCCGCAACGCCGCTATCAGACGCCGTCGCAATTGCTCGACGCGATTAAGGCGGTGCGGCGCGATCTTGAGGGCAAGTCCGGCAAAGAGGGTAGCCGACCCCAAGCGCGTTCGGTATTTGTCGCCGAACGCGATGAACATTTACAGAATCTTTTACGCGATGGTTTGAAAGATCAAGGTTATCGCGTTTTCATGGCCGGCGATCCGGTGCGCGCCCTGGATCGCTTCCGCCAGCAACCCTATGACGCCTTGATCGTGGACGCCCGCACGACGGGCGAGGATGGCTTTCGCGTTTTCGTGCATATTGTCGAGGAGGCCGCACGCAAGCGTCTGCTCTGCGCCGCCATCGTCATTCTCGCCCAAGATCAGGCGAGTTGGACGACGCATCTGCCAAAGGACGCTCCCCATCTGGCCGTGATGGGGCAGGATGTCAAATTCAAAGTTCTGCTGCGCAAGCTAAAGGAATTGATGGAAGCGGCCCATCCATCCATTTAGTAATCTTTTGTCCTCTTCAAACTCTTTGATGCGCTGGCGTATACTCATTAGCGGCTCGCGCCAGCAGTTCGCGGACTTCCTCATCGGTCGTTTGGGTGAAATCGTCGTACCAGAGTCCGACCGCATGAAAGGGTTCCGGCATGCGGGCGCACACGATTTCATCGGCCTCCATCTCCAATTCCGCACAGGTTTCGTGGGAACCGACTGGTACGGCGACGACAATGCGGGCGGGTTGCTGCCGGCGTAGGGCCGCGACGGCGGCCCGCATAGTCGAACCCGTAGCCAACCCATCATCCACCAGAATGATCGTGCGACCATGCACATCCGGCGTAGGGCGATCTCCACGGTAGTCCCGTTCGCGGCGGATAAGTTCTTGCTGTTCGTCGGCCGCGACCGCCGCGATTACTTCCTCAGGGATGTTCAGCTTGGACACCACTTCCTCGTTGAGTACGCGCGTGCCGCCGGAAGCGATGGCACCCATGGCCAATTCCTCGTGACCGGGCAGGCCCAATTTGCGGACAAGGAAGACATCCAAAGGAGCATGAAGCGCTCGGGCCACCTCATAGCCAACAGGAATGCCTCCCCGCGGCAGTGCCAGGACCGAGACATCGGGGCGGTCGGTGTAAGCCGTCAGCTTGGCAGCTAGTTGCCGACCCGCTTCGGTTCGATCGCGAAAAAGCATCGCTGACCCCCTCTTGACTTAGACCTCCGTGTGATAGTTACGGACGAGGAACCGGCAGATGGAGGTAGCGTGTGAACCAATCGGCCGTCAACCGGGCCACATCGTCCAGTTTCCCAGGCTCCTCGAACAAATGGGTAGCGCCGGGAACAATGAACAATTGCTTGACGGGCGCGCCGAGGCGGTCAAACGCCTCTCGATTCAAGCTGATAACCGGCTCATCGTCCCCGCCGACAAGAAGCAGAGTCGGAGCCTTCACGAGAGGCAACGCTTCTCCCGCCAGGTCCGGTCGGCCACCGCGGGACACCACCGCGCCGACCCGATCCGAGCGGCGCGGGGCAGCCATCAAGGCGGCCCCGCCTCCGGTGCTGGCTCCGAAGTAGCCAACGGGTAAATCCGCCGTCCGCTCATCCTGAGCCAGCCAATCTGTGGCACCGATCAGCCGCTCGGCAAGTAAGGCGATGTCAAACCGCAGGTGACCCGAGTATCGGTCTACCACTTCTTCTTCCTCGGTCAGCAGATCGAGGAGAAGGGTGGCAAGTCCGGCCGTGCGCAGCTGCTCGGCCACGAAGCGATTGCGCGGACTATGACGACCGCTGCCGCTGCCGTGGGCGAACAGTACGACCCCCTGATTGATTTCCGAGATTCCCAGATTTCCCGCCAGAGTGACGGCACCCACCGATACCCGTACCGCCTCTTCCGTATCTGTTTTGGTTCTTGTTGAATTCATGGCCCACCGCCAACCGGGGCGACCAGAGATAAGGGATAAATTCTTCGGATCGAGATGGGCGACCGACAAGATGGCCTCGCCCTTACAGCTGCATCAACGGCATGTTTTCGGCCCACAGGGCGCGGATTTCAGCGGGCAACGTGTGCTTCATTTTCTCAATCTCGCCGCTGCTGACATGGACAGCCAGAAGCTGAAAAACAGCACGCGCTACCTCTTCGGCGTCCCATTCGGCCTCTTGAGGAAAAGCCGCGCGAATGTGCGCCAGGAACTCATCCTTCTTGCGTTCAGGAACGGGTTTACCGTGAGGATGCCAGCCTTCGTAGTAGAAGCCGCGAACAATCATCGGCAGCTGGGCACCTAGGGCGGCCACCTCGTCCACGCTCAGCCGATCGCGCAAGGTGTGCAAGACGGCACGCAGAGCCAGATAAGCGCGATGCCGGTCTTGCCAGGCCATCAATTCCATGAGTTCGTTGAGCCAGACCTGGGTCGTCTGAATGGTCGTATCGAATGGCGTAAATCCCGTACTCATGTTTCCTCCCTTCTTCCCAATGGAAAGAACGTGGATGCGCAATCCCTCCGCTTGACGCCGTGTTTTAATGTTTGTTGGGAGCGACCCGCGCAATTCGATTGCGTAGGTCGCTCTATTTGAAATGGGTGCAAAATGCGCACCGAAGCGAATCAACGCTGGGGGATCGGACGACCCATGCGTTCCAGCAGTTTTTTCATATCGTTCCATACCTCTTTCTTCATGTGCGGACTGCGTCCGGGCAGCAGGAAAGCCGGATGATAGGTACACATAACCGGAATGCCCTTGAAATCGTGGAAGCGGCCGCGCAGCCGGCCGATGCCCTGCGTGGTGCCTAGCAGATTCTGCGCCGCGCACGCGCCCAGGGCACAGAGGAACTTTGGCCGCACCAGTTCAATCTGACGCTCCAGATATTCACGACAATTTCCAGCTTCAGAACTCGTGGGCAAGCGATTGCCCGGTGGCCGGCATTTGCAGATATTACATATGTACACTTCTTCACGCTTCATGCCGCAAGCAGCAATGATGCGATCGAGCAATTGGCCCGCCTCGCCGACGAACGGTTCGCCGCGTTGATCCTCGGTGGCACCAGGCGCTTCGCCGACGAAGCACAACTCCGCATCGAGTGGACCGATGCCGAAGACCGTGCGCGATCGGCTCACGACTAACTCGGTGCAGCGCTGGCAGGTGGAAACGCGCTCGGCCAGCATGGTCAATTCCTGTCGCCGTTGTTCGATGCCGCTGGACGGAGTCGGTTCGTTCGCGGCGGCGAAGAGCGTGGGCTGAGCCGTCGCTTCCGGAGAGGGAGCGGATTCTGCCGGCGTTCCGCTAGCCGGCAGCCAGTGGATGCCGGCGGTGCGAAGGCTGTCCAGATGTTGGCGAAGTTGGCGGGCCAGTTCCGCCGGGGTTGGTTCGGGTTGTTCGGGCATGGTTTTCTCTCACCTGCTACTATAAAAAAGAAGGCGCTCGCGCGAGAGCGCAGGCCATCTCCCGAAATCGAGACAGCAATTATGTCCAATGGTCAAGCGAGTACGTTCACGCTAGGTCTGGTGCAGATGCGCTGCGAGGCGGACCCATCCGCCAACCTCGATCGCGCCCTGTCGGCGGTCCATCGCGCGGCCCGCAATGGGGCGAACATCATCTGCTTGCAGGAGCTATTTCGCTCGCCGTATTTCTGTCAGCGGCAAGATCCTTCCCTGTTCGATCTCGCCGAGCCGATCCCCGGCCCGACCACGGAACGTCTCGCGCAGACGGCGCGCGAAACCGGGACGGTTTTGGTCGCGTCACTGTTCGAGCGCCGCACGGCTGGAGTGTACCATAATACCGCCGTGGTGTTCGATGCCGATGGCAGCCTGTGCGGTCTGTATCGCAAGATGCACATTCCCGATGATCCGCTGTATTTCGAGAAGTATTACTTCACGCCCGGCGACACCGGCTTTCGCACGTTCTCAACCCGCTTTGGCCGAATCGGCGTGCTGGTGTGCTGGGACCAGTGGTTCCCGGAGGGAGCGCGTTTGACCGCGCTGCAAGGTGCCGAAGTGTTGCTTTACCCAACGGCGATCGGCTGGCATCCCAGCGAGCGCGAGGAACACGGTGCAGCCCAACGTGAGGCCTGGGAGATTATGCAGCGTGCCCATGCCATCGCCAACGGTGTTTATGTGGCCGCGGTCAATCGCGTCGGCCACGAGGGGCCGGCCGACGGCGGCTTGCAATTTTGGGGTTCCTCATTCGTCTGCGATCCGCTCGGCGTCGTGCTGGGCCAAACCTCCGAGGACGGCGAGGAAGTGCTGGTCGTTCCCTGCGATCGCCGCCGTCTGGAAGACGTGCGCCGCAATTGGCCGTTTCTGCGCGATCGCCGGATCGATGTCTACGGCGACATGAGCAAACGCTGGTTGAGTTAGCGGCGAACCCACCGAATCTCTCGCCTACAATGAAACGAGAACGCATTCTTTCATTCTTCACTCGGAGACAAACGGAACATGTCCAGAGGCATGCGACCCACCACGCTACAAGAACTGCGGGCGAGCGGCTGGGTGTCCAAGACGGTCAAGCAAGAAATCCGCGATAATTTTCTGCGAATGCTGCAAGCCGGCGAGGATCTGTTCCCCGGCATCATCGGCTACGAAAACACCGTCCTGCCCGAAATCAATCTGGCCCTCCTCGCCGGGCATGACATGTTGTTTCTCGGCGAAAAAGGTCAAGCCAAGAGCCGGCTGATGCGCGCGCTGGTCCGCTTCCTCGACGAGGAAATACCCTATATCGACCATCCTTCTTGTCCGGTTCATGAAGATCCTTATCACCCCATCACGTCAGCCGGCAAGCGTGTGTTAGCCGAATTGTCCGAATCGCAGGTGTCCATCGGTTGGTGGCCGCGCCAGCAGCGCTATGCCGAGCGCCTGGCACCGGGTACTAAGTTCGCGGATGTAATCGGCGAGATTGATCCGGCCAAGCTGGCGGCTGGCGTAAGCATGTCCACCGAGGAGGCGCTGCACTTCGGACTCATTCCGCGCATGCACCGCGGCATCTTCGCCATGAACGAAGTGCCCGAACTCGATGAGTTGGTGCAAGTCGGTCTGTTCAACATCCTCGAAGAGCGCGACGTACAAATCCGCGGCTATCCGATCCAGTTCGATCTCGATGTGCTGATTTTATTCTCGGCCAATCCTTCGACGTACAACCGTTCCGGCAAGGTCATCCCGCAGTTGAAGGACCGTATCGGCACGCTGATTCAGACGCATTATCCGCTCGATCGCTCAGTCGGCATCGACATCATGGAGCAAGAGGCCGGCATCGATCTCGGTGGCGATTATCCGGTAGTCGTACCGCTCTTCATGAAGGAAATCATCGAGCAAATCAGCATTTGCGCCCGCAAATCGAAGTACGTCGATCATGCGTCCGGCGTCAGCGCGCGTTTCTCAATCGCCAACTATCGGACGATGGTTGCCAGCGCTCGTCATCGCGGTGTGCGTCTGGGCGAACGGCCGGCGGTGCCGCGCATCAGCGACCTGGGACATCTGGTTTCGTCGTCGCTGGGCAAGCTGGAACTAGACATGATGGGCAGCCAGCAAATGTCCGAACGGCAGGTACTGGAGGCGATCATCGCCGAGGCAATCAGCATTGTGTTCAAGGAATACGTCGAAAAAACAGGGCTGGAAGAGATCGCCAATGTCTTCGGTAAGGGTGTGAAGATCGAAGTCGGCGACCTGCTGCCTTCGTCGCACTACGCCGAGCGCCTCAAGCGTGTGCCGAAGGCGTGGGAGAAGGCGTTTGAGGTGAACCCAAGCGAAAGCGAGGCGGTGCGTGCATCGTGCGTCGAGTTCGTGTTGGCCGGACTGTACGCCGGCGATCGCATCTCGCGATCGCAGAAACACGGACGAATCACGTATGAGATTCGATAAAAATTTTTCACCACGGAAAGCACGGAATACACGGAAAAAATGCCAAAAGAAGAAATGAAATGATTGAAAAAGCGATCGATCAACGCAGTATTTCCTTGGTCTTTTGCCTTTTGTCTTTTTTCCGTGTATTCCGTGCTTTCCGTGGTGAAAATGCTTGAGATTTCTTTGGCCGGTCAGAGAACGGTGACCATGATCGCCTACGAACAGCGTCTGAACCAGGATGTCTGGTGGGCCTTCCAGGAGGGAAGCATGCACTTTGAGCAGGCAAGCGCCGTCCATAAGACCCTGGTCAAGATTGCTCAGCGGCTCGATGCGTTGAGCATTCCCTACGCCATCGCCAGCGGCATGGCGCTATTTTTTCATGGCTATCGCCGCTTTACGGAGGACGTGGACATTCTGGTGACACGCGAGGGATTGCAAGAGATTCACGCGCATCTGGAAGGTCTTGGCTACCTTCCGCCGTTCGAGGGCAGTAAGAATCTCCGGGACACGGAATCCGGTGTACGCATCGAGTTTTTGGTAACAGACGATTATCCGGGCGATGGGAAGCCCAAACCGGTGGCTTTTCCCAGTCCGGAGGCAGCCAGCCAAGTGATAGCGGGCGTGCGCTGTTTGCAACTGCCGCATCTGGTCGAACTGAAACTGGTCGAGGGGACAACTCCAGGGCGACGGAAAGATCTTGGCGACGTTCAAGAGTTAATTCGTCTCCTCCATTTGCCAGAAGACTATGCCACGCAGTTGAATCCGATGGTGCAGGCTCTCTACCGTGAATTGTGGCAGGAAGTCCAAAATAGCCCATCGCCATCCTAACCCTCCCACTATTTACGCCGTACTAGAGACATCGTCCCATCCACACGGAGCATTGTGGGAGTTCCGGTTTGCCTTCGCTCAGTCGCTTGTCACGCCCAAGAGATCGGCATTGATCTTGGCAATGACATTAGCGGCTTCCGATTCCACACGCACGACGCGCACGCCCACATCCGCCCCTTCGACTTCGCGGATGGCGACGGTGATGGCCTCGCGCAGCGTGGAGGCCGTTCGCTCGAACTCCAAAAAGGCGACTCCGTCTCGCTGATTCAATTCGATGTCGCCCCGTGTCGCCGCATAAAGAGCATCGGCCAGTTCCGGGGTTATCTTCGCAACGCCCGAAAGAATCAACGTGAAGGTGTGGGTTTTCATGCTTCCTCTGCTGCCGTCGTCTGGTGCGGACAATGATCCACAAAGCGACGAATCGCCTTGGCATGGTTCGATCGGTTTTTCGGCGTTGACCAAATAGATTTTTGGCAACCGCCGCGACCATGAGAACAGCGGATCATCCCCAGCAGTGTCCTTTGAGCGACTTAATGATGGACCGGCCTTTGCTCTTGGCATACTTCAGAGCGGCTTCGATCTCCTTGTCGGGATGCCTCGTCATGCACTCATTTCCCAGAGCGGCAAGCACACGAACCGGTTCACGCGGGAGAGAACATCCTACCGTACATTACCGCCCATCGCGTGGCCGGTCCTGTGCAGCGCCTGTTTCAAGGTGCTGCCGCCAGTCCACGGGGTGCCCACAGGCGTGTTCTTCGGCTAACTCCGCAGCCTCTTCCACCGACCCGCAATCCCAGTCTTGGACGACCTGCCAATTGGTGTCACACTTGAACAGGTAAACGGGGCCATCCTCGCCGTATCGGCAGACTGCCATAGCGACGACCTTGATCGGTGGGTCGCTACCGGCGAGTTGGTAGAACCCTCCCGATCGGCTGATCGCCCATCGCACAACGGTGGCCCCGTCCAGCAGTCGCGGCGGATCATCCATCGCCCACTCCGTAAGTCGGCCATCTACTTCGATGGCGCTCGTGCGCGACATATCACGACTCTCCTGAATCTATCCTCCCTGTTGCGCAGTCGTCAAGAACATACCGAATCCACTCTGGAATGGGATGCCTCTCCCTCCAACCTCCGCGTGTCGGCCCACCATTGCCGCACCAGAGGGGCGTTTGTCTTTTCCCCACATCATCCGCTATCATGGAGGGGACCAATCCCCCGGCGTTGCCGGAATGGAACACGAGACGGGCACCCAACGAGGCACGCATGAGCAAGCCGGACAACCTGGGCGGTATCATCCACACCTACCAGAAATACGATCCCACCCAGTTCCCCAGTCCGACAACGCCGCCGCCGGATCTGGTGTCGCCGGCCTTCGAGCATCTGCTGCACTACGGCAGCATGCGCCGACTGAGCGAGGAAGAGCTGGCCCGCGCCGTGCGCATCGATCCTAGCCAGATTCGCGGCTTGGGGCCGAGTCTTGAAGCGCTCATGGCTCTGCTGCGCGAACGCAAACGTAAGATTCTTGAGACTTACGAGACCGGCCAAGTCCAGAGTGAGGCGCATCACAACTTCCACAATTCCGCCGCCGAAGTGAAACCGCCGGCCAAACTGCGCCGTGCCTTCGATGAGGCCGTGCGCGAGGAGCAACTGTTCGACCTCGAACAGTTGTGGTATCGCGCCGGCGATGAACACAGTCCATTCGCGCGCCAACTGCTGCGCCTGGCCGAGACGCTTGGCGAGAAATACCAGATCGACGAGTTGGCCATGAAGTACGATTTCACCGGACGCACACCGATGACGGTGCCGGAGGGATTGGAGGTCAAACAAGAACTGGAGACCATCGACAAACTGCTCAAGCAACTCGAAGAAGCGATGAAGACCGCGCAAATCGGTGTCATCGACATGGAGGAATTGTCTCAGTTTGCCGAACCGGGCGACCTCGAACAACTCAACGCCTTGCAGCAGCAGATTCAAGATTATTTGCGTGAAATGGCCGAACAGCAGGGCTTGGAGCAGGGGAAGAAGGGCGGTTTTCAGATGACGCCGCGCGCCTATCGATTGTTTCAATCGAAACTGCTGACGCGCATTTTCGAGCAATTGCAGGCGTCGCGTTCGGGTCGCCATCAGGGGCCAATCGTCGGCGAGGGCGCGACGGAAATGCAGCAGACCAAGGAATACGAGTTCGGCGATTCCGTGACGCACATGGACATTCCCTCGTCGTTTACGAATGCCTTGCTACGCGGCGGTCCAGGTCTGCCGGTGCGGATGAAACCCGAAGACATTGTCATTCACAAGACGCGCAACAATCCCAAGTGTGCCTCCGTCGTGCTGCTCGATATGTCCGGTTCCATGCGCTACGATGGCCAATACATCAACGTCAAGCGCATGGGCTTGGCGCTCGATGGCCTGATTCGCAGCGAATATCCCGGCGATTTCTTGCAATTCGTCGAGATGTACACGTTCGCCAAACCGCGGCACATTTCGGAGATTGCCGCCCTCATGCCCAAGCCCGTGACGATGTACGATCCGGTGGTGCGCAAGAAAGTGGACATGAGCGATCCGCATATCAGCGAAATGATGATCCCGCCACACTTCACGAATATCCAGCATGCTCTGCATCTGGCGCGCAAGTTCCTGCTGGCGCAGGACACGCCGAACCGCCAAATCATGCTCATAACCGATGGCCTGCCGACGGCGCATTTCGAGGGAGAAATGCTTTATTTGCTCTACCCGCCCGATCCGCGCACTGAAAAGGCCACCTTGCGCGAAGGGCTACAATGTGCCCGCGAAGGCATTACCATCAACATCTTCTTGCTATCGAGTTGGAATCAAACCTCAGAGGATGTGCAGTTCGCCTACAAGCTCGCCGAAGGCAGTAAAGGGCGGGTGTTTTTCACGGCGGGACGCGAATTGGATCGTTATGTGGTGTGGGATTACATCGCACGCCGCAAGCAGATCATTTCGTGAAAGGATGGAAAGCACTCTTCCCGTTTACGTTTCGCGGAGGTCGTCGCGAAACGTAAACGGGAGGAGGCGTAAGCCGGCTGCTGGAAGCGAACCAAGTCGAAAAGTCGGCGCGGATTTGCTAGAACAGAGAAAATGGTCCTCCCACCGGGGCGCCCCAATGCCCCCGAATAACTCTTCACACCTGAGGTACTTCTGCCGTGAAGTGTTCCACGTTTGCTCGTTGCTCGCTCTTGGCGTGCTTTCTCGTTTCTTGCTCACTTGGCCTCGTTCGGGCCGAGAACTGGCCGCAGTGGCGCGGCCCTAGCGCCGATGGCGTGAGCAAAGAGACCAACCTTCCCACCCGATGGAACGAAACCCAGAACATCGCCTGGACCTTGCCGCTTCCCGGCATGGCCGGTTCAACCCCCATCGTCTGGGGCGATCGCATCTTCCTCACCAGTGAGGATGGCAGCGATCTTGTACTCCTGTGCCTCAACACGAAAGGCAAGGAAGTGTGGAAACGCAAACTTGGCAGCGGCAAGTTCCGCGCCCGCGGCGATGAAGGTAATCTCGCTTCGTCCTCGCCCAGCACCGACGGCAAGCATGTTTGGGCGTTCGTCGGTTCGGGCGACTTCACTTGCTTCGATCTCGACGGCAAGGAGATTTGGAAGTTCAATGCCCAAGAACGATACGGAAAGTTCAAAATCCAGTTTGGCTTGCATTCGACTCCGGTTCTGTACGGCGATCGGTTGTACATGCAATTGATCCACTCCGGCGGTGCCTGGGTGATCGCCTTGGATAAGACGACCGGCGAGACCGTCTGGAAGGTCGAGCGCAAGAGCGACGGGCGGGACGAGTGCGAGCATTCTTACGCTTCGCCGTGTATCTGGCACAAGGGCAAGGAAGCGTATCTCATCACGCACGGCAACGACTACGCGATTGCTCATCGTCTCGACAACGGCAAAGAGATTTGGCGTGTCGGCGGACTCAATCCCAAGGATCGCTACAATGCCACGCTGCGCTTCGTCGCCTCGCCGGTCGCCACGCCGGACCTCATCATTGTGCCGTCGGCCAAAAATGGCCCCGTCGTCGCCCTCAAGCCGGACGCCGCCGGCATGGTTACGGCCGGCAGCGAGTACGAGCAATGGCGTAAAACCAAGAATACGCCGGATGTGCCGTCACCCTTGGTTCACGATGGCCTCGTTTACCTGTGCCGCGAGAATGGCGTGCTGATGTGTCTGGATGCGAAGACGGGCAATCAATTGTATGCTGAGAGTACCCACAAGCAACGTCATCGCGGCTCGCCGGTGTATGCCGACGGCAAAATTTACCTGACGGCCCGCGACGGCACGGTCAGCGTCGTCAAAGCGGGACCGAAGTTTCAGCTGCTGGCGACGAATCGATTGCCCGATCAAATCTCCGCCTCGCCGGCCATCGCCAATGGCCGAATCTATCTGCGCGGGTTCAAGGCGCTCTATGCGATTGGCGCGGGACACGAATAAGAGGCGATCTCTCGCTCCTTGATTGCCAGCCCGCAGCGCCAGCAAGGGAAGGACTTACCTTTGCTGGCGCTGCGGGCTGGCAGGGTTTTGTCCGGTAGCCTCTTATTGTTTTGCAAGCCACGCAAGAACCTCATGCTGATTCTGCTGCAATTAGGGCCGTTTGTTCTCTTGCTTTTGCTGATTGCCGTGCTGCCGCTGATCGCGGAGCATACCTGGGAGAAGCATCGCAACAAACTGCTGGTCAGCGTTGTTCTGGCCATACCGTCCGTGATCTGGCTGCTGTCGCAAGGGCCGCTCGGCCGCGAGCATCTGCTGCATGCCCTGGACGAATATGTTCAGTTCATCCTGATGTTGTCGGCCCTATACGCCGTCTCTGGCGTCCTCGTGGTGCATGGCGATCTGCCGGCCAACCCGTTTGGCAATACGCTCTGGCTGGCGCTGGGTGCTGTCCTGGCCAATCTCGTGGGCACCACCGGGGCGAGCATGCTGTTGCTGCGTCCGCTCTTGCGGGCGAATCATCATCGACGACAAAATCGCCATATACCGATCTTTTTTGTCTTCATCGTCGCCAACTGCGGCGGACTACTGTTGCCGTTGGGCGATCCGCCGCTCTTCCTCGGCTTTCTCAAGGGCGTCGATTTCTTCTGGACCCTGCAACTATGGCCACAGTGGCTTTTCGTCAATGGCGTACTATTGGCTGTCTTTTTCGTGTGGGATGCTCGCGCACGACGCCGCGAACTGGGCCTGGTGTCTGCTCCGTCCACGGAAGATTATCATCCGCTGCGCGTCGAGGGGTTGCGAGCAGGGATACCCATTGTTTTAGGCGTGATGGCAACCTTGCTGTTGCAAGCGCCGCCGATCGCGCGGCAACTGGGCGACTTCTTGCGCCGGTTCATCCCCAATGCGATCGATCCGTTGCTGCCGGCGTGGGTGGGGGCGCTGATTCTGGCGGGGCTGACCTTGCTGGCCGTGATGCTGATTCGCCGTACTCCACGCGAAACCAGGGTTCTGGTTTGGGGGCCGCTTTTGGAAGTCGCTATTCTTTTCGCGGGTATCTTCATCACGATGGCCCCAGCCTTGCAACTACTGGCGGCATTGCCGGCTCTGCCGTGGACCGAATCCCAACTGGTGTGGGCCACCGGAGGCATGTCCGGCGTGTTGGACAATGCGCCAACGTATTTGGCCTTCGCCACGCTGGCCGATCCCGATGGCCCATCCGCCCTGGCCATCGCGCGGCCGGGGTTGCTCCGGGCAATCAGCTGTGGCGCGGTGTGGATGGGGGCGTTGACGTACATCGGCAACGGACCGAATTTCCTCATCAAGGCGGTCGCCGATCATATGGGCTATCGAACGCCGTCCTTCTTTGGCTATCTGGTTTATTCGCTGCCGGTGTTGCTGCCCGTGTTCGGTCTGGCGACGCTGCTGTTCTTCCGGTGAATCGCCATGCGGTAGGTCCGGCGAGCCGAGCCGGACAAGAACAAGTGCCGCTCGGCTCGCGGCACCTACTGGCGGTAGGTCCGGCGAGCCGAGCCGGACAAGAACAAGTGCCGCTCGGCTCGCGGCACCTACCTAAATCGTGCCGCTCGGCTCGCGGCACCTACTCAAGGTTTTTTGGGTGCCTGGGGTCGGGCGGCCGCGAAGCGGATCGTCAAAGAATCGCCCGGATGAAGGACGATTGTTCGCGGTCGGATGACATCATTTCCACTGGCCACGGGGAACGAACGAACCTTGCCATCCGGCCCGCGAATGTCCACCACCGTCGGTTTGTTTGCCGGTTCGCCGATGGACACCACGACATTCGACATCGCCGGCGCGGGAGGCACCGCGATATAGCGAGTTGGGATCGCCGGAGGCGAAGCCGCCGCGGAACGAGCGCGCTGACGCATCTGATAGTAGCGCTCAATCTGCATGGTCGAGTGGAACCCCTTGTCACCCGGATAGACTCGCAGGGGAGAAATGCCCGTAGAATAACTGGGACGATACCCAGGCGCAGCGACGTGACCAAGACCGGAGGGTTGCGCAGAGGCGGAAGAAACCATGAGGAGCGCGGCGAGGACGAACGCTCCCCCCTTGAGAAGGAGATGGAAGAGGTGCATGAGAGGCTCCTTTCGCGTCCCGTGGCGGGATACGAAAACGCCTACTCGCGTTGCACGGCTGACAGCTTTTTCGCTCCAATCCTGACATCCAGGATGGCGACTCGCGGGATGGTGGTTCGTGTCCGTCTCGGACGCCGTTAAGATCGAACGAGGGCGGCCGTATTTATCAGACGGTAGGAGCGTCTACGTCACCCGTGCCCACCCAAACCCGCAGCTTTGACACTACCTCCTATCCATTATATCGGCCGTTGACCACGAAAAGCAAAATTCTCTTCTGAACGGCGCTATGGGACTGGCCTTTTCGACGGCGTCAGCCGATTTTCCGCCTGCCGAGGGATGCTCTTCACGGGGCCGATCTTGCTGCGAAAGTGCAGCTTCAAAATTTCCTTGTCCGTTGAGGAAGTGATTTCCATCCGGAGAATGACCGCGTCGGCGGGCACCTCCTCGTAACGACACGGTTGGCCATTGAGCAGAATCTCCGTTGCCGTCGTGATGCGATACGCCGGCTTCGGTGCTGCAAGGATCGAAGGACCGAGCGCTTCCACCGTGAGTCCTTTCCGGCTGGCGGACGACTCCTTGCGAATCAGATTGGCCCAAACGGGAGGAACCACGCCAACGACACAAACGAAGATGAGCATCAACCGAATCATTGTGTCTCCGTGGAAGCAGCAGTTCGTATGTTTAGGACGCCATCGCCGCCTGACCCTTTCGCAAGCGCCGTGCCACGAGAGATAACGACCGATGATTGAGACGCAAACTATTTTTGGAAAACAACTTGTGTAACGCAATGTGAGCGCGGCCGTTCGCCAAGACAATCGGGGGAGTGCCCAGGATCTAGGCATATCCTGTCAAAATGCAAGGCGTTCATTTCAAAATGCAAGGCATTCGCGGAGCAGGCAGGCACCTTTTCCCATGTGCCTTCTCTCTTTCACCAATCTTGCCAAATCGGAAATGCGAACGGCGACACAATCGTTTCCGTTCTCTCAACCGATTTTGCCGCTTATGCGGACGCAAACCAAACGACGATCACAAAAGGCGTAGACGATCTTGCCAAGGCAAACGTCGGCAACACGGGTAACTCCCGCCTCCTCTCCTTGCCGAACAGCCGCCTAAGAGTGTCTCCACCATACGCTGCGCTGATCGTGCGCGGTCCACTGGAGGCTGTTCATGCTGCAGTACGTTTTGGTAATCGCTGCCCTGGTGTCGGGGCAGCCAACCTCCCCACCGAGCGGGGAAGATCCCACCGCGACTTTTACGAACATTACTCCTGCTCAGGACAGTCCAGAGCAGGAGTTGTCCGACGATCCACCCTCCCTCGGCCAAGGAGCGAGTGTCCCGGCCGATCCTCCCTTCGCCCCGCCACCGGAAACGCTCTCCCTACTGCGTCCGGTATCGCTGTTCGCGCAACAGCCGCCGCCCTCCGAAGCGCCGCCTCCCGAGCCGTTTACCGTAGCGGCGCCCTTCGTGCCGGCCGCCGCTCAGCCCACCCTCGCCGCGGGGTTGGCGCCGACAGGAACCGCCGTCCTGCCGGCGGATCGCTGGTTTCTCATGCGCGAGGCGCAAGGCACCTGGCTCGGCACTCTCCTCGACGACAACCGTATGTACTTGACGGGGTGGTTGGAGGGTTCCTACACCGCCAGCACGGACAAGGTTACCAATGGCACCGTCGTATGGAACGATCGCGCCAATGATTTCCTGTTTCAACAAGGCTGGATTCGCTTCGGGCGCAGCGTCGTCGTCGCCGGCAGCACGCAACCGAGTTTCGGCTTCCAGATCGACGTGTTGACCGGCAGCGATTATCGTTTCACGCTGCCGCGCGGCCTGCTCAACAGCCAGCTCGTCAACTCGACGGGAGCGCAAAACCTCTACGGCGTCGATCCGATCCAGCACTACGTTTCGATGTATGTGCCGACGCTGTTTCGGGGCGTCGAGTTACGCTTTGGGCGACTATATACGCCGTGGGGCGTGGAGAGTTTGGAAGCCGTCAGCACGCCGTTGCTGTCGCGCTCCTACGCCTTCAACTTTTCTCCCCCCTTCACCCATTGCGGTCTGGGCGCCTACGTCACGTTCACGCAGAAATGGTCTGGCGTATTCATGCTGACCAACGGCAACGACGTGTATTTCGGCGATCCCTCCGAGGAACTGCGTTTCGTCGGCAACATCAAGTACACACAGCCGGGCGGCCGCAATACCGTGACGTTCGCCACGTCGTTGGGCCGAGCCAAGTTCAATCCGGCCTACCCCAACGCGCCGGCCACGGTCGCCCTCGCCAACGAACCGTTCGGCCGCAATAACTTCAATGCCTTCGATGTGGTATGGACCCACGCCTTCAATTCCGTGTTCAGCTACAACATGGAGGCCATCTACGCCTACCAGTACAACGTGCCGCAGGCGGGGTTGACCGTCGGCAGTTACAATGGCTTCGCCAACTGGGCCTCGGTAGCTCATTACCTGTTTTACACCTATTCGCCCAAGCTGGGCGCCATCCTCCGTTATGAGAACTTCGACGACGCTCAGGGACAGCGTACCGGCTTTGCCGGTCTGTATACCGCCATCACCGGCGGCATTCAGTACCGCCTCAACAAGAGCATGATTATCCGCCCCGAACTGCGCTACGACAACAACGCCTTGCAGACGCCGTTCGAGGGCAAGCACAGTATTTTCACGGCAGCTTCCGACCTGATTATTCGCTGGTAAAGCCGAGCCGCGACCGTAAGGGAGCGGAAAGCTAACCATTGCTCCTTCACGGTCGCGGCTCAGCTAAACACAACGCACGCTAACGGTTTTTCCAGGGAGAGATTTATGATCCGAATACTGAAGAATAAAATGATTGCGTTGTCGGCCGTGGCGCTATCGCCTCTGGCATTGGCAGCGCAGGAAAAAACGACGGTGCCCGCGGGTACTCCCATCACGATCGCGGTTCAGCCAGCCGCCTCGACCGCGCCGCCGGTGTCGATCACGCTTGGGCCGCGTCACGGCCATGTCACGCCGGTACGCCAGGGCTGCACGCACACCGGCGGTGGCAATATCGACGTGGCCCAACCCAGCCCCGACACCATCATCGTCACGATGTCGGGCGCGGCGATCGCCTATGGGGCGTTGCACAATGCCTCGGCCGGGATGAACTTCGACCTGGAACAATGCTTGGAGATCAACTTCGACAATCCCAAGCTCAAGAAAGCGAAGCTGACTCTGGAAGGGCGCGTCATTGGCCTGTTGCGCAGCCATTGCAAGAGTGATAGCGCCGCCTACGATCAAGCCTGCGCGGGCATCGTCTGCGGCCCGACCGCCCTTGTGCATTTGTGCGTACCGCCGCACTCGGTTGGTGGTGGCGAAAGTCTGTCGGTCAACGATCACGATGGCCCGGTCAGCGTGCCGATCACGGCCGGCAAATACACGTTGCGTCAGACGTTCAGCATCTCGGCGCAGGCGCACGGCTATATCGTGCCGATCAAGGGACCGTCGGCCGAGTTCGCTCCCGATCCGGCCCTCGATCCGCTCTGGCTGCCATACAAAGAGCCGTTCCACGGCGCGGTCAAGAAGGATTTCGGATTCCAGATCATTCTCAAGGTCGCTGAGGACACTGATACGAACGGGAATGGCGATAAAAAAGAGGAGCCGCCGTCCCGCGAGAAGTTGCCGGAACCTCGGCCCGAATCGCGCTGAGGTGAACCCAGGACTAGGGGACAACCCCCTTAGACTGCCAGCCCGCAGCGCCAGCAAGGGTAAATCCTTCCCTTGCTGGCGCTGTGGGCTGGCAGTCTAAGGGGGTTGTCCCCTAGTCCCTAAGTCGATGCGCAGGGGGTGCGATGCAACGAGATCCGCTAGTGCTGGGCCGCCGAGGACACGTCGCCTCACGCGAAATCCGGCGATTGGGGAGCAGACAAACGCGGACACCGAAGCGCTCGGACCATACGACATCGGAAGGGATGTTTCGTCCGAAAAGCGAGACCGCGCCGGGATGGGGGAGTCATGGCGATAGAGGGCATTTGCGATGCTCGATTTCAGAGCATCCGCGAGGAGTTTGAGCGCAACTTCGCCGAACGCGGTGAGGTTGGCGCGTCCGTCTGTGTAATGATCGATGGGCGAACCGTCGTCGATCTGTGGGGCGGATTTGCCGATCGCCACACAAGACGGCCGTGGGAGAGGGACACCATTGGCCTGGTGTGGTCCTGCACCAAGGGAGCGACGGCGCTGTGTGCCCACATGCTCTGTTCGCGTGGGCAACTCGATCTCGATCGGCCGGCGGCCTCGTATTGGCCGGAGTTTGGGCAAGCGGACAAGGAACACATCACCGTCCGCATGTTGCTCAACCATCAAGCGGGATTGCCGGCTATCCGCCTGCCGATTGCACCCGGCGGGTTGTACGATTGGCAAACCATGATCGATACGCTCGCCGCCGAGACGCCGTTCTGGGAGCCGGGCACACGGCAAGGCTATCACGCGACGACGTTTGGCCATCTCGTCGGCGAGATCGTGCGGCGTGTGTCCGGTCGATCGTTTGACGCCTTCTTCCGCGAGGAAGTGGCGGGACCATTGGGACTCAGTTTTCATATTGGTTTGCCGCAAGAACACGAGCCGCGCGTCGCGCCGACCATCCGCGCCGATCCGCCGCCGCCGGGCGAGCCGCACTCGCGTTTCCTCACGCTCATGGCCAACGATCCAATCAGCATCCAGGCATTGACCGTCAAGAACAGCGGCCGGCGGTCGGCGGTCGGCGATCACGATTCGCCGGAGGCGCATCAGGCCGTGCTGCCCAGTCAAGGCGGGATCACCAACGCGCGCGGTCTGGCAGGGATGTATGCGCCGTTGGCGATGGGCGGCGGCCAACTCGTCGATACGGATACGCTGAAACAGATGAGCGCCGTCAGTTCGGCCATCGGCGTCGATGCGACGCTGCTTGTCGGCCTGCGCATTGCCCTGGGTTTCTGGAAGTCGTCGGACAATCGGCAAGGACCACCGGGAGCACGCGACAGCATTCTCCTTTCGGAGCAAGCATTCGGTCATCCGGGCATGGGCGGTTCTCTGGGTTTTGCCGATACCGGAGCGAAAATGTCTTTTGGATACACCATGAACAAGCAGGGTCGCGGCCTCTGCCTCAACGAACGCGGTCAGAGTCTTGTGGATGCGGTGTATCGCTCGCTCGGCTATCGCACGGATCGGCTTGGATGGTGGATATAAGGCTCCCTGCCAGCCCGCAGCGCCAGCAAGGGTAATTCTTCCCTTGCTGGCGCTGCGGGCTGGCAGGATCGGGTGCCGGTCACTGTGACCAACCGGCCGGCTTGCGGTCCCAGCGGTGCGAACGTAGATCCGTCAGCAACTCCTTCGGCAGAGGACCGGCATCACTCGCCGCCACATTGCTCTTGACGTTGGCGATCTTGCGCATGCCGGGAATGACGGTGCTGACATCGGGATTCGACAAGATGAAGCGTAGAGCCATCTCCGGCATGGTCATGCCCTGCGGCACCAACGGTTTCAGAGCGTCGGCTCGCTCGACGGAGGGAATCAAGTTTTCCGGCACGAAGTAGGTGTTGCGCCAGTCGCCCTCCGGCCAACGGCTCTCTTTGGTGAGTGCGCCCGTCAGCGTGCCTTCGTCGAATGGCACACGCGCGATCACGGCAATCTTCAATTCTCGACACAACGGGAATAATTCATCTTCGGGGGCTTGATCGAAGATGTTGTAAATCACTTGCACGGCATCGATCAATCCGGTACGCAGCGTGCGGAGGACGTTGGCCGGTTCCCAACGATTGACGCTGACGCCGACCGCCCGAACCAGTCCCTCGCGCTTCATGTCCGCGACGGCGCGCTGCCAGTGTTCATCCGTGGCCCAGTCGTCTTCCCAGACGTGGAACTGAATCAAATCGACGGAGGATTGGCCGAGGTTCGCTAGGCTTTTCTCGGTGTATTCGCGGATGTAATCGGGAGGAAATACCTCGGCGAGAGCGAAGCCGCGATGCGAAGGCCAACGGCGATTTTTCGGCGGAATCTTCGTCGCCGTGTACAGCTTTTTGCCGGGATTGGCGCGAAGCAATTCGCCCAGCAACTTCTCGCTGCGGCCCTCGCCGTAGGCGAAAGCGGTGTCGAAGAAGGTGCAGCCGAGGTCCACCGCGTGCTGCAAGGATTGACGCGACTGCTCTTCCTCAGAGCCAGTCCAGCCCACCATGCCCCACATGCCATAACCGACCTCGCTGACCTGCCAGCCGGTGCGGCCAAACGTCCGATAGCGCATCACTCATCCTCGTCGCTTTCGCTCACTTCTCTTCGCCGCTCGCTTTTTCCTGCTCCTCCGCGCGGGGAACGAACTTCAAGGCGGCGGAGTTCAAGCAGTAACGCAACCCCGTCGGCGCGGGGCCATCCTCGAAAACGTGCCCCAAGTGCGCCTGGCAGTTGCTACAGCATACTTCGGTACGGGCGCTGAACCAGCTGCGATCTTCGTGGCGCGAGATATTCTCTTCGCCCAGCGGCTGCCAGAAACTTGGCCAACCCGTACCCGATTCGTACTTCGTCGCCGAATCGAACAACGGCTCACCACAGCAGACACAGCGATATACCCCTTCCTCGTGATTGTTCCAATAGGCGTTCTTGAACGGCGGCTCCGTGCCCTTGCGACGCGCGACTTTATATTGCTCGTCGGTCAGCATTGAACGCCATTCCGCATCGCTCTTGTGTACATTGCCTTCCATCGGTCCTCCTGTTCGTTCTCGATCCATGTCCGACCACCACAGCCGGCCGCCGACAAGAACCAGCAAGACCAACGCGGCGATCGTCAAAAACCTACGCATCTCTCCCTCACTTCATTGTAGGGGCGGTGGGGAATTTTCTCAGCGCCGGCGAACCTGGCAGGGATGCCCCGGCGCCTCGTGGCGTGCGACTTGTTTGCCCGCGCGATCGTATTCAATCAGCACCATCTCTTGACTGGACACCAGCGTATTGCCGCCCGGCAATCGCTGCGCGCAGAGTGGCCGGCCTATCTTGATTTGCCAAACGACCTTGCCGGCGCGATCGTACTCCTGCACAATCCCGCCGCCATAGGCCGCGATGAGGAGATGGCCATTGGGCAACAGCGTCAGCGCGTTGGTGGTAAACACGCCGGTGTTGACGGCGAAACGCCTCCGCTCCTCGCCGGTGGGAGCCAACTCGAAGTAAGAGCCGTTTTCGATGCAACCGATCCGCCCATCGCGGAAGCGCCGCGCCGTGATGATGCCGTTGGTTGAGCGATAGCGGACGAATTCGCGCTTGCCGGAGCGGTCTACTTCTATTAGCTGCTTGCGCGTGGCAATGAAGGTGAAACCGTTGCGCAACCGCTGGACGTGGATGGGCGGTTCCGGCAGTTTCTTCTCCCATAGCACTTCGCCCTTGAGGTTGCGTTCCGTCACGCGCTTCGTGTCGTATTCGGCAATCAGCACCCGTTGACCGGGCAACACTTCGGCATCAAGCGGCGAGGCGAGGCCGTTGATCTGCCAGCGCGATTTGCCGTCGCGGTCCCATTCGACGACACGATTGTCGTTGAGCAACACCAGCAGCGTGTAGCCGAGCATGCGCTCGCGGTCTTTGAGTACCGCCATCTCGACGCGGTCGCCATACGCGCGCCACCACTCTCGCCAGGCATCGCGGCACTGACACTGAGCGACCGGCTCGCTACTCAGTGGGATCGGCGGCGCTTTCACACCCGCCAGCCGATAGAGAAGTTCCTCCACCGATCCCGCTTGCTCCAGGGGCAGCTGAGCAAGCAAGTCAATCAGGACGGGCACGGCTTCCTTGTCGCCGGCCATCGCCAGTTCTTGAGCGATCGTGCAGCGCACGCTCGTCTCCTTGTCCCGCAGCAACTTTCGCACGGCGAGACGATGTTCGATGGCTCCCGTTCGGCAGAGTGTGACAGCGGCCACGGTTCGCCGCGCCGCCAGCGCATCCGTCAGCGACGCAACGAAAACCGGATCGATTCGATTGTTGATGCGAGCGACCGCGTCGAGTGCGGCCTGAATCTCCTCGTGTACCTCGTCCTGGTAGGGTGCGGGCAAAAAGAGCAGCAGTGTCTCGGCCGCGCCGGCCGGTTTGCGCAGTGCCAATAGCCGCGCCGCGGCCGCAATCACGCTCGGCGGACAATCCACCTGGATCTGCTGCACACAGGCGCGGGCACGGCGTCGCACCTCGAAATCCGTCGTCTCGCGCATCGTCTGCCGCAGCAACGGCAGAACCACCGGCCCCAGGGCGGCGAGAGCGCCGCTGGCTTTCTCGCGAACCTGGAAGGAATCCGCGCCCAGCTGACCAATCAAGGTTTGCGTTTGTTGTTTGGTAGTCGGGGTAATGGTTTGCTTGCGGAAGAAGTCGAGGAGGGCACGATCCTCGGTGGCGAAGCCGGCCGTCTTGAGAATTTGCTCATCGTCCACCGATTCACCAGCCGCTAGCGGCAAACCGGCGACTACGGTCCAGCAGATGGCGAGGAGTCCCACGCGGATTGGGGGAGCCATGAGCGTTGTCCTTGCGAGAGTTGCTCAGGGTGTAATCGCTCCGTGGCGCGAGACACGGAACTATTCCATCTTAGCTTAACTCGCGGCAGGAGAGGAAGAGTCTGGCTCTCTAATCGGGTGAGGTTCGGGGCGAGCGCCCCGTCGCCCATCGAGAATGCCAAGATTCGCGGACTATCGTGGGGTGAAACTCAGCAGCAGCAGGCTTTGTCCGGTTTTTCGCCGGAGAAAATCGAGCAATCGATCCCGTTCGGGAGAGGGCGGCAGAGCAAAAGTTGTGTCCGTCTCCCATACTTGACCGTCGCGGAATTGGATGCGGAGATTGGGCACCGGGCCGCCGTTAGGACCGGGGCCGCTGGTTAGTGTGATCTGTTCAACGCTATTGTAGGGATAAACATGCTCGCGGACATCGAGAAGTCTTTTTATGGCGATGCCATCCTCCTGCACACGCGCATACCAATTCATGGTCTGCCATACGTAAAGCACGCATAGTATACTGAGGCAGCAACCCATACACGAAAAGACGGTAAGATACCGCTCCCTGACGCTTACACCCCATTTCGGTTCCGCGCGGCCTTCCTCCCAGAAGAGATATTCGTTGAAGCGCGAACGACCCAGAACCAAGCGCATGAGGAGAAAGGTGAGGGGGGCAGCGGTACAGATTCCAAGCATGGCGGCCGGCAACGCGCTGAGCATCCCATACGAGAAAGGCGTGAAGACGAACACGGCCGGTTGAAACATCCGGGCGTGGTTCTCGCCCAGGTAATCGAACAACACCATCCAGGCGGCGGAAAGAGCCAACATCATCCCTATGAACACTGTCACCCAGAAAACATTGGCCCATGTGTACGACGGGATTGTCAGCCGAGAAACCGCTCTCCGCCGGTTTCCGTCCGTCTGCCGGTTCGCTTGTTGTCGCTCCTCTTCAACACTCCGGGTATCCAAGACTGCGCGGGCGGGAGCATCGGGAACGGAACTGTCTGGAGACAGGACATTGAGGTCGGGCGCGTTATCTGGCACGAGAACCGCCGCGCTGATTGTTTGCGATCCCTCGCGCTGAAGTTCCGTCGCCAGACGATGCAGTTGTCCTTCCGAGAGGGGCGGCGAGGGACGGCGAGGCAGCCAGCGATAAGTCCAGTACGGCAGCGAAGGCACCAGAAGACATAACGCCACCACGATCAGAAGGTAGAGCATGAGTATGATCCTTCCTCCTGGAAGCGAAAATTTGCACCGTCAATGTGCCATGCTATCCGAACCCGCCGGCGGTTCGCGATGGCCATAGAGACTATACAAAATCGGCATCAGATAGCGCGTCAAAAACAGCGTGGTAATCATGCCACCGACGACGACGATGGCCAGCGGTTGCTGCGTCTGGGCGCCGATACGCGTTGAAACGGCGGCCGGCAACAAACCCAGGATCGCCGTTAACGCCGTCATCATCACCGGACGCACCCGCTTCTCCGCCCCCTGCATGATGGCCTCATCCAACCCCAAACCCTGCGCACGCAGCTGATTGAAGTAGGAAATCATCAACAGACCATCCATGATGGCCACGCCGAACAGCGAGATGAAGCCGACCGCCGCCGAGATGCTGAAATGCGTGTTGGTTAATAACAGCGCCCAGATGCCGCCCATCGACAGGGCGATGACGTTGGACAGCACCACGAAGGCGTCGAGGAACGAATGGAAGGCCATGTACAGTAAAATCAGGATCAGCGCCAGCGAGAGCGGGATAATGTACATTAAGCGACCTTCCGCCTCTTGCATCTCCTCAAATTCACCGCTCCACACCGCCCGATAGGGTGCCTGGAAAAGTTCTTCCGCCTTGTGCTGGGCTTCGTCCACCGTACTGGCCAGGTCGCGGTTGCGCACACTGAATTTAACCGCTATCAAACGCTCGCCCTGTTCGCGGTAAATCGTCGAAGCGCCGGCGCGGACGTAGCGGCCGGTGGGATCGGGGCGGCCTTGCTCATCGAGAGGAGTGATGAAATCGCGCAGCGGCCGCTGCGGAGTCGCCGCCAGATAATTCAGCGTGCCGTTCCATAGACTGCCGTGCAAGCCCGGCATCGTCATGCTGGTGCCGGTACTCGATAGGCCCATGCTGCCGCCGGTTATCCGCGTCGGCGCCACGCCGGACACGACACCGCTCGTCTGGTTGTTCGTGATGTCCACCGGAATCTTCAGGATGGCGTTCTCGCTCATCCGCAGTCGATCCGGCCAGCGCAGCGTGATGTCGAATTTCTTCTCCCCCTCGATCATCGTCGAGAATGCTTGACCGCCCACGGCCGACTTGATGACCGCCTCCACATCGCCATCGCTGACACCGTATTTCTGGCACTTGTCGCGATCGATCGGAAATTCCAGATTCGGCTGCCCCTTGACCCGAAAGACGCCCACATCCTCGACGCCGCGAATGTCCTTGAGGATGACCTGCAAACGATCGGCCAAGCGTTCCAGTTCATCGAGATCGGGGCCGATGATCTTGACCGAGTTGTCGCCCTTGACGCCGGACAGCGACTCCATGACGTTGTCGCGGATGTTCTGCGAGAAGTTCCAGTCCACGCCGACAATTTTCAGGTTTAGCTCGTCGCGCATCTCGCGGACCAACTCCGGCTTGGTTCGCGTTCGGTTGGCGCGGAAGGAATGCATCCAGCCCTCTTGCGCCTTCAAGGCGGGCCAATCGCTCTGCGGCTTGAGGGGTACGAAGAACTCGACGTTGTAGAAGCCGGTCGGATCGGTGCCGTCGTCGGGCCGGCCAATCTGGGCCATGATCGACTGGATTTCGGGATATTTGCGCATGATGGCCTGGGCACGGTCGGTCTGTTCGGCGACGGCGTCGAGGTTGATGTTCATGGGATACGTGGCGCGAATCCACAAATTGCCCTCTTCCAGTTCCGGCATGAATTCGCGGCCCAGTTGCGGCAGCAGGCACCCCGTCAGCACAATCAGTCCGGCCATGAACGCCAGCGTCAGCCAGCGATATTTTAGGCAGACGCTTAGCTGTTTCAGATAACGGTTCTTGAGGAAGCGCACCAGCCAGTTATCGCGCGACGGTTTCAAGTTCTTGAAGAACAGCAAGCAAAGCACCGGCGACACCGTCAGCGCCAGCAACAACGCTCCGCCCAGCGCGAACGCATAGGTGTCGGCCATCGGCCCGAATATCTGTCCTTCCGGCCCACGCATGGTAAAGAGCGGTAGAAAGGCGCACACCATGATGAGCGTGGAAAACAACAGCGCCTTCTGGATTTCGCCGCTGGCGTGGCTGATGCGCTCCTTGAGCGGCAATTCCGGATATTCGCCAGCGCTAATGTGGCGATAGATATTCTCGACCATGATGACCGACGAATCGACGATGATGCCGAAATCGACGGCTCCAATGGAGAGCAGATTGGCCGACTTGCCGCGCAGAAACAATACCGAGAAGGCAAACAACAACGCCAACGGAATGTTGATGGCCACGATCAACGCGCTGCGCACGTTGTTGAGAAACATGAACAGAATGACCGTCACCAGCACCATGCCGACGACGAGGTTCTCGCGCACTGTCTCGGTGGTGACGTGGATGAGGTCGGTGCGATCGTAGTAAGGCTCGATCTTGACGCCGGGCAGCATCCGCCCATCGCTCTCGTTGAGTTGCTTGATCTTGGTTTCGACATCGTGCAGGGCGGGCAGCGAGTCCTCGCCCTTGCGCAGCAGAATGACGCTCTGAACCTTCTCCGGTTCATAGTCCCAGACCACTTTGCCATCGGCGTCGCGCACCTCGCGGCCATCGGCATTCTTCCTGGACGCGCTGTACATGACGCGCCCCTGGCGCGTCTGATGGGCGACGACGACGCCTTGCCGGCCGAGGTCGCCGGCATACTTCAAAGGGCCGCCCTCGACCACGTCCTCGACGCGAATGGGGTGGTTGTTGATCGACAGGATGGTAATCTGGCGGACGGCCTGAATACGGCGTTCGTCCTCGCGGCGCAGATATTCGACGGCGGCGGCGGGATTGTTGCGATTGCCAAGCACTTCCCGCGCCTGCATGGGATCCTGTCCGCCGCCGATCAGACCGACGCCGCGCACGGTGAGAAGGTTGGGGCCAAGCGAAATATGTTCGCCGCCGACGTTGACGTTGGCGCTGGCGACGGCGTTTTGCAACTGCGCCAACGTGATGCCGTAGCGGCGCAGCCGATCGGGATCGGGCCGCACCTCGTAGCGTTTGACAGTGCCGCCGCTGCTGGACACCTCAATGATGCGCGGAATGCGTTTGAAGACACGTTCGAGCGTCCAGTCTTGCAGAGCCTTCAAGTCATTGAGCGAATAGATATTGCGGCCATAGTCGTCTTTGGGGCCGGTGAGCGTGTAGCGGAGAATCTCGCCGGTCGGACTTTGCGGCGACAGCTTCGCCACGACGCCGGACGGCAACGCCTCGGTGAATTGCAGACGATTGATGACTTCCTGCTTGGCCTTCTCGTAATCGATGCCGTAGTCAAACTGATTGCGCAGATGCGACAGACCGAACAGCGATTTGGTGCGCGTGTACTTCAAGCCGGGCATGCCGGCCAACGTCACCTCCAACGGAATGGTGACTTGTCGTTCGACTTCTTCCGCCGACGCGCCGGGATATTGCGCGATGACCTCGACAATGGCCGGCGCCGGATCGGGGTACGCCTCGACGTTGACATTGAGGAAGGCGTAGGTGCCGAAGCCGGCCAGGCCGAGCATCATCAGGATGACGATAAGCGGGTTGTTGACCGCCCAGGCTATGAGTTTACGCAGCATGTGTGAATTGACAGCAGGGATGTTAGTAACTCGACCAATAAAAGCCTCACGCAAAGGCGCAAAGAAAGACAAAAAAGACGAAGAATTTGTTTAATCTCTCTTCCGATTTCCTTTGCGCCTTTGCGTGAGGCTTTTATTGGTCGAGTCTCGAAACGGATGATTCAGCGACCATTGGGCGATGTCTTGAAATTAGCCAGTTCTGCGGCGAGTTGCAGATTGCCGGTGGTGACGACTTCCTCACCGGCGTGGAGCGGTTGAGCGCCATGCTGTTTTTCCACGGGGTTCGGTTCGGATCGAATCAGAATGGTTTCGCGGCCGCGCTGCACGACGGCGATCTTGCGCGGTGTGAACGCACGATGCGAACTATCGATGGCGACGAGGACGCTGGCGGCGTCGCCTTCCTCAATCAGGGCGGAGGAAGGAATAGCAACCAAGGCGGGATCGGCAGGTAGATCGATGGTCGCCGTCACGAACTCGCCGATGAGCCGATTGCCGGCGCGATTGGATAGCCAACCGCTGACGAGGCCGGTGTGTTGCGCCGGATCGATGATCTTGCCGATTTGGTCGATCTCGCCGTCGAGCGGCTTGTCCGCGCCGGCCCCATCGAGATAGACCTTCCAACGCATCTGTTCGGGTTTGAGCTGGCGCAGGGCGGCGATGTCTTCCTCGTAGGCGTTGGCCATCACTTGCAGATGACTCAAATCGACGATCTTGAACAGGTCCGTCGTATTATCGACGACATCGCCGATGGTGACGTTCTTCTCGACGATAACGCCCTCGATGGGCGAGAGGATGGCGGTCTCGGCCCAATGAGCGGTGGCGTCGTCGTTTTCCGGCCGATGGCGAGGCGACTTGGTTTTCTCGCGGCGGATGGTGGCGATGTCTTCTTCTTTTCGCTCGCGCATGCGTTCCGCCTCACGGCGAACGGCCTGGATTTCCGGCGCGGACAATCGCCAAGAGAGCAACGTGCGTTCGGCCTTTTCAACCGCGATGATGTCCTGCTCGACGTTGCGGCGAGCGTTGTCGTAATCTTTCTCCGCGATGATGCCGCGATCGACTTTGCGATAGCGGTCGAACACGCGTTGATCCGTCTCCAGGTGCGAAATGGCATCGACCAGTTCGCTTTTCTTCTCGCCGACGGTTTGGCTCCAAACCACGGCCAAAACCTGATCCTTCTTGACGAGGTCGCCATAACGCAGTCCGCAGTCCGCAGTCCGCAGTCCGCAGTCCGCAGCAAAAACCGTCGCTGGCTTTTGCTGCGGACTGCGGACTGCGGACTGCGGACTGCGCTTGCCGATGGAGACGACTTGACCGGAGAAAAAGCATTTGACGCGGGCCAGGCGGTTGGCGTCGAGCATGAGCGAGCCGCGTAGCCGTAGCGGTTCGGGGAGCGGAGCTGGTTTGACCGTGGTGGTTTTTACTTTCAGTGCGGTCGTGTAGTCGGCGGGCAGCTGGATGACATCGGGCGAATGCGAATCCCAGCCGATGCGCGGCAGCGGAGCGCTCAACGGCGACGACTCGGTAGCGTGGGCGGGACGATACTTCACCCAGAAAAAGAGTCCGCCCGCAACACCGCCCAGGAGGAGCAAGGCGATGAACACGCGGAGGAAGATTTTTACGAGGCTGGATGAACGTGACATAGACATCCGATGGGTTGATGAGCGACCTTCGCCGACAGCGGCCATACCTTGGGTACGGCAACGATTGCACCCAAGTTCGTCTGAGGGGTCCGCCCCCGTGGTGAAATGCTCACCGAATAAACACACAACGGATGAACACTAGGCAACGGCCATGCCAATGCTCAATTGGCTCTCCTTTATCGTGCGTAATAGCACGCAACTTATTTGTATTACAAGACATGTGTGTTCTGCTGACACGCGAAAACTGGTGTCGCAAGAACCGCTTCCGGTGGTCGCGTCTCGACCAGGATGGCCGGCGCTCAACCAGTGGATCGTTCGCTGGGAATGGACTCGTGTTGACTCCGATACGTCTCTTTCTGTCTACTGGTGCTTCGCCGGCTGACGGATCGCCGGCCGCTCAGGAGATGACGCATGGATGCGAAGAGCGACAAGCAGCCGCGGGTCGTGCTGGTTCACGATTGGCTGACCGGCATGCGCGGCGGCGAGAAGTGTTTGGAAGTGCTATGCCGTCGCTGGTCGAGGGCGGATCTGTTCACCTTGCTTCATCGGCCCGGTTCGGTCAGTGAAGCCATCGAGCGCTTGCATCCGCGCACTAGCTTTCTCAATTTATTGCCCGAAAACCATCGCTATTATCGCTATTTGCTGCCGCTCATGCCCGCCGCCGTCACCAGTTGGCGGCTGCCGCCGTGCGATCTAGTGGTCAGCTTCAGTCACTGCGTTGCCAAGGCGATCCGCCCGCGTCGGGAAGCAATTCCCCACGTTTGCTACTGCTTCACGCCGATGCGTTACATCTGGCACATGCGGGATTCGTACTTCGGCGAAGATCGTGTCCGCGGTGTCAAGGCGCGCGCGCTGGAGCGCCTCCTCGGTTGGCTGCGCGAATGGGACCGGCGAACCGCCGAGGATGTGACCCATTTCCTGGCCATCAGCGAGAACGTCCAGCGCCGCATTGCCGATTGCTACAAACGAGACAGCACCGTCCTCTATCCGCCGGTCGATACGGACTTCTATCATCCGGGGGCCGTGGCGCGCGAAGACTTTTACCTGGCGGTGTCGGCCTTCGCGCCGTACAAACGGCTCGATCTGGCTATTCAAGCATGCAATGCCCTGCGGCGGCCGCTGCTCATCATCGGCAGCGGACAGGATGAGGCGCGCCTGCGCGCGCTGGCGGGACCGACGATTCACTTTCTCGGCTGGCAGCCCGATGCGGCGATCCGCGACCACTTGCGCCGCTGTCGCGCCCTGCTGTTTCCCGGCGAGGAAGACTTCGGCATTGTGCCGGTCGAAGCGCAGGCGTGCGGCGCGCCGGTCATCGCTTACGGACGCGGCGGCGCCACCGAAACCGTCATCCCGCCGGAGCGCCGTCGGGAGCCGACCGGCTTGTGGTTCAGCGAGCAGACTGTCGAAGCGTTGACGGAAGCGTTGCTGGCGTTCGAGAAACGCCGAAGTGCTTTTTCCCCCTCGGCGGCTCGTCGGCAGGCGTTACGCTTCAACGCCACGCGATTCGCCGAGGAACTATTCGCCTACCTCGACAATGTACTGCAACCCCGCACCGATTCCGCGCGGCGCGCGGCCTGACCGCTGCGGGCAATTCAACACGGGCGCGAAATACTGTCCTCCGTAGATGGGCTTTCTCCGTATTACAGTCCCCGCATTGGCAACGGCCTGCCCGCGCGTTGGCATAAGACTGCCTAATAAACACAAATCGAATGAATTGGCAGCCCGCAGCGCCAGCAAGGGATTCCCTTGCTGGCGCTGTGGGTTGGCAAGAAAGTTATTCCTCGGCAACTTCAAACGAAGAGTGCGAAATTCGCTGCGCATTGCTCCCTGCGTCTCGCCAGACGAGCCAGAGCTTTGTTCCTGACACTTCATCCTCCCTACCTAAGTTATCCATGTTCACATCTTGGCACATGTTTTGCTTTATCTACAGACCGCTACGGCGGCATGAAGAGAGAAGTTTTTTGCTTGCTTTTTCGGTGCGAATGACTACTCTCTTGTGTGGGCAACCCAGCATGCCCATATTGCCTATTTTCCATTGGCTCCAGGTGAAGGGGAGACTATGAAACGACTCGTGATCGGTGTGGCGGCGCTCGCGCTGTTACTCCAGGTTCCAGGGGCCGCCTCGGCCTGCCATCGGAACCGCGGCGGTTGTGGCGGCGGCTACAGCAGCTGCGGTTATGGCGGCGGCTATGGCGGCGGCTGTGGTGTGCAGTATCAGGTGTCGTATCAGCAGGTGCAACGCACCGTCTACGAGTGCGTGCCGCAAACGCAAGTCGTCCAGCAGACCGCGACAGTCCTCGTGCCGACGACGCGCCAGGTCGAACAATCGTACACGGTTTGCGTGCCGACCTACCGCAACATCCAGCAGCAGCGCACTGTCTACCAATGCTCCTACGTGCAAAAGCAAGTGCAGCGCACGATCTGCGTGCCGGTGACGACGATGGTTCAACGCACCGTCTACCAGTGCGTGCCGTCGTACCAGAACGTGTCGCAGCAAATCACCGTGATGGTGCCGCAAATGCAGCAAGTTCAGCAACAGCGCACGGTATGCACCATGCAACAGGTCGCTCAGACGGTGCCCTGCCAGGTCACGACCTGCATGCCGTCGCTGGTGCAGATTCCGCCGTCATGCTGCAATCCCTGCGGCGCTACCATCTGCCAGATGGTGCCGGTGACACAGACCATTAATCGCACGGTGATCCGCTGCATCCCGCAGACGCACGTTGAGAACTACACGGTCAACGTCTGCACCTACAAGCCGACGACTCAGACCGTCACGCGCCAGGTTTGCACCATGCAGCAGGTCGCTCGGACGATCCAGGTGCCCGTGTGCAGCTTGCAACAGCAGGTCCAGAACGTAACGGTCAATGTGCCGGTCACCACTCCTGTTGTGCAGAACTACACCGTGCAGGTCTGCGAGATGGTGCCCACGGTGCAAAAGCGGATGGTCACCGTCGTGGAGTGCGTGCCGACGCAGCGCAAGTACAACGTGAATGTCGTCACGTATCAGCGCGTGGCTCGCCAGATCACGGTTTGCGTGCCGGTCGTCACTTGCGTGCCGACCCCGGTCGTCTGCGCTTCGCCGTGCGGTTACTAAAACTCAATGCAGAAGTCAGAATGCAGAATGCAGAATGAAAGACACTTGGTTTTCATTCTGCATTCTGCATTCTGACTTCTGCATTGAGTTCGACTGCCCTTGCCATAACCGCGCTCGACTCTGAAAGATGTAAGGAAGCATTGGAACGGTTTGCTTCCTTCTTCTAAAGGTGGGCCGCGCATGAGCGTGCTGTTGAGTGTGCAAGGACTGTGCAAGAGCTATGGACCCCGGCCATTATTCACCGATTTGTGTCTCGATCTCCGCGCCGGCGAACGGGTCGGCCTGATCGGTCCCAACGGTTCCGGCAAATCGACCCTTTTGAAATTGTTGGCCGGCCGCGAGGAAGCGGACGCCGGTACGCGCTCGCTGCGCCGCAGCGCCCGTCTGGGCTATCTCGCCCAGGATGATGTCTTCGCTGCCGGGCAGAGCGTCCGCGAGGTGTTGCTCGCCGCGCTCGCCGAAGAATCGATCGAAGATCACGAACGCGAGACGCGGGCCGCGATTGTGCTGACACAGGTTGGTTTCGCCGACACCGAGCAGCAAGCCAGCGTTCTCTCCGGCGGCTGGCGCAAACGGTTGGCCCTGGCCCGCGAACTGGCTCGCCGCCCTGATTTGCTGCTGCTCGATGAGCCGACCAATCATATCGATCTGCCGGGCATTGTCTGGCTGGAACAACTGCTGCGTGCCGCTCCCTTCGGTTACGTCGTCGCCACGCACGATCGCGCATTCCTGCGCGCGATCGCCGATGAGGTAATCGAGATTAGCCGCGTCTACCCTGGTGGATACTTCCGCTCCGCTGGCTCCTACGACGACTTCGCCCAGCGCCGTGAGGAGTTTCTTGATGCGCAGGCGCGCCGTCAAGAGTCGGTCGCCAATCAGGTGCGCCGTGAGACGGAGTGGCTGGGACGCAAGGCGGCAGCGCGGACACGCAAGGCCGGCTTTCGCATCGACGCGGCCGGTCGCCGCCGTGAAGAGTTAGAAGAGCTTAAATATCGTAATGCGGCCGCCGGCGCGGCCGCCATCGATTTCGTCGCCACCGGCCGGCAAACGCGCAAACTGCTCATGGCCGAGGGATTGGCCAAATCGCTCGGCGGCCGGTCCTTGTTCGCCGGACTCGATGTGATGCTGACGCCCGGCACGAAACTCGGCCTGCTCGGTCCCAACGGCAGCGGCAAGAGCAGTTTTCTGCGCGTGCTGGCCGGCGAAATCGATCCTGATGCCGGTACGATCGGCAAGGCCGATGGGCTGCGCACGGTGATGTTCGAGCAAGGACGTGCGGCGCTCGATCCGTCGGTGACGCTGCGGCGCGCGCTGTGCCCCAACGGGGACACGGTGATTTGTCGCGATCGTTCGCTGCACGTCGCGGCCTGGGCCAAGCAGTTTCTCTTTCGCGCGGAACAACTGGATGTGCTGGTCGGTTCGCTCTCCGGCGGTGAGCAAGCCCGCGTCCGCATGGCTCAACTGATGCTGCGGCCGGCCGATCTGCTTCTGCTCGATGAGCCAACCAACGATCTCGACATTCCCGCGCTGGAAGTGCTGGAGGACAGTCTGACGGAGTTTCCCGGCGCGCTGGTATTGGTGAGTCACGATCGCGAATTGATGGATCGACTCTGCACGGAGGTTATCGGCCTCGACGGTAGCGGCGGCGCGGCGCTGTACGGCAGCATCAGCCAATGGCTGGCAGCCTACCAAGCACAACAGGCGAAATCCCAAATCCCAAATCCCAAATCCCAAACCAGCCAGCGGCCGGCCAGCGTGACACCCAAGCCGCGCAAGCTCAGCTACCGGGAACAGCAAGAGTTAGAGCAAATGGAAACGGCCATTCTCACGGCCGAGGAAGCGGTCACGCGACATCACGACGAGGTGGAACGGGCAGCGACGGCTGGCCATGTCGCCCTGGCTGACGCCTGCCGAGAACTTGAGGAGGCTCAGCGAGTTGTCGAGCAACTTTACGCTCGCTGGCAAGAACTTGAAGCGAAGCGACAATAAGTTCCACGTTTCGCGCGAAACGCCGCTTGCGTTTCGCGCGAAACGTAAACGGCATTGCGGCTAAACCAGTAAATTCGGATTAACCACTACCATTCGGCGTAGCCGATAACAGGGGAGAGAGAGCCGGCGGAATGGGACCGGCTTTCGTTAGGTACGCGCGGATTAAGGAGACCCCTGCGATGCTCCGGTCACTGTGGATAGCGGCCGTGGTCGTGGCGCTGGCCTGGACCGGCCTCGCCTGGGCGCAACCGTCCTCCGCGCCGGGAGCGGCGGTGCCTCGGGACCGCTACATCACGGTGCGAGAGGAAGGCAAGCCGCCTCAGCGCTGCAAATTGCTGAAAACATGGCACGAAGCCAATGGCGTCACGGCCTTCCAGGTGCAGGCCGTCGATACGGGCGAACTGATGACCATGGTCGAGTCCAGCCCAGCGTCGGGAGAGTCGCCGACACGGGCGATGGCCACGCGCATCTTCCGTTGGGGCCGCGATAGCAAGGCACCGGCCGGCTCACCCGTGCCTCCGCCCACCGCGAGCATGATGGGCGCGCCTCTCGGACAGGCTGGTCCGCGGACTGCCCCACCTTCCATACTCTTTCCGCCAGCCACGGCCCCAAAACTGTCGCAGCCGAGCAACCCAACTCGTGTTGCCACGCCACCCCAGTCGTCCCCGGCTCCGCTGCTGACGCGAGAGACCCGTCCGGCTCCCGTCGCCACAGCCTCCGCGCCGATCTTTCCTCAACCCTACACGCTAACCGCGTCCGCTCCGTCGGGCAAGCCGACCACCACGATTGTCACACCGGCGACGAATAGCGCCGGAAACAGTACGCCGGTCATCACCACAATGACAAGCCCCTCGGCTCCCACGGTTGTCACGCCGCAATCGACTAGCGTTGCGAGAAGCACTCCGGCCGGCCCCACGATAGCGATGCCGTCGGCAACTCCGGCCACGCCTACGATAACTCCAGTGCAGACTCGTAACCCCACTATGTGCGATTGCACGCCTTCGGGCACGCCCCAGCTGCGTCTGGTGCCCTCGGCCAATGGCACCATGTGCCAGACGCCGTGCAACCCGTGTTGCTGCGAATCCTCCTGCGTCAGCTGTACGCCTCCCCTGCGGCAATCCTGGATTAGCCGAATCTTCAAATCCAATCCAGCGCCCACGGCCGTCGCCTCTCAGACGGCGACGAACAAACCGACTCCGACCCCACCGGCGCCGGCGGTCGTCAAGGTCGCTACCGAGCCGGCCCGGCCGAGCGATTGGCGCGAATCGTGGGGTAAGGTCGAGCCGTGGAAAGGGACGACCCAAGCGAGTACCGAAAGGATTGTCGCTCCTCCGACGAAACGAGTCGCGCGGGCACCGGTGCAGATTGATCCGCCGCGTCAGCCCGACCCGCTCAAAGATCCCGACTGGTATCGCAACGTGGCGCTGAAGGAGAAGCCGGTCAACAGCAAGGTCCATGAGGAGACGGTCTCGCCCATTCCGTCTCGTAGTGTGGATAAGCCGCATGTGGTCCAGAATGTCCCGGCTCCGATGCCGACCATGCCGTCGATGCCAACGACGCCGCCGGCTCAGCCATTCACGGGAACGCCTCCGACGATGCCGGCAATGCCGCCAGGATCGGCCCAGTCAGCGCCCAGCCAGCCGCGTGGCCGAGGGATTGAGTTGCCCGCGAACGAGGGCAATGCCTTCTGGACACCGCCGGAACCGCCGAAGCCGCCGAAGTCCAGCGAGCAGCAACCACCGAAATACAACGCCTTCCAGCGCGACGCCGGCAGTCCGCCGCCGCAAGGCGCTCCCGCGATGGCGAGCGCTCCGCAAGGGCCGATGTCGATGATGCCTCCTCGCCCGCCGATGCCGCCGATGATGGCGCCTCGTCCGGCGGTGCCGCCGTCGATGGTAGACAGCGGCGTTCCCAGCGGTATGGGCAATGCCTTCACGATCGCGGGCACACGACGGCCGATCCCGGCGGACTTTGGCCCGACGCCGCAAGAACCCAACGGCTTCGGCGACGCCGTGCCCTACGTGCCGGGTCCGGCTCGTCCGGTCATGCCGCCTCGCTCGCCCATGCTGCCAGCCTCACCAGGCATGCTCGGCACGCTCCAATTACCGAGACCGCCGATGCCGCCCACGTCGAACCCTGCGGCCATGACGCCGCAGTCAATGACGATGATCAATCCGCTCATGGCGGTGCCGCCGACTCCTGTTGCCTCCGCCGCGCCGGCGCAGCCGGCGACGGTGCCGCAGATGTTGGCCACGCTCAAGGACTCGGTGTATCCTTCGCAACGTGAATGGGCGGCCGAGCAATTGAGCGAATTGAACTTGCGGGGACAGCCGCAGGTCGTGCGGAGCTTGACGAAGTGTGCCAAGGAAGATCCTGCCGCCACGGTGCGAACCGCCTGCGTCCACGCCCTGGCCCACATGAAGGTGAATACGACGGATGTGGTCGCTGTCGTGCAGGAATTGAAGAACGATCACGATCCGCGCGTGCGGCAGGAAGCGGAGGAAGCGTTGAACGCGATCGGCATCGCCACCGCCGCCCCCGTCCATCAGGATTCGGCTGTGCGGCCGGCATCGCATAAGAAGCCCTAACGCCATGCAGTAGGTCCCGCTTGCCGAGCGGGACCTGTTGGGGCAAAGGTCCCGCTCGGCAAGCGGGACCTACCTCCATCTCTGTGCTTCTAAGTGCGGCGTTTCACCATCGTGATCTGATTGCCGCGTTCGTTGTGTTCGACGCGATCCATGAAGGTCTGGATAAGCAACAGACCACGGCCGCTGGCGTGGCCGAGATTGGCGGGGTCGGTCGGATCGGGCAGGAGCGCGGGGTCAAACCCCTCGCCCTCATCGCGGACGACGAAGACGGCTTCTCGCGGCGTCAGGGTGACGCTGACAAAGACACGGCGATCGCACCAAGGCGGCTGCGCCCGCCGCTCCGCCGCCAGGCGATGATACTCCTTCTCCTCGCTCTCGCGCAATTCGGAACTCAGTCCCAGATTGCCGTGCAACACCGCATTGGTCAATGCCTCATGCAGGGCCACGCCGACCAGCACCAACCCACTCGGCGCACACAGATGCATGCGCTCCAGGTTGTGTTCCAGATGGCCAACCAACGACGCGACGAGAGCGATGTCGTTGCCGAGAAAATAATGCGTTTCGTGATAAACGAGACTGCCGAGGATGCCCTGTTCGCGGCGATTGGTCTGGCTGGCGGCCAGCACGCCTTCGAGCGTGTCGGCGAGGTCGCGGGCCAGGCTTTTCTTGGGCACGTAGCTGGCGGCGCCGTTTTGCAGCGCCTGCATGGCAATTTCCTCGCTGCCGTGCGCCGTCATGAGGATGACCGGCACCAACGGATGCTTGGCGTGAATCGCCTGCACCAATTCCAGACCATCCATCTCCGGCATTTGCAAATCCGTGAGGACCACATCCGGCAGGTGTTGCTGCAATAATTCGAGGGCTTCTCGGCCATCGGACGCGAAGGTTGCTTGCCAACCTTCGATCTTTTGCACGATGCCGCCGGCCATGTGGCGATCCACGGCCGAATCGTCCACCACCAGGACGGTATACGCGGGCGTCGAGACTTCGGATGCCGGCGGCGCAGCTGGTTTTTCCGCGGCAGGATTGATCGCGTTCATGACGCCTCCCGAGTGCCAGGCAATAACTTCCCCTTGTTCCGGCGCGGAGCGCGGGAATGAGGACGTTCCTCAATCCTGAAAGTATCCACCCCAGCGCGAGGGAGCAAGAAAAAGTCGGCCCGCGCGAGCGATTTTTGCTCTTGTGATCCGCCGGGGATTTGTCTATGCACAGCGTCCTGTCCATGTGAGCTTCTTTGGAGGACGATCCGTGTTCTGTTCGAGTGGTTCGCTGCCGTTGTATATCTTTCTCGCCGAAGTGTGCGTGGTGACCCTTTCCACGATGCGCACCATTTTCGTCGCCCGCGGGATGAAACTTCTCGCGCCGCTTCTGGGCATGTTCGAGGTGACCATCTGGCTATTCGCCATCGGCGAGGTCATGAAGAATCTCGGCAATTGGACGTGTTCGGCGGCGTTCGCGGGCGGCTTCACGCTCGGCAATTTCCTGGGCATTCTTTTGGAAGCGAAGTTGGCGATGGGCAGTGTCGGCGTGCGCATGATTACGCACAAGAACGCGGGCAAACTCATCGACGAGTTGCGAGCGGCGGCCTACGGCGTCACACGTATCGACGCCCTCGGCGCGACGGGGCCGGTGCAGGTCATTTACACGGTGATCAAGCGCAAGGAACTCGGCAAGGTTCTGACGATCGCCCGCCGATTCGATCCCCAGGTGTTCTATTCGGTGGACGACTTGCACTCGGCGGCGGCGGGCGTGGCGCCGTTGTCGCGCCGGCGTTCGCTGGGAGGAATCATGCCCAGCGTGTTTAAGTTGCAGCGCGCAGCGTGAGGTTTTACCAGCCCGCAGCGGCAGCAAGGGAAGTTTCCCTTGCTGCCGCTGCGGGCTGGTGAAGAGAGTTACAGAATAAACGGTACGACTTCCTCATGTCGAAGGGAGCGCGTGAAGGGACCGGCGACGAAATACAGGTTGGGTGCGGCGCGGAAACAGCGTACGACTTTCAGTTCCAGCGTCACCGAGAAGGTATGCGAGGCATTGACGAGCAGAAGATCCAAGGTCGCGCCAACGGTGTATTCGCGATCGACATGCACGCCGATGCCCTTGAGCGATAGATTCTGAACGATTGCCGTGGTCTGGCTGGTCTCACCGGGCATCTGAAGCAAGCAGAGCGTGCGATGCATTGGCTCTACTCGTTTGCCACCGCGACGCTCCACATGGATGCGTCGCTGAACGAGGGCAGACAATCGACTCCGCAGAGACGCTTTCATAACGCTGGCCCCTCTCCCGCCACGAATCACGCAAGCGTAGTCCGCAGTCCGGCCCCAGTCAAATCGCCTCTTTCTTCTCATCTATTTGGCTCTCTCCGATGGTGCGTGGCGGGCCGCGGAATTGTTTGCTAGCGCGAAACTTCCACAGACAAGCCAGCAGAACCACGGCCCCGAGGACCGTCCACAGGTTGCGATCGTTGGGCGGTTGCACGCCGAGGACGAAGAGGACGCCGCAGCCGACGACGCACAGCACGGCCAGCGGGCGATACCACCGGCCGAGATCCCACGGTCCCATCTTCGTCCACGTTCGGCCGTGCGCGCGCAGGCCGAGCGCGGCCGGCAGCACATAGGACACATAGAGGAAGATGGCGCAGACGACCGAGATGGCCTCGTATACCTGCGAGTAAGCGGTGAAGGCGATGGCCAGGATGGTCACGAGCCAGATGGCTCGCGCCGGCGTGCGGTGGAGCGGACTGACGCGGCACAGCGCCGGCGACAACCCGCCATCGCGGGCAAAAGCGTAGACCATTCGTGAGGCTGATGTCACCGTGGCCAGTCCGCACAGGTATTGCGCGATGGCAATGCCGGCGAACAAGGTCACTGCCAGCCAACCGGGGAGGACGGCGTGGAGAATCCCCACGAACGCGCCGCCGCCGGCTCGCGCCGCCTCATCGAGATTCGGCGCCGCCAGCACCACCGCCGCCAGCATGAGCCAGCCAAATACTCCCGAAAGCAACACGGAACGAACGATGCCGCGCGGCACGTTGGCACTGGCGCCGATGGTTTCCTCCGCGGTGTGCGCCGAGGCATCGAAGCCGGTGAAGGTGTACGCCGGCAGCAGAAGGCCCAGCAGGAACAGCCAGGTGAGGTTGTTGCTGGAAGGCCAAACCGGATCGCTATCCGGTAGTCCGCTGAAGTTGGCGAAACTCACCAGGCGGACCAGTTCCAGATGGGGCGCGGCGAGGAGAAGGGCGACCGTCAGAATGGTGGCGACAAACAAGATCCAGTAACCGCTAAAATCGGTCAAGCGCGTTGTCAGACGGATACCGGCATGATTGAACAACGCCTGCGAGCCGGTCAGCGCGGCCATGACCGCGACGCGCATCATCACCTGTCCGCTTTCCGAAAGCGCCTTCGGATCGTAGCCGAGCCAGGGACCGAGGGCGCTGGTGACGAACTCATAAGTTCCGACATTGATGGCGGCTAGCACGGTGATGAGTCCGGCCAGGTTGAACCAGGCCGTGGCCCAACCCCAGCCGCGACCGCCGAGGATGGCCGCCCAGTGATACAGTCCGCCGGCGGTGGGAAAGGCCGACGCCACCTGTCCCATCGTGGCCGCCACGATCAGCGAGAATAGACATCCCAGCGGCCAGCCCAGCCCGATCGCCGCGCCGCCCACGCTGCACAGGCCGACATGAAACGACGTGACACCACCCGCCAGGATGCAAATGACGGACATCGAGATGGCCAGATTGGAGAAACCGCTCATGCTGCGCTGCAATTCCTGAGTGTAACCCAGGCGGTGCAGCGTCCGCTCGTCCTCGGCCCGCATGCGAGCGTTGTCGGCCGAATCGCTCATGCGTCTCCTTCGCGTGGCAACTCTTCTCCCCTCTCCCCTGTACTCGGGGGAGAGGGGTTGGGGGGGAGGGGGCAGCATTTTGTCCCCCACCCCCCTCCCCCCAGGACAGGGGGGGGGGGCGGCAGCGACACCCCTCCCTCCCTCACCCCCATCCCCCCCATCTGTCGCCCTTTTATTTTTTTCGCCCACCCCACGATCCGCCGGGCCCGCCTTTCTTGGG
>Ga0134126_10000210_pt1 | contig 77276 bp, 75 predicted proteins | sample KB31752_FD_96881 | JGI IMG/M metagenome (GOLD analysis project Ga0134126, IMG submission 96881) | Terrestrial soil microbial communities with excess Nitrogen fertilizer from Kellogg Biological Station, Michigan, USA - KB3-175-2 | ecosystem: Environmental > Terrestrial > Soil > Unclassified ...
AATCGTGAAGCACTACCTCAGCCGTCATCGTCTGCAGAAAAAAGATCCTGCGGCCGCCATCAGCGATCCGGTTGCGCCGATTGTTTACTACGTGGATCGCGGCGCGCCTGAACCGGTGCGGTCGGCCTTAGTCGAAGGCGCAAGCTGGTGGAATCAGGCCTTCGAAGCCGCGGGTTATCGCAACGCATTTCGGGTCGAAGTAATGCCTCCCGATGTCGATCCGATGGATGTGCGTTACAACGTGATTCAGTGGGTGCATCGTTCGACGCGTGGCTGGTCGTACGGATCATCCCTCGACGATCCGCGCACCGGCGAGATCATTCAGGGTCGTGTCTCCCTGGGGTCACTGCGCGATCGTCAGGACTTTCTGATCGCCTCAGGTCTTTTGGCGCCGTACGGCAAAGACAAGACAGTAGTCGATAAGATCATGCAGCAAGTTGTGATTGCGCGTTTGCGGCAATTGGCTGCTCATGAAGTCGGCCACACGCTGGGATTGCAACACAACTTCGCCGCGAGCACGACCGGCCGCGCCTCAGTAATGGATTACCCGGCGCCGATGGTGAAACTTGGCGCGGACGGCTTGCCCGATCTGTCCGACGCCTATGCGAAAGGAATTGGCGACTGGGACAAAGTTGCTATCGCCTACGGTTATCAGGACTTTCCTTCGGGGACAAATGAAAGAGCGGCGCTGGATAAGATTCTCGGCGACGCGTTCGCGCACGGCCTGCGATATCTGACTGATCAGGATGCGCGACCGGCCAGCGCTTCAAGCTCCTACGCGCACCTTTGGGACAACGGCACGAATGTGATCGACGGGCTTGAGAACTTAATGAAAATTCGCGACCGCGCCCTCGCACGATTCGGCGAGGACAACATTCGCGCAGGCGCGGCCATGGCTACACTCGAAGACGTGTTGGTGCCGCTCTACATGCACCATCGCTATCAGGTGGAAGCCGTCGCCAAATTGATTGGCGGCCAAGACTACACGTTTAGTCTGCGTGGCCAAGGCGACCAGAACCCGGAGATTGTTCCGCCGCAGGAACAGAAGCGCGCGCTGTACGCGGTGCTCGAAACTTTGAAGCCCCAAAATTTGCGGCTTCCTGAATCGCTCTTGCGGATCATCCCGCCGCGTCCGCCGGGTTATCAGCGTACACGCGAGGATTTTCGCATTCGCACTTCACCAACCTTCGACGCGCTGGCGCCCGCGGAAGCATATGCGAATCACGTCTGCGATTTTCTCTTCAATGCTGAACGCGCGGCGCGCATCGTCGAGTTCAACGCGCGCAATGGCCCGGAGTATCCGGCGCTGGATGGCGTGTTAGATAAAATCCTCACGGAAACATTCCACGCCCCTGTGCAGAGTGGTTATGAGGGCGAGATTCAACGCACCGTGAACGGCGTGGTGTTGAGCGAATTGATGACTCTCGCCGCAAACGAGCGAGCGTCAAATGAGGTGCGCGCGATTGCCGAACTCAAGTTAAATGAACTAAAGGACTGGGCGGCCGGCAATGCGAACGCCACACGCGATCGAAATCAACGCGCGTTCCTGCTCTACGCGGCAAGCCAGATCAAACGCTTCCAGGACGATCCGAAAAAGATGAACCTTACCAAGCCGAACGATCCGCCGGATGGCCAGCCGATCGGCACGGATTGGTGGACGATCTCGGAACGCGACTGGTGTGACTGGCGATAATTCCTAATCGCTTGGACCACAAAATAAACGCCAGGCTCGTTCCGCTTTGCGGAAACAAACTTCGAATCTGCTCTAACGTTAAGGAAGCAATCAATGACTGAAGCAAAAGAGATCACGGATGTCCAATCCCGGGGAAAGTGGTGGTGGCCGTACTTAGGAGGAATCGTAGCTTTGGCCACGCTTGTCAGTTCTGGAGTGGCATTCACTGCGTCGAAGTCAATTGAAATTTATCGACAGTTGACGTGGAAGGAAGAAGTCTTAGTGATTTCATTTATTTCAAGAGGGCCACAAGCGTTCTTGAACGCGGGAGATGGCGACGTATTCCTATCCCACATAGACATAAAGTGTGACTTCATTAGTGAGACGATAAGAATTAATACCACTATCAAGGCCAAGGAATTCTTAAGTATACCTAAACAACCGGACTTTGATTTCGATCATGCAGAACTAATTTCACAATTTGCAGCAGTTAGTGACGACGAATGGAAGGAGTTCCTCACTAAGCCACGGTTCGACCGCTCCTACTACTACGTTTTTCTCTTTAAGGACGACCCCATATTGCAGCTATATAAGAAAAACTTCGGCCCTCAGTTTAGATCTTATCCGGCAAGTGCTCAGTTGATTTACTATTCGGCTAATGGCGGTAAACAATTCTCCAGGGAAGTCCTGATGGAGGGCGTCATTATGCATCTAGATGCAGGCACTAACTCTGTCAAGAAATAAATCCGGTTAGCCGTTATCCCCCTTCAGCGTCAGCTTTACGACCCCCGACGTTTGTGTGCCATTTGTCCTCTGATAATTATCCAACGTCTACAGGCGCAAAGAACTTGTATTCTTGTTCAGACGTGCGTTAGTCTTTGCCCGAACTAAGCACTCCATACGTACCCAATCGGCTCAAGGAGATCCTCTCTCGGAGTGAAGCTAGTAGCCTTACTTTTAATTACGGCGGTCATTGCTGGGCTTCTCATTTTGGTAGCAAACGCTCAGCGCGTCGTCGTATATCCTACTAGACCTCAACCGAAGTGGGAGAACCCTTCGTTTTGTCCGCCCGAAGGAAAGCCGTCGAATCGCGCCGATCCTGAATTGAACAGTTGGAAGAATCGAATCGATCGTTATGAAGGAGAGTCTCAACCGGTAGCATTAATCAATATGCAAAACCTCTACTATCCCGAAGGAATTGGGAAAAGAAAGCGAAGTGAGTGGACATCTGAACAAAGAATAGACGTGGGAAGGTACGAGGGGATTCCGGTTGTTATCGAAGGCTACTTAGCCCTGACTTCAGTAAAGAACGAATCCTTAGGAGCCCAGCCACGCGGAGGGGGTTCATGGAATTGTGGCCTAACCGATGCCGCCCATGTCGACTATATTCTTTGGGTGACGAGCGTACCTGAAGAAAGCAAGGCGAACGCAATCGTCGCGGTAGTGACTCCCCGCCTCCGCGCGAATCAACGCTACTGGACTATTCAGAACCTGACGCGCATAGCAAAAGGGCGTTACCGGGTGCGCATTTATGGTTGGCTTATGCTTGATCAGGAGCATCCCGGGGAGGTAGGTAAAAGCCGCGCCACACTGTGGGAGATCCATCCAATAACCCAAATTATGTACGAGGAACAGAGAAGGTGGGAGGACCTAGAATCCCGTGAGCCCCTTCCTCACTGAGCCAATCTATCCGCAACTTACGTGTCATTCCACTATGAAGTGGGAGCCGCCGAAGTGCGGGCGATTGCCGAGATGAAGTTGGATGAATTGAAAGATTGGTCGGCGACCCAGGCGACTGGCACGCGTGACCGGAACCAAAGAGCGTTCCTGCTCTACGCGGCAAGCCAGATCAAACGCTTTCAGGACGATTCGAAAAAGATGAACCTTACCAAGCCGAACGATCCGCCGGATGGCCAGCCGATCGGAACGGATTGGTGGACGATCTCGGAACGCGACTGGTGTGACTGGCGGTAAGCACCAGACGAGTCGCAGCAGCTATGTGAATGAGCGAACCTGGTGAGGCGGTTCAACAGCTAGGGCTTGACCTGAATGTTTCCAAATCCGTGCTCCACATCGAGGAAAGCATATGACGACACAGGAAAGCTCTGACAGCGAATTGTGGGATCGGGATGTGACGGGATGCCGACATCATCCGGCCGCTCGAAATCCGTGGCGGTCCAGCGCAGCGTTGCGCCAATGTCGTTTTCGAGTTCGGCGTCAGCGGGTGTCCAGTTCGTCGTCTGGGGCCGATATACTCCCCAGGTAAGCTTGTCGAGGCCCGGCGCGTTGATACCTTGATCGTTATCCTCGACGACCAAAAGCACGCGGCGCCCGAGAGCCGCACTGACATTCGATTCAACGATCACCCCGCCCATGACTGCGCGATTCCCATTAATCACCACGCAATCAAAATTAGCCTTTACTGATACTCCGGGCGTCGATGACGCGGCATTTGAATCCTCGTCTGAGTCGGCCACTGCGGAGGGATCCGTGTAGCTCATTTCGCCCGTAACCGTGTTGTCTTTGTGAATTCTCGCATTGAAGCTGACGTATCTAACGCTATCGTCTCCAGCGGTAAACTGAAACGTGCCGTTGGCGGAAGGACCCGCGTTGTCCGGCGCATGGGCCGCACTGGTCATTCCGGCGGTCACAAAAAGCAAAGTGGCCACGAGCATCAATATAATCTTCCCCATCATGTCACCCCTTTTTCGAGCTAAATGCAGCGGTTAAGGTCTGCCGTTATAACAGCTTAACGGCGGCAGGTCAAAGGCGCGGGGAACTAACCGAATGAGTAGCGGCAGCGCTTACTGAATCAGAAACACGTCATCGCTCAATGGTTGATTCAGCTTGGCTTCCTTCACTTTAAAGTCAGCAAAGAAAGCGCCCATCGGCATCTCGAAACGCTGACTAAAGTTGAATGGAATAAGCACGCCATCGATCTCTTTGAATTTTGAATTCTCAGTGCCGACGGTATAGCCGTTATACGGACTCACGTATTTCATGACGCGCGCAGTCGTTGGGTCGATGTAAAAATCTGTCTGATTACCCTCTGCATCGACGATGCGAAATCCGCGCAACTTCTTTTCGTTTGGAATTGCCGAGACCGTATAACCCGCCTGATCGTACTTCACCAGCACGGGCAATCCGAACTTGTCCGCCGGCGGCATAGCCACGCCCGGCATCGAGCTGTAGGACTGCTGCCCGTCGAAGATTTGCTTGAATTTGAAAGCCGGCGAGGCATCGATGTCCATTCGCAGTTTCGCGCCCGCGGTGACAATGGAAAACTTGCCCGGGATTGATTGCGTACTGTTCGGCGCATACAGATCCGCGCTTCCAACAATCCAAACGTTCTTCAGGTTCTTGAATTTCTCGCCGCCCTGGGCCGCAAGTGCGGCACGGGCCAGCTCCAGCGGCGTGCTGTTCGCGGAGATCGCGGGCGGGGGCGGGATGCTGCTCGCCGCGCTCGCGGCTGCATTGTTGGCCGCCGCAGGTGGCGCGGCTGCGGGACTTTGAGCGAACGTGCTTGCACTTGCCAGCGCGATTGCGATGACGGTCAGCAGAAGTCGATTCATACCGGAAATCCTTTCGATAGAGACTGATTATGGAGTGAGCACGCGGTTGCACACGGTGCAGGGCAAACTCAAAAACCCCTCTGGCGACTTGTCAGAGGGGTTTCGAGTGTAATTACGCTCGTTGAGGTTGCTTAGTTCCTCAGAAAGTGAACCTGAGGCGCAGATAAATTCTTCGATTGCCGGCCCCACTGCTGCCGCCAAATCCGCCACCGAACGGGCCGCCAAACCCACCGGCCAAACCAAGTGATTGGCCAAAGTTTGTCGAAGTCAGCACCCCGACCGGCGTCGAATAGTTCACATGATTAAACAAGTTCTGGGCGTTAATTGAGACATTAAGCGAATATTTGCCGGCGCCGCCTCCGCCACCACCGCCGAGTCCGCCCGGACCCGGGCCGCCGCCGCCGGGACCTCTGCCACCACCACCACTTTCACCACCTCCCCCAGCAGCGCGCGCCACGTTGCCAAGCTGGGGACCGCTAGTGCTGCCACGGCCGCCGGCGCCGCCGCCTCGGGCATTATTGCCGCCGCCACGCTGAGAATTGGAAGCTCGGGCTGCTTCACCACCCCAAGTGAATGTACGGCTGACCGTCATGTCCACTCTCCAGAAGCCCGGGCCGTTACCGTAATTTCGCGGGATGAACTGATTGCTCGTATTCGAGTAGTCGAAACTGGTGCAGCGCGTGGGAAGCGCCGTGCAGAAAGTATTCAACTGCGCGAATGTCGGCCGCTCGTTGAATTGTCGATCGAGATTCAAATCCTGCCCGGTCGTGATATTGAACGGCGGACCACTGTTCACAATAATGAACGGGTTGAAAGTGAGTTTCCACCAGGGCGAACTGTACGTGCCGAAGAGCGTGAAGCGGTGACGCACATCAAATGCAGCGCGCCCATACTCGCCGGTCAAATCATACGAGTTCATCGGGAACAGACTCCCGCCCTGTCCATCGGTGTCGTTGGTTGTCTTGCTCAGAAAATAACCAGCCGACAGGGAGATGCGCGGGTTCAGCCGGCTATTAAGCTGGACGATCATCTGATTCTGACGAAACTTGCCACTGGACTCGTACTGATAAATGTCACCAAGGGTCGGCTGCGGCCGCGTGGTGAATGTCGGCGCCAGCGGCGCGTTGATGTCACGCGCGCGAATCGCGTGCAGGATACGGAGCGAAAAAGCCCCGACCACCATCGTAAAATTCTTGGGCAACTGCCGTTCAACCTGCAAACCGGTTAAATAGAATTCCGGCGCCTGAAGATTGTCCGCAACTCTCCAAATAGTCTGCTGCGTCGCCGGCACGGTCGCGAGTTGCGCGCTGGTCGGGACACCCGGAAACTGATTCAGGAACGTAAATGAGGGACTGGCGGTTTGCTCGGCCAGAGTTGGGGGCCGGCCGAGGATCACAGCCGGATCGGTGATTACGTATTGCAGTTCGTTTGAACCATTGAAGCGACGCGACTGTAATGTCTGGCCTTCGCCGAAGCGATTATAGAAAAGACCGACGCCACCGCGAATAACCATCTTTGGCGGTTTCGTCGCGTTCGCACCCGCACCGGGCGACCAGGCGAAGGCGATGCGCGGCGCGAAGTTAAATTTGCTGTTGATGTTGGTCTGATACTCGTAGCGCAGGCCGTAGCTGAAAGTAAGGTTCGGCCGCATCCGCCAGTCATCCTGCAGATAGAAGCCCGCATCGATTTGCGAAACGGTCGCGTTTGGATTGCCGGCGTTGATGCTAAATTGCGACGCTCCGCCGCCGAGTGAGCGAATGCACTGGGCTACCGTCGCTCCCGCACCGCAGTATGCCTGCTGCTGGGCCGTCAATGCGCCTTGCGCCGCAATCGCGTTAGAGCGGCGATAACGCTCAATGCTGCTGAGCAGCACGTTTGTGCCGGTGATCGGGTTATTGCCGGCATCTAACTGTGGTCCGAATCCACCGGTGAAGGTCCAGTTACCGCCAAAGTTGGCAGGGCTCGTATCGTCGATGTGTACGCCACGCAGCCGGCCGCCAAACTTGATGTTATGCACGCCATGTTGAATCTGCGTGAAGTTGTTCAGTTCCCAGCTGCTTCTTTCATTGATCGCATGGCCGACCGAAGAACAGTTTGTCGCCGTAACGGCGCAGCCGTTAAAAGCGCCGCTCACGTTCAATGTCGGAATGGTGTTCGTGCCGAACGACTCGTTCGTATTGCGCGCGAACTGAAAACGCGTTTCGTTGATCGTCGTCGCATTGATGACGGCAGTCTCTGTCAACTGAATGTTCTGGTTGGTTGATTGAAAATCGTAGCCGCGTTCCGGTAACGAGAATCCGCCCACCCCATTGTTCTCGGTGCGATTGCGATTGAAGCTGTAGCGCGCGATGAAGGTGTTCCGAGGGTTGATGGCGTATTCCAACCGCGGACTGATATTGAAACTGCGCACCGGTCGCAGGAAACCCACGCCAAATTGTTGCACAGTAAAACCCGGACCCAGCACCGTCGCGCGAATCAGCTCGTTATCATCAGTTTCGTTCCGGTTCGCGTCCACAAAAAATGATGCCTTGTTCTTGATAAGCGGCCCGCTGAAGCTGCCGCCGTACTGGCGCACTTGGTAAGGGGAGCGCTTGCTGGAACTGACGGCAAATGGATTACGCGAGTTGAGGCTCTCATCGGTGAAGCTGCCGTTCAGGCTGCCGCGGAATTTGTCGGTGCCCGGCTTGGTCAAAATATCGATACGCCCTGACGGCTGATCGTTTTCCGCCGCAAATGGGTTCTGATTGATGCGAATTTCGCGAATTGATTCCCTCGGCGGCAGGTTCGCCCCCGAGAATCCATCGATGAAAATCTGTCCGCCGCCCGGCCCGATCTGTGGTCCCGCCAGGGCCTGCAACGCCGCAGCTAACTCATCCGGATCGTCGGGCAGCGCTTCGATGTCCTTTCCCGTAAGCACCTGCTGGTTGGCATTGCTTGCCGGATCGGTGCTGATCGGCGGAGTGGATTCGACTTTCACTTCGCTTTGAATCTCGGCGACCTTGAGCGTAATCACCGTAGGATCTCGACGCGCCGTGGTGACATCAACGTTGATATCGTCAGATTGCGCAAAGCCCCCGGCTTCCGCGCGCAGGAGGTATTTGCCGGGCGTCAACCCGGTGAAAGTAAATGCGCCGTCGTTGCCGGTCGTGGCGGTCTTCTGTGCTCCTGAAGCGTCAGTCAAAGTTACTGTGGCGCCCACAATAACGGCGCCGACTTCGTCGTTAACTGACCCGCGCAAAATCGCGCGGCCCTGTGCGGCGGCCGTGACGCACGCACCGAACACCAGAAGGAAGGCGGCCAAACAAGTTTTTAGGTTTCTGAAAGTCATCATCAGTCTCGTCTCTAGAGTTTTTCTTACGAGGTGAATGCGTCTCGTGAATTAACGCAATCAAAAATAAAGCGCCGCTCACATCAGGTCGCGCAAAACGTCCGCGCTCTATTCGATTGGCGGCGCGCTCAAAAAATTAAGGGCCGATACCTCCGAACATGCCGCCGAAGTTGCTGTTGAGGTCGACGTTCTGCGGCCGAGGCTGGCCACCGGCCGCCTGGCGCGCAGCAATCATCTGCAGAAGCGGCTCGACACCTGCGACCATAGAAATTGCCGTCGTTTTCGTCGGATCGGAACCCGGCAGGGTCGACATGATGATCATGTCGCCGACTTTTAATTCGGTGATTGAGATTGTCGGCAGTCGCTCGAGCAAGTCAGCCATATTCATGCCGCCACCCGGACGGGGACCACCGGCGCCCGGACCTTGTCCGCCGCCTGCACCCGGACCTGCGCCGGCTGGCCGATTTGCTGCTGCTTGTCCTTGTCCATTGCCCGCACCTTGACCTGGCGCACCGGCGCCGGGAGCGCCGCCGCCACCAGGCGCACCCGCGCCACCGCCCATGCCACCCATCATCGGTTGAAAACGCCGCACGACAGTTTCCGGCTTAAGCATGATAGTCATCGGCTTCTTCGTTTGCAGGTCGTTAATCGTGATCGTATTTGCCGCCGGGTCGATTGCTGTCACAGTTCCGCCCGCGACCTTAAAGGTTCCGAAGAGGACCTCTTCCGCGGCCAGATGTGTTCCCTCGGCGTTCTTTTCACCCCGAGCGTTCAATTGATCGCCAACTTTAATTTCTTCGAACTTCGCGGTCTTGGCGTTCTCATATTTCGGAATTGAATCTGGCGGGTAACGCCTAAGCTTTGCGTTATCGGCCACCGCAACCGTGACAGCTTGCGAAGCACCGGTGAGTGAGCGGCTGGTTACGGTAATCTCTTTCGCGGCCGGATTGATGGCGCTGACGATGCCTTTCGCGCCGCGGGCCCAAGCCATCCGCTGCGCAGCGTTTCGCTTGGAGATCTCTGACTGGCTGACGACGTAAATCTTTTGTGCGGGCACCGATTTGCGATCGGCCGCCACATAACCAAGCGCGTAAATACCGTCTCCCGCCGCGATTTCAGTTAGCGACGTCGGTTCGGCCTTACTGCGGTCAGTTTCGCCGGGAGGCATTCGCTGAAACGTGGTCTTTTCATTCGTAGTCACTGCCACGACCGATCCGGCCTCTGTTTTCACGGTAAGGGTACCGGCGGAAGTATTAATTTCGGTGACTTTGCCGAATACGCGGGTGGCGGAGATAGCTGAATCAGCCGCTGGCTGAGCGACCGCGCTCAACCCCGCAGTTACGAGAAAGGCTATAGAAAGCCCGATGAGTGGAAATGTTCTTTTCACGATCGTTTGATTTGCCCCCGGGAAAGTTAAACCTTTTTACGCCGCTAAGCGGCGGTTAGTTGCACAAATATCCAAAAAAGTGGGTCGTTTATCGTTTGCCGTTGTCTGCGTCGTGCGCATTATGTTCCGCGTCCTGCTGCGCGACCAGGGCGTCAAATTTCTTTTGCTGATCCGCATTAAGCAGCTCGCGAATCCGGGTGCGCGCTTTCAGGCGCGGCTCATCAAACCGCGGTCTCAGTTCTTCCCGCAGGGTGCGATATTCATTGCGCGTTTCGTCCAGGATGGCGCGGACCTGCGTTGTTTGTTGGTCAGTCAAGTTCAATTCCTGGCGCAGTTTCTCGAATCGCTCTTTCATGGCGCGGTCGCGGCTGTCGCGGCCCGCGTTGCTGCTGCTGGCGCGTGAGCGATACAAACCCGTCAGGGCACCGCCTGTTACCGCTCCCAAAACGAAGACCGCCACCAGCACGAGCCAAATCTTCGCTTTCGTCTGTCCTGTCAAAGTCATTTCTTGTTCTCCACTGCGCCGCGCTCTATAACGATATCCAAAACGTCTTCATGCGATAGGTTGTTGCGGCTGAGAACCGTCTGTTCGACACCCGGATCGTTTGTGTCCGCCAAAGCTTCGTCATCGAGGCGATACCAAACCGACGGCTGGTTTGCGACGTTTGAGTTCTTCGACCCAGTCCAAATCGTCAGACCGCCGGCGAGCATCGCGATTAAAGCCATCGCGGGAATCGCGCGCCACGCAATCAGCGGTAGCGATTGCCATCCGCCTGATTCATTCTCGCGCAGTTGTTCCGCGATGCGGGCGCGCACACGCGTGAAAAGAAAGGGGGATTCGGACGCGGCCTCGATCTTCTTTTCATCCGCCGCGGCCGCGCGCAGGATAACTGTGCCCGCGCGGTCAAGATGTTGTTCATCTGCTGAATTTCTTTTGAACATACGGCCGGCCTCCCTCAGCCTCATAGCCAAAGACGATTCCCAGGGTTGCAGGGTTACAGACTTCTTCGGTCCCATGAGTAAAAACAGTCGGAAAATCACACAAATTTCCGCAAAACCCGACGCAAGTGGGCGCGTGCCCGGTGGGCCCGCACCTTTACCTTTGAAATTGACCAATTGGTCATTTCAGCGATTTCGGCGACCGAAAATCCTTCCACATCCAGGAGCGTTAACACCAGACGATCTTCGGCGCTCAGACGCGTCAACAGTTTCAGCGCCAGGTCACGCGAAATCAGGGCGCTTTCGACGTCGCTGCCTACGGCGCGGAGCTGAGCAGAGAAGTCCTTTGTCTCGGTTTCAGTGAAGTCGCCGAGCGTCTGTTCCGAGCGGCGACGGATGCGGCGCAATTGGTCGTAGCAGGTGTTGACGGTGATTTGCGCCAGCCACGCTTTGAAGGACGCTTCGTGAGTTCCATGGTAGGTGTCGAGCGCGAAATACAGTTTGGTGAACGCGTCCTGAATGATCTCTTCGATCTGTTCACGTTGCGCGAAGAAACGTCCGGCGATGCGCGCGACCTGTCTTCGATGGCGATTAAAGAGCGCCTCGAATGAGGTCTCATCGCCGGCGGCCGCCGCTGCAACCAGCGCATCGTCTGTCGGTTCAGTCGCAGGATACACGAGGATCGATCCCTGTTTTTGTAACCGCATCCCGACGCGTCGGAATCGCGGCACGAATCCCGACACGTCGGGATTTGCGTTACAGCTCAGCCTTCTTCCAACTAAGGCGATAGCGAGCGGTGAGCGCGAGACCAAGGCTCACCAGCAACAAGCCGGCATCGACGATCGGCCACACGTACGGCAGCGAGGCCATGACCACCCAGAACGTCACGCCGAGCAGCAGAATCGCAGATTCGGATTTCAGCTGCGGCAGAAATTTGCGCTGGAGCCAACGACCCGTTGCTGCCGAGATTACGACCCGGCCAAATAGCGTGGCGACGATCAGTAGCAGAGCTGCCAGAATTGACAGGACTGCGCCCACCAGCGAGGGTAAGACAAGCAGGCACAAAAACACCCCGATGGTAAGCACTATCGCTCCGACAATGCCGATGATCGCCACCCGCAGGCTGGTTAATTGTAAGTGCGCGACGGCACGGCTCACCGTGTTAGGCATGGCCGCCGATAGCGCCAGCGAAATGATGAACCAGAACAGGATGGCCAGCAGCCGGACGCCAAAGAAAGCCGGCGTGAATTGCGGGCTCAATAAGCTGAACGGCTCGCGCATCGCCTGACGCAGCTGATTCTCATAACCCGCATACATGATGGTCACCGAATTTGGATTACGACCCGGCCCGGATTTGTCCGGATAATAGCCACCACCCAGCACAATCACGTCCCCGCCGATACGTGACCCCGCACGCTGAATCACCGAACCGCCGATCGCAGCCACGTCGCCTTCGACAGTCCCTTCGACAATCACGTCGCCGCCGAAAGCGATCGCTCCCTCTTTGACTGTGCCGCTAATGCGAATTGATTGCCCCATCCCAAAGACGGTGGTGTTGTTAACGCCTTCGATCACGCGAGCATTAGGATCGTTTGGCGGAGGGGCGGGGACGGGCTGAGCGGAGGTGCTGACGCTTAGAAGTAAAAAGGAAAAAGTAAAAAGGAAAAAATGTCTCCACCGGTTCTCCGGGTTTTTCCTCTTTCCTTTTTCCTTTTGCCTTGAGTCGCTCCTATTCAATGAATTCGGTCCGATGGTAATTGGCGATCAGCCGAGGCAGCAGCGAAACCGCGATGAGAAAAACCAGCGCCACAAGAATTTCAACTCCATGCGGATCCTTGTCTCCAACGCGGGCAATCAGACGAGCGATGATGGCAAGTCCTTCCACGGCATCGGCAGCAGTTCGCACCAGTACGTCCAGGGCGCTGCCGGCGAGGCGAAGGAAAGCGCTCACTGGCCGAAAGATTAAGCCGCTTGAAGCACTTCCGAGCAGGGCAAACGCTGCCAGAGAAAGTATCGCGCACAATTGCAAAGCGCGGCGGCGTTCACCTTTATGACCGAGCCCACGCATGTCGTTCTCAGCATGTGCCGCCACCACGCGCGTGAAGTTCTCCGGCAGTTCAATGTTGCCGTTCGTGCCAAACGCAGCTTCCAACGTACATAAGAGCTGTCGCTGACTGCGCAGTTCCGCCGCACAGTCGCGGCACTGCTCCAGATGCGACTCGAAGCTTGTCAACGCATCGCCGTCCAACTCGCCGTCAAGATAAGCAGCGATCTCTTCCCGGGGACAGGTTATGTTAGCGTTTGATGGACTCATGAAACTGTTAACCACTAAGTACAACTGTACAGAAATCGATTGATATTTTTCGGTAGCTTCGGGTCGTGACTTTGTGGTTGATCTTTCTTCACGGAGTCGTTATTCCTCGCTGCGTCAGATGTTCACGCATCGATTCACGCGCGCGAAACAGACGATTCTTCACAGTGCCCAGAGGCAATCCGGTAACTTCGGCGATCTCTTCGTAACTCAAATCCTGCGAGTGTCTGAGCAAAATCAATTCGCGATAAGGCGCCGGCAGCAACTGCACGACGATCTCGATCTCTGAGCATCGTTCGCTGCGTTCGCTCTCCTGTTCCGGAGACAGGCGGCGACTCTCCAGGGCGCCTTCGGCCCGGTCGCCTTCGGAACTGGCAACGGCTTCGCGCGTGGCATGACGGCGCAAGTGATCGATGGCCGCATTGTGCGCAATCTTGTAAATCCACGTCGAGAACTTGAACTCGGGCCGATAACGCGAGAGCGAGGCATACACCTTAATAAAAACTTCCTGGGTCAGATCCAGCGCAGCATCGTAGTCACCGACCATGCGATAGACGTACGCGGCAATCGGCCGCTGGTAGCGACGCACCAGCTCTTCAAAGCCCGACTCGCGACCGGCCAGCGCGCTTTGGACAAGCTCGCCATCGGCCAACGCGTTCCAGCTCGCCAATGCCATCGGGGTCGTCATTTGCAATTGCTTCGAGTTTACGTTTAGCGGAAAGCTAAAGTTTCAAGACTCAGACATCGGACATTCGAAGTCAGAAGTCAGCGACAAACCCGGTTACTGATGTCTGAGCTGTGACTTCTGCGTTCTCACCAGGCCAATCGCGCCAGTCCGGCGGGCGCGGCAATCAAGTCAAAAGGTAAGTCTCCGGGTATCGTCAGGCCCACGTCATTCGAGGTCAACGGCTGCAAATTCACGCCCAGAGTTTCCTGAGCGATCTCGACGACTCTTTGCTTATCAAGTAAATCGCCCATCACGAGCAGGCGGCTGACTGAAGCGGCTTCGCCATTCGTGCCCGAACGATCGCGGTAGAACAAGAGGAGCCGGTGCAATTCGTCGTCGCACTCTTCGGCACCGCAAAAAACCGTGCGCAACGTTAGCGGCCGCTTGTTTCGCAGCAGCACCGCCGTGAATCCTTCTTCGTGCGCGCTGAGGAGCAACCCATCGCCAGACAAACCGTTCGCCAACCACTGCTCTTCGCCAACGTGCCGGGGCAGCATGAGTCCGGTGTGCCATCCCAGCGCCGCGAATACCGATTCATATTCAGCCAGGACGTCGGCGCGCACCGCGGTAATCAGATAGCGTGCTTGTTTCTGGTCGTTTGCCGGCAACTCTTCGCGGCCAATGCGCAGCTCGTCAAGCTGCGCGCCGAAGGCGCGTTCGATTTTCCACTCGACAACTTCTTCGATTTCGCGACGCGAGCCGCCTGTCGTTTCAAGCGTTACGATCATTGTGCGCGCGCTGGCTTCCGGAAGTGTCACCGACCACTTCTTCTGTCGCAGTAGCCCCGCGCTGGTCGCCAGATCCGTCAAAGCGGCCGCCAGGCCGCTCGGGTCAAGGAGGTTACTTTCATCAAAGCTCGCGCGAACGACGTTCTTGGGAAGATCGATCGTGGCGGCGCGCTTCACCACAAAGCTCCCGCGCGCACGCTCCAGCTGCACCACGGAAGCGGTGCCGGTTTTGATCCCGACAGCGCAAGCAGGAAGCCTGGGTTGAAGAAGCTTATCCAGCATTTTAGATTTTGAAGTTTTGGTTTTTGATCTTCTTAGAGCATGTGCCAATCGGCAATCAAAAATCCAAAATCAAAAATGCTCACCATTCGCTGTAAGGCGTTCCTTCGGAAGAGACCTCATTGGCTGAACTGTGGACATCGATGATGCCTGATCCGGCTTCGGATGAGTATGGATCGTCGCCGGTCACAATGCTCCAGTCTTTTTGATCGGTAATCGGATCCAGTGGAATTTCCCGCATGTAACCGGCACTGACAAGATCATCGAGAGCGGCCGGCAATTTTCCTTTGTCGGCCGAATATTGATCGATGAGCGAGCGCATGCGGTACAAATCGTCCCGCAAAACTGTCTCGCGCGCGTGCATGATCGTCTTTTGATACTGCGGAAGCGCCACCGCCGCCAGAATGATGATGATGGAGATGACTATCATCAGCTCGAGCAGGGTGAAACCAGAAGACAGTAGGCGGAAGGCAGTGGGCAGCGACTTTCTTGACGTCGCTTTCTGCCTTCTGCTTACTGCCTTTTGCTCATTGTCTTTACCAGTCACTATAGTTCGTCCCGTCGAGCGCCTTCGCTTTAGATTTTGAGTGGATGTCGAAGATATTCTCGCCGCCCCATGAATTCGCGTCCGCAGCGTCATAGCAGGAGCGAAAATCCCATTCAGCATCGCCCTTTGACTCGTCCTCCGGCGTCATCGGGTCGTCAGGAATGTGGCGCAAATAGATTTTCTTTTTTGGCAGAGGTGCGTCTGCCGTCGCCGCGTCGGTAGCATTAACGGTCAGATTGCCTCGTCGGCCCAGACTGCCGGCGGTAATCGGAAGCACATCGACCCCTTCAACCAGCGTTTGCAAATCTGGTGGAAAACGGTCGGGATTATCAGCCGAGAAGATTGTCTGGTCGGTGATAAAAACGCGCACGCGCGGATCGCCAAAAATATTGACCCCTCCGCCCCCCGTGCCCGCGCGGGTTCCCGAATTGGGATCGACCGCGCCCGTCCCCGTGCCGCCAGCGGTGCCCTGGTTCACCTGAAACTGCGCCCCGGCCAGAGCTTCGCGATGAAATTGATCGATTGCTTCCCGCATTTCGCGCAGGGCCGCGCGCAACTGCTCTTCTTTCTGGCGCTTTACCGAAACCTGCACGAGCGGAATCACGCCGAGCGTGAGGATCGCGAGCACTGCGACCGTAATCACCAGCTCGATTAACGTGAATCCATTTATCGTGGGCGCGTTGCGCATCTTGCAGATCAGTTTGCTTTGGCAGCCACCAGGGGCTTCACGGTCAGTGTCATCGGCGCCAATTGCAACACGGTGCCGCGGCCGTCCGTCGACACGAGGTGCACATTCGAAATGTCGAAAGCGAGCGCTGCCTCGCCTGCGCCGACAGCCTCGACCTCGAGGTTGAGCAACGAGCCCTGTCCAGAAATCGCTGCGCCGGTTGCCGGCGCGAGTGAAACCAGCAGCACGCCCTTCTCAGTCGGTGACTGAGTAATAGTCGGGACAGTTTTCGCGTCGGCAAAAAGCTTGCCGAGCGTTACGTGGTTGATCTTCATAACGTTCGGATCGAAACGCAGCATTATCACTGCGAGACCAAGCGACGCTTCTGAATTTAAATCAATAGTTAATTGTCGTTTTTCTCCGACTGTCATTTCGTTCTTGTCGGGAGTGAGACGCAATTCGATCACCGACGGCGACGCTTCAGCCGGTTTCACGGTCGCATCAGTCCCGGTACTCTTCGGCTTGAGGTCTTCAACCGGAGCGGTCAGCGGCGGATTTTCTTTCGCATTTCCCGCAGTAGTTGAGACGCTGGCGTCAGAGTTCACGACATTCTTGATGGCCGTCGCAACATCGAGTGGCTTCGCGTTGTTAGCATCGGATGAGGGTGTGAACGACACCACTTTGGGCTGCAAGGGTGCTAAGTCGGTCGACGCGTTCTTTGCCACCGTATCGGCATTCGTGTTCGTCGATGATGCGCCAGTGGGCTGAGCGACAGTCTTCGCATTGGCAGCCGTCGTGGGTGACGCATTTGTATCGTTTGACTTCGCCACTTCAGCTGTCGGAGCCGCTGCTGGTTCGTATGCCGGCTTCGGCGCGTCCGGTAACTGAATGTTTACCTGGTTCGGGATCTTTCGCGCCGCGGCAATCTGATCGTCGTGCGCCGTTTCAATCAGCATCGCTTCGAGAGAACCTGTCGTCGGCGACTGCAAAGTTCCGCTCGGGCGCATCTCTTCATCGCGTGGCGTGACTGCCGGCGCGCGCAAGACGCGCGGCGTAACCGCAATTACGATGTCGACTTGCCGGTTTTCGTGCGTCGGCGCAGTAAAGAACCGGCCCAGGATCGGCAGTCCGCTGAGCACCGGAATGCCGGATCGTCCCTCAGAATCTATCTGTGTGGAAACGCTGGCAAGCATCATCGTGCGGTTGTTCTGCACCCGCGCCGTTCCGGAAATAGTGCGCTCGGTGAATATAGGCTGCAGGCTATTTGTGCCGCTGACATCTTTCGACTCGATGTTCATCTTCACCTGGACGTCGAGGTTCGGAAAGACCTGCGGCGTGAATTTTAGCGTCAAGCCCGTTGGTTCGTAGTTGATAACCGGGAAGCCGCCGCTCGGAAATGACTGACCTTGTTGAGGTGCGCCCGTTTGGATTCCGAACGGATAAGCCTGGGCAGTCTGCACCGGCACGCGCTGGCCGATGCGCGCCTGTGACTCTTCGTTGTTGAAGGCGTGTACTTGCGTCGAAGCCAACAACTTCGCGTTGGTCTTGCTCTGAAACGCTGTCAATGTGGTTGCGGGAATGACCAGCGCCGCGGCTAAGGCCGTCGGCACGCCCGCGACGATCGGCGCTACGTTGACACCGCGCGTTGCCGGATCATTCGTGCGCGAATGTATCACCGCGTTGTCAGTCAGCAGGGAGAATCCCGGCGACCCGCCAAGACTGAATGCGCCCGACCCCATCTGATTTCCTATTTGCAACAGGCTGTTGTGCTGGACTTCATAGATGTCCACATCCATCACGACTTCCGCGCGATCCTTATCGATGCTGGTAATCAGCTCGCCGATCAGTTTGACGTTTTCGGCGGTGTCGCGCACGGTCAAACTATTCGTGTCCTCGTTGATGACCACTATCGATTGCGGCCGGCCAACTGACGCCGGCAGCGCCTTGGTGATCACATCCGCGGCATCTTTAGGTTTGGCATTTGATAAAAAGAAGGTGCGCACTACCAATTGCTGGTACTGCGGTCTGCGGGCCTGGTCCGCGACGAGGATCGTATGGCGATCGAGTTTCTGAAAGAACAAGCCTTCCTGAAGAAAAATGAAATCCAACGCCTTGGCAGTCGTGGTTGGCTGGGTGAGATTGATTTCCAGTGTCCGTGGCTGCGCGAACGACTGCTTATCGAAAATTACGTTCAGGCTCAACTGCTCAGCGAGCGTGCGAATATAGTGCTTCAAGTCGCCGTTGTAGTTAACGGTGCGCAACTGTTCCGGGGGCGCAACGCTGACATCATCGGCGGCTTTCGCGTTTGTCGGCGAAGCGGGGGTCGCGCCCGTGCCGTCCGACTTGGGGGCTTCGAGGTTACCGGTGCCGCCTTGCTTCACATCCTGGAGCCGCAGCATGCGCTCCATTTCTGAAACCGCAAGCTGGTTCACCGGGTCATAGCCAAACGCCTGACGGAAGGCGTTGTAGGCGCCGACGTAATCGCGTTGCTCCGCGAGCGCGCGGCCTTGCTGCATATACATCTGCGAAGTGTTGAAGATCGCGCGTCGATAGTGCAGTTGAAAATCCGCGTTCGACGGATCGGCTGCCAGCGCTAACGTGAACTCTTGCGCGGCTTTTTCCCATTGCTCCTGTTTCTCGAAGTCCAGGCCGCGATTGAAGTGGTCGCGACCCTTCTTGGCAAACGCGGTCATCGGCAAAGCCAGCAAGCAAGCGACGACAGTTAGAGCAATAAGGGAAGCAAAGCGATTTTGGGATTTCATAACTTAAACCTTTCGGCGACGGGCTTCCGTTTGATGCGAGGAAGCCGGAGTTCACTGCTCGTTACACGCGGGTAATGTTCCGTCGGTTCCGCAATGCACAAACTCGCGGCAGTTTAGCAGAAAAACACGCGCATTTTAAGGAAACAGGGAGACATGAGGTTCTATTTTCGCTGTGATTCAGCCGCGGTCATCTATCGCTGGCCCGCGAGATTTATTTCCTCAACGAAGGTGACGCGGTTTATTTCGTGCAGCGTGGAAACACCGGAAAAGACTTTCTTCAAAGCCGATTCGCGCAGGCTGGTGAGGCCTTCGGCTTCCGCGGCGCGGCGAACTTCCGAGCCGGGACGCCGCTCCACGATCATTTCCCGGATGTTGTCGCTCAAATCCAGCAGTTCGTGAATTGCCGTGCGGCCCCTATAGCCGGTGTGATTGCAGCTTTCGCATCCTGAATTCAAATAGAAGACGCGGTTGCGATGCTCTTCCGGTTGCAAGCCTGACTCAGCCAATTCGAGATCCGACGGATGATACGGCCGGCGACAAATATTGCACAGCAGACGCACCAGTCTCTGCGCCAGCACGCAATTCAGTGACGACACAAAGTTGTAAGGCTCGACGCCCATGTTCAGGAAGCGGCCGATCACGTCGATCACATTGTTCGCGTGCACCGTGGTGAAAACCAGGTGGCCGGTGAGCGCTGACTGAATCGCAATCTGCGCAGTCTCTTCGTCACGAATTTCGCCGACCATTATTTTGTCGGGATCGTGACGCAGAATCGAGCGCAAGCCGCGGGCAAACGTCAGGCCCTTCTTCTCGTTGACGGGAATCTGCGTAATGCCGTGAAGCTGATACTCGACCGGGTCTTCAATCGTAATGATCTTGTCCTCTTCGTTGCGGATTTCGTTCAGCGCTGCATAGAGCGTGGTCGTCTTACCGGAACCGGTCGGGCCGGTCACGAGCACCATGCCGTAAGGCTCAGCGATGTAGCGTCGAAACTTTCGCAGATCGTCGGGATCGAAACCGACGACGTCGAGGTCAAGGTTCTTGAATGATTCGTTGATCTGTTCTTTGTCGAGAATACGGATCACGGCGTCTTCGCCGTGCACCGTGGGCATGATGGAAACACGAAAATCGACGTTGCGGCCCTTGTAACGGACGCGGAAGCGGCCGTCCTGCGGCACCCGCCGTTCAGCAATGTCGAGTTCCGACATGACCTTGATGCGCGAGATCAACGTCTGGTGAAAGGCAAGATCGATCGGATCGACTTTTTGATAAAGGGCGCCGTCGATGCGGTACTTGACCAGCACTTCAGTGTCGCGTGTTTCAATGTGGATGTCCGAAGCGCGCGACTCCATCGCATTGAAGATGATGGTATCGACCAGCTTGATGATCGGCGACATGTCGCTGTCGGTCGCCAGACGATCAAGGTCGAGCACTTCTTCGCCTTGTTCCGTCTCCCGAACCAGCGAAATGCGAAAACCCGAAGCCGCTTCCTGCAAAACGCGCTGGGTAGCATCGCCTTTGCGGAGTACGACATCGATCGCGCCGGCCGTCGCCACATACGGCACCAGTCGCGCGCGCAAAGCGCCGGCCAGATCGTCCAACCGATCGAGATCGGTGGGATCCGCCATGGCGATGTGCAGCTTGCCGTTCTCGCGGCGCAAAGGGACGAACTGATTGCGCAACATCAAATCGACGGGAATTTCATTGAGCAACGAATAGTCGATGGGCGATTCGCCATCCTGCGGCAAAAGATTCACGAACGGCAGCCGGTAACGCAGCGCCAGTTCTTTCGCCTGACGAACCTCAGGAGGCTCAGCGGCTGGCGGTAGAGCGCCGCCGCCATTTGCGTCCGCGCCGTTCGCGATTGGGTCGCTCACGGTCTGGTTGTTTTGCTCGTCAGAGACTTGCTTCATGCATCTATCGCTTCATTACGGGTCCGCCGGAAATTGATTCGATGATCGGGAGATAAATTGCCAGCAGGATCACTACTACGATGCCGCCCATCACCACAAGGATCGCAGGCTCCAGAGTGGTCGTCAACTGCTCTAGTTTCACTTCGCCTTCAGCGTCATAGAACGTTGCAACCTCGTCGAGCATCTCGCGCAGACTCCCGGATCTTTCACCGATACCGATCATGTCGACAGCCAGCGCGGGCAGCCACTCAGCCGATTCCAGACTTTCAGTGAACGAGCGGCCTTCGCGAATTAAAGGCAGAATCGCGGAGCTGCGCCGTCGCAATTCGAGATTCGTAATCGACTCAGCGGCGATCTCCCATGATTCGACCAGCGTGATGCCGCCGGCCAGCAACGTCGCGAGTGAACGGGAAACCTGCGCGACTGACAATTGCACCAGAAGTTTTCCGGCGATCGGGATCTTCAGCTTAAAACGATCGATTGTCAGCCGGCCCGCAGGGGTCCGCGACCACAGAGCGATACCGGCGGCGGCCACCACGATCAGTGGCGCCAGCCAAAAAATATTTGCTGTCAGCCAGTCCGAGATTCCCAGCACAACCTGGGTGACGAAAGGCAGCTTGTTGCCGAAGCCTCTGAAAAGCTCTGACATGCGCGGCACCACGTAGATCGTCAGGAACACGACCATGCCCAGCGACGCAATCAAAAGGAACATCGGGTAAGCCAATGCGCCGCGAATCTTTCGCCGCAACGCGACCGATCGCCGCATGTACGTGACGTAGCGCGACAGGACTTCATCGAGTGCGCCGGATCGCTCGCCGGCGAGAATTGAAGCAGTGTAGATGCGCGGAAAGATTGCGCCTTGCGCGGCGAACGCCTGCGATAGCGCCGCGCCGCCGCGAATGGCCTCTTCGACGCTTTCGAGCACCGCGCGCAGCCGCACTGAGGTCGCGCGGCGACGCAACATGGAAATCGCCTGCAGAATCGGAATACCTGCGCGCAGGAGCGCGGCCAACTGCTGATTGAAAAGCAAAAAGTCGTTGGCTTTCACGCGCGCGCTGCGACTGCCGCCGCCGGTGGCTTTGGTGAAAGCGGTCAAGCCTTCGGCCTTGGGCGGCGTAATGTTGAAGACCCTGAAGCCCTCGCGTTCCAGCCGCGCGCGCGCTTCGTGCACCGCGGACGCTTCAATCGTCCGCGTCACAATTTCGCCCGCAGGCGTACCCAAACGACAAACAAATTCGGCCATCGGCTCGCGAGTATAGCAAGTTCGGAATCGTGCGCGTTAACGCGAAGTCGCGCGAAGTATCAAAACGCCGCGCAAGTGAAGTTGTTTCCGAAATGTTCTGGAAAGATAGGAGCTAGTTACCGCAACCGCCGGGAACGCGGACGTCCTCGTCCGCAAACGATTGCATAGCGCACGAAAAACTTCGGGAGCTCTGACTTGTGCCCGGCGAGTGATGCGGACGAGGACGTCCGCGTTCTCAGTGAGCTAAAACTCAAACTCATTCGGTCGCGGCGGCTTCCCTGGCGCGCCCCCACCAGGGCCCGGCCCACCAGGTTTCGGGCCACGTGGACCGTCGGGCGCACCGGGACCACGACCATCGCCACGTCCGGGTCCGCGTCCATCGCCGCGATGACGCATACCTTGAAGCTTCTGCACCTGTTCGGGGGTGAGATTGTTCTTAATGCGAATGGCCAGCCCCATGTGCAGCTTCTTAATCTCGCGTTCGGCGTCCAGCACTTTGTCGAGTTGCGCCAGCGCTTGCTGCTCGTTGACCTGATCAGCCTTCATCGCTTCATGGAGGGCTTCCATTGCATCCTGCAGTTGCCACTGCAAGTCATTAAAACGCGTGGACGTTTTGTTGATCTCTCCGCGCATGAATGCTTTCTGTTCGTCGGTGAGACCCAGTTCACGCTGGTGCTGCATAATCATGTCGGGCGGAAACATCTCATCGCCAAGGTCGGGCGGCGGCGGTGGTGGCATCCGGGGTTGTTGCGGCGGATCGGGCTGCGGCTCTTGTGCGCAAACAGAAATGACTCCGAGCGCCCCGACACACAGCGCCAGCACTATCAATCCAAGTGTCTTTTTTATCAAAACGTTCTCCTTCAATTAGCGCGAGCAGGTAAGAATGATTTCAGTTGAGTCGCGCTCTGATTCAATTCGGGCACCGAACTGAAGATTTCGTCGCTGGGCGAAGTCAGCAAGGCAGTCGTCGGTGATTGCCAGTTCGAAATGGTCTTGGCGTCCTTTGTAATTTTATGATCCGCGGCTACCAGGTTTGCGTGACGCGTCGCGGGTTTATTGCCGCGTGATGACACCAAAGACTTATTTGGTTTTACCTCTAATGGTGCTGCCGTAGTTGCGCGCGGCGTTTCCGGCGCCTTCGTGGTTGCGGGCGCCTGGGGGCTTTGAGCCACGGTTAATTGCGGAGCAGGTGTCGTTCGCGAATAGCGCGACCAAACAGCAAAAGCAACCACACCAAAAACAAGCAACAGCGTGGCGGCTACAAACGCTGGATTGAACACGCGAATCCTGCGCGGCGCGATCTGCGCGCGATTCCATACTGTGGCGAAGCGCGGCGCGGATTCTTCGTCCGCTGCTTTCACTTCGCTAAACAGCGCTTGGAGTTTCTTTTCTTCGCCAGACAATTCCATTTTCCGTTTCTGTGTGACTCAGCCATTCACGCAAATGCTTTTTGCCACGTTCGTAGTGTTGCCGCGCGCTGCCGACTGAAATGCCCATCACGTTGGCGGCTTCACTCAGACTCAAGTCTTCGTAAAAAACCAGGTGGAGCGCCTCGCGTTGTCGCGCGGGCAACTTCGCGAGCGCGACGCGGAACTGCTTTTGCAGTTCAGACTTCTCAAACATCGCGGGCGGCAGGTCCGCGGAACTGACGCCCTCGTCGGGCTTTTCGCTGCTGCCGATGAACACCAGGCTGCGCACCAGTTTTTTCCGATATTCGCCGATTGCCGTCTTGCGAATCACCGCGAACAACCACGTCTTGAGACTTGATTCGCCGCGATAGCGCGCCTTGCCTTCGAGAATTTTCAAATAAACCGTTTGCAGGACCTCTTCAGCTTCGGCGTGGTCGCGACGGCAGCAGCTCAGGGCCCAGCCGAAACTGGCGCTGTGAAGCTTTTCCAGCTCCTCCTTGAACTCCGCGATGTCCATCGGGTCAGATTTCACGGAATAGCGCCGTGTTTCAGTGAATTAGTCGCGCCGGGCGACGGGTTTGTATGACAGCTGAGACATTTGCGATTGCCGATTGCCAATTGCCGATTGTACTTAGCGACCAGCCCTGAGTTTCTCAAAAACAATGCTACGCGCGATTGCGATTCCAATCGGCAATCGACAATTGGCAATGCAAGTCACTTCGTCCATTCACAGGCAATCTGCGATTCAACTTTCACCGGCACATTATGCAGATATTCCTCGCCGGCGGCACACATGCTGCGCTCGACTTTGGCGGCCACCGCCTCGGCTTCGCTTTCGTCCACTTCCACAACGATCTCATCGTGGATGATGTTCACGATTTGGCCTGACGTGCTTCGCAGTTCATCGTTTAAGAGTCGCAGCGCGCGCTTCAGGATGTCCGCGCTGGTTCCCTGGATGGGCGCATTCTTGCCGTTGCGCTGCGTCATCGACACTTGCTGGCGATCGGAAGGATCGTAATTGAATTTCACCAAACGCCCCGATGCCGTGCGTGCCTGCTTTTCATCGACCGCTCGGTTCGCCGATTCTTTCAAGTAAGCATCCAGGCGGCGATACGTCGCAAAGTAGCGGCGCAAAACATCCTCGGCTTCCGGCTGGCCAAGCCCGGTCATCAACGAAAATCTCTGCGCGCCGATGCCGTAAACGACGCCAAAGTTCAAGCGCTTCGCGAAATCGCGCTGCTCTTTGGTGACTTGATCTTCCGCTACCCCGAACACCTGGGCGGCCGTGACACGATGCAGGTCGGCGCCTGACTTGAACGCGTTCGTGAATGCCTGATCGCCGGAAAATTCTGCGAGGATGCGCAATTCGATCTGCGAGTAATCAGCGATGATTAATCGCCGCCCGTCGGGATGGCCCATGAAGCAGCGGCGATACTCAACCGCGTGCGGCACCTGCTGAATGTTTGGGTTGGTGCAGGCGAAGCGTCCGGTGGGCGCGCCGATCTGCCGAAAGTCAGCGTGCAAGCGGCCCGTCTTCGAACTGATGAACTCGATCATGTTTTGGCCGTAGCTCGTCAGCGCTTTCTGCATCGTGCGGTATTCGAGCAGCTTGGCGACGACCGGATATTGCAGCGCCAGCGGTTGCAACTTCCAGTTTCGGGTTGAGTCAGGCAAGGGAATTCCCAGCCGGGTCAACGCTTCGCTCACCTGCTGCTGTGAGTCGAGATTGATGTTCGCGCGCGGCGGCCCAAACAGCGACGCCTGGGCTACGCCCTCGCCCAGCATTTCCTGCAGATCGTTCGCAAGTTCCCCGCGTCGCTCTTCAACGATCGCCAATTGCTCGAGCCAGCGCGCTTTGTCCATAAAAAAGCCTGCCAGTTCGAGATCGACGACCGGCATCACGCATTCGAACTCAAGCTTGGCGCAATCGATTAAGCCGTTCGATTTGATTCTCTCGACCAGTTTTTCGCGCAACGGAATCAGCACGGCGGCATCGCGCGCGGCATACTGCAACTGGGCTTCCGACAATTCGAACTCCCAGTTACTCAGACGCTCGGACTTGTCTACCGCTTCATTCAGGTAGCGTCCCGCGATCGCTTCCAGCCCGTGACGTTCTTCAATGTCTCCCGCGGAAACCAGCTGGCTGGCCAGCAGAGTGTCGAACAAGCCGCCGAGATCGACACCGAAATTGTGTTTGATGAACTTCGCGTCGAATTTCGCGTTGTGCGCGATTTTGATGGGCCGAGGCGCGCTCAGTAATTCTCGAAACGAAGCGAAGCTCTCGCTCTGCTTCAAATCATGGCCGGCAAACTTGCCCACGTCGATGATGAAGACGTTCTCGGGCGTGGCTAACTGCACGAGTCGCAGACGCGAGACGTAGGGATCGAGATCAGTTGTCTCAGTATCGAGCCCGATGACTTGTTTGCTGGCAAGCTGTTCGACCGCGCGACGAAGTTGTTCGGGAGTGGTTACGAGTTCGTACTGCGTGTTCATCGTCAGAAGATAAGACGACAGTTAGCCACAAAAAGGCACAAAATGCACAAGACGGGTAGAGTGTCAGAAGCCCGACCGTCAGGGGGGCAACTTGTGATTCACAACCGGCGAAGGGTGTTATCGATCCAGTCCTCCCTGACGGTCGGGCTTCTGACACTATTCCTTCGCGCCGATTAGATACGTCACGGGTTCATCGCCCGGTACAAATGCAGAGTGAGTCGTGTCTGCGGGGAGATAGTCTCTATCACCTGCGCGAAGAATGTAAGTTTCGTTTCCGATCCGCAGCTCGAGTTCACCTCGGAGAATCCAATGCGACTGATCTTCGGGATGTGAGTGAGGCCCGTAGGCTGTACCCGGCGCGTCACTCCATTGAAAGACGCTGTAGCCTTCGTTCCGTAGACGCTGCTTCAGATCGGTCGGGTTGGGTTTGGCTGAATCTCTCCAACGTTCGATGCGGATATTCATTTACGCGCTTGTTATTGTATAACCCTTTTCTAACGTAAGAGGAGGCAACATGAGTCGGAGATCTGAATTACTGGCTGATCGGATTGAGGAAGGCGCGGCGCGTCTGGCCGCGTTTGCGGAAACACTGTCGGATGCCGAGTGGCGTGTGCCGGTTTCGCCCACCGACGCACGTTCAATTGGCGTGATCGTGCACCATGTCGCCAGTGTCTATCCCGTGGAAGTCGAGGTTGCGCGAAGTGTAGCCGGGGGCACGGCCGTGACTGAAGTCACCTGGGAAGCGGTGGCCGATATGAATGCGAAGCACGCGGCCATGCAAGGCGAAGTCGAGAAGGCGGCCGCGCTGGAGCTCTTGCGCAAAAACAGCCGCGAAGCCGCCGCTGCCGTGCGCACTTTTACCGATGATCAATTGGACGCGTGCGCGCCGTTCTCACTGAGTAATGGTGCGCCAATGACGGCACAGTTTGTCATCGAGGACCACGCTCTGCGCCACAGTTGGCATCACCTCGGTAAGATCCGTAAGGCTCTCGGTCGCTAATCAAAGAATCAACGCGATGAACGATTGGCGCCAACAAGTCTTTTGTTGGTTGCGCCGGCCGGAGTGCGATTCTTTGTTTCGGTCCCAAACCATCCACGCCACCAGCCCAGGCCGGCGCCCACGATCAGCATGAAAATGATCGCCATAGCGAACGCCAGTCTTAACGCGAGTCGCAGGATGCGTCGCGCGATAAATAGAAAACTCGCTCCCACAACCACGAGAGCGAAAACGATGCCGGCGCTGGTTAACAAATCGAAGTCCAAACCTGCCTACTGCTTTTTGCCTTCTGCGTTCTGTTTCTGGTAACTCGCGCGCACCGTCGTCTTGATGTTTCCGCGCACGTTGAAGTCGCCTTCGATCTCCACGCTAAGTGGATCGCACGCGTTCACAAAGTCTTCGAGGAGGATGTTGATGACGTGCTCGTGAAAAATTTTTACTTCGCGAAATGAATTGATGTAAAGCTTCAAACTCTTCAGCTCGATACATCGATTGTTCGGCACGTACTGAAGTCGAATGGTGGCGAAGTCGGGAAAGTCAGAGAACGGACAGATGCATGTGAATTCGGGAATCTCGAAATTTATCGCTATCTCTTTGCCCGGGAACTCGTACGCAAAAGTATCGAGCGGGTAAAGCTGCATCTCTTCCCGCGGAGTCGCGCGCATGTCGAGCCCCTGTGAATTTGTAGGCGCCAGTTCAGTTGCCATATGCAGTCTTAGATGATTAGGACCCGGGCACGTTGTATGAGCTGTCACGCGACCGGCCAATCATGAAGGGCGTAATTAAAATCAGGCCGGCGATGAAGCCACCGATGTGCGCCGCGTAGGCTACGCCGCCGGCTTTGCTTCCTGAACCCAACATGCCGAGGCCACTGATGAGTTGAAGCACAAACCACAGTCCGACGGCGATAAATGCGGGCACAGGCACAAAGAACCACGAGATCATCACCATCACCCTGCGTGTCGGGAACAGGAGAATGTATCCACCCAGCACACCCGAGATTGCGCCTGACGCGCCCAGACTCGGCACCAGCATTTGTCCCTCGTTACCGCCCGCAAAAAGCGCGGTAGCAAATACATGCGATAGCCCGGCGAGAATTCCACAGACCAGATAAAAGATCGCGTAACGAAGGTGACCCAGACGATCTTCAATGTTGTCGCCAAAGATCCAAAGAAAGAGCATGTTGCCAAAGATGTGCGCGATACCGCCGTGCATGAACATCGATGTGATCAAAGTGAGCCAGACGGGAATCGGCGTCGGCTGCAATCCGGGAATGGCGACTTCCTGACCGGTGACCGGCTGAAGCACAACTCGATCCCGCGTGACGATGTCGCGGCCGGTAACAATCTCTGCGGGTACAGTGGAAAACGCGTAAGTAAATCTGTCGTTCGTGCCGAGGCCCTGGAGAAATATAAAGACGAGGAGGTTGATGGCGATCAGCAGGTAGTTGACTACCGGCGTCGTGCCCCGATCTCGATTGTCGTCTGCGATGGGAAAAAGCATGATATTTATTGCCGATTTTTGATTGCCGATTGCCGATTGAAATCTGCTAAGTGGAAATGGAGTTTTACGGCGGCACTCCAATCAAAAATCTAAAATTGGCAATCGGCAATGTTGTCTCATCCTTCTGCGGCTGCTTCAGCCAGCGCCGGCTCGCCTGCAGCAAGTTCGCGCTTCACTTCTTCAGGCGTGCCGAACACCGCGGCTTTCTTATCATCGAACTCGCCTTCCCAGCGCGCGACCACGACCGTAGCCAGACAATTTCCCAAAACGTTCACGGAAGTGCGCCCCATATCCATCAATTCATCCACGCCGAAAATCACGGCCACGCCAATCGGCCCAAGGCCGCCCGGCATAAAACTGTTCAGCGTCGCCAGCAGAATCACCAGCGCGGCGCGCGGCACGCCCGCGACGCCTTTTGAAGTAATCATTAGCGTCAGCATCATGACGATCTGGCGGCCGAAACTCATGTGACCGATGACCGGCTCCGCCGCCTGCGCGACGAACACCGAAGCCATGGCCAGATACATCGTCGTGCCGTCAAGATTGAAGCTGTAGCCGGTCGGCATCACAAAGCCGACAATGCGGCGTGGGACACCGAGGCGCTCCATGTTCTCCATGGCTTTGGGCAAAGCCGATTCGCTGCTGGTCGTCGCAAACGCGATCGTGAAAGGTTCGCGCACGGCTTTGAGAAACTGTTTGATAGGAACGCGCGCGATCATCATTACCGTGCCGAAGACAAACAGAACCAGAACTACAAGTGCCAGGTAGAGCGAACCGATCAGTAGTCCGAGATTCTTCAGCACCTGCAATCCGTTGGTCGCAATCGTGTGGGCCATGGCCGCGCCGACGCCGATAGGCGCGAACATCATCACGTAATTGGTGAACTTGAACATGACCTGCGCCAGCGCTTCGCAACCGCGCATGATTGGCGCAGCCTTTTGGCCCATCGCCGAAACGGCCATCGCGAACAACACGCTGAACGCCACGATCTGCAGCACGTCGCCGCGCACCATCGAATCGATGACGCTTGCGGGAAAGATGTGCACAATCAGATCGCGGAAACCTTGTGGCTGCGTCTTCACCAGAGAAGTGATGTCGCTGCCGCCCACCAGTGCCACGCCGGCGCCGGGCTTTGTGAAGTTCACTATTGCCAGCCCAATGAACAGCGCAATCGTAGTGACGAGTTCGAAGTAAAGCAGCGCCTTCGCGCCCATGCGCCCCACTTTTTTAAGATCGCCGCCGCCGGCAATTCCGACGACCAGCGTCGAGAAAATCAGTGGCGCGATGATCGACTTGATCAGGTTGAGAAAAATGTCTCGGAGGAAGTAGACGTTATTGCCCCACTTCGGACTGACGTAACCGAGCAGTCCGCCCAGCACCAGGCCAAGAAGGATTTGAGTTGTCAGCGAAGGGCGATACCAGGGGCGCTTCGCAGTTTCGAGTTTCGAGTTCCGAGTTTCGAGTTTCATGCGTTTACACAGGAATCCAATCACAACAGTGCTGTTCGATGGAGGGGCCGATTTCCGAGTGGCGGACTCGAAACTCGAAACTTGAAACTTGAAACTGGTTTCTCATCGTCCCCACCTCAATTTGTCCCTGAGCAAGTCAAAGTAATTGCGATTCTTCGGCTGCACCAGATTGAAGGCCGTTTTGCTTTTGCGAATCACTACGCGATCGCCGGCCTGGATGGGAAATCCCACCTGGCCATCCAGAGTGAGCGCGACCTCCTCCTTCTCAGTCATCAGGCGCACTTCAATCACCGAATCATCCGGCACGACGATCGGGCGATTCGACAAAGTGAACGGACAAATTGGCGTAATCACCACGGTGTTCATCGTGGGGAAAATGATTGGTCCGCCTGCCGACAAATTGTAAGCAGTTGAGCCTGTCGGCGTAGAAACGATCAGCCCGTCCGCGCGAAACGAATTCACGAACTGGCTGTTGAGGTAGGTTTCGATTTGAATGATCCGCGCCAGCGCTGACTTGTTCATTACGACGTCGTTCAGCACGCGATTCGTCGTCACCAGGTCATCGCCACGATGCAGCTCGACGGCGAGCATTACTCGAGTTTCGAGTTTGTAGTCGCCCGCGAGGATCGATTCCAGCGCGCTGAAGAGTTCCTCAATGCGGAACTCTGCCAGATATCCCAGGCTGCCGTAATTGACGCCAATGACCGGGACTTCACAATCGCCGAGCATCCGGGCCGTGGCGATCATGGTGCCGTCGCCTCCCAGCACGAGAATCAGTTCAACTTGCTTCGGCAATTCTTCATCCGGGACGACTGCGACGATGCAGCCAGTCTCGTGCTCGATGCGTTCGCGATCGAGTGCCGGTCCGCCGACGAGGGCGATGTCGCGCGCCGTCAGCCATTCCGTCAGCTTGCAGAGCGTCTCCAGTGCTTCTGGCTGATGCGGTTTGACGACCACGCCAATGCGTTTGATTGAAGTCATTCGCGGTAATTGAGTGCCTTAATTAACCACAAAGCCACAAAGAGCACAAAGGAATTAGTGTCACTACGCGGAGCGGTAACGACCGGTACAGAACCGCGAGCGCTAGCGAGCGGGTTAAAGGCGCAATGCCAGCAAGGACTCCAAAAAATCGGTTTTCAAAGTTGAGTCTTTGGTCGTTACCGCTCGGGGTACTGACATCTGTACAGCGCCAGAAACTCTACGTTGCCGTCTGCGCCCTTGATCGGCGACTCGATCACCCCGCCCACGTTCAAACCAAGCGATTCAGCCGCAGCGTTTACTTCGGTGATTACACGTTGGTGCTGAAGTGGATCTTTGACGATGCCGCCTTTGCCGACTTCGCCTTTGCCGACTTCGAACTGCGGCTTTATTAAGGCGATGATGCGCCCGAAATCAGCCAGCAGCGGCGCCACTGCCGGCAGAATCTTTGTGAGCGAGATGAACGAAGCGTCAATAGTAATCAGGTCGAACTTGCTGGCGAAGTCCGTCGTCGTGAGGTGACGGGCGTTAACTCCTTCGCGAACCTCGACGCGGGGATCGTTGCGGACTTTCCAGTCGAGTTGGTTATGACCGACATCGAGCGCGACTACTCTACTCGCGCCGTGTTGCAGCAGACAGTCAGTAAATCCGCCAGTTGATGCGCCCACATCGAGGCACACCGCTGCGTTGACATCAACGCTGAATTCGCGCAGAGCTGCTTCCAGCTTGATTCCACCGCGGCTGACGTATCGTTGCGTCGCAGTCTCTTTGATTCGTATGTTTGCGTGTTGAGGGAAAAGTTCGGAAGGCTTTTTAATAAGTTGCTCGTCGACTAAAACCGCGCCGGCCATTACGAGCGCATGCGCCTTTGTGCGCGAGTCGGCCAGACCTCGATCGACGAGGAGCTTATCGATACGCTCGCGCTGCATGGCGCAGATTGTAACGTAAGTGGCACAGACTGAAGTCTGTTCGCGCTTACGCTACTTTGTTAGTTTGCAAAAGAGCGCGCGGGGAATCTGCCAAAGACAGCTCAGTCGCGCACTGCTTACAGAGCCAGACTAAGACTCTGGGCGCATCGACCCAATAAAAGGGAGAAATCTTCGTGGCCATGCGCACCGCATCATCACTGTGCAATCGTTGGAGCGCCTGAATGAAGAACATTCCGTTGTACATGTCGCCATCAGTACCGCTTTCTCGATGCACACACTCCCGCTCGTAGAAAAACTGCCGCTTCATAGGGGTTAACCTTCCTCTCGCGCCGCACCGCGCGAGCCGCCTCACACACTAATTCGGATCGTCGGGTTGCTCTCTTATCAATGAGGAAGGGCCAGCAAGCGAACCAGGAAAGGGCAAAAAAAGCGCTGTTCGCTACGGACGGCATGATGCCACGCGCACTAAGAGCGGTCAATACTCAAATTATTATGAATTCGAGATAATCGCTGCGGTTTCGGGCGAAGGGAAGACGTCCGGCGAAGCAAATTTTTGATAGGACTAGGGATTTGGCCCATCGAAAATGTCCGCAATTCGGCCGGCGCCTTTCTTGGGTGGCGGAGTGGCATCCTCGTCCGGAGAATTCACGCGGCGCTTGCGAGTAAGTTTGGTCGCCTCGGGATCTTCGCTCTTCTTTTCGGACTTAACGGCTGGCCTGGCTGATGGTGGGTCTGTCGAGACTTCGTGGCCGGGCTGCGCAATGGTTGCTGGTTGCGTCTGAGCAGCGGACGGCGACTCAGTTTTCACCTCGACAGAGACCGCTTCCTTTTCTTTGTCCGGAGGTTTTGCGTTCGGATCTGTTGAAGCTGCGACAGCGACCGGAGACGCTTCGCTCTTTGGCGGAGTTGTCAGGTTCTGAGTCACCGGTTGCGTCGCGATCTCGGCATGGCCTCGCGATTCGTAGTAGTTCACACCGGCCGCGCCCAGCGCCCCGCAGAATGTCGCCAAGAGAATCACCGGCAGCAGCGTCCGCAGCCTGCGCCAGTTTTCACGCACTTTGGCGCGGCCGATCGGCTTTACCTGTCGCGCAGTGGCGATCGTCCGCTCGTCATCGAAATGCGGCGTTGGGAGGGTCAGTGGTACTTCGATTCTGGTGGAGCTCATATCCTTCCGAAACCTTTAGATGCAAGTCTAAGGCCTCGCGTTCCGATTGCGCGGCGTGGAGCGACTGGTTAGCTGCCTGAGGATGGACACGGCACAAGGTCGTTGTCACTTGATTGTGGTTACGTGGAATTTTGGGTGTCTTCGTCTGCGGGGCCGGCGTCGGGTGAGATCCCCGATGGGAAAAGAAGAGTTGAGTGCAAAAGCGGAGATGCCGGATATCGTATCAGGCGATTACCTTATGGTGCTGCGCGCGGCGGTCGTCCAGCACTTCGACAGCTTCTTTGACACGGCTGTAAATGCCGTCGGCATCGAGCCCGTACTTTGCCAGCAGTAATTTCGCATCGCCGTGGGTGACGATTCGATCGGGTACGCCCATGCGCACCACCGCGATCTTGTCTTGCAGGCCGTTTTCCTCGAGCAGCTCCAGCACAGCTGAACCAAAACCACCGGCGAGGTACGCTTCTTCGACACTGACGATCAGTCGCTTCGTTCGTGCCAGCGCCAGCAACAACGCGCTGTCCAGCGGTTTGGCAAACCGCGCGTTCACGACTGTCGTGTCGATACCTTCTTTGGCGAGATGTTCAGCGGCCTCGAGCGAGGGATGGACCATGGAACCGTAAGCGACAATCGCGACCTCGCCGCCATCACGTAGAAGTTCGGCTTTCCCAATCTCCAGGAGCTGTGGCGGCTGATCGATCGGTGCGCCCACGCCGTTACCGCGCGGATAACGCATCGCCGCGGGGCCGGCGTGTTCGACCATGGTGAAGAGCATGTCGCGCATCTCACCTTCATCTTTCGGAGCCATCACCACTATATTCGGAACCCCGCGCAAATATGCGATGTCGAGCAAGCCGTGATGCGTCGGTCCGTCGCCGCCCGCGACGCCGCCTCGATCAAGGCAGAACTTCACGTTCAAGTCCTGGATGCAGACATCGTGCACCACCTGGTCGAAAGCGCGTTGCAGGAAAGTTGAGTAAATCGCGCAAACCGGCTTCAGACCTTCGACCGACAATCCGGCCGCGAAAGTCACGCAGTGTTGCTCAGCGATGCCGACGTCAAAAGAGCGCTCGGGAAATTTCTCTAAAGCTTCGCACACACCGGTGCCGTCGGGCATGGCAGCCGTAAGCGCGACGATCTTCTCGTCTTTCGCCATTAGCTCGCACAAAGTGTCGCCAAAGACTTTCGTATACGTCGGAGCTTTAGACACCGACTTGACTGGTGCGCCCGTCTTGAGATCAAACGCTCCCGTCGCATGCCATTTGTAGTAATCCTTTTCGGCAGCCGGATGCCCTTTGCCTTTTGTGGTCAAGGCATGAACGATAACCGGCCCATCGTCGATTTGCTGAGCTTCGCGTAGCGCGCGCACCAACGCTTTTACGTTGTGCCCATCGACGTAGCCGATGTACTTGAACCCCAATTCGTTCACCAGCGCGCCGGGCAGAACCGCTGCCGCAATCGCATCCTTCATTGCCTTAGCTGCGTGATGCAGTCGCTCGCCGACACTGGGAATTGACAGCAACTTCTCTTCAACTTCGTCCTTGAAGCGATGATAGCCGTGCGCTTCGCGAATGCGATTCAGATAACCGGTCAGCGCGCCGACTGCGGGCGCAATCGACATCTCGTTATCGTTCAAGACGACAATCAATCGAGTTTTCAAATGACCCGCCTGGTTGATTGCTTCCATGGCCATGCCGCCCGCCAGCGATGAGTCACCAATCAGCGCGACGACATGATGATCTTCTTTCTTCCGATCGCGCGCGATCGCCATCCCCAGCGCTGCGGAAATGGAAGTCGAAGCGTGACCCGCGCCAAAGACGTCGTATTCGGATTCGTCCCGGCGCAAGAATCCGCTGATGCCGCCATACTGTTTCACTGTCGGCAGAAGATCGCGGCGACCGGTCAGGATCTTGTGCGCGTAAGCCTGATGACCGACGTCCCAGACCAGCCGATCGTGCGGTGTGTCAAACGCGTAATGCAGCGCGACTGCCAACTCCACCGCGCCCAAAGACGCACCTGTATGCCCGCCGACGCGCGACATAGTTTCCAGAATGTGTTGACGAATTTCTTCGGCAACTTCCTGAAGCTGATCGACGTTGAGTCCACGGAGATCCGCGGGCGAGTTGATTTTTTCCAGCAGGCTCATTGAATGAAATTGTAACGCGAGACAGAGTGTTTATGCACTTTTGGAACCGATCGCGCGAGCCATGCCGCGTTGCGACTCTACTCCTTTGTAATACAAAGTAATTTGTAACTCAAAACGTCTTGGTTAGTCAACCGGAATTTGTGGCCGCCACCTCGTCACTGCCGCGGTGGGTTTCCTCGGCTGAATTCACTGGTGGCGCGTCTAAGAAATCGCGAGCACGTGAGAATTCGAAAAATCCGAGCTCGCAAGTTTCTGTCTAGCTTAGTTTGAGGAGTAATCAAATGAAGAAATTCGCAATTATGGTAGGTGCTTTGTCCATTGTCCTGGCTGGGTTCGTGTTGGCGCTCGCCCAGCAGCCGCAGGCCCCCGCGACTACGGCGCCCAACCTCCTGCAAAAACAAGGCGGTCGCCGGGCGCGACGCATGATGACGCGGCGCCGGGCACGCGCGGGTGCCATCCGCGAGTTGAACTTGACGGACGCACAGAGGCAACAGGCGCAGGCGATCCGGCGCGAAAATTTCGAAAAAAACCGGGCTGTCCGGGACGAACTCAAACAGTTGCTGCAAAAGCGGCAGCAGGGAACATTGTCCGAAACGGACCAGGCGCGGGCGCGCGAACTTCGGCAGCAGCTTCATGAGTCGCGCCGCAGCGCGCGGGCGCAACTCGCCGGACTGCTCACCGAAGAGCAGAAGACGAAACTGCAAGAGATGCGGAAAAACCGTCGCGAGAATCGCGAGCGGTTTGGCCGACGCGGGCAGAATAAGCCGATCTAACCTGGATTGATTCTTCGTGCGAAGAGACGCTGTCCGAATCTACTTCGGACAGCGTTTTCATTACGCATTCGTTTCGCAAGCGACGAACTGCTCGATCCGACGCTTCAAGTCATCCCGCGCAACGCGAAATGCTTCCAGTTGCGCCTCTTCACCGCCTGGCGCGACGGGATCCTTGATGCTCCAGTGAATTCGCTTTGCATCTCCAGGGAAAACGGGGCAATGCTGACTCGCGTGATCGCAGACGGTAATAACGTAGTCGAATGGCGTATCAAGAAACTCATTCAGCGACTTTGATCGATGATGAGAGATATCGATTCCGATCTCCTTCATCACCGCGATTGCATTAGGCCGGACATAGCTCGGCAGCAACCCGCCGCTGAAAACTTCAAAATGATCGCCGCCCAGATGGCGCAGCAGCCCCTCGGCCATTTGGCTTCGTGCTACGTTACCGGTGCAGATGATCAAGACACGTTTCTTCTCAGTCATTAGAAGCCACCTTCAGCGAATTCGGGATCAACCAGCGAGCCAAAAGAACTGCAATTGCTCCGCCCACGAGCTGAGCCAGAACAAATGCTGGAACATCTATTGGCCGGATTCCGGTGAACGTGTCGCTAAGCGAGCGCGCCAGAGTTACCGCGGGATTTGCGAACGACGTCGACGCCGTGAACCAGTAAGCCGCGGTGATGTAGGCGCCGACCGCGAACGCAATCATGCGTGGCTGAAACTTTGCGCAAAGTTGAATCACCAGTACCAGTCCGAAGGTTGCGACAACTTCACTGAAAAGTTGCGCTGCCCCGGCTCTCTCGTGATGCGACAAAGATACCGGTGGGAGACTGAACATGATATTCGCCGTCATCGCGCCGGCAACTGCCCCACCGACCTGAGCGAAAACATACATAATCGATTCGCGTAAATTCTCGCGGGTGAGGAAGCTGAGGGTGACAACGGGATTCATATGCGCGCCCGAGACTGGTCCGAAAGTCAGAATCAAAGTCACCAGCGCTGCGCCGGTGGCGATGGTGTTCGCCAGCAGAGCAATCGCCACATTGCCGCCTGCGAGCCGCTCGGCCATGATGCCCGATCCAACCACTGCTGCAAGCAGCATGGCAGTCGCAACCACTTCGGCAGCGCCAGGGTCATGTTCACTTGGCGATTCCCCGGGGCACAGGTGTGCAACAAGATGTCGCAGATTTGGCGATCGCACTCGGCACGACTTTATCGCCGCACTCACAAGCCGCGGTTTCGGAAAGATTATCTTCCAGCACCACGAAAACTTCCCACTCGTTTCCATCCGGATCTCGCACCCAGCTTTTGTCCTGCGTCGCGTAGCAGCAGTTCGTCTGCATTTCGTCGCGAGTCAGGAGTCCCGTATCTTGCCAGCGTTGCCGCGTCGCCACTACGTCTTCGGTCGAACGCACTTGGATCCCGAGATGCGACAGCGCGCCGCGATTCGCGACGACGCTTTCGTTTAGAGTGAAGTTTAGCGGCGGATTCTGGACGTCGAACTTCGCATAACCAGTGCGCACCTTGCTGGGCTCGATGCCGAACAGCTTGCGGTAAAACTCAATGCTCTTCGTTACGTCGCTGACGTTCAGCGCCAGGTGCGCCTTCAAGGCGTTAACCGTAGCGACCCTTGTTTCGTTCTTGCTTTCCATCTCAATCCTCCTTAGAATCATATTCGCTTCGGCGAATGTGAGTGCATGGTAGTCAAACCGCATATATCTGTCAAGGCAGATATGACGAACGAAGTGGATATCGCATCCATGAGGCCGGCCGACTGGCAGCGGGTGCGCGAAATCTATCTCGACGGGATCGCCACGGGCCACGCGACCTTTGAAACCAGCGCGCCATCATGGGAGCTGTGGGATACAGCGCACCTGGCGTTCGCTCGGCTCGTGGCCCGCCGAGAAAAGGAAGTCGTCGGCTGGGCCGCTCTCAGTCCCGTATCAAACCGCTGCGTTTATGGCGGGGTAGCCGAGGTAAGTGTCTACGTTTCCAGCGCGCGGCGCGGCGCAGGCATCGGGAAGAGGCTGCTCGTTTCACTCATCGAGGAATCGGAGCGAAACGGAATTTGGACGCTGCAGGCCGGCATCTTCCCGGAAAACATGGGCAGCATTGCGCTTCATGTCGCTTGCGGATTTCGCGAAGTTGGGCGCCGAGAGCGCGTGGGAAAGTTGAAGGGGGTCTGGCGCGACACGATTCTGCTCGAGCGGCGCAGCCAGATAGTGGGAATAGATTGAGTTATGGCCAGCAAGACTTACAACATCGAAATCCTGTTCAAGGCGTTGGCGGATCGGACGCGAATTCGACTGATTAGTCTGATCGGAGACTCAGAAGTCTGCGTCTGCTTCCTGGTGGCGATTTTGAAAACCAGTCAGCCCAAGATCTCGCGCCACCTCGCGTACATGCGCCGTGCCGGTATCGTCGCCGCCCGACGCGAAGGCAAGTGGATGCATTATCGCCTCACCGAGCCGCCGGACGAGCACGCGGCACGCATCTTTCGCGAAGTACGCGCCTCGCTGGCCGCACATCCTGAATTGCAGCGCGATCGGGAAAGGCTGATGCAAGTTTGTTGTGCGCCCACGCTTCCGGTCCAACTCCGCCACGCACCTCGTCCCGTCGGGTTAGCTGCATGACCGCAGTGGAGCACAACAGATATCTCGCCATCGGATTCGGGGTCTTCGCCGCGATATTCAGCGTTACTTTCCTGCTCTTGATGCTGGTTAGCCTCGGTGTCTTTGTCGCGCTCGGTGTTTCATTCGCCAACGAAACCGGCGACGCAAATCAGGCAGGATTCGGAATTCTCGGTGGCGTCTTCGCGGTGGTTTTCTACCTCGTTCTGGGATTGTTTCTCGTGATGCCGACCGCCGCCGCGAGTCGCAAGATGTGGAAACTCCGGCGGGGTGCGCGTGTCTGGGGAATCATCGCGTCGATTTTGGTCTTTGCAGTATTCCCGTTGGGAACATTCCTCGCCATTTATGGTCTGTGGTTTTTGTTCAGCGCTCCGTCACGGCAGTTGTACACAACGCGACCCGCAGGGCTTGCATCTGACGTCCTCTCGCCTTGACTTCACGAATCAGTAGCCTCTAAATGAGAATCAGGAGTTTTTAGAAATGGCTTTTGTGAAATTCAACAGACTTACTTGTATTGGGTTGTGGTTCCTCGCGGCCGCAAATCTTCTCCCATGGCTTGCGCGTCATTATGCGGGCCTTCCCGAAGACCTGGTTGATGGATTCCATGGACTTTTTCTGGGAGTGGCCATCGCTACGCTGTTACTTGGCTTTGTCCGTAGCCGCCGGAGTGACTGCCGGAGCGAACAACCTGGCGTCTAATTCTCTAGCCGAGTCTTGACAACCTGTAGTCGCGCCTTAGAATAACTTTTCATGGATCGCGCGGAGATGTGGCCGAGTGGCTGAAGGCGGCGGTTTGCTAAACCGTTAAGGGTCAAAAGCCCTTCACAGGTTCGAATCCTGTCATCTCCGCCAGTTCTTAGTGGTCAGTAGTCAGTGGTCAGTTGTCAGTCGTTTTCTTCTCGACTCTCTGATCCTGTCCTACTGACTATTTTATTATGCGACGAACAACTGACCACTGACCACTGACATGCCTATTCGCGTTCGTTTCGCTCCATCACCAACCGGCTACCTGCACATTGGCGCGGCGCGCTCGGCGCTTTTCAATTGGTTGTACGCGCGCAAGGTCGGCGGCACATTTTTGCTGCGCGTCGAAGACACCGACCTGCAGCGATCGACTGAAGAATCGACGCGCTCGATCATCGAGGGATTGAAGTGGCTCGAACTGGACTACGACGAAGAGATCGTTTTTCAGTCGGACAATGCCGAAAAGCATCGCGCGGCGGCACGCCGTCTGGTCGCAGAGGGCAAGGCCTATCGCGACTTCACACCCAAGGAACAACGCGACGATAAAGGCATCAAGCAGGAAATTGCCGAGCGGGCCAGGGCGCAAGCGGCTGAAGGCGTCGATCACCGCAGCAATCCATTTCGCGACTTGCCCAAAGAAGAATCTGAGCGACGAGCCGCCGCCGGAGAACCCTTCGCCATCCGTTTGAAAGTTGCGCACGAAGGAACATCAAAGTTCACCGACATTGTCTACGGCGAGCAGGAGCGCAGCTATTCCGAGATCGAAGATCTCGTGCTGCTGCGTTCAGACGGTCATCCGCTCTATAACCTGTCGGTCGTACTCGATGACATCGAGATGGGTATTACGCACGTGATTCGCGGCCAGGATCATCTCACCAACACGCACAAGCAGATTCTTCTCTACCAGGCTTTCGGCGCGGCGGTGCCGAAGTTCGCGCATTTACCTTTGATTCTCGCGCCGAACAAAGCCAAGCTTTCGAAGCGCAAGCACGGCGAGGTTGTTTCTTTGACAACTTATCGCGATCGCGGATTTGTGCCGGCGGCATTCAGAAATTATTTGGCGCTTATGGGATGGTCGCCTGACACCACTCAGTATCCCGCTGTCGATAACCAGGAAGTCAAACCCAATCTTGAGCCCGGAACCGAGATTTTTTCCCGCCAGCGTTTGATCGAGGAATTCTCGCTGGAACGGATTCACAAGTCGCCGGCCGTTTTTAATTTTCACGAGAACGATCCGCGGCACTGGACCGACGACAAGGCCCTCTGGATGAATGCTGAATACATTCGCACGATGCCGCTCGCCGATTTGCTGCCGATGGTTAAGGAAGAGATGCGTTCGGCAAAACTCTGGCGCGAAGAATACGACGACGACGAACGGGCCTGGTTCGAGAAGGCTGTCGAGTTAATTCGTCATCGTTTCTTCACCTTGAAAGATTTCTCTTCGCAGGGCCGGGCATACTTCTCGGAAGATTTCGACTTCGACGAAGCCGCCGTCAAGAAAAACATTCTCAAAGAGCCGCGCCTGCGAGAGCTTCTACCCGGACTCGCCGACCGATTGGAAGCGATCAGCTCATTCAATGCCGCGACGGCCGAAGAAGCCTTACGGGCTTTTTCAGAAGAAGCCGGGGTTAAGGCCGGGCTGTTTATCAACGCGTCGCGAACCATGTTGACTGGTCAGGCCGTTGGTCCATCGATGTTTGAAGTGTTCGAGATCATGGGCGGCGAGCGTTCGGCGATGCGCCTCCGCAGCCAGCGTCCGTGGAACGAGTTCGCTAGCTGACGCGGCTCACAATCGAAACGCAAGCGAAAAACTTCACCGCATGGCCGCGGTTATAGTTTAGAATCTCCGCGTTTATGTCGCTTGATCTAACCTGAAGGAATCAAATAATGAAAAAACTTGTAGTCGCCACCTCATTCGTCTGTTTTTGTGCTGCGGTTGCGCTCGCCCAAAACAGCAACAGCTCTACCATCGATCCGTCCAGTGCGCCTTCGACGCGCACGCGAACTATAGCTCCGCCCAAACCTTCGCCGACGCCGCGCACTGTTAGCAAACCCGCTACTACAAAAGCTACACCTTCATCAACGCCGAGCACGACGCGAAATGAAGCGGGTGGCGGACAGGCTTCACCGTCAGGTTCGGTGCTCGCCGCTTTCAATAATCTGCTCGAGGGAATTCGAAACGCGAATGTGAAAGCGGCGACGAATGCTTATCAGAATTCGCCGCGACTGCTGCTCTTCAACTACAACGGAACGGTGACGAAGGGTTGGGACCAACTAAAGGCGAACCGCGAAGCTTCGTACCCAAACATGACAAATGTGAAACTCGAAACGCGCGACTTGCGCGTGACGATGCTGGGCACAACTGCGGCGCTGATCACTTGTCAGTGGACGCAGTCGATGAATTTCAATGGCACGCCGGAAACCGATACCGGCCGGATGACAATCGTTTTTCGCAAGGTGGGGAAGGATTGGAAGGCAATTCATCTGCATACCTCGCCTGACAACCCGGACCCGTCGCGCGTGCCCGCCTCCGAACGGGCGACACCGCCGGAATAGCCACAGATAAACGCGGATTTACCCAGATAAGACAAAAGCATTAGCGCTCTTGTCCGTGCTAATCCGTGCGCGTCTGTGGCTTTCTTAGTACAGGAATTTGCGCCAGAGCAATCCCGCCGAGCGCCGAAAGAATCGGAAAGAATTCAACCAGGTATCGCGGCTCGGGATTTTCAAGCGACGAAAACAGGATCAGCCGCAACCCGATTGCCAACGCTGCCAGAAGCAGCCACGGTCGCGCCGCGAATTTTCGCGCTCGCCAAAGAACCCAAGCACCCGCCAAACCAAGCAGCGTGTAAACAGCTGTCAATCCGGCGAAGAGCGGCAGCCAGAACTGCTGATGTACTTCATAGTCCAAATCGTCAAGCGGCAGCAGCTCACCTTCGAACGGCCAGTACTGTGAGTGCGTATCGAACCACATCGTCTTGGCGCGCTTAATCGGCAGCCAGACGTAGTGACGGAACGGATGACGCGCGATTCGTTCCCGCGCCACCTGCATAAAGCCCGCGTCGATCTCCGGCGTCATTTCCACGTCGTTCTGCTCTTGATCGGTTGAGGTTTCCGACTCGTCCTGTTCATCGCTTTTTTCGTCAGAGCTTGGTGCCGGTGTTGACTTCGACTGCAGTGGCTGGCTTGGTGAAGGCGTGGGCGTAGGACTGGGAGATGGTTCGGCCGGGGTCGATCCATTCGTAGCGGCATCCTCCGACTCATCCGGTGGGTTGTTGTATTTCTCGAACAGCGCCGCGATCTGTTTCTTCTCTTCCGGTGAATCAAACGCTTGCGACGGCAGATCGTCAACATCGATTTGTTCAACCTCAAGCGGCCACAGGAACTGCGCGACGTATTTCTGATCGTCGAGCCACGAGCGCACCCAAAGCAAATAACCGCGCGGGACGAACTCGCCGGGCATTTCCGCATGTGCCGGCGCCAGCGGCTGAAATACGTGAAAGAGGCGCCAGTTCCGAATCGTCCATGGTGTGAGCACGAGCGCAAACATCATCGAGAAGAGCGCTCCGGAAATTAGCAGTCGGGCTACTCCTTTGGTCTTGGGCCTTAGGTCTTTGATCTTTGGTGTTTTTCTGAAACGCAGAACCAAAGGCCCCAGACCTGTGATTACCAGCGTCAAGCCCACTGCTGCCAAAAACAGACCTGAGTCGGGCCGCATTGTCACTGCGATGCCGCCGATCAAACCGGCGATACACCACCACAAGATTCCTTGTTTGAAATTCGTCGCCTTGTTTTCCTCTGCGTCCTCTGTCGTTAATCTGCGGAAGGCGAGCGTCGCCGCAATGAACAACGCGACCATCAAGAAATTCGTCAGGACTTCCGTCAGGATGGTTGCGGTGTAGATGGTTGTGAACGGGCAAACGGCCGCCAAAGCGAGCGCCGCCAGCGCGGTTGCGCGTTTCTTTTTTTCATCCGGTTGCCAGGAGAACGCCAGCAGAGCGATCAGCGCGCAGGTGGCTGTATCGATCAGAGCCTGAATGATGCGCACCGCGCCATTGTTTCCATGTCCAAAAACCGAATAGATCGATGCGAGGAAAAGCGGATAGCCGGGAAGCCGAATTAGTGAAGAGTTGTAAGGCGGCTCAGGGTCGTGAGAATAGACATGCTGCTCGAGAACGTTGCGCGCTATCTGCGCGTAAACCCGTCCATCGTCAGGCGAATCGTTCGGAAGCCAATGCGCGACGGAGATGCGGAAAGCAGCGGCGGCGAGCAGCAGTGTAACGAAAATGAAAACCCATTTTCCATTTATCGTTTTCCATTTGCCATTTGCCATCGCGTCCGCAGTGTACGCTCTAATTCATGGCGTCCTAACGCCAAAAATGTGACAGACAACGCATAAATGGCAAATGGAAAATGGCAAATAACAAATGGAAAATGATCATGGCCGCACTTCTACGGTCGCCTTCCTTTCCAGTTTGCCCCATCCAACCACAGCTCCGCGCGCGGCGGTCGCGACCGATTTGATCATCACGTAGTACATCACCTGGCGATAACAGAACCTTTGCAGGAACAGCCACCAAAGCAGACGCCAACGTTCTCTGCGCTCGAGCAGGAATGCGAAGGCCGCCGCGAACCAGTCAACCGCGAGGAAAAGCGCGTAGTAAAACATCACCTGCCGCAGATTGGTAAAGGAAAAACCAGAGGGCTGCGCGAAGCGATAATAAATCGAAGAGGCCAACGTGTAGATCACAATCAGATCCATGATCGGCGAAATTAGGGGAAACAAAACCTGAAAGATCCAGACGTTGGGCATCCCGACTAAACCCAGCGTGCCATAGCGCGGCCGGAACAAGGCATTGCGATGTTTCCAAAGGCACTGGAGGGTTCCGTACGCCCAGCGAAATCTCTGGCGCGCCAGCGTGCCCAAAGTTGCAGGCGCTTCGGTCCAGGCAATTGCCGCTTCTTCATAACCGATTTTGTAGCCGAGTTTCCGAATCAGCAGCGTCAGATCCTGATCTTCGGCGAGCGTGTCATTACTGAATCCGCCGCACTGGTCAATCAGTTCGCGACGCCAGGCGCCGACGGCGCCGGGAACGACGGTGATGCAATTCAAACTGGCGAAGGCGCGGCGGTCCATGTTCTGTGAAGTGATGTATTCCAGCGCCTGCCAGCGGGTGACGATGTTGATGCGATTGCCGACCTTCGCATTGCCGGCGACTGCCCCCATGTGCGGATCGACAAACCGGCGCGCCAGCGCGCGAATAGTTTCCGGCGGAAACTGAGTGTCGGCGTCGAGCGCGACAATGACGTCGCCTTTTGTATGGCGCAAGCCGAAATTCAGCGCAGCCGCTTTGCCGGCGTTCTCGATCGTGAACAAGCGAACAAGCGGTTCGCTGCCAAAGTTTTCGCGCATCACCTCGCTGGTGCGGTCGCTCGATCCGTCATCAACGACGATGATTTCAAAGTGCGGATAATCGCAATCAAGCAGACTGCGAATTGTGCTTTCGATCACCTGGTCTTCGTTGTAAGCGGGGACAATAATCGACACGAACGGCTCGAACTGTTCGCCCGCGTGTTCGTGTTCGCGACGGCGCGAACGCGCCCATTGCGCGAACGCGAGCGCGCCGATCACCGTCAATCGCGTCAGCCCCAGCACGATGCCCACCAGAAAAGCCCACTGCATCAACCAACCACCTACCGAGAGAACCGTGAATGTTAGCCTGTCGGTGCGGGTGTAAAGATTTTCGCTCGGGGGCAGTTGCGGCATCACCTGGTCGCGGGTCCAGCCTCCCAGCTCCGAAACCAGCACAAACCTTTTGCCACGTGCCTTCAATTGGTGGATGAGTTCCGGCAGCGCCGCGATCGTTGCGCTGCGGTCGCCGCCTGAATCGTGTAGCAGAACCACCTGGCCTCGAGTCTCCGGATCATTGTCCTCAGCGCGCTCCACGGTGTTCTCAACAACCTCGTTCGGCGTGACACCGGGCTTCCAATCGCCGGGATCGATGCGCACTCCCACCATCACATAGCCGAGATCCTTGGCGCGGAGAGCCGGCTCAACTTCACCCGGTTTATCGGCCTCTGCGTCGCCGAAGTAGGGCGGGCGAAACAGCACTGTCGATCGGCCGGTAACCGATTCAATCAGGCGCTGCGTCGCGTTCAATTCCAGGTCGACAATGCGACCCGGCACTTCGCCCAGGTTCGGATGCGTGTAGGTGTGGTTGCCGACTTCGTGACCTTCGTTAACGATGCGCCGCAGCAGGTCTGGATATGCATCGCCGTTTTTGCCGATGACAAAGAACGTCGCCGGCACATTCTCTTTTTTCAGAATGTCGAGAATCGCCGGCGTCCAGTTGGGATCCGGTCCGTCGTCGAAAGTCAGCGCAATCAGGCCGGGCCGATCGCCCGTGCGCTCGATCACATAGGACGAAGGAATCGCATCTGGATAAGTCGTTGGCGACGGGTAAGTTTCAGAATTGATGTAGCCGCTGGCGGGATCGACTTTGATGTCGCGCCAGCCATCGTGCGGACTGGCAACGACTTTGAGCAGCTCACCGGTGCCTTCGAAGTCAACTTCGTATCCGTAGGCAATCCGGCGCAACAAATCCGGTGAGGCGGTCGGTTGGTCGCTGCCGAAGATTTGCCAGATCGAAGGATCTTCCGAACCCAGGCGCCACAGGGCAAAGCCGGCGCAGTGATAGCCGCTGGCCGCGCGCATTTCGTTGTAAGCCGTGACCGCATCGAGAAACCAGATCGTGTGATGCGTGTCGTCTTCTTCGTCAAATTCGAAATATGGATTGCGCGTAGCAGGATCGAAAGTAATGTCGGCCTCTGAGTCGCGCGAAGCGATCACAGCTTCCTGAAAACTCGTTTCCTTTCCCTTTCCCGGACCATCGACCCATTCGTAGCCATAACTACCGAGCGCGAGGATCGTCTTTGCCGGATCCATTTCGTGCATCCGGTTCGCCAGGTGCTGTTCGTACCAGCTTTGCGAAGCGACCGAACCTATTTCCGGACCGGTCGACCAGTGCTCGTCGTAAGCCATCAGCATCAGGTAGTCGCAAGCGGCCGAGTAATCGCGATAATTCCATTCCGGATCGTCGAAAGGCGCCGCTTCCGTCACGATCCAACCATGTTGCCCAAACGCCGCGTGCAGCTCCTGCATAAACTTCAGCAGGTTTGGCTGCGTCTCTTTAGTCGGTTCCTCGAAATCGATACACACGCCGGCAAACTTATTTTGATTGACGAAGTCGGTGAGCGCCGCGATCAAACGCTGGCGCGAATCTTCAGTTGCCACTGCGCGCGCCAGCAGATCCGGCTCCCACTTCTCATCGTCGAGGTTTTGCACTACCGGCAGGATTTGCATCTGCGGGCGCTTCTCGCGAACCAGGTTGAGAGCCATCAGCGCCTGTGGGTCGTCGAGTTCAGTCTCGAGGGGGCTGGCGCCGTCTTTCGCGTCGACGATGTGTCCCCACTGCGGCATCAACCAATCGATATGATTCAAGTTGCGCTCGAGCGAAGCGTAACTTGACTCGTCCCAGTCAACGTAAAAACCGACACTCAAAGGTTTCTTGGCGAACTGCGCGGGGGGCGGCAGAGGCAGAGGCGTGTTCGCGGGCGGCGGCACGCGCGGCATTAACTCGGGCCGCTTGCCCGGCATCACCCGCGTCTGGGCCAGGGCCTTTTGCAGTTCAGCCTGTGCTTTTTTGGCCTTGAGCTCGCGCGCGTTTGTGATCGGCGTGGCGACCGGCTTCGGCTTGATGTCACCCAGGTTCTTGAGCGGCCTCAAGGTCGGGGGCGCCAGAGATGGATTCGCCAGCACGCTGGCGATGAAGATGGTCACTATGATCGTGACGAAGATTGCCAGCGCCAGCCACGTACGGCGCACACGTTTCCATCTGCGGCCGCGCGGATCGTAAAAGACGGGAGAACTCGACTGTTTCTCTGGCACTTACTTTGGATTTTCCTGCGGTGATCTAGATGCTTCTAACGCCGGAGAGGTTGATAAGTCAATTCGCGGTGGTCGCGGCAGAGAAGAAAAGCCGCTCCCGATTGCTCGCAGAGCGGCTTTCCGGTGTACTGTTTGGATTGACCTCGGGCTGTGACCTTCGGAAAGAAGGTGTCACAGTGACTTTACTCAGGAAGACAACCAAACAACCGATTATCGATTCCTGAGGTTAGGTCTCAGCCACCTCACTGTGATTAGAACTCATATATTTTTGGATCACCTCCTTTCCAGTGTTGGAGGTGATAATAAAAAAGAAGTGTGAAACCGTCAACGAAAAAATTTACAGAACCGCGAACAGTAGCGAGCGGGACCCGGGCTCGATGAGCTTTTGTCCCGCTCACTACCGTTCGCGGTTCTGTACTGCCCTCCCTAACGGTCGGGCTTCTGACACGCCAGCTTTCCCGATGTATACACGCGCCACGGATGCTCAACTCCAAACCAGTAGGGCAGCTCGCGGTAATCCGATATATCGTGAATTACAAAATCCGCGCGCTTGCCTCTTTCCAAACTCCCAATTTCATCACCGCGACCCAGCGAGTAGGCTGCGTTGATCGTCGCCGCCGTGATCGCTTCGGCCGGCGTCATCTTCATCTGTGTGCACGCTAACGAGAGGATCATCGTCATCGAGGGCGTGGGCGAAGATCCGGGATTGAAATCTGTGGCGAGCACCACGCCCAGGCCCGCATCAATCATTTGCCGCGCCGCCGGATAACGATTCGATCCGAGCGCATACACTGAGCCGGGAAGCAGCACCGGCTGCACATTCGCAGCTTTCAACGCCACGATGCCAGGTACGTCAGTGTGTTCGAGATGATCTGCAGTCGCTGCATTCAATTCCGCCGCCAGCTTGGCGCCGCCCGACAACGAAAGCTGGTCCGCATGAATGCGCAAACCCAGTCCGTGACAACGCGCTGCTGAAAGTATCTGCCAGGCTTCGTCGGTCGTGAACACGCCTTCTTCACAAAAAATATCGCAGTAGGCGGCCAGCTTTTCTGCGGCGACCCGTGGCAGCATCTCGTTGATTACAAGACTCACGTACATCTGAGGACGCGACTTGTACTCAGATGGAATGTCATGCGCGCCCAGAAACGTCGGCACATAATTCAGGCTCGTTTCCTGATCGAGTTGCTTGATCGCGCGCAGGATCTTTAGTTCGTCCTCCAGGGTGAGCCCGTACCCGGACTTTGCTTCCACAGTCGTCGTGCCGCAGCGGAGGAACCATGCCGCGTAATGTTTTCCCGCTTTGACTAGATCTTTTGGCGAGGCGTTTCTGGTTGCCCGCACCGTGGCGCGAATGCCGCCGCCGGCTGAGGCGATTTCGCGGTAGCTCGCGCCGGCGGTGCGCTGCTCAAATTCGTTTGCCCGATTTCCGGCGAAAACTGGATGCGTATGCGCATCAACGAAGCCGGGCAGGACGATCCGCTTGCCGGCGTCGATCACCTCACAATCGGCATCAATCAGCGCTTCAATCTCGCGACGCCGTCCGACGGCTTCGATTTCGTCGCCGCGCACCAGCATCGCGCCGTCTTCAATGATCGCGAGTTGGCGCAGATCTCCGCCCGTGCGAGCGCGTTTCGCGCCCGCAAGCGTTACGACTTGTGAACAATTGATTACTGCGAGGGAATTAGCCAATCGTGAAAAGCTTCAGGCTTCCTTGTATAGCCAGGCGCCGACCACCGCGGCGATGACATATTCAACCAGGCACCACAGAATTCCAATGAACATCAGATTCATCGGAAATTGGAGGATGATGCCATTGATGATCGAGCAGTAGAAACAGACACCAAACCAAATGATGATCGCGGCGATCACCGCGGTCTTCGGGCCAGGTCCAGATCGGGGCCGAATGAGCGCGTAAAGCCAAACCATTACGATCCCGAGCACGAACGTGAGTCCAATGGCGATGACGAAAAAGTTTGTGCTGGGCTCCGGTGGAAAATTGTGCCTGGTGGCCCACGCCGCCATCTGGTTCTTCATCAATACGCCATTGAAGAGAAATTCGCCGACATTCAAAACCAGACCGGCGGCCAAACCGCCCAAAATCACGCGTCCGAAATTCATCATATTTTTCCTTTCAGGGTGAAAGAATTGAACTGAAGGTCGCTTGCGGCGGACTTCTTATCACAGCGCGAGGCGGAAAACCACAGTCCACGTCCAGGAATCAGGCGATCTCAATGTCCGCCAGAGGATAAGAGAGTCCGGTAAAGCTTCAGTTAGGGTTTGCGCGATTGCGTTTCTTATCGAGCAGAAAGACGGCAACGCCGATCGCGTTGGCGATTATCACTACTCCCACAATCTTCGCTGCAAATAAGAAACGGCTTTGCACATCGATAATCGGAAATATCGTGTAGAACGCGCCGGTCGCTGAAGCGATAAAACCTAACACAGCGGCAATTTTCAGCCACCAGGGCGCCTGCGAGCCGAAGCGGCGCATGGCGATAATGGGAATCGCAAACAGCACCATATAAATCAAAGCGTAGAGAACACTGGCGGCGTTGTCCTGGAATTGAAAAGCCTCGGCTTCTTTCACTCCGATCAAAGGCGCGAGACTGAACACCAAAGTAGTCGCCCCGACGAATAAGATTGAATTTACGGGTGTGCGATATTTCTTGTGCAGCTTTGCAAACCACTGCGGCAAGAGGTTGTCCCAACCGGCGACCATCGGCAGGCGCGTATTTCCGGCGAAGTAAATACTCATTAAGGCGATCTGGCGTGCAGCTACGCCGAAGATCGTGATCGAAATCAGCGTTGATACCCAGCCATAGGAACCGAAGCTGCGGCTCAGTACCTGGGGAATTGGCGCAATCAGATCAACTTTGTCCGGCGAGACAAAGGCCAGGACGGACGCGGTTCCCAGGATGAACATCAGCGCGATAATGGGCGCTGAAATCCAAACTGATCGGCTGATGTTCTTTGCCGGCGCGCGGCACTCGCCGGCGAGAATCGCGATGTACTCGAATCCCGAGAGCGCGCCCACCGCGAGCTTGCTGCACACGTTCACATTGTGACTGTTGATTTCCGGCAGGCTGAGAGAAAAAGGATGATAGCTCGCCAGACTGCCGCTTCCCGCGGTGATGAAAGGCAGCAGAATAAGAATTGCGACGGTGATAATCAGCATCACCCCGCCGAAGTTCTGTACCCACTTCCCGAGCGCCAGACCGCGGCGCGAAGCTGCCACGATTGAAGTCATCAGCACGACACATACAACTGTCGTCATTAACTTGTTCTCGTGCATCCAGCCAGCGCGGGGGCCAATCGCGTAGGCGATATTCTTTTTGATGATCAGGCTGATACCCGACATGACCAGAATCCCGAAGAGCCAAAAATTCCAGGCGACCAGGAAGGCGAGAAAATCTCCGAAGGCAACTTTGGCCCATTGATAAAGTCCGCCTTCAAGCGGCGCCAGTCGATTCAAGTGGATGACGACAGCAGCCAGCGGAAGATAAAAAACGACGATGGCGATCAACCAAAACGCCATCTGGGATCGGCCCAGAGTAGCAGCGAAACCGACCCACACAGTGCCGAAGACGAAAACGACCTGGGTCAGGACCAGGTCGAAAAGGCCGAGTTCCTTCTTGAGAGTCGCGCTGCGCGCTTCGACCTCGCGTTCGATCGAGGTCAGGTTTGTTTCAGTTGGGTCGGTCATCGAATGAATCGAGCAACACTGGTGGTCTCTCAGGCCCGGAAGGCAGGCTTGCCCCCGCTCCTTAGGGAGTTACCAACCAGCGGCGGCAAGCCGCTTTTCCTGCCCTTAGAGATATTAAGAAGGTTCGTTCATGCCGACGACGTGTGATCGTGAACGATCTTCCAACCCGCCTTTGTCTTGCGAAACAGCAGAGTGAATCTGCCGTGCGGTTCGTCTTTGCTGCGCTGCAGATGCCAACGGCCCAGAACAATCGCCGCATCTTTGCTGAGGACAGTCACTTCCACATCCGAGAAGGTCAGGACGCCCATCTTGTCCCGCGAGTCGTAAGCTTTCTTGTAGCGTTCAAGCACCGGTTGCCAGCCGCGCGTGACGCGATCGCCGGAAACAAAGACAGTGTTGGGCGAGCGATCGTAACCGTCCATATAGCCTTCGACATCTCCGCGGTTCCACGCCGCGGCCTGCGTCTCAAGCACGGCGCGAATGGCGGCGATTGATTTGGAATCCTGACGATCTTGCGCGAACGATGCTCCGGTTGTCGAAAGGACTAGAAGAATAATTGTCGTAAGCACACGGTATTTCATGGCATTAGAAAGGCCCATAGGAGCCAAGTGTTTATAGAAAACCGTGGTTAACCAAACCGGTATGCGAATCGGCCGGCAATTTATCACGCTGTCCGGATTCGGACTAGGAAATTCTAAGAGCTCGTTGAAAACCTCTTAGGTTAGGAAGGGCGGCTTGCCCCCGCCTCAGGGCAAAGAAGAAAGCGGGGGCAAGCCCACCTTCCCGACCTTGAGACTACTCAGAAGTATCGATAGTGACCCGTGATTTTCCACGCGAACAGAACATCTTCCATGCGCGTCCCTGCGCCGATGTTGTGCACAATCAGATAACGCTGCGAAGGTTTGTACCAGACGTTAACGACCATCCCGATGTGATCCTGCCCACTGTCCCCCATACTCCACGTCACGATGTCTCCCGGCAAAAAATCTTTACTGTCGTCTGAAATGCGGACCGATTTACCTTTGCGCTCAAAGTAGCTTTCGAGATTCGGCACCCGGCGATGATCGATATTCGAATCCGGCCCTTTCAAACCCCATCTGGTCGGATACGCCGAGAAATTGTCTTTCATATCTTCATGTAGGTCTTTTTGCAGATCGATATTCGCCTTGCGGAATGCGCGCACAATCACGTCTGAGCAGACACCAGTTTCGATCGGTACGTCACCGTTTGGGTAATCGAGCTTCTGATATGAAGGATCGTAGCTGGTGGTCTTGCCGATCTGATCGACGGCTGCGTCAATCACAAGTTTGAGGTTCGGCGAACTGTTTGCCGGTAGCGGGCGAAGTTCTGTTTCGGCTTCCGGAGGCCTGAGCGGTGGATTTGTCCGTGCACTCTGTTGCACGCAAGCGACGGCCAGCAGGAGCGACAGAGAAACGAGGGCGACCTTGGTTATTGACATTGACGGTTTAGATGCGGGATCTATCCGGCGAGTTCCATTTCTCTCCATTTGGCGCAGTACCCGGTTGCTACCGCAAGCGATCCTCCAACCAGGTTGTGATATCCGTGCGCATCGCGGCAGAGATTTCATGGCCCGCATCATAGCTGCGAAAATCTACATCTTTCGCGCGCTGTCGCAGTTGCTGTTCGTAATTCGCGACCCGCTCTGGCCCATAATATTCATCGTGCTGACCGCTCAGATGAAAAACGGAAGTTGGGGTTTGCTTATAGGTTGGGTTGGTATCCCAATCGCCCGGTAAACCTCCGCAAATTCCGATTACGCCGCGCAAAACATCCGGATGCGCGAAGGCGAAGCGATAATTCAAAGCACAGCTTTGCGAGAACCCGAGCAAGAAGATTTTCTTCCGATCAGCGATTTCTTCGCTCACCAGGCCGTCGATCATTTCGAGCAGCCCGCGATGATGCACCGCCACCGACTCTTCCGGGTGAAAATTGGTGAGCCAACCAAAGCCATAACGCAGTGGCCCGCCTTTCTCTTTCGGTTCGCGCAGATGCTGATGCGGTCCTTGCAGAGCCGCGAGCGCGAAACCTTCGGGCGCGATCATCTTCGCCTCACGCAGCGCGTGCCACTTGCTCGCGCCATAACCGTGAAGCGCAATCAGCAGCGGCGCGGCCGGCGCATTCGCTGGAATGACGTCATAACGAAGTGCGATTTGCGCAGAGAGCGTGCGTTCAATGACTGGATCGTTCATCGGGCTGAGCTTATAGCACGAAACCAAAGGTGTCAGAACCGAGAGCGGTTGCGACCGGATCAAGAGGCGTCCTGCGTCACGACCAGGCGCCATCTTATGAGACTTGCTGGTTGATCCGGTCGCTACCGCTCTCGGTTCTGACACGTCTTTGCATTCGCTTTGAATGGCGGCTACGATGCTGGCCGCGATGATAAATCAAAATGCGGGCGAGTGAGCTCGCACTTCAGGCGAGGTTAATAAAATGAAATTTCCGGGCGGACTAAACATTCAGCAGATGATGAAGCAGGCGCAGCAGATGCAGGAACAGATGGCGCGCGAGATGGACGAGTTACGCGTTGATGCGTCCGCGGGTGGCGGCGTGGTCAACGTCACAATGAAAGGCGACCACGAAGTGATCACTCTGAAGATTGATCCGGAACTGGTGAAAGAGAACGACGTCGAGATGCTTCAGGACATGGTCATTGCTGCCGTTAACGAAGCCAACCGCAAAGTGAACGAAGCCATGAAGAGCAAGCTGGGATCGATGTTGCCGCCGGGATTGGGGAACTTATTCTAGTCATGCCTCACGGAAAAATCTGCTACTTGGAAATACCTGCCCTCACCGGCGAAGCGTCCGGGAAGTTCTACAGCGAGATCTTTGGCTGGAAGATTCGGGCGCGGGGCGATGGCAACATCGCGTTTGACGACACTTCCGGCGTCAGTGGCACCTGGGTCAACGAGGGTGACCGCACCCCTGAGGAAACGACGCGTGTCTATATCATGGTGGACAACATCAACGACACGCTGAAGAAGATTGAAGCCGCCGGTGGTAGAACGACGCACCAGCGCACCGACATTGGCCCGGGAATGGGTGCATTCGCGGTCTTTGCGGATCCGGCCGGGGCGGAGTTTGGGTTATACGAGGAGCCGGCCCCGCGATAGTTAACGAGCTTCCAATTCGTGCTTTGTACCTGGTGCCCTGTGCTTTGGCCTCTCGCGACGTTACTGGCTTAGAACGGCCACTATCCTCGGCCAGAGATCAAAGCACAAAGTACTAAGCTCAAAGCACAGGAACAGCCATGCTTGATTACGCCGAGCCCGTCACCAAACTAATCGACGAATTCAAACGTTTGCCGAGTATTGGGCAGAAGTCGGCACAGCGACTCGCCTTTCATATTTTGCGCTCGCCCAAAGCCGATGTGGAACGTCTGGTCGAGGCACTGCATGAAGTCAAAGAGCGCATCACCGAATGTTCAATCTGCAACAACCTCACTGACGTCAATCCCTGCCGGTACTGCGCGTCGGTGACGCGAAATCGTTCGCAGCTTTGCGTGATCGAGCAGCCATATGATTTGTTGGCGGTAGAGAAGACGCGCAGCTATAAGGGTCTGTATCACGTGCTGCACGGGTCGCTTTCGCCGATTCGTGGCATTCGGCCGAGCGACTTGCGGCTCGACAATCTTTTGGCGCGTTTGAAGCCGGAGAATAACGATGGCGTGCAGATTCAGGAAGTGATCCTGGCCACGAATCCGAACACGGAAGGCGAAGCTACGGCGAACTACATCAGCCGTTTATTGAAACCGCTCGGCGTGCGCGTGACGCGTTTGGCGATGGGAATGCCTGTCGGCAGCGACCTTGAGTATGTGGATGAAGTGACGATGGATAAGGCGCTGTCGAATCGGCACGAAATGTAGAGAGCAGAAGGCAAAAGGCAAAAGGCAGAAGGCAGAAAACCAACCACTGTTACAAGGAGAACTCTCATGCTCCAAGGACACAGGGATCTCAAGGTCTATCAACTCGCCTATGAGTTGGCTATGGAAATCTACCACTTATCCAAAACATTTCCGCGAGAAGAGACTTATTCTCTAACAGATCAGATTCGGCGGTCGTCGCGAAGCGTGGCATCAAATATTGCGGAGGGATTTCGCAAACGACGTTATCCAAACATGCTTCTTAGCAAATTGACAGATTCTGACGGCGAAGCGACTGAAACCCAGGTTTGGCTGGACTTCGCATGTGACTGCGGTTACATGTCTAAACAAAACCGCGACCGTCTCATATCAGGATATGAACAAGTAGGAAGGATGCTTGGAGGAATGATGAAGGACCCTGGAAGGTTTGCGCCTGTCCGAGACTAAAGCGTTGACACGGATCGGTTCTCTGCTTTTTGCCTTCTGCCTTCTGCCTTCTGCTTACTGCCTCCTGCCTTCTGCTTTCTGCTTCCTGGCTTTAGTAGACGACGCGCTCTTCCGGCGCGCCCTGCTTGCAGTCGGCGCAGTCTTCAGCTTTTTCGTAGAAGTGTTCCTCGAATTCAACCAGTGATTTGATCGAAACTCCGTCGACTGTGTCGGGCGCTGAGGTGAAGCGGACGATCGCGCCGCAGCCGATGATTGGCGCGCCGAGTTCTTTCACCAGCTTCACCGTCTCTTCGATCGCGGCGCCGCTGCGAATGATGTCGTCAACGATGATGCAGGGCAGGATGTCTCCCTGGTCAACGTACTGGCGAAAAGATCGCTTGCCGCCCATCTGTTCGGCCCAATAAATCTGTTGAGCGCTGAGCGCTTCGCGCACGCCAAAGGCGACCGGAATGCCACCGGAACTCGGACTGATGATGGAGACGTTCGGTAATTGGTTCGCGATGTCGCGGTCGACGCGAAACTTTCGGCTTAACGCGACGGCGAGGACGCGCGCCGTATCGTAAAGCCGGAAAGCGAGCGGCATCTGAAAATAATGCGCGGTGTGTTTGCCGTTGGGATAAACGAAATGACCTTCACGAAAAGCGCCGGTCTTGCGCAGGATCCGCATGACCTCGTCGGGCTGCGGGATTAGCTGGACACTCGGTGTCGCCATGGTCTTCTCCTGATCGATGGTGATGAATTGCGCGACGTAGCATACCTTATCCGCCGCGCTTTTCTCTAACATCGAGCGCGCGTTTGATCATCTTTCGTTGGTCGTTCGAAAGATCATTTGGCAGGTCATTTGGGTTGAACCATTGGGCCTGGCGAATTTCAAAACTGCTCGGCGTTGGGGTGTTCACGGCTTTGCAGGCGAAATACATTTCAACCTGGGATGGCCTCTTGAGGGCGCGCACAAAGTAGAGCTCGACGTCGTCGACTTCCAGTGAAACTTCCTCGCGCAACTCGCGTCGCAAAGCTTCGCCCGGTTGCTCGCCTTTGCCGATAAAACCGCCGGGAAGTCCCCAGCGACTGTCGGCACGGAATTCATGCTCGAGCAGGAGAAGCCGTTCATCATCGTCGAAGACGAACGCGCCGGCCGTGACAGTGAAACGCTTCTGTCCGAAGCGCACTACTCGGCGACGGATTGGCCCAGGCAGATGACGAAAAATCGAGCCAAGGAGAGTCGTGAGCACGAGCGCAGCATAGCACGCGAGCAGAACAACCGATCGTTCGCGCGGTCTCTGTTTTGACTTTGCGGGACTTTGCGTCTTTGCGACTTTGCGTGAAATTTTATTTTCCAGAGACGCTAGTTCATGCCAAGGAGTAAAGGCGCCAAGAAAAACCGCAAACAAGAGAAACTACCACCTTGCGAATCAGATTGACGCGTGGTATCTCGATCGATAAGATTGCCGCGCGGTTTTCCAACAACCATGGCAGCGAACGCATCCGAAGTTACGCCGAAATCAGACGCGGCCACCGCGACGCCTCCAGTTCCCAAGCGCATCACGAACGCGCAAACCGTCTGCAACGAGCGCAACGAGAAGAACAAACTCTGTAACGGTCATCTGAAGCAGTTAAAGACTGCTGGTGAAGCGTCTGAAGTTCACCTACGTGGCGATGATGTGCTGTTCAAGTGTCAGATTTGTGGAACACTCTACATGGGACCGCCGCTCGGTCACGTTCGCGATCCTGAGAAGCAGCGCCGCTTTGTCGAAGCTGAATTGTCTGCGCTCTTGCAGGCGGCCGGCGGAACGTTGCCGGTCATTAAGAAAAACGACCGCGGCGTTTATGTAATCGTCGAACCCGAAGGCGCTGCGCCTGCGCATGGCGCGCCGGCGGCTAAGCCCGCTGCGCCACCGGTCGTTGCGAAACAACCCGCACCCGCCGCAGCCCAGGCAAGCAATGTTGCCGAGAAAGCTATGGCTGCGCCGGCCGCCCCGCGTCCGTCCGGCGAGCCGAATCGCGCGTTGAATCACCGATCGACTTACGCCGGATTCAAAGACACCGGCCCGGTTGCCGGCGAAACGAAAGAGCAGAAGATTGCCCGGCTGGCTCAACTGGTCGAAGCAGTCAAGAAAAGAACTGAAGAGGGCGGCGGACCTGAGCATGCCAGCGTCACGGTTGCCGACTCGTCTCCCGCCGCCGACGAGCATCGTCCCGCAGCTGAAGCTCAAGCCGCGACAGGTTCAGCGTCTGCCGCGCCGTTGAGTAAAGCCGCGGCCACCGCCTCACCGGTTGCAGGTGCGGAAACTCCGGCGGACCTTGCGCCTGATTCAGTCGCGCCCGCAGCAGCTGCTGGACACGCACCTGCCGGTGAACCCAATCGTTCCTTAAATCGAAGGGCGACTTACGCTGGTGTGGCTGATACGGGGCCAGTTCCGGGAGAGACTCACGAACAGAAAATTGCGCGACTGGCGGCGCTGGTCGAAGCAGTGAAGCAAAGAAACTCGGGCGGCTAGTCGCAGCGTTCTCATTCCGCGAAGCGGTTAGAGCCTTCAGCCCAACGTTGCCGAAGGCTACGTTGGGAATACGTGGATCAAACCAAACGCTGCCGCATCGCGGTAGCGTCAATCCCAGACATATCGCTCATCCCATTCAACTCGGTGTTTCCGAAACAAAGCACGCAATTCATCCTGAAAACTGAATTTGCGATGGTGTTCTGGCTGATGTTCGATGTAGCGCGTGACCTGATAGAGGTTCGAGGCCCTTACTGAGAAGTCCGCGTAGCCGCCCTGCCATTCGAAATTACGAATCGAATACTGCTCTTTAATCCAGAGATTGGAAACTCTTTTAAGTTCCTTCACCCACTCAGCCTGGGTAATTGTCCGACCGAAACGAGCAAGCAGATGCACATGATCTTCCATTCCCCCAGTAATGATCGGCGCGCAGCCAAGTTGTTTCGAGATTCCGCCCAGGTATGAATGAACAGACACGCGTGTTGATTCGTCGCGCAGGAATGGACGGCGTTCTTTGGTTGAAAACACAAGGTGGACGTAAACAGCCGAGAGTGATTGGGGTATGGGAGTCCCTCACTTTATCTCGCAACCCTTTCAGGGTTGCCGTGAATTACCGGAACATCTTGTTCCCAACGTAGCCTTCGGCAACGTTGGGCTGGAGGTCAAGAACCGCTTCGCGGTTCGCTAAGGATGAGCCCTTAGCTTTCTTCCACGGTCAAACCTTCACGCGCAACTTTCCATTGCAATACTTCTGCACCTTGTTCGGCGGCCAACGCCTGCTCCAACTCCTGTTTTCGTTCCGGTGAGCAGAGGAAGGCAATGCAACCACCGCCGCCCGCGCCGCAGACCTTTGCCCCTTCCGCGCCGCTGGCGAAGGCTTTTTCGACGAGCCTGTCCATCTGTGGGGTAGTAATGCCGGGCGCCAGACGTTTGCGATTCGGATAAGCGGCGCGCATGACTTCGCCGACTCGAGCCCAATCATTTGCCAGCAGGGCGGCCCGCATCTGCTGCGCCGCCTCACGAATTCGTTCGAAGATTTCAAACACATCTGCGTCGCCGTCAATGTGACGCTTGAAGATGTCCCAGTTGTTAATTCCTGAGTTGCGCGGCTCGCCCGTGTAGCAAATCACAAAGCGTCGCTCGATCTCTTCGGGATTCACCTGGAGGTGCTCGCGCTCGATACCGTCGGCGCGGAATAAGATGCATGACGCCGAGCCGTAGAATGCCGGGTAATAGTCTTGAAAACCTGCCGGAACTTTGATGACGGTCGTTTCGATGTTGGCGGCGATAGTGATGAATTTGCGTTCATCATAACGATTTCCAACCAGGCGATTCAGCGCTCCGATCAGGCCGATCGCCAACGCCGACGAACCGGAGATGCCGGCCCCGGCGGGCGCTTCACTGTTCGCAATCAAATGAAACCCAGTCGCCGGTCGAAAGAAGTGCACCATCTTCGAAACTAGTTCCAGACGCGGGTCATCACGTAATTCGTCGATGTAATTGAGGCTGGATTCGAGACGGATGCCGCGATCCAGTGATTCAAGAACGATGGAACGGTCGTTGCGAGTTTCAATGCGCACAGACGCGCGCAGCGAGAGCGCGAAATTGACTGTTGTAGCCCCAGGGTGAAAGAGGTAGATCGGCCAGAGGTCAATTGTGCCGCCGGCCAGGTCCACGCGAGTTGGAGCTGATGATTCGATAATCATTTATTCGTTAGCAACTTCAGTTCTTACTCGACAGTATTTTCGGGCGTCTCGGATTTGGTGGTTCGATCCGTTTTCAAATGAATTGTTTCCTTGAACTCTTGCTTGATTTCTTTCAAGCCTTCGATCGCGACGTGTTCGAACTCCTGGAGGCGCTCAGGCATGACTGATTCAACCTTCTTCGTCAGCCGCAGTCTCTTTGATAAGTAAACGACAGCCACCACGACGATCGCGACGACCAACAGAATCTTGCTGACGCGCCGAAAGTCAACGATCAGTCCACCGACTGCCGTGCTGAAGAAATAACCAAAGCCGCTCAGGACAAACACCCAAACGAAACAACTCGCCGTCGACATCAGCAGAAAACGCAGATAGGCCATCTGGCTGGCGCCGTAAAAAATGCATGACGCCCAGCGCAAACCCCAAATGTATTTGGTGAGAAAAATCGACAGCGTGCCGAAACGATCAGTCAGGCGCTCAACCCGCGGATGCGCGCGACGGTAAAATCGCGCATCACGCACTGTCTGGGCAAATAGACGTCCGCCCGCGTAAGCAAGATTATCGGCGAACACACCGCCCAACGTTCCCCAAATCAGCAGCCTCAGAAAACTATACTCGCCAAAGAAAGCGCTGTGTGCCAATACGCCCGCGAGCAGCAGAGTAATATCGCCTTCAATCACAACCATGACGAAGACGCCGTAAAGTCCGTATGCTTCGATAATGTGAGACAGAAACTTAAGGCTGGTCATGTCAGTGAGCAGTGGGCAGTAAGCAGAAAACAGTAGGCAGAAGGCAGAAGGCCGTAGGCAGAAAGCACAAGGCAGCAAGATTATTCTGTGTAGTTCAGCACAGCCGGCGGTCTTTCCTGCCTTCTGCCGTCTGCCTACTGCTTACTGTTTACTTCCTACTGTTCCTCGGTTTCCTCCTCATGTGGGGGTTTGACGACCAGCACGGGGCAACCCGCATGTCGCACGACCGCCTCTGCGGTTGAGCCGAAAATCATGCGCCCCAATCCGGTGCGCCCGTGCGATGAGATCACGATCAAATCGGCTTCGCTTTCGGCCGCAACGCGCACAATCTCAGCAGCAGCATCACCGTGCACGATGACTTCTTCGAGCTTCAGTCCGGAGCATTCTTCACAGGCAGCAAGTTGCGGCAACTGGCGTTCGGCGGAATCCTCCAACTGATCGCTGATGTCTGCAATCGGCATCGGTTCGGCAAGGCCTGTGTAACCAACGGCAGGGACGACCGGCTCGACCACATGTACGCAGATAATGGTCGCGCCTGTCGCGCGCGCGATCGAAGCCGCGTAGGGTAACGCGAAATTTGCACAACCACTGAAATCTGTGGGCAGCAGAATTTTCCGTAGCTGGGGAAAGTCAGCAGCGCGTTGACTTGCGTTGGGCATTTGATTTCGCGGGCATTCTACACGCACCAGACGGAGTTTGACAGTCTACTGACGCTCGCTTAAGATCGGCGCGAAATTCCTGCCCGCAAAATCGAACTTCTGCGAAAGGCGTTTGCCCATGCCTGCGTCCCCGAATAAATTTTTTGCTGGAATCGATGTATCGCGAAGCGCGATGCGCGCTGCCGTCGTTGCGGCGGACAGTACAGTCGTCACCAAACGGGAGTCGGCTTATCAGCCGGACAGCTTTGCAAATGACCTGGCCGCGCTGGTGTCGAGTTTACGCGAAGCCGGCGAAATCGAGCGCGTGGGATTGGCGATTCCGGGTTTGGTAAATCGTGAAACAGATCGAGTGCTGGTGTCGACCGGCTTGCCGTCCTTTGTGCGCGCGGATCTTCATGACGAGCTGATGAAAGCCACCGGCTCGCACCTGGAACTCGAGAACGATGCGAACGCGGCTGCCTATGCTGAATACAAACTCGGCGCAGCACGCGATGTACAGGATTTCTTTTACATTCACATCGGCGATTCCGTGGGTGGGGCGTTCATCCTGGACGGAAAACTTTGGACGGGTGTGTCTGGCTGCGCCGGAGAAGTCGGTCACACCACGATCAATCCCGACGGCAATCAGTGCGAGTGCGGCAACATCGGTTGTTTAGAGACGGTGGCGTCGGGGCCAAACATCGCGCGGCGTGCCCGGGAGCGGCTGAACCGCGACTCGACGTCCTCGCTTTCACGACTGGCGACCACCGACGACTTCACCGCACAGGATCTGGCCCGCGAGGCCACCAATGGCGACGACTTCTCGATCATGATGATCGAGCGCACTGGCCGCTACATCGGCACTGCGGTGGCCGGCATCATCAACTTACTGAGCCCGGCCCGAATCGTTTTAGGCGGAGCTGTGGTTGAGGCTGGCGATCTAATTCTGAATTCGATTATCGCGGAAGCGAAGAAAAGATCGTTTCAGGCATGCTTCGACTCCACCCGGATTATTTCGGCGGCATTGGGCGTAGATGGAGTCGCCGTCGGCGCGGCGCTGCTGGCGCGCGATTCTTAAGGCCTGCTCAGTATTGCCGATATTTCGCCAACAGCCATGCTGTGCGCAGGTGATATAACGCCGTCATCGCGATGACTCCCGTCTCGATCACCAGGAGCATCACAACTGGCGCCCACTTTCTCTTTGCCCGCAAGATCTCCGGCAAGGGAACAAAGGCGCTCACCAACAGAATCAGAACAGTCACCGCGCCCAGACAGATCGTCAGCATCGACAGCAAGCTAACCTGACGAGCGACCTCAACCACGCCGCCCGTTGCATGCCCGAAGATTACGCCGAGCAGCAATGACTGCGCCTGCCACAATAACAGCGCAGGCAGTAAACCGATTATCCCGGTAATCAGGAAGAACCAAGACGACGGTGTGGCCGTTGTGGTGGTGGTAAACATCCGGGCCAATCCAATGGCTATGCCGGCGAAACCCAGGACGACGCCGAGGTAAAGAGTGATCAGGATGGGAAAGTTCGCTTCCCGAATCCCGGCCGCGACCGCGGCAACGCCCGCCGTCTCAGCGTTGCGCATCGCGCGAAAGACATTTATCAAAAACAGCGCGCTCACCGCGGCGCCGAGCGCAGGCAGCGCGTAAGAAAGGACCGGAATGATGCGCGCGAGGATGCTGACCCTCGAAGCAGGTTGAGAAATTGGCATCATCAGAGATCGGGACAGTCGGAATTAGCACTTGCTAACTTGAAGTTTCTGTTCTTCAAAGTAGTGCTGCCCCGCCGCCTCACCGGTTGCGACACCCATCACGAAGTCACCCACGCCAATTCCGTTGGGCGGAACATCCAGGGAAAGATCCACGGATTTGCTGCCATCGAAGTTGGCATAGGACGAACTCAATGTTTTGCCGGTGCGATCAACGAGTATCAGTCCACCGCCGGTGATCGATGCGCTCGCGTCGAGGATGCTGACTGTGCACGATAGAACGATCTCGTTGTCGCCGCTGTTATAGCAGGCTTGCCAATTGGTAACTTCGACCACATCGCGGGCCTCTTCATCGGTGGCCATAATGAATTCCTTTCTGAGTCTCAGGGCGTTGGTGTCTTTACCGGTGCCGGCGGCATCGCAAATTTTGATTCGTCAACCGGACCGTTCAACTTAATCTCAGTAAACGTCCTGACAATGTAGGGATTGCCGGGATCAACTGACGAGACTCTAATCGTGAACGGCATCTTCACTCCTTCAACGTCGCGATAATCGTCAAAGTCCCACTGTTCCGGGATCACGCCAAGCATCGTACGCAAGTAGGTGATCCGTCGAAGCAGCAATCCGGTTTCTATATCGAAGTACAATCGGTCGACGTCGGTATCGTTGCGCGACGCGGTTATGACATAGACATCCCGATCGCCAATCTTGTCGCGCCCGCTGGTACGAAGCCTGGTGTACTGCTCCTTCAATTTCAGAAAGCTGAACAGTTGGTTGGAATTGCGCATGCGGGTTAAATCTCCGCCCACAAGCTCGCGAGAATTCGGTCCATTCGATTCCCAGCCTCCGGCGGACGTTAAGGCGCGCTTCATCGTAGCCCTGGGCGTAACGATCGTTTCAATGGCCTTATCGCCAATCTGGGCCAGTTCATAGGTTCCGCTTTGACCGTTCGCCGTCGTTATTGTTCCGGTTGCCGTGCGACTCTTAATCTTATCGATGGCTGCCTGACCGCCGATGGCGGTGACGTACTTAGTCAGAATCTCCTCAGCGGGCGTCGGTGTTGGCCGCGGCGTTGGCGAGCTTTGTGGCTGTGCGCCCGGCGTCGCAGCCGTGCCTCCCGGCGCGCCGGCTGGTCGACCTTGGCCACCGGCCTGAGGTGAGGGGACTGGCAAAGGCAACGGTATGGTCGACTGCGGACTGTTCCGTCCGCGATGGCAGGTATAGCAAGCGATGGGATCGAGTTTCAGGATCGCTAATCTACTATTTGTATCCAGCACCAGCTTGATCATTTCGCGCGCGGTTTTCTTCTCGGGCTTTTCATCGGACGCGTAGTCCCACTGACCGTTATTATTCACGTGACAGAAATTACAGCGGCGGCCCATCGACGCGGCAAAGTAATTCATCAGCGGAATGAACTGTGACACCGGCAGATCGCCGAGCAGCTTCACGTTTTTTTCGCGGCCTTCCTGCGCGATGGTTTTCTCTTGCGCAGCCGCCGGTGTTTGCTCTGGCTGCGGCATTCCTAAAGCCGAATACAAAGGCGCGAATTTGTCTTGGTTAGCAGAAACCGCTTGCGGGCGTCGGCTGCTGATGACAACTAAGACGCAGGTGCAGGCCAAGGCCACGACGATGAATCTCAGAATGGCTAGTTTCATTTTTTGCTCCGATGCTTTTGCACAACTAAAGAACGAGACAAACCGGGGTGACTGGGAGGCAGTTATAGATGAAACGTCGGGTCGATGCAATGCGGGGAGTCGTGCATTAGTGAAAAGAAAAACACCCGGCAGCTACCGGGTGTTTGTCTCAGAAGCCCGCGCGTAAGCAAGGGCGAGATGTCCCAACTGGCACTTCCTAACGGCCGGGTTTCTGAACCTGCCGCGCGTGGTTCGCCTTCGCTTTAGTGAGCACGTCCAACGACTGATAGATCTGCAGATACATTTGAGTCTCACGTGGAATCAGATATCGCCAACTGGCGCCGCCGCGACGAATGTAGCCGGGAATCTTCGCAGCGTTCGAGTTGTAGCCTGCCGCCATCAACTCAGTCGGCGTCATTTGCTTTGCGGCCAGTGCTGACTGTACGTCTTCGTTGGCGACCAAATCGTTCCAGGTGTCCTGCATGTAGAGCAGCATCGCTTCGAGCGCGTTCCCATGATTGCGCATTCCCAAAACAAAATCAGGATTGAGTCCGATGCCGGGATGACGCTGGCGCATCAGGTTGTAAGTCCAGGGAATCATCTGGACCATTCCTCCTGCGCCTGCCGAACTGACTGAGTAGCGATAAGTATCCAGTTCGTTGAGCGCGTACAGCGAATAAATCTCGTCGTACAGTGCGATCCGGTTTTCGTTGCGAAAACGATCGTGATCGACGTGCTCAACTATGCACAGGTGTTTGGCGACGTCTATCAAATTCGAAGCGATGGGGAATCCTTTATCCTTGAGACGCTTCGCCGCCAACTCCACCATTGAGTTCACGTAAAGCTGGCCGGACTTGGTCAGGTCGTTACTCAAGAGCGCCGGATGCGCTGACGTGTAGTAAGCCATTTCGCGAAACACGCCACGTCGCTCGATCGGAAACTCCACAACCAGAGGGGTCAGCGAACGATTCTTATCGTCAAAAATCGTTACGGCAGTATTGACGCCATTCGCGCGTACGACCCGAATCATGACCGGCAATCCGTCGGTAGATACCGCCGGAATCTCCGATCCTTTAGTAAGAAACAGGTCTTTCGAGATGCGGAATAAGTGAATGTGTGAGTTGTCCGGCAGCACAGCGGCAACCGTGACTGTGTCGATCGCCGGCGTGGCCAGCGCAGTTGGGTGCGGACGAGTCTTGAGCATGCGCTCGGCTTCCTCGATGCGCTGGTGAATCTTGTTCGGTGACAGACGGCCAGAAGAGCTCTCGCGCGCCACGGTCGGCTGCTGCGCAGGACTCTTCTTTTCCGATTCGGTTATTCGCGCGGGCGCGACTTGCGGCTGCTGCGGTTTCTCCTGGACTTTGGCAATATCCCTGGTCGCCGGCGTGACGGTGCGCGGACGAGTAATCGGCTCTTTGCCGGCCTGCGCGAGCACGCTCGGAGCAAACGAGAACACGAGTGCGATGAGAAATGGGGCTGAAAGGCGCTTCATGATTGTAATACCGCGGGGGATGAACTTCGCGGGGGGAGGCGAAGCTGAAATTCAGATTCGCGCAAACCAAAGTTAGTTGTCAATGAGTTTTTTCGGAGAGGTGCCAGGGCGCTACCAAAAAATGTCACGGCTTCATCCTAAATGGTGATGCTGAGGGCGCTATCAGCTCTCTATTGCTCGCGCTTTCTCAAAGCATCTTCGAGTTGCGCTAACTTTTCTTTCAGCTGTTTCACTTCCTCGCGAAGTTGCGGCACGCGGCTGATGTGCGCGTTCAAGCGTTTATATTCGTCCAGCGGTTGAATAGGAATGCCCCACCAAACGCCGGGCCGGACAATTTTGCCTGGCAGGACGCCCGCTTTTGATCCAATCACCGCGCCGCTCTGCACGTGAATGTGATCGCCGAAACCCACCTGCCCACCGATAACACAATCATCTTCAATAGTGACGCTGCCGCTGATTCCCGTCTGCGCCGCGATGACGACGCGTTCGCCGATATCGCAGTTGTGGCCGACGTGGACCATGTTGTCCAGCTTCGTGCCTTTGCCGATTCTGGTACGGCCGAGCGCGCCACGATCAATGGTTGTATTTGCGCCGATCTCGACATCGTCTTCGATCACTACTGTGCCGATTTGCGGAAACTTGTGATAACCCATGTCTCCGCGGACGTAGCCGAAGCCGTCCTCGCCGATCACGACTCCGGCGTGAAGAATCACCCGATCGCCGATCGTCACGCCGTCTTCGAGGAACACGTTCGGGTGAATAACGCAGTCAGTTCCAATCGTCACGTCGTCGCCAATTTTAGCGCCCGCGCGAATTTGAGTTCCGGAACCGACGCGTGAATTCTCGCCGATGCAGACAAACGCGCCGACAAACACTTGCAACGCGACGTCAGCGGTATCCGCGATTACGGCCGATGAATGGATTTCCGGCTCGCGTTTCTTTGGCGGATGCAGAACTTCCGCGATGAGTGCGAACGCGAGCTTGGGGCGCTTCACTTCGATGCGACACGCAGACGTAATCAGGGAATCTTCCGGCGTGATTACACAAGAGGCTTTGCTGTCGTTTGCCGCGGGGTAAAACTTCTCATCTTGTACATAGGTGATATCGCCCGCGCCCGCCGATTCGAGACCAGCGACGCTTTGGATTAGGACATCGCCATCACCTTGCACGCGACCGTGTACGATTGCTGCCAGTTCTGAAACTTTTGCGCTCATCAAAGTTTGCGGCGGGCGATAGTACAACGGTCGTCGCCGTGATGGCGACTGACGCCACACTAATATGGACAAAACGTTGAAATTTATTGCGAAATGGCGGCCCGCGGCCGGTTTTGTCTTGCCTTGAGTGCGCGAGCAACTTATCATGGCTGGTGTCGCTGTTAACTCATTTCAAAGGATTTGGCGGCATTTAATTTTAAGTCATTACGACTATAGGTAACCCCGGCGCGTCTAACTGCGTCTGTTTATTTTCAGGAGAAGCATTAATTGTTTAGTGATCAATTCCGCCGCGGCGAAAGCGAAACCGGCAAAGCACCCAGCGTAACCGGTTCGAAGATCGTCTCGACACTATCGGGCGTCGCCTGGAAGGCGTTCCAATCAGTCAACCAGCGTTTGCCGGAAGGCGAGGCCATTCGTCCCAATTGGGCGCCCGGGCCTTTGCTGAAATCGTACGAGCGCAGCGCTCCGCCGCTTGGTTTTCCCAGAGAAACAGATTCGCTTTGCCCGAGTTGCGTCAAGGAAGTGCGCAACGCGGTGATCAGCGGTGAGACTCCGCTGGAAACTCTGATGCATCAGCATCCGGGTGAAATCAAAGCGCAGATTCTGGAAGAGGACGGCCAGGTGATCATGCGGAAGACTTGCCCGAAGCATGGCGAGTTTACCGACGTGATGGCGACCGATCCGGCGTTTCTGGAAAGAATTGAATCTCTTTTCTTTGGTCGCGATTTTCGCGCTGCGGAAGATGCGAACGTTCACAAGCATGGAACGTCTAACATCCAGTTTGGCCGCGGCGCGGTTTTGACAGTTGATCTGACGAACCGCTGCAACATGATGTGCAATCCGTGCTTCATGGACGCGAACCAGGTCGGCTATGTGCACGAGCCGACGTTCGAGGACACGAAAGCAATTCTGGATCGCGCCGTCTCGTTCAAGCCGCGTCGCCAGGTCATCATTCTTTTCTCGGGCGGCGAGCCGACACTTTCGCCCTACTATCTCGACGCAGTTGCTTACGCCAAGAAGATTGGCTTTTACCGCATCCTCGCGGCGACGAATGGAATCCGTTTCGCCGAAGACATCGAGTTCTGCAAACAGGCGAAAGCTGCCGGACAGCACGGGGTCTATCTTCAGTTCGACGGCGTAGGGGAAGAGAAAAACAAACACCGCGGCGTCGGCAACTTGTTTGATGTGAAGGTGCGCGCGATCGAGAACCTGGCGAAGGTGGGCATCAAAGTCACCCTCGTCGTCACGATCGTCAATAACATCAACAATGACGCGATCGGACAAATCGTCGAGTTTGCAGCGAAGAATATCGACAAGGTCCAAACCATCGCCTTCCAGCCGGTTTCATTCACCGGTCGTGACGAAGACATTTCTGACGAGATGCGCACGAAGTGGCGTTACACGCTCGCGGGGATGACCCACGATTTGAAGGATCAGCTCGGCGGACGTCTGCAGCCTTTGCGCGACTGGTTCCCGTTGTCGTCGTACTCGGCTTTCACCAGTGTGATGGACATGCTGCAAGGCGCGGACGCGCCCTGGGGCTGGTCTTCATGCAATTGCCATCCGAACTGCGGCATCTTCACGCTCGCCGTTGTGAACAAAACGACCGGCGACTTTCGTTCGCTGTTTGAGTTCTTCAATTACGAACAGTTCATGAAAGACGTCGCCGTCATCACCGACACGGCGCGCGGCAAAAAGCTTTCGTATGCGCAGCTCGCAATGGCGATTATGCGCAACTACGACGCGAGCAAGGCGCCGGCAGGATTTCCGATTTCGCAGATCGTCAATCTCTTCAAGCCGTCTTCGACGAACTCAAATTCCGATCGCAACGATCGCATGACCAGCGCCGGACAGGACAGCCTTGCCGACAACTGGCGCGTGCTCTGCGTCGAGGGCATGTGGTTCCAGGATCTGTTCAATTACGATTTTCGCCGCACTGAAATGTGCGTGATCCCGTACGGCACGCAGGAAGGCGAGATTTCATTCTGCGCTTACAACACCGGCGTCGGCTGGCGGCAGATCATCGAGAACATGCACAAGACCGCGAACCTCGCCGACTGGTATAAAGAAAACGAACGTCACGCGGTGTACGCCGCCGGACACGACGTGCCTAACATTCCAAAGAAGCATTCGTTGAGTTTGCCGATTGTGAGCGCGATTATCGATCACGATGATAACGGACAACCCGAGCCGGTTTCTCCGTATCTGATTGAAGACCACGAAGAACAAGTACTTACCGTTTAGACCGATCCAGGGGTTTGTAGCTCTCCAGAAGTAGATTTCAACGAGACTGATATGCGTCAGGCTCGTTCTCTCCTCTCTTTAGTCTTGCTCTCCAATTCAGCCCAATTAAGGAGAAAAACTATGAATACAGTTCTGCGAATTGCAACCTCGATCGCTTTTTGTTTGGTCGCATCGTCATTGGCGCTTTCCCAATCCCCGCAAACGACGGCGCCTCCCAAAGCCGCACCAGCCCAAAACCCAACGCCAGCGACGAAGGCGCCATTGGCCTTTGGCCTCGCGGAAGACACACCAGTCCGCATTAAGATCGCGCGGACAATGTCATCGAAGGACGCACGGGTCGATGAACGCGTGGACTTCGAGGTTCTTGAAGATGTGAGAGTTGCCAATGTCGTCGTGATCGAGCGGGGCGCGATGGCTATTGCTACCGTTACCGAAGCTCACCCGAAGCGAAGAATGGGACGCGCGGGACGATTGAAAATCAACATCGACTATGTGCGGCTGGCCAGCGGGGAAAAGGTGCCTCTGCGCGCAGTCAAAGGCGGCAACGGTGGGAATCATGTCGCGGCCATGACCGGCGCAATGGTGGCCACGAGCATCGTGTTTTTTCCGGCGGCGCCGCTGTTCCTCTTCATGCACGGCAAAGACATAACGATTCCCAAGGGCACCGAGGTGACAGCGTACGTCGCTGCGGACACGCCGCTCGATGCCGGAAAATTCAGCAAGCAATCAGCGCGGCTGAATTGATGCTTGCTGAAATTGGACACTTGTAAGTTAGTTTCATTCACGAGTAGGCGAACTTACTCTCCCAATTCTCCGATCGATCAGGCTCCAGGGTTGCGGGCGCATCTGCTCAAGGCAGGTGGCTGATGACAAATCTGTCTGCTGCGGCATTGTGATTGCCCTTTGGGAGAGCGATTGCTCTTCTTGGAGGAAGAAAATCCGATGCTCAAGTCAATTTCAACCGTGATTCTGGTGCTTTTGTCATTCTCTGCCATAGCCGCTCAATCGACCCAAACAGCAGAGGCCGCAACAAATTCTGTCCAACCGTCACCGACAGTTGACGTAGCTCACTCTGAGTCGCTCCTGGAAATAAAGATTCCGGCGGGAACCGCTATCGACATTCAGGCGATGGATACCGTGAGTTCGATGGATGCCAAAGTTGGTGATCTGATCAGCTTTCGGGTGCTGGTTCCGGTCAAGGTAGGTGATGCGATTGTGATCGGCAGCAACGCGTTAGTCACAGGAAGGATCGCGAAATCCAAACGGGCAGGTCATTGGGGCAAAGCAGGCAAGCTTGCCTGGACAATGCAGGACGTGGTGGCGGTTGATCTTACGCGCGTGTCGCTGACGGCGAATCCTGATTTTCCAGGAGGTCAACAGGGCGTTACTGGTCAGAGTCATGGCGCTGAAGTCGCGACGAAAACGGTCGTTGCGGCAGCCTTGCTGGCCCCGACGATTGTGCTGGGCCCGCTGGCGTTGATGCAGGGATTCAAACGTGGCGAACAAGCTGTGCTGCCCGAAGGTAAACGCTTCGTTGTTTATGTTCAGAAAGAGGCACTCATTAGAATTCCGAACGAAACTACGGTGCACCGGATCGATCGCTGAAAACCTTCGCGCAAAAAAAAGGCGCGATCCCAACCAGTCGGGACCGCGCCGAATGCACTTCAGCGGAAGGAACTTTATTGCTCTTGTGGGACTGGCGGTGTCGCGCCTTGCGGCACGATCCACAATTCGGTTAGCCAACTATCGCGTGCGTGTCCGATCTTCACAGTGAAGCGGCTCGGGTCGATGCCGCGCGAGTTGGTTAGATAATCAGAGATGTGTTCGGCGCGTTGTTGCGCATCGTTCGCTTTCGCTTTGCGCGCTGGATACAGAATGATGTATCCCTGCCGGCCTGGCTCGCTTTGCAACTCGATCGCGTAATTGTCGAGTCTGGCCTTCTCGTCGTTGCGCGCGATGTCGTAATACTCGTCAAACTTCTTGGACGTTTCCTGAATCGGTAGGGACACTGAACAGCTTTGCGGGCAGGGGATACCGTAGCCACCGACATCCACAGTCGCGTTAATCGTTTGGCCCGAGAGGCCGGCGGTGTCAACGGTAATACTCGAAGTGCCCTGGCCGCTCAGGATGTGTCCGTTGCTGACTGTCCAATTGTAAGCAGGTACTACGCCGGGCGTTCCGCCGGAGATGGTCGCACTGAAAGTGACCGGCGCTTTCTCAGTGGCGTTATCCGGGCACGAAATTCTGACTTCAGGACATGAAGGCGGCGCCGGTGGCGGCGGGGGACAGTCGAGTACCACCACGCCTACTGACGCGAACGCTGCGCAGTAATCATTACCTTCATCAACGTCCGCGACCGCGTGATAACTACCAGGCCTGGAGCCCGTCAAATCCCACGTCGTGGTGGCCCCTGTGCCGGAGACCTTGCCGCCATCAACCGTCCATCGATAGCGGATCGCTGCGCCGCTGGCGGACGTAGCGTGGGCCAGAAGCTGCACTGTGGCCGGTTGACCTTCGCACACGCGAACAACGTCGGGCTCAGCCGTCACAGACAAGCTCGGCGGACCGGACGGCGTGTGCTGCGTTTTTTGGGCTTGAGTTGAGCCGGCCGCGATGAGCACGACGACCCCCGTGAAAATTAGAATGCGCAACAGATTACTGGGAAATTTCATCATTTACCTCTTAGGTTGGGCCTCATCGATCTTTGTTCGGCCGTCAGCATCCCATACGCTGAGTTCATAAATCACAACCAAATGAAAGGCCGAATCATCGGCACTTTCCATCAGAAGCCAGCGAGTTCGCGGCCCATTTTACTAGGCCTTTGCGCTCGCGCCATCTCACATTTTTGTAATAGAGTCTCAGTCATGCCAGAGCTAACAGTTCGAGTGCCGGTACGCTCGCAAACCTACGAGATAAAAATTGGCAGCGGACTAATTGAGACGCTGGGGGACGAAGTCAGCGCGGCAGTTGGATCCGCGCACCGGGCCGTGCTGATCTCAAACAAAACAGTGTTCGGACTTTACGGCAGCCGCGCGACGCAGAGTCTGAAGCGCGCGGGATTGACTGTCAATCATTGGTTGCTCGGCGATGGCGAGCGGTATAAGTCATTTGGCAGCCTGGAACGCGCCATCCGGTTCTTGAGTGAATCCGGCCTGGAACGGAACGACGTCGTGATCGCGCTGGGTGGTGGAGTAGTTGGCGATGTCGCGGGTTTCGCCGCGAGCATTTACCTGCGCGGCGTCGCCTTCGTGCAAGTGCCGACGACCCTGCTGGCGCAAATCGATTCGTCAGTCGGCGGCAAGACCGGAATCAATTTGCCTTCCGGCAAGAACCGTGTTGGCACATTTCACCAGCCAGGGCTGGTCGTGATCGACATTGATACGCTCCAGACATTGCCGCCACGCGAACTAACTTCGGGTTTTTGTGAAATGATCAAACAAGGCGCGGTGGGGGATCGAAAATTGTTCGATCGCACCGTGCGTTTGCTTAAGCGGCGTGGTCCTGAACTAAAGGTAATGACCGGGACACCCTCGCCGCCAAACCTCGCCGCCACTATCGCCGCACATTGCCGCTTCAAGGCTGAAATCGTCGCGAACGACGAAAGAGAAGCCTTCGATCGCACGGACGCCCGGTCGCGACGAATACTTAATTTTGGTCATACCACTGCCCATGCCCTCGAGAAAGTCACGCATTATCAGCACTTTCGCCATGGCGAAGCGGTGGGATATGGGATGCTGGTAGCCGGGGAACTTTCAAAAAGTCTAGGCAGGCTGCCGTCCGACGCGCTAGAATCGTTACGCAAAGCACTCAAGCTTTGCGGACCGTTCCCACGCACAGACGGTCTCTCAATTGAGGAAATAATCGCGGCGATGGCCGCGGACAAGAAAGCCGTCGACGGTAAATTGAAATGGGTCTTGCTTGATGACATCGGCCGTCCGCGCATCGTCGATTCGAAAGAGATCAAACCAAAAGTCCTCCGCGCAGCATTAGCGGCAGGGCTGTCTGACTTGCTATGAACAATCAAACACTCCTCCAACACCGATCTGAACGGGGCGGCGCCGGAATCAAATTGTTAATCTTCATCGCCGTAGTCGCAATCGTCGGCTACGCGGCGTACATGTACATTCCGGTCGCAGTCGATGCCTACTATTTCAAGGACACGATGCAAAACAAAGTGAACCTTGCAGCAGCGCAGGGCTACGACACGGCCTGGGTCGCCGACCAAATTGGGAAAAGCAAAACTGAATATCATGTACCGGATGAGGCAGTCGTCACTCCCGCGCAAAATGAAGGACGGATGCAGGTGCGTGTGCAATTCAGCCGTCCCATATCATTTCCCGGTTTCACCTACAATTACGACTTCGACTACACGGCCCAGAGCACCAGCTTCCTGACGGTCAAATAGCTTCCCCCGAAGCCAATTAAAAAACTTTACTTGTCGGCGCGGAGTTGATAAAACGCGCCGCCATGACGGACACAAACGCGCAAAAGCTCGTTCGCGGTCTAACTCTGACTGACGGCACGATGATCGTCATCGGCTCGATGATCGGCTCGGGTATCTTCATCACGTCGGCCGAGAGTTCCAGACTGGTGGGCTCGCCCGGTTGGTTGCTGATCGCGTGGGCACTCGCCGGCGTGATGACGATCACCGGCGCTTTGTGCTGCGCGGAACTCGCCGCGATGATGCCCCGCGCGGGTGGCCCATACGTTTTTTTGCGTGAGGCTTACAGTCCCGGCACCGGGTTTCTTTTCGGGTGGTCATTGTTTCTCGTAGTGCAGACCGGAACGATTGCAGCAGTAGCAGTGGCCTTCGCAAACTTCACAGGCGTTTTGGTTCCCGGGATCGATGCGAAGAACTACATCATTGGGCCGCATCGCTTGCCGTCATTTCTCAGTGGGTACGCGATCAGTCTTTCAACCGGCCAACTCCTGGCTGTCGCGATGATCGTCGTGCTCACCATCACAAACATGCGGGGGTTAAAGACCGGCAAGTTCATTCAGAACACATTTACCTTTACTAAGACGGCGGCGCTGATCGGGCTAATCGTCGTTGGGTTGCTGCTGGGAAGGAACCATGCCAGCGCGGCCTACACTTCGTCCTGGTGGAGTCCCTGGGCGAATGGGTGGAATCCGCAAGCCGCACAGCCCGGCCTCGCTTTGGCAGGTGGTATGGCCCTGGCGATCATTCTTGGACGCGCGATGACCGGTCCGCTCTTTGCCCAATCAGCGTGGAACAACGTCACCTTCACCGCCGGCGAAGTGGAAAATCCGGGGCGCAACCTGCCGCTGGCGCTTTTGATTGGGTGCGGCGTGGTGGTCGGGCTCTATCTGCTCGCCAATCTGGCGTACGTCGTGACGCTGCCGCTGGTGGGAATTCAAAAAGCCGATCAGGGGCGTGTCGCGAGTGCGACGATGCAAGCCGTCTTTGGTCCGAAGGGCGCGATTATCATGGCGGTTGCGATCATGATCTCAACCTTCGGCTGCAATAACGGATTGATTCTCGCAGGCGCGCGCGTTTACTACGCGATGGCGCGCGATGGATTGTTCTTTAAAGGAATCAGCAAGTTGAATCGGCAACACGTGCCCGCGATTGCGTTAATTGCGCAGGGAATTTGGGCGTGTTCGTTGACACTACCGCGCACCGTAATCACAGATTCGAAGACTGGTGCGATTACTTATGGGAACGTCTACACGCAATTGCTCGAATATCTTATCCCGGCCGATTTGATTTTTTACGCGCTCATGGTTGGCGCGGTAATCATCATGAGGCGCAAGGCCCCGGAAATGACGCGGCCTTATCGGACGTGGGGTTATCCAATCGTGCCGATTATTTACATCGCCATGGCGGTTGCGGTGATTCTCGATCTGGCTTATCTCGCGCCATACACCGCGGGTATTGGGTCCCTCCTCGTGCTCACCGGAATTCCGGCTTATCTGATTTGGCGGAAGAGTGCGGCTGCGAATGCGGAGCCCGCGCTGGCTCAAGCTGCGGTTGATTAGACGCGCGCGGGTGTCGCCGTGGTGGCGAAGGCTTTCAATTGCACGAGAGCCGGCGGAGCTTCAGCGAGCCAGGTCGTAGGACAGACTCCACAACGAGTGCATTGATTAACGGAAGGGCAGGGAGCGGTGGAACTCGCCTCGTGCGAACGTTCATGTTCGCGCTCCATAAATTCACGACCTAAACCGGAATCGACAATCTCCCACGGCAGGATTTCCTCATGCGTACGAGCGCGGCTGGTATGGAACGACGGATCGATTTGCGTTTCGCGCAGGGCCGCTTTTAAGTCACCGTTGAGCCGAGCCATCGCTTCGATCACCGGGGCGATGCGACGATCTCCCGAAGAGAACAGCGCCTGTTCGTGAGCAATGCGCGCCGACATGGCTCGCACTTCGACGTTTGGAATACGGGACAGTTTCTTGCTGACGTATTTCAAGCGCCGCTTCAACTCTCTCTCTTCACAAAGCGCTTCCCACTGAAATGGCGTGTTCGGCTTCGGCACAAATCCGTTCAGCGAAGGAATGATCTTGCCGGCGCGGCCGAAACGCTTGCCTGCTTCGAGCATGCGGTCCTTGATGCGCTCGACCAGTTTCACCATCTCGTCCAGGTCTTCGTCAGTTTCCGTGGGCAATCCAACCATCAGATAAAGTTTGATCGTCAGCATGCCGCGATCGAAGACCGCACCGCAGATGTCCACAATTTCGTCGTTCGTCAGATTCTTGTTGATAACGCGCCGCAAACGATCGGAACCGGTTTCAGGTGCTACCGCGATCTGCTGGTCGCGAGATTCGACCAGCGCATCGAGCAACTCGTCGGAAATCTGATCGAGCCGCAAAGAAGAAACCGAGATGCGATAATCCATCGCCCGCAGACCCTGCAGGATTTCGCTGATCTCCGGATGGTCGCAGACAGCGGTCGAAACCAAACCGATCTTGTCTGTCTTCGCCCGCCAGACTTTCGCTTTAGCCAGGATGTCACGCGCCGGGACCACGCGCGGTGGCCAGTAGTTGTAACCCGCCCAACAGAAGCGGCACCCCTGCGAACAGCCACGCGAAATCTCGATGAGGAAGCGATCACCCATCTCGGCTTGTGGCGCGAAGATGCTGGTCGAGGGCGCGAACACTTCGTCACGCTTGAGCTGATCGACCAAGTCAGTCTGGCCGCGGCGGATGGCGCGGCGTAGTGAACCTTCTTTCGGACTCTCTGCAGAGATCGCGCGGCCGACTCGCGTGGGAACGCCTTCTTCAGTGGGCGTGTATGAATTCACCGTTCCGTCTTCGTTGTAAGTCACGTGGTAGAGCGACGGCACGTAAAAGCCGCGGCCTTCCCGCGCCAACTTCAACAGCAGCTCTTCTTTGCTGTAATGGGTACGTCCCGCGTGCTGCGCTCCAGAAGAGTGCGTACCGTTTTCGAAAATCGCATCGACGAGCTTGGGCCCGAGGATTTCGCCCTCGCCGACGGCGATCACGTCAGTGAAGTCCGCGATGGGTTCCGGATTGAGAAATGACGCTGCGCCGCCCATCACGACGAGTGGATCATGTTCCGTGCGATCTTTCGCCCAAACCGGCACGCCGCTCATTTGCAGCATGCGGGCCATGTTGACGTAATCAGTTTCAAACGAAATCGAAAACGCGATCACCTCAAAGTGGCGCATCGGAGTTTGTGATTCGAGGGAGAGAAGGGGCGTTCCCAGGCGTTCGTATTCCGCCAGTTCGTTGATCGTCGCACCGCGAGCATTTCGTCTTGCTTCATAGCCCGAACTGTTTCGCGAAAACTCAGTTTCAGAAGCCCGACCGTGAGGGAGGGCCAGCTTGCCGTGCGAGCCCTTGCTAAAGCGCGGGCTTTTCACACGTTCGCTGGCAGACGATCCCTCGTCAACAGTTAAGCCGCGTGCGCTGTCCGGCAAGAAAACTCTCTCGCACGAAACCTCGGGGATGTTATTGAAGAGTTCGTACATCGCTTGAAAGCCAAGATTGGCCATTCCAATCGAGTAGACATTCGGATAGCAGAGCGCGATGCGCAGTTGCGCGCCGCGCTTCAGCACCCAGCCTTCTTCGCTGGCAAGCTTTCGTTTGTAGCTTTCGACGATCTTCTTCATTCGA
>Ga0134126_10000211_pt1 | contig 76970 bp, 77 predicted proteins | sample KB31752_FD_96881 | JGI IMG/M metagenome (GOLD analysis project Ga0134126, IMG submission 96881) | Terrestrial soil microbial communities with excess Nitrogen fertilizer from Kellogg Biological Station, Michigan, USA - KB3-175-2 | ecosystem: Environmental > Terrestrial > Soil > Unclassified ...
CTGGTTCCGAAAGGCTTCCGCCTGCCGCGCGGCCTGGGTCCGCGCCGCCTCCTCGCGCGCTGGCTCAGCATGGGATTCTTCTCGTGGCTGCTGGTGCTCACGCTCGCGCGCGACGCCTCCCTCCTCGCCACGGGCCTCGCCGCCGCGCCCGAGGTGCGCGAAGCGTGGGTTCGCATTTCCGCGCTCGGCGTGATGCTCGCCACGCCGGCGATCACCGCCATCGGCTTCTTCATGGCGCGCCGCGTGGCCCCCGTGGTCGAGGTCGAAGTGCGCGTGGCGGGCCTCCCGGCGCCGCTCGAGGGATTCACCATCGCGCAGATCAGCGACGTCCACGTCGGCCCCACGATCCGGCGGCGCTTCGTGGAGCGCATCGTCGAGCGCGTGAACGGCCTCGCCGCGGACATGGTCGCGATCACCGGCGACCTGGTCGACGGCCCGGTCGAGGAGCTTGCGCGCCATACGGAGCCGCTCGCGCGGCTCGCATCCCGCCACGGCACGTACTTCGTCACCGGCAACCACGAGTACTACTCCGGCGTGCAAGGCTGGGTGCGGGAGCTGCGCCGGCTCGGTGCACACGTGCTGCTGAACGAGCATGTGCTGCTGGAGCACGGCGGCGCCACACTCGCCGTCGCGGGCGTCACCGACTACTCCGCGCATTACTTCGACGCCGCGCACCGCAGCGACCCGCGGCGTGCCGTGCGCGGCGCGCCGGCCGGGTCGGTGAAGGTGCTCCTCGCGCACCAGCCGCGCTCGGCGCGCGCGGCGGCGGGCGCGGGCTATCACCTGCAGCTCTCGGGACACACGCACGGCGGGCAGTTCTGGCCCTGGAACCTGTTCGTGCGCTTGCAGCAGCCTTTCACCGCCGGCCTCAACCGGCTCGGGCAAATGTGGGTGTACATCAACCGCGGCACCGGCTATTGGGGACCGCCGATGCGCTTCGGCATCCCCTCGGAAATCACCCTCATCCGCCTCGTTGGGGAATAATGGCGCCACGCGCCCGTCGGCGCCGCCAGGGGGGAACCCATGAAGCTCGCAACGATGGCAGCAATCGCCACCTCGCTCGGGATCGCGGCCGCGACCCACGGAGCGCTCGCCGCGGACGAGGGCAAGGCCGAAACGAAGGCGACGCCCGCCTCCGACGAGGCCCGGGACGTGAAGGACGCGCCCGAGGCGAAGGGCGTGAAGGCGGCGGGGCCGCACCTTCGCATGGCCGCGCACCATGGCCGCAACCCGGGCAAGGACGTGGACCTGCGCCATTGCCTCGACCTCGGCACCGCGAAGGAAGTGATCCGCTGCTCGGAGCAGAAGTAGCGCCGCCTCGCGTCGAGGTGAGGGCGAGCGCCGCGGCGTCGCCTCCAGCGCTTCAACGCCGCCTCGGCGCACGAGCGCATGCGACGACGCGGCTCGCCGTCAGCCGCCGCCCTCGATTTCGCCGCGCCACGCGCCGGTCGAATGCCCGCGCCGCTCGATGAAGTCCTTGAACTCCTCGACGGTCTTCTCGACGTGGTGCGACATCACGCCGAGCGCGTCGCCCACTTTCTCCACCACGGTCTGCGGCTCGTACTCCATCGCGAGGCGCAAGCGCGTGCGGTCGATGCCGATGCGCTCGAAGCGCACCTCGCCGGCGTTCGGCGCGCCGCTCGTGCTCCTCCAGGCGATCACGCTGTCGGGGACCTGCTGCGTGATCTCGGCGTCCCACTCCTTCTCCTTGCCCGCGACGGAGGCGCGCCAGCGCAGGTGCGTGTCGTCGAGCTGGCGCACTTCCTTCACGCCGTCCATGAAGCGCGGGAACTCCTCGAACTGCGTCCACTGGTTGTAGGCGATGCGAACCGGCACGCCGATGTCGATGGTCTTCTCCGTGCGTTCCATGCAATCTCCTCGAGGGACGAGCCGGGCTCAGGACTGGATGTTGCCGAGGTAGCGCCGCACGCTCGCGAGGCTGGGCCCCACGGCGTGCACCGCGTCCTCGAGCGCGTTGCGCGTCACGCCGAGCGCGCGCGTCCAGTCGCGCACCTGGTCCGGATTGGCGAGGTCGATCTCGTCGCGCACCACGTCGACCGCTCGCGGCTCGTCCGGCGTCGGCTCGGACGGATTGCGCAACCCTTCGGGCGCGGCGGTGGGCGGCGCGGGCCGCGAGCGCGCGATGTCGGCCACCTTCACCACGCCCCAGTCGTCGACCAGCCCGTCGTCGATGTCGCGCGCGGTCTCGGGGAGGATGGTGCCGCCGAGGCGCTCGATGGCTTCGGCGGTGGCGTAATCGTCGGAGCGGCGATCGCGCATCAGCGCGCGGTCGAGGAAATCGTAGCGGTACACCCTGGCCATGCAGGGTTGATCGGCGGCGCGGCGCAATGTTCAGCGTCGCGGCGCGCGTCCGCATAGGTCGTTCGGCCGATTGCACCCGCGCGGCGCGAAGCCCCCTCAGAACGGCTCCTTGAACGGGCGCAGGTCCACCTCGTGCGCCCACGCCGAGCGCGGCTGGCGGTGGATCTGCCAGTAGGCCTCGGCGATCGCGTCCGGATCGAGCAGGCCGTCGGGCCCGCGCTCCTCGGCCACCTTCGGGAAGCGCTCGCGCAGCCGCTCGCCGTCGATGCCGCCGTCGACAACCACGTGGGCCACGTGGATGCCCAGCGGCCCGTACTCGCGCGCCATGCTCTGCGCGACCATGCGCAGCCCCGCCTTCGCCGCCGCGAACTGGGCGAAGCCCGGCCTCCCGCGCAGGCTCGCGGACGCGCCGGTGAAGATCACCGTGCCGCGCCCCAGCGGCACGAGCCGGCGTGCGGCCTCGCGCCCGACCAGGAACCCGCCGAAGCAGCCGATGCGCCAGGACGACTCGAACGCCGACGCGGAAAGCTCGCGGAAATCGGCGCGCTGGTTGATGCCGGCGTTGTAGGCCACCAGGTCCGCGCCTTCGCCGCGCTGCATGGCGCGATCGAAGAGCCGCGCGACCTCTTCCTCGCGGGTGGCGTCGCAGGCGAACGCCTCGGCGCTTCCGCCCGCCGCACGGATCGCTTCGACGATCGCCTCGAGCTTCGCGGGAGTGCGCCCGGCGGCGAGCACATGATGCCCGCCGGCCGCGAAGCGGCGGCAGAGCGCCGCGCCCAGCCCACGCGCGGCGCCCACGCCGACCACCACCGCACCCGGCATCGCCATGCGGTCGATTCTAGCCCTCGAGCGCGCGCGAGAGCCGGCGGCTCGCCCTCAGTAGTCGAGCCGGACCGAGGTCGCGACCAGCGCGCCGCCCTGCAAAGTGGCCGCGACGGCGACATCGTGACCCGCGACCTTGGCGAAGAACGTGTCGGCGGAGAGCACATTCCCGTTCTCGTCGACCAGCAGCGTGGAAGGCGTCACGGCGAATTCGAGGTCGACCACCGTGAACGTCGGCGCCGAGGCGCTGCCGGCATGGCCTTCGACCGCGATGGTGGTCGATGGATTGCGCCGCACGATCTTGGTGGCGAGGACCGTGGTCGCGCTCACCTGGTTGCCCACCACCTGGAGGTGGTCGCCCGGAGCGATGTCCGCGAGCCTCAGGTTGGCGAGCTTCGACGCCGAGCCGTCCCTCAACTGCGTGGCCGAATTCGCGGTCACGCGGACACCGCCCGGGCCGAGCAGCTCCACATACCCGTCACCCGTCGCGCTCACGTTCGCCTCGATCGAGGTGGCCTCGGAGAGCTGCACGAACTCGATGCGGCTCGCGTAGGCCGTGCCGCCGATCACCGTGAAGTCCACCTTCACCAGCACGCCCGCGGCAAGGCCCGCGCCGTTGCCGTTCACGTACTGCGTGGACGACGTGATCGCGAACGCCTGCCCGTTCACCACGATGGAAGAGGAATCGGCCGCGGCGATGAGGCCCGAGACGCTGCCGTTGGTGCCGCCCGAGACGCTGGTGTTGAGCACCTCGACGCTGGTCGCCTGCAGACCGCCGCCCGGTTGCGGCGCGGGACCGTTCACCACCACCGTCTGGCCATTCGCGAGTCCGCTCGACGGCACGTTCTTGAAGCTCGCGATGGAGTCGTCGACCGTGAGGGTGCCGAGCATGAACGTGGAGCCGGCGAGGTTCGCGAGCGTTCCCTGCACCTGCACCGTGGCGACGCTGGTCTTGCGCTCCACGCGCGAGGCGAGCACGCCGGAGGGCGACGGGAAGCCGCTCACTTCCACGTAATCGCCGACGTGCAGGTCCTGCGGGCCGAGCGCGTTGGCGAAGATCGTGTACGCATCGGTGTAGACGGTCTGCCCGAGCACGTCGAAGCTCGCGCCATCGGCAGTCACGAGCGGGGCGCTGTCCACCAGGCCGAGCGCGTTCGCGTGGTAGTCCACGGTTTGCGCGCTGCCGGTCTTGCCGCTGCCGTCGATCGTGCCGTAGACGTCGAGCACCATGCCGAGCTTGAGGTCGCTCTCCGAGCGGTTCGGCGCGCCGTTGATCGTGATCGCGGCCTTGTCCGTGAAGAACTCGACGCCGTTCACGAAGATGCTGCCGAAAGCGCTCAACCGGCCCTGCGCGATGAATCCCGTGCCGGTCGCGCCGCCGCCGCCGATGGCGATGCCGGCCGCACCGAGGAGGATGGCGGCCACGGAAAGCGCCGCGCGCAGCCACTGGGGAATGGTGAATTTCATCGAGGGTCCTTTTTCGTCGGTCGCGGCCCTGCGGCCTTGCGCGCCCTTCGCCCGATCCGTTTGTCTTGCCCCGCCGCGCCATTGGCGGCGGAGTCGTCGGGCTCGCTTTCCGGCGTCAACATCTCTTCGTGGTAATAAATTCCCACCACGGCCCTGAACCTGCCCTCGCCCTGCACCTTCTCGTTGGCGTCGCGATCGTGCGCTCCCATGTCGTTCACCAGCGCGTCGATCGCGGCCTCGCCGCGCTTGCGTGCGACGGCCCGCACCGACGCCAGGTGCTCGGCGGGGATGTTGTCGTAGAACACCTTGCGCTGGAACAGCGCCTCGGAGGGCTTCGCGGTGAGGTTGTGGCCGATGGTGGAGATGAGGTCTCCCACGTCGTCGCCGAGGTAGACGAGCTTGCGCCGCTCGCCGGGCGGCGGCATGTAGTGGCGGTGCAAGAGCTCGGCTTCGCCCGAGTCGTGGATGCGGATCGCGCCCACGCGCAGCAGCTCGTCGATCACGGCGCGCACCGGCATGTCGCCGCTGTACTTGTGGATCAGGGCCGAGAGGCTGCGCCGGCTGCCCTCCACGGGGAGCAACGCGACGCCGCTCGCCGTGCCTTCCATCGGATAGTCGCGCACCCAGGCGCTCACCACCCGCGCGGCGCGGTTGTACGAGAGCGCCGAGGCCTCGTCGGCGGGCTTGTCGACTTTCTTGATGCGGGCGACGTCCTTGCGCGTGAGGCCGGTGATCACGGAGATGCGCGAGTCGGTCTGCTTGCGCCCGGGAAGCGCGAAGTGGTTCTCCGCGACTTCCACGTACACCCAGCGCGCGACCTCGGCGAAGGTCGCGAAGGGAACTCCATGGTCGAGGAGGATGCGCACGAGGGGGCGCAACAGCCGCATGACGGCCGAGTGCAGGGCGCTGCGGGAGTCCTGCTTGTCGCCGCTCGAGGCCATTTGGGCGCATATTCCCAAAAAAGGAAGGGGCCGTCAAAGGCCCCTTCCCCGGCGCATCACTTGCTGAAGGCGGCCGTCGTGCTGAGATTGGCCGTCATGGTGACCGTGCACTGGGGCGCCGCACCGGTGCATGCGCCGCTCCAGCCCACGAACGCCTTGCCCGCCGGCGGCGTCGCCACGAGCGTGACCGCGGTGCCCGACGCGTACTTGGCCGAGCAGGCGCTGCCGCAGTCGAGCGCGTGATCCACGCCGTCGGGCGTCGCCGTGACCGTGCCGGTGTTGCTCCTGCCCACCTGCAAGGTGTAGGTCGTGACTCCGGCGACGGCGCCGCCGCCACCGCCGGCGGCACCACCACCGCCACCGCCGCCGCCACCAGCGCCGCCGCCACCACCGCCGCCGCCCGCCACGACCGACGCGAAGCTCGCCGTGACGGAGCTTTCCGCGTCGAGCGACACGGTGCAGCCGGGATCGGTGCCCGCGCAAGCGCCGCTCCAACCGGTGAACGCGCTGCCGGAATTGGCGCGCGCCGTGAGCGTCACGCTCGTTCCCGGCGCATACACGCCGTAGCACTTGTTGCCGCAGCTCACCACCTTGTCGGAGGAAGCGACGCTACCGCCGCCCACGACGTTCACGGTGAGCGCGTTCACGACGAGGTTCGCGGCGGCGTTCTGCGCACCGATCGCATCTCCGAGCTCGCCGGGGGTCGGCGCCGTGCAGGTGCCGTCGGCGCAGAGCGCCTCGTGCGTGACCGGATCGTAGACGCCCGCGTACTTGTAGTACTCGTAGCGCCGCACCACGGCGTGATGGCCGTTGCCGACGTTGCCCTGGTTCGCGAGCTTGCCGCGCTGCTTCCGGTTTCCCGCGAGAAGCGGCGGGTCCGCCTGCAGCAGCTGCCAGTTGGTCTCGAGCTCCGCGGGATCCTCCGGCACGTCGGCCGGGTTGTCGCCCACCAGGTCGTCCACGTTCGCGACGGGAGCGCCGAGCTCGGTCTTGTACACCTTCACCCATTGCGCGTCGCCGTACTGCACCGGCTGCACCGGCGGCGGTGCCTGGACCTCGGCCACGACCACGGGCGGCAACGCCGGATTCGCGGGCGGCGTGGCGGTCCAGACCGGCGCGGGGATCGAGACGCTCGCATCGGAATACATGAGCTGGCCGGGATTGGCGGGATCCGGCACCAGCCAGCGGTAGATGATGTTCGTCGGGTTCACGAAGCTGGTGCTGATGCCGAAGTGCTCGCAGCCGGCCGTCGGGTACGTGCCGGGCATGCCGATCGTCCAGCAGGAATCGCCGGGCACGGTCGTCAGGGTCGGCGGCACGGGCGTGCACGCGGTGAACTGGCCGCTCGCCGGGTCGTAGGGCGATTCCCAGCGCACGTAGACGCCGCCGGGGAAGTCGATGGCCTTGCCGAAGCCGTAGCGGATCACGCCCGCGTTGAAGTTGGAAGGGAAGATGCGCGTGAGCTGCGAGCTCGAGATGCCGTGCACCTCCATCTCGAAGCCGCAGGCCTGCTGGCCGGTGTTGTTGAGGACGTCGAAGTTCTGGTAGGTGCCGGCCATCACGACGGCCTGCGCATGGGCGCCGGCCGCCGCGGCGAGAAGCGCGCAGGAGACCAGCGCGAGGGCGAGCCGGCGCGGATGCGCGGATCGGACGGCGCGTTGTCGAGCTCTGGGGTTCACGGGACTGCTCCTTTCGTCGAGTGGGTCGTGAGCGGGACGAAAGATAGCAAGCCTTTTCGCGTTTTGGGATTATTTTCCCAAATATATATTTCGCACGCCCGGGCGGAATAAAACGCGGCCGGCCCGAAACGGCTACGCTGGGAGCCCTCGTCCCCGCGGAGAAGGAAGATGAAAAAGGCCGCCCTCCTCGCCCTCGCCTGCCTCGCCGCCTGCGCCATGGTTCCGGAAGGCAGGAGCGGCGCGCCGGTCACCGCCATCGTGGGCGCGACCGTGATCCATCCGTCCGCGGATGCGGCGCACGCGGCGTTTCCGGATGCGACGGTGGTCGTCGAGGCAGACACCATCCGCGCCGTGGGCCCGCGCGACTCGACCGCCGTCCCGCCCGGCGCGAAGGTGATCGACGCGCGCGGAAAATGGCTCATCCCGGGGTTGATCGATGCCCACGTGCACTTCTTCCAGTCGGGGAACCTGTATACGCGTCCGGACGTCGCCGACTTCAACGCCTGGATGCCGTATGCGAAGGAGGTCGCGCGGAACGAGGCGCGCCTTCCCGCGACCTTCAAGGCGTGGCTCGCGAGCGGCGTCACCAGCGTGGTGGACATCGGCGGGCCGATGTGGAACTTCGAGGTGCGCGAAGCGGCCGCGAGGAGCGGGGCCGCGCCGCGCGTGCACGTGGCGGGCCCGCTCATCTCGATGGTGGCGCGACCGCAGCTCGACCTGGGCGATCCCCCGATCATCCGCATCTCCACGCCGGACGAGGCTCGCGCGCTGGTGCGCCGCGAGCTCGCGCGAAAGCCCGACTTCATCAAGGTCTGGTACATCCACCGCGAAGCCGACGACCTCGCGGCGCAGGAAGCGATCGTGCGTGCGACGGCGGAGGAAGCGCACCGCGCGGGCGTGCGGCTCGCGGTGCATGCGACCGAGCTGGTGGTGGCCAAGTCGGCGCTGCGGGCCGGCGCGGACTACCTCGTGCACTCGGTGGACGACGCGCCGCTCGACGACGAGTTCCTCGCGCTCGCGAAGCGCAACCACGCGCTCTACTGCCCGACCCTCTTCGTCATCATGGGCTACCGGTACGCGCTCTCGAACACCTGGAAGGCCACCGCGGCCGAGCTGCGCCTCGCCGATCCGCAGGTCCTCGCGGCGATGCACGACCTCGACCGCATGCCGAAGGCGATGATCCCGGAGCGCGTCGCGAAGCTCATGGCGCAGCCGCCGAAGGTCGCGCCCTCGCGCATCGCGCTCGAGAACCTCATGAAGGTGCGCGACGCAGGCATCCCCGTCGCCATGGGCACCGACGCGGGCAACATCGGCACGCTGCACGGGCCGTCGGTATTCCGCGAGATGGAGCTGATGGCGCAGGCCGGGCTCACGCCGCTCGAGGTGCTGCGCTCGGCGACGGTGGGCGGCGCGATGGCGATGGGCATGAGCGGCGAGCTCGGCGACGTCGCGCCCGGACGCCGCGCCGACCTGGTGCTGCTCGACGCCGATCCCCTCGCCGACGTGCGCAACCTCCAGCGCATCGACCGCGTCATGCGGGCCGGACGCCTGTTCGATCCCGACCAACTCGTCGCATCGATGCGCGCACCCTGATTGCGCGCGGACCAATCAGAACTGCATCTCGAGGACGGCCCGCAGCGTGCGGTAGGCACTGCTGGTGGTGGTCTGGTCGAGCCGCTGCTGGTCGTCGAAGTAGCTCGCCACCTCGACCGGGTCCTGCGCGAGGAGGTTCGAGCCGCTCACGCGCAGCTTCAGCGTGGGCGCGATCTTCCACAGCGCGTAGAGGTCGAGGTTGCGCGTGGCGGTGCGGTAGTCGGTCTGCGTGAGCGATGAGCGCACGGTGCCCCACGAGGTGAACGTGAAATTCGCGCCGAAGGCGATCGGCACGGCGGCGAGGTCCCAGTCGAAGCCGGCGTTCGCGGTGACCGGCGGCTGCGCCGCGAGGCGGTTGTCCGGACCGGGCAGCGACTCGATGTGCGACCAGTTGCGCGCTGCGTTCGCGTGCAGCTCGATCGCGGGCGCCGCGGGGAGGAGCGTCCTCAAGGCAAGCTTCGCGTCGAACTCGATGCCCTTCGCCACCGCACGGTCGTCGTTCGCCGGCCGCGTGATCCAGACGCCCGCCTGGTTGAAGAGCTCGCGCACGATCACGTCGTCGATGCGGCGGTAGAACCCGGACACGCTCAGGCTGCCGCCGCCGGCGAAATAATGCTCGTAGGCGGTGTCGAGTCCCCATGCGATCTCGGGCCTCAGCTCGGGATTGCCCTGGAAATCGGGCGACGTCGGGCTGTTGTTGTTCGCGATGTAGCGCCGCGGGATGAGCTCGACGGTGGTGGGCGCCTTGTACGTCCGCGCGAGCGCCGCGCGCACCTGGTCCTTCTGCGTGCCGGGCAGCTTCCACAGCACCTGCACGATGGGGCTCACGACCGACGAGCGGTTCGCGACCTCGGTCACGACGTTGCCGATGCTGCGCGTGTCGAGCCCTTCCCAGCGCAGCCCGAGGTAGGCCGAGGCGCCCCGGGCGAACTCCCATTCATCCTGCCCGTACAGCGCGAGCTGGCGAACGCGCGCGTCGTACGATTCGTCGACGGTCGCCGGCGGATTGCCGTCGAAGGTGACGTCGTGCTGGAGGCGCTCCTCGCCGCGCTTGTTGAGCTTGCCGTCCCAGCCGAACGAAAGATCGTGATGCGGCACGAAAGGCGCCGTGTACTTGCCGGTCCAGGTGATGTTGTCATCGGAGGCGACGGTGTGGATGCCGCGGTCGAGGATGTGGACGCCCGCGTCGTCGTAGGCCTGGAACGGCGCCTCGTAGTGGCGGTGGAAATAGTTGTACGAGAGCTTCGATTCCGCCTTCGCGCCACCGGCGAGGGCGCGCGACCAGTCGAGCGCGGTGCGCCCCGCGAGATAATGGGTGTCGACCTCGAGGTCGTTGCGCGGAAATGCCGGAGGCGCGCCGAGCAGGGTGCGGGCGGCCTCGTGGTAGCCGACGAGCGAGCGGCTCACCTGCACGAAGCTTTCCCACGCGAGCGTGTGCCCGGGCGCGAGCGACCACTCGAGGCGCGGCGCGAGCGAGGCGAACTCGAACCAGCCGCCGTCGTTTTCGGGCGTCAGGATGATCGAGTCCACCTCCGCAGCGGCGTCCCGGCCGACCTGCTCGACGAGCCGCCGGTCGCGAAACTCGCGGCGCGCCACGGAAGCGGTCACCGTGTACGAGAGATCGCCCACGCGATCGGCCACCTGGCCGTCCGCTTGCACGATGGGCCGCCCATTGGCAGCGCCCGCGGCGAGCTTCGCCGTGCGCTTGGCGTGCGAGACGGCCTTCTTGAGAATGATGTTGATCGTTCCGGCGATCGCCTGCGTGCCGTGCTCGGCGCTCGCGGAGCGATAGATCTCGATTCGCTCGATCATGTCGGGCGCGAGCGTCTCGATCGAGAAGCCCTGCGGCAGCGGCTGGCCGTCGAGCAGGATCTGGGTATAGCCGCCGCCCAGGCCGTGCAGCGAGATGCCGCCCTGCGCGGTGACCGTCACGCCCGGCAGGCGCTTCAGCACGTCCGCGACGGTGGAGTCGCCGAAGCGCTCGAGCTCGTCCCGGCCGACGACGATCTTCGCCACGGTCGATTCGCGCCGCTCGTCGTAGTCCTTGGGTCGATCGACCTCGATCTTCTCCTGCTTGTGCGCCGGTTCCTTCGACTGGCGCGCGTCGCTCTCGGCCGCGTCGTCGGCAAGCGCCGCGCGGGCGAGAAGCGTGAGCGCCGCCGCGCAGACCAGGGTCCGCGCGCCGGGCACGGGCTCAGGAAGCGCGCGGATCGCGGCGCGCGGAAAGCGCCTTCGGCGCCGCTGCCTTCGCCTGCACCGGGAGCGCCTCGACCTCGTGCGCGCGGGCATCGACCTCGAAGGGCGAATCCTCGTAGCCGAACGCGACGAGGTCCGCGAGGTGCACGGCGAGGAAGCCCGCGATGCCGCCGCACGCCTCGTATTGCGCGACGTGGCGGAACTCGTGGCTCATCACGCGCACGTCGTTCTCGTAGCCGCGGCGCAGGAACACCGCGTAGCCGAGCGTCATGCCGGCCGCATCCGATTGGGAGAGGCCCACCGAAACGGCGGCGCCCTTGAGCGTGGGATCGTCGGGAAGCGGGATCTCGTCCATCACGACGATGCGGATCTTCTGCGGCGCGCGCACGCCGGCGTGGCGGGCGACCGCGAGGAGCGCCGGCGAAAGCGCGGCGCCTGTCGCGTCCGCCTTCGCCGCGAGCCCCTGGGCCCATGCGATCGCTTTCGGGGCGAGGAGCGGCAGCTGCGCAGCGAGCCGCGCGTGCGCCTGCGCGGCGGATGCGGCGGGCGCGTGGGGCACGGGAGCGGGGGCCGAGGCTGCGTCGTTCATGACGAGGGACAGTGCGACGGCGAGCGCCGCCGCGATTCTCTCCGGGGAAGGCAAAGTGGGTTTCTCCCGCTGCGTGGATTCGCCTTCGACTATACCAACAACGACGCGCGCGTAGGACGCGCGGACACGCGCGTGGCTCGCGAGCTACAGCGAGATCAGCGGCGGAAGATCCAGAGGAGCAGCGAAAGGACGATCGAGATCACGACGCACGTCGTGATCGGGAAGAAGAAGCCGCCATGCTCGCCCTCGACGCGGATGTCGCCGGGGAGCCGCCCGAACGGCACCTTCGAGAGCCACGGCCACAGGAGTCCGGCGAGCACGAGGATGATTCCGACGATGACGAGGCCGCGGTGCATGGCCGACAGCTTACGCCGCCTTCGGCTCGATGCGGTCGAGCGCCGCGGCGATCGCGCTCGCCTGCGTCGGCCGCACCAGGCGCTCGACTTCCGTCCCGTCGCGCAGGAAGACGAGCGTCGGCCAGAGCTTCACGCGAAACGAGCGCCCCAGCCGCCGCCCGCTCGCATCGTGCACCTTGATGTGGCGGATCCCTTCATGCGAGGAAAGCGCCGACTCGAGCAGCGGCTGCGCGGCGCGGCAGTAGCCGCACCAGGGGCTGCCGAACTCGAGCAGCGTCGCGCCGGGAAGGGCGTCGACTTCGTCGCGGCGCGGCTCGGTGGAGGCGTACTGATGGTTCACGCGATCGTCACCCCGTCCTTCTCGCGAGCGAGAGGGAGAGCATCAGCTCGTTGCTGCGCTTCACGAACTGCGCCGGATCTTCCAGCTGGCCGCCCTCGGCGAGCAGCGCCTGGTCGAAGAGCAGGTTCGCCCAGTCGGCGAAGCGCGCGTCCTCGGGCTCGAGCCCCCGCACGATCGGGTGCGACGCGTTGATCTCGAGGATCGGCTTGGAGTCCGGAAGCGGCTGTCCCGCGGCCTTGAGAATCCGCGCGAGGTTGCCGCCGATGTCCTGCTCGTCGGCCACCAGGCAGGAGGGCGACTCGGTGAGCCGGGTCGAGACGCGCACGTCCTTCACCCGGGTGCCGAGCACGCGCTTGAGCCTTTCCGCGAGGCCGCTCGCCTCGCCCGCGTGCGCCTCGGCCTCCTGGCGCTCCTCCTCGGTCTCGACCTTGCCGAGGTCGAGCTCGCCGCGCGCCACCGACACGATCGGCTTCTCGTCCCAGGAGACGAGGTTCGCCACCAGCCACTCGTCGATGCGCTCGTGCAGCAGCAACACCTCGATGCCGCGCTTGCGGAAGATCTCGAGGTGCGGGCTGCTCTTCGCGGCGCGGAAGGTGTCGGCGGTCACGTAGTAGATGCGGTCCTGGCCTTGCTTCATGCGCGCGACGTAATCGGCGAGCGAGACGGTCTGCTCTTCCTCCTGTGCATGGGTCGAGGAGAAGCGCAGCAGCTTCGCGATGCGCTCGCGATTCGCCGGATCCTCGGCGACGCCCTCCTTGAGGACGCGGCCGAACTCCTTCCAGAAGGTGCGGTACTTCTCCGCCTGGTTCGCCGCGAGCTCCTCGATGAGGCCCAGCACGCGCTTCACGCAGCCGGCGCGGATCGCCTCGATGTCCCGGCTTTGCTGCAGGATCTCGCGCGACACGTTGAGCGGGAGGTCGTTCGAGTCGACCACCCCCCGCACGAAGCGCAGGTAGGCGGGCAGCAGCTGCGAGGCATCATCCATGATGAAGACGCGGCGCACGTAGAGCTTCACCCCGTGCCGGTGGTCGCGGTCCCACAGGTCGAACGGCGCGCGCGACGGGATGTAGAGGAGCTGCGTGTACTCCTGCCGCCCCTCGACGCGGTTGTGGGTCCACGCGAGCGGCGCTTCCGGGTCGTGCGCGACGTGCTTGTAGAACTCGACGTACTGCTCGTCCGTGACCTCGGATTTCGGGCGCACCCATAGCGCGCTCGCCCGGTTCACGGTCTCGTCCTCGTCGGTCACGCGGTGCGCGGATTTTTCGGCGTCCCAAACGCGCTTCTTCATCACGATGGGAATCGAGATGTGGTCGGAATACTTGCGCACCAGTTGCTGCAGCCGGAAAGGGTCGAGCAGCTCGTCCTCGCCCTCGCGCAGGTGCAGGATCACGTCGGTGCCGCGCGATTCGCGGGTGACGGTCTCGACGGTGTACTCGCCGCTTCCCTCGCCCATGTCGCATTCCCAGCGCACGCCCTCGGCTGCGGGGGCGCCGGCACGGCGCGTCACGAGCCTCACGCGATCGGCGACGATGAAGGACGAGTAGAAGCCCACGCCGAACTGGCCGATGAGGTTCGCGTCGCGCGCCTGGTCGCCCGTGAGCGAGCGGAAGAATTCGCGCGTGCCCGAGCGCGCGATCGTGCCGATGTTCGCCACCACCTCCTCGCGCGACATGCCGATGCCGTTGTCGGAGACGCTGATCGTGCGCGCCGCCGCGTCCACCGAGATGCGGATGCGCAGGTCCGGATCCGACTCGTACAGCGCGTTGTTCGAGAGCGCCTCGAAGCGCAGCTTGTCGGCCGCATCCGAGGCGTTCGAGATGAGCTCGCGCAGGAAGACCTCCTTGTTGCCGTACAAGGAGTGCACCATCAGCTCGAGCAACTGCCGCACCTCGGCCTGGAAGCCGAGCGTTTCCTTCGCCGTCGTCGTCATCGCCTTTCGAATTCTCCCGATGTTTTCGATCCTGACATCCCGTGTGCCGCGCGATTCCTCGGTGCGGTCCGGATGGGCGGTCCCCCGGCACGCGGACCTTTCCCGCTGAACCTTCGGCGCGCGGCGCGGCCCCATTTTGCACGGACCCACGCCGGACGGCGCGCCGCGCACGACGCTTCCCGCCGACGCGCAGCAGGGCCAGCAGAAATCGGGCGGCGGCGAGAGCGGCGACCCGATGCGCGAGCGCCATCATGTCGATCCCGGCGCCGCGACCACAAGCCGGACTATCCGAAGGATCCCAGCCGCTGACAAGTTCCCGGCGCGCCCGTCGAGGGCGTGCGCCGATGCGCGCAAGCGCCGGCCAGAACCCCCGCGCAACCGCCGAGTCGCACAGCCGGTGCGGGCAATGTCGTTCGCACGCAAGGCATACGACAGGAGATACCATGACGCGAAACCTCAAGCTCACCACGCTCGCCGCCGCGCTCGCGACCGCCGCCCTCGCCGCGACGCCCGCATGGGCGCAGGCCACCACCGGCACGACCGGCGCTTCGAACGGCGCTGCCGCGTCCTCGACGCTCGACGACACCACGAACGGCAGCGCGAGCGGCGCGGCCGGCTCGAGCCAGTTCGATACGGCCAACACGCACCTCAACGCGAACTGCATCGATCCGGTAACCGGCCTGCGCCGCAACACGGCCGATTGCGTCGGCTTCTCCGGCGCAGGCTCCGCGAACGCGGGCACCGCGGGTGCCGGCACGAGCGGATCGATCGCCGGGTCGACCACGGCGCCGGCGACCGGATCCATGGGCAGCGGGCTCGGCACCACGGGGCCCACGACGACCGCGCCGGCAACCGGCGGCTCGGCCGGCGTGCTGGGCGGTACGGCGCCGAGCTCGTCGGTGACCGGCAACGGTTCGCCCGGAACGAGCGGCTCCACGATCGGTAGCGGCACCGCGGCCACCGGATCGAGCAGCCTCAATTCGTCGAGCACGATCGGCGGCGCGAGCGGCCTCGGCGGCACCGGGACCGCTAGTGGATTGGGCGGCACGAGCGCCGGGACCACGAGCGGACCGGGCGCGAGCGGCACGACGAGCGGCACCACCGGCGGCCTCGGAGCGACCGGCACGACGAGCGGCACGAGCTCCACGGGCGCGGCCGGCACGACCGGCGGGACGTCGAGCGGAGCCAGCGGCATGAGCGGCGGCGGCATGGGTGCCGGCGCATCGGGCTCGGGCGCCGCGGGAACCGGCGGTGCCGGCGCGGGTGCGGGCGGCGGAACCGGCGCGGGCGGCGGGATGTAGACGACGCGCGCAGCGCAATGAGAAAGGCCCTCTCGCGAGGGCCTTTCCGTTTGCGTCGCCGGCTTCCTCAGCAATCCTCCGCACAGTCGCTCCAGCAGACGATCGCGAGACGCGCGATCCACCCGCTGTACGCGAGCGCGAGTGCCGAGAGCACGAGGAACGCCAGCAGATTGAGCGGCGACGCGCTCACGTACGCGAGCGCCGCATAGATCAGCGCGAGCGGGACGCTCAGCGCGGCGACCACCACCAGGAGCGCGGGATTGCTCTCCGCGAGCTCGAGGATCCTCCAGACGAGAGGCAGGGCACCTTTCATGGGCCCCTCCGTTTTTGCGGGGCTTCCGCCATTTCCTCCCGATACGTGCGGCGTTGGAAGTGAATCGATCGGCGTTGTTACCTGTTACACACGAACCGCCCGGTTAACGAACGGTAAATGCATCCTGCGCGGGATGCAATTACACGTCAGTCAGTAAATTCCTACACGCCGCATCGGCGCAAATCCGCGCAAATGCCGTGATCTAATCCGGCATGGCCCTCAAGTCGACGATCTTCAAGGTCGAGCTCTCCGTCGCCGACATCGACCGCGGCTACTATCGCGACCATGCCCTCACCATCGCCCGCCATCCGTCGGAGACCGACGAGCGCATGATGGTGCGCCTGCTCGCTTTCGCGCTGCACGCCGACGATGCGCTCGAGTTCGGGCGCGGCCTCGGCAGCGAGGACGAGCCCGACCTGGTGCGCCGCGACCTCACCGGCGTGGTCGAGGATTGGATCGACGTCGGGCTCCCCGACCAGCGCGAGGTCCGCAAGGCCTGCGGTCGAGCGCGCGCGGTGCACGTGCTCGCGTATGGCGGCCGCGCGGTCGACCTCTGGTGGCAAGGCGCGCGCACCGCCCTCGAAAGGCAGGAACGGCTCTCGGTCGTGGACGTGCCCGCCGAAGCGAGCCTCGCGCTCGCCTCGCTCGCCGACCGGTCGATGCGCCTCCAGGTGACCGTGCAGGAAGGCGAGGCGCTGGTGACGGACGGTGCGGCCTCGGTGCGCGTCGAGTTGCGGGTGCTCAAGCCGCTTTGAGGTCGCGCGCGGCCCGCTTCGCGCCGCTCCGGCGCGCTTTCGTCGCATCGTCGGTCGCCCGGGCGGGACGCTTGCTATCCTTCGCGCCATGAACGGATTCCTCTTCGTCGCAGGGCGCTTCGTGGCCTGGTGCCTGGTGCTCGTCTTCGGCCTCGTCCTGTGGACGGCCGCGATCGGCGCGCCGGCGTGGGTCTTCCTCTTCGCGGCGCTCTTCATCCTGATCCGCGTGATGGTGGGCCTCGTCTCCCACGTGCGGCGTGTGCGCCTCCTCGCGGAGAACGAGGATCGGCCGAGCTTCCTCAACCGCCATCGACGCCGGGTGGAGGTTCCCTTCCCCGCCGAGGAGGCCTTCACGCTCGCGGAGGCGGCGATTCGCGAGCTGCCCAACGTCGACGCGGTCGAAAGCACGCGCGACAGCCTGCAGGTTCACGCACGCGTCCTGCGCCGCGATCCCTACGATCCCGCGAAGACCCGGCGCAAGGGACGCAACCTCGTGCATGCCACGGTGACGCCGTCAGACGGAACCTCGAGCGTCGCGATCGTGTGCGAGCCGGAGCGCGGCCCGTGGGTCGACTGGCTCGTGGTCGACTACGGCACCAACCTCGAGAACGTCGAGGCCGTCACGCGCGCCCTCTCGCGCCGCGTCTCCGAGCGCCGCAAGGAAGAGGAGACCCGCGTGCGCGAGACCGCGACCGAGAAGGAGCTCACCGTGGCGAAGCTCTCGCTGCTCCACGCGCAGGTCGAGCCGCATTTCCTCTACAACACGCTCGCGAGCGCGCAGCTCCTCACGCGGAGCGATCCGGCGAAGGCCGACCGCATGCTCGGCAACCTCATCTCCTACCTGCGCCACTCGCTGCCGCGCGCCGAGGCATCGCTCTCGACGCTCGGCGAGGAGGTGGAGCGCACGCGCGCCTATCTCGAGATCATGAAGATCCGCATGGGCGAGCGGCTCGCGCTGCAGATCCAGGTTCCGGACGCGCTCGGCGCGGTACCGATGCCGCCGATGATGCTGCAGACGCTCGCCGAGAACGCGATCAAGCACGGCCTCGAGCCGCTCCCGGAAGGCGGCAACGTGTGGATCTGCGCGCGGGTCGCGGGCGATCGCGCCGCGGTGACCGTCGCCGACGACGGCCGGGGCTTCAGCGAGGACGGCGGCGGCACGGGGATCGGATTGAAGAACGTGCGCGAGCGCCTGCGGCTCGCCTACGGTGACGCGGCGAGCCTTTCGATCGGCGCCAACTTCCCCAAGGGCGTCGCGGCGACGCTCACGCTGCCGATTTCCGGGCCGCGGGAGCTCGCCCGTGCCTAGCGCGGTGGTCGCGGAGGACGAGGCGCTGCTGCGCGAGGAGCTCGTCGCGCGGTTGAGGGACGCATGGCCCGAGCTCGAGGTGCTCGCCGCGTGCGAGGACGGCGGCTCGGCGCTCGAAGCGGTCGCCGCGCGCATGCCCGACGTCGCATTCCTCGACATCCGCATGCCCGGGCTCACCGGGCTCGAGGTGGCGTGCGCCGCGGCGCAGTCGAGCCCGCGCACGCAGGTGGTGTTCGTCACCGCCTACAACCAGTATGCGATCGACGCGTTCGAACGCGGCGCGGTCGACTACCTGCTGAAGCCGATCGATCCGTCGCGCCTCGCCGCGACGGTGAAGCGCGTCAAGTCGCGCCTTGCTTCGGGCCACCCGCACGCCGAAGAGCTCGCGGCACTCCTCGAAAAGATGCGCGCCGGCCCGCGCGAGGCGCCGAAGCGCGCGCCGCTGCAATGGATCACGGCGAGCGTCGGCAAGGAGACGCGCCTCATCCTGGTCGAGGACGTCGCCTACTTCAAGGCCGAGGACAAGTACACGGTGGTGATGACCGCCGAAGGCGAGGCGCTCATCCGCAAGCCCATCCGCGAGCTCCTCGATGCGCTGGATCCGACGGTGTTCAAGCAGGTGCACCGCTCGACCCTCGTGAACCTGCGCGCGATCGCCGGCGTGACGCGCGACGAGACCGGGCGCGGCACGCTGCGCCTGCGCAACCGCCCCGAGACGCTCGCGGTGAGCATCCCCTTCATGGCGCTCTTCCGCAACATGTGACGCCTTAAGCGGGCTTTAAGCGGGCGGAGCAACACTGGCCTCGCATTCTTCGAGAAGGAGGCCTTTCATGAAACCGTCGTCCATCGTTCCCGCGCTCGCCGTGCTCGCCGTCACCCCGGCCTTCGCGGCGCTCGATTCCCAGGCCGCGCTTCCCGCCGCGCGGCATCACGGCAACCTCACGTACATGACCGGCGGCATCGGGCAGGACGAGGCGCGCGCGATGCGCCGGGAAGCCTCGCGCTATCCGCTCGAGCTGCTGTTCGTCGCACGGCAGGGCAAGCACGACGACTTCCTGGCCGACATGCCGGTGACGATCCGCGACGCGCAAGGCGACACGGTGTTCCGCGGCCGCAGCGACGGGCCGTACTTCCTCGCGAAGCTCCCCGCCGGTCGATACACCGTCACGTCGCGCGATCGCGGCGAACGCGTGACGCGCCACGTCACCCTGAAGGACCACGGGACGCAGCGCGTCGTGTTCGAGTGGAAGGGCGCGCCGGGCGGGCGCAACGCCTAGCTGCTCAGGGCGCGACGGGATGGCGGCGCCTTCCCACGGCGGCGCCGAGCACCGAGGCGATGAGGGTCAGCACGAGCGCGATGAACGTGCCCCACGCCGCCTTCGAGGCCGCCGGCTTCGCCTGCGCGGCTTTTTCCTGGATCGTGCCGTTCGCCTGCGCGTTCTCGAGGTTCGAGCGCAGGCGGGCGATGGCGTTGGGCGCGGTGCCGTTCTGCGCCGCGTTCGCCGCCTCGTTCGCGGCGTTGTTCGCCGCGGGCGTGCCCTGCACCGCGGTGGCGGCCGTCTGCGCGACGCCGCCCATGATGCGCAGCGCGCCGCCGGTGAGCGAGGCGAGGCTGGTGGTCGCGAGATAAGCCATCGCGAGCAGCGTCACGACCCAGACCAGCGCGCCGGACCAGAAGCCGGTGGAGCCGTCGAACGTCGCGCCGACGCGCGTCGAGACCATGCCGCCCACGAAGAGCGCGATGAGGAGCGAGATGCCGAGCCACGCGCCGGCGGCGATGCCGAGCTTGCCGGCGTCCATCTGCGTGGGATCGGTCGCGGTGATGCCGACCGCTCCGCCCAGCGAGGCGAGCAGCAGCAGCAGTCCCACGGCGGCGAGCACGCCGCCCCAGATGCCGGCCCAGGAGACGCGGATCCCCTCGAGCGGAAGCGCGGTGGCGAACATGCGGGTGGAGGTGCTTCGCCGGTCGACGAGACCCGTGCGTCGATCGTTCCGGAGGTCCGGGCTGATGGCGGCCATGGTGATGCTCCTTTCGGTGGATGCACTATCGACCGGGGGCGCGCATGCGGGGTTCCGGGCCGCGCTCCCCATGGACTAGCGCGAAAGGATCGGCGCTACGAGCGCGCGGCGCGCTGCTCCGCGAGATAGCGCGCGACGCGCGCCTTGAGCCCGGGCGCCGAGGCCGAGCGCACCAGATCCGCGAGATCCGCGTCGTGCGTCGCGGGATCGAGCGCGCGATGGAGCGCCGCGCGGCTTTCCGCGGTGAGCGTGCGCGCCGTCGCGCTCGCCGCCTCGAGGATCGCGGGCCACTCCTCGCGGGGCGCGAGGCGGCGCACGAGGCCGATCTCCTTCGCGCGCGCCGCGTCGAGCGTGGCGAGGCTCTCGAGCACCTCGCGCGCCGTGTCGCGGCCGACGATGGATGCGAAACGGCGTGTGCCGAGCACGAGGCCGAAGCCCAGGCCGGGCATGCGGAACGTCGCCTCGGGCGCGGCGATCCGCCAGCGGCACGCGGCGAAGAGGTCCACGCCCGCGCCGAAGTTGCGCCCGTGCGCGAAGCCCACGGTGAGGCACGGCGAGCGCGCGATCGACTGCAGCAGCGACTCGATGCGTACGAGGCGCAGCAGGAGGTCGCCCTCGGTCTGCGATTCGTAATCGCCGAAATCGAAACCGGCGCTCAGGTTGCGGCCGCGACCCTCGAACGCGAGCACCGGCACGCGCGCGCCGTGCGCCTCCTCCACGCCGGCGATCAGCGCCTCGACCATGGCGGCCGAGAGCGCGTTCGCCTTCTCGCCGCGATCGAGGGTGAGCGTCCAGCAGGCGGTGTCGCGTTGGATCGAGACCGCGCCCTCGCGCGGCGCGCGCCCCTCAGGCATCGGCATATCCGGAGACGAACTCCTTCACCACGCCGGTCTCGAGGTCGAACACGTGGCGCCGCACCTTGCCGATGTCCGCGCCGTAGGCGTGGATGCTGATCGAGACGCGGTCATCGTAGGCGTTCGCCACCCGATGGATGTCGCCGAGGGTGGGCGACACGGCGTCCACGTCCCCGGGGCGAAGCCGCACCGGCTCGCCGGCGGGAACGATGCGCCCCGGCCCGGCGCGATACGGCGCGCAGGTCTCGCCCCCGCGCAGCATGCCGATCACGCCCCACACCGTATGGTCGTGCACCGGCGTCTCCTGCCCCGGCCCCCAGACGAAGCTCACGACGCAGAAGCGTTCCCCGGGATCGCAATACAGGAGGTACTGACGGTAGTACGCGGGATGCGGCTGCGCCATCTCTTCGGGCAGCCAGTCGTCCTGGGCGACCAGCCGCCGCATCGCCTCGCGCGCGCCCGCCACCACGTGGGCCTCGTCCGCGCCCTCCTCGAGGATCGCATTCATCGCGTCGACGAATTCGGCGAGCGGCCGCGGCGTTGGCATGGCGCTACTATAGCGCGCCGCTACTTGCCCGCATGCCCGCCGAGCGGGCGCGAGCTCCAGAAAGGAAACGCGGCGATGACGATGCACGCCATCGAGAAGACGAAGCTCGCGCGATAGCCGCCGGTCCGGTCGTAGAGCACGCCGGAGATCCAGGAGCCGAGCGCCGCGCCCACCGACATGCACGCGAAGATGGTGCCGTTGATGGTGGCGAAGCCGGAGCCGCGGAAGATGCGCGCGGTGAGGCTCGCGACGATCGGGCCGCGCGCGCCCTGGGAAAAGCCGAAGAAGAGCACGAACGGCACCACCAGCCACGCCGCGGGATGGATCGAGAGCAGCAGCAGGAAGCCGATGCCGATGAAGGTCGAGACGAAGCTCGCGGTGGCGGTGGCGCGGAAGCCGAAGCGGTCGGAGGACCAGCCGGAGGCCATCATGCCCGCGACCGAGAGCAGGCCCTGCGTGCCGAACGCGGTCGCCGCCTCGAGCGGCTGGAGGCCGACTTCCACCAGATAGGCGACGATCTGCGCGAGCATCGCGTACATCGCGATCGCGGTGAACGCGAACACCTGCACGAGCTGCCAGTAGGCGCGCGTCCTCATCGCGCTTCCCACGTGCCACGCGCGCGTCTCGTCGAGCCCATCGCCCTTCTTTCGCGCGGCCGGCGCTGCGGCGAGCTCGCGCCACGGCAGCGCGAGAAGCAGCGGCACCAGCACGAGGAGCGCGATCCCGAGGATCTCGTAGGCGGCGCGCCAGCCGTGGCGCTCGATGAGCCACTGCGTGAGCGGCACGATGAGGAGCGTCCCGGTGCCGAAGCCCGCATAGGCGATGCCCATCGCGGTGCTCATGCGGTTGCGGAACCAATGGGTGATGAGCATCGAGGCGGGCACCATCCCCAGCATGGCGATGCCGAAGCCGTTGAGGATGCCGATGCAGGCCTGGAACTGCCACAGCCGGTCGAGGTGCCCGGCGAGGAGGCAGCCGCTCCCGAGGAGCACCAGTCCCGCCGGATAGACGAAGCGCGGGCCCAGCCGGTCCACCAGGAGCCCGGTGAGCGGCGCGGCAAGCCCGGTGAGCACGAGGTAGATCGAGTACACGCTCGACACCTCGGCGCGGCTCCAGTGGAAAGCTTCCGAGAGCGGCAGGAGGAAGACGATGAACGTGTCGCCGGTGCCGCGGCCGATCAGGTTGCACGCGAAGCACAGGACGAGGACGAGCGCGGCGAGGGCGCCCGCGGAGCGTGGCGGGTTCAAGCGCATGCGGGGCGGTGCGAAGCGCCGATTGTATCGCGGCACGATGTCCTACCCTGATCGGACCACGCGCGGCCCGAACACCGGGCGCCGCGCCCGGCTCCAACGGGAGAGCCGGACGTCGGCTCGCATCTGAAGGAGCAACGTCATGACCCTCGAACGCAACGCAACGCGCGCCCTCCTCGTCGGCGCGCTGGTCGCCGTGGGCGTTTCCGGCTGCGCATCCTGGCGCGCCAACCACATGAACACCGCGTCCAACGAGACGCACGAGCATCGCGGCATCACCCAGACCGCGTCGGACGCGGCGATCACCGCCAAGGTGAAGACCGCGATGGCGGCCGACAAGAACGTGTCGGCCTCGAACATCGACGTGGACACCTACCGCGGCGTCGTATCCCTCAAGGGCACGGTGAAGGACCAGACCGAGAAGAACCGCGCGCTCGACATCGCGCGCAACGTCGCCGGCGTGGTGGACGTGCGCGACGAGCTGAAGATGGCGGGCTGACGCTCGCTTCTTACCGGGAAGCCCGCGCGGCCGCGAGGCCGGCGGGCTTTTGTCTTTTGCCGGCGCGGAACCTCGCCCGCTCCAGCCCGTCGCACCGGGATGGCGGCGCCCGTCGCCACCCCTTCGGAAGGAAAGCCATGGACGTCGCCGCGATCAATCCCGCCACCGGCCAGACGGTGAAGATCTATCGGGAAACCACGCAGGAGGAGGTCGCGGCGGCGATCGCGAAGGCGCACGAGGCGTGGGGCGAGTGGCGTGCGCGGCCCTTCGCGGAGCGCGCGCGCCTCATGCAGCGCTGCGCCGGCATCCTGCGCGCGCGCAAGGAGTCCCTCGCACGGCTCATGGCGACCGAGATGGGCAAGCCCGTGAAGCAGGGCGCGGCCGAAGCGGAGAAATGCGCCTGGGCGTGCGAGTTCTACGCCGCGAATGCCGAGCGCATGCTCCAGCCGGAAGACGTCGCCACGGAAGCGAAGCGCTCGTACGTCGCGTTCCAGCCGCTCGGCGTGGTCCTCGCCGTGATGCCGTGGAATTTCCCGCTGTGGCAGGTGTATCGCTTCGCCGCACCCGGCCTCATGGCGGGCAACGTGGCGGTGCTCAAGCACGCGTCCAACGTTCCGGGCTGCGCGCTCGCGATCGACGAGATGTTCCGCGAGGCGGGCTTTCCCGAAGGCGTGTTCCGCGCGCTGCTGGTGGGCTCGAAGGCGGTCGGCGCGATCATCGACCATCCGCGGGTGCGCGCGGTGACGCTCACCGGCAGCACGCCCGCGGGCCGCTCGGTCGCGATGCAGGGCGGCCACGCGATCAAGAAGACGGTGCTCGAGCTGGGCGGCTCCGACGCGTACGTGGTGCTGGAGGACGCCGACCTGGACCATGCGGCGCGCACCTGTGTCCAGTCGCGCCTGGTGAACAGCGGCCAGAGCTGCATCGCGGCCAAGCGCTTCATCGTGGCGTCCCCGGTGGCGCGCGAATTCACCGAGCGCTTCGTCGAACGCATGAAGCAGGCGAAGGTGGGCGACCCGTTCGACGAGGCGACCGACGTGGGCCCCCTCGCGCGCCAGGACCTGCGCGACCATCTCCACGTGCAGGTGCGCCGCTCGAAGGATCGCGGCGCCCGCGTGCTGCTCGGCGGCGAGGTTCCGGCGGGCGACGGCGCCTGGTATCCGCCCACCGTGCTCGCCGACGTGAAGCCCGGCATGCCGGCATTCGACGAGGAGCTGTTCGGCCCCGCCGCGGCGATCGTCGAGGCGAAGGACGAGAACGACGCGATCGAGCTCGCGAACCGCACGCAGTTCGGCCTGGGCGGCGCGGTGTTCACGAAAGACCTCGCGCGCGGCGAGCGCCTCGCCCGCGCGCTCGAGTGCGGATTCGCGGCGGTGAATACGCTGGTCGCTTCCGACCCGCGCCTTCCCTTCGGCGGCGTGAAGTGCTCGGGCTACGGGCGCGAGCTCGGCGTGTTCGGGATCCGCGAGTTCGTGAACGTGAAGACGGTGTACCTGCAGGCCGCCTAGCTCACTCCTCCCAGTCGAAGCGCCTCACCGCGATCCAGGCGAACAGCGCGCTCGCCGCGAGCATCGCCGCGACGCCGGGAAGCACGGCGGCGATGCCGAGCCCGCGCCACGTCGTCGCGTCGAAGCCGTCGATCGCCCAGCGCGTGGGGACGAAGCGCGTCGCCTGCTGCAGCCATTCCGGAAACACGAAAGTCGGCACCCACGCGCCGCCGAGCATCACGAGCAGGAGCGTAGCGAGCACCGCCAAGCCGCGCGTCGCCTCGGGCGTGCGCCCGAGCGCCGCGATGAGCAGCCCGAAAGTAGAGGTCAGGACGGCGAAGGCGAGCGCCACCGCGACGAACCCCGCGATGCTCCCGTCGATGCGCACGCCGAAGAAGGCCATGGCCGCGGCGTAGATCCCGCAGAGGAGCAGCGCGGCGATCACGGTGCCCGAGAGCACGCGGCTCCCCAGGAGCAGCGCGCGGGAGACGGGCGCCGCGCGCAGGCGTCTCCATATTCCGAGGCGCCGCATGAGGAGCAGGCCCACGCCCATCTCGATGCCCATGAACAGAACGAACTGCACGCCCATGCCGGCGAAGGAATGCGAATAGCCGTTATAGCGGCGGTCGACGCGGCCCGTGACTTCCGAGCGGCGTGTCTCGAACGGAATCGAGAATCCGCCGGATTCGCCGCCGGTCCTGCCGCTCGCCGCATCGTCGCGCTGCACGCGGGTGACGCTATCGAGGAGATCGAGGAGATCGCGCCGGCGCTCCTCGTCCATCCCCGGCGTGTCGCGCAGCTCGCGGCGAGCCTGGTCGAGGAATCGCGGCGCCGCGCCGGAGCCGAACAGCGCGCGGCTCACGCCAGTCATGGCGTGCTGCGCGAGGAGTCCCTGCACGAGCGTGACCGCGGTCGGCTGCGAGGGATCGTAGTGCACCACGATCTCGGGCTTCTTCGCGCCCGGGCGGAACATGGCGCGGGGGGCCTCGGCGCCGAAGCCGTGCGGGATGACGGCGGCCGCGCGCGCCGCGCCTTCACGCACCCGGCGCACGGCATCGGCCTCGCTCGCCTCGGTGAGCTCGAAGGACGGGTCGCGCTTCATCTCCTCGACGATCGCCCTCGAGACGCTGCTGCCGTCGAGGTCGACGATCGCGACCGGGACGCGCGTGGCCGCGCGCGGCGGCCCGCCGAACACGTAACCGAAGAAGCCCGCGATCAGGATCGGCGCGGCGAGCGTGATCGCGACCGCCCGCCGGTTCGCGAAGTAAAGCACGATGTCCTTGCGGACGAGTGCGAGGAGCGCCTTCATGGTTAATCGCGCAGCGCGCGGCCGGTGAGCTCGAGAAACACGTCCTCGAGCGACGCGCCACCCTTCACCGTCACGCCGCGCGAGGCGAGGAGCGCGAGGAGCGAATCATCGATCGATCCTTCGATCTCGAGGCGGCGTCGCGAAGATCCGGTTCCCCTGGCGCGCAGGGCCTCGCGCGTGCCGCTCGCGATGACCTTCCCATGGTCAACGATCGCGATGCGGTCGCATAGCCGCTCGGCTTCCTCCATGTAATGAGTGGTGTAGACGAGCGCCTTGCCGCGCGTGCGCAGCGACTCGAGGTTGTCGAAGATCGCGTTGCGGCTCTGCGGATCGACGCCGACCGTGGGTTCGTCGAGGAGCAGCACGTCGGGATCGTGAACCAGCGCGCACGCGAGGTTCAAGCGGCGCTTCATGCCGCCGCTGAAGCTCGCGGGCTTGTCGCGGGCGCGATCGGCGAGGCCGACGAGCGCGAGCGCCTCGCGCGCGCGTTCGCGCAACGCCTCAGCCGCGACGCCGTAGAGCGCACCGAAGAGCTCCAGGTTCGCCGTCGCGGGAAGGTCCTCGAAGAGCGCGATCTCCTGCGGAACGAGGCCGATGCGTCGCTTCGCCGCGTGCGCATCCGGGCCGACCGCTTCGCCGGCGATCGTCACCTCGCCGCGGTCGGGCGCGAGGAGGCCGCACAGCATCGACACGGTCGTCGACTTGCCCGCGCCGTTGGGGCCGAGGAGCCCGAGGATCTCGCCCGCGTTCGCCTCGAAGGAGACGCCCGCGACGGCGGTCTTGTCGCCATAGGACTTCCACAGATCGGTTGCCGCGAGCATCGTCCTCAGCGCCAGGCGAGCGCCGGATGCGTGACGAAGTGGTAGAGGTTCGCGGGTGCGGTCGGGCCCATGCCTTGGTCGCGGATCGCGAGCTCGGGCGTGTCGACGCTCACGCCCAACGCGAGCGGCACGCCGGTGAGCTTTCCGATGCCGGCCTTGCGAGCGAGGCTCTCGAGGAACAGCATCCCGAACGTCACGGAGAACCGGCCACACCAGGTCACCCGGTACTGGTCGGGGTTCTCCGGATCCACGACCGTCGAATAGAACGCGCGCGCCGATTCCGCCTCGAGGGGACCGGCGAGCGTCTCGCGCACCAATCTTCGGTCGTGCTCGCGCACGCGCTCGAGCGCCTCGACGCCGCCCGCGCCATGGGGCGAGTAGCGGAAGTCGTCGCCGTAGTGCGTGCCGTCGGTGGAGATCACGATCGCGACGTCCTCGCCGAGCTTCCACGCGCGCCGGCGCAGCGAGCCCAGCAGCGCGTCGGCGAGGTGCGCGGCGATCCGCGCGAAGCGGTCGAACGACGCGGCCGGCACGAGGATCGGCACGATCTCGCGGTCGCTCCGCGCGTGCTTCAGGAAGTAGGCGATGCCCTCGATGCTGTGCTCGCTGTCGTGGGCGGCGCCGTCCTTCACCGCCATGTCCGCGGGGAGCGCTTCCACCAGCTCGTCGCGCAGCCCCGACACCGCGATCTCGCCGTCGGGCGAGCGCCACGCGCGATGGTCGTCGAACACCAGCCGGTCGCGCTCGCCGAACTTGCGGTAGCGATGGAAGACGCCGATCACGATCACCGTCTTCGCGGTCACGAGCGGGAAGACGGCGCGATAGACGCGCGCCGCATAGATGTAGTCGTCGTGCGGGCCGAGCACCGCGATCGCGCCCGGTTGCGCGCGCTCGCCGAACGACTCGGGACGCGGCGCGGTGCCGGAAAGCTCCCAGACGCTCGCCATCGCGCCCGGCGTCGTCGCGTAACCCACGGCATCGCGCTGCCCGCGCACGCCGGCCGCGGAGGCGATGCCCATGTGCTTGCGGACCTCCTCGGGCGTGGGACGCGAATCAGCGATGGCGGGCATGGCGGCGCGGCGACTTGCGCGAAGCGCTCATCTTACCTTCGGCCGCGGCATGCCGAGCAGGACGATGGTCGCGATGCCGGCGAGCACGAGCACGCCGCCGCCGAGCTTCCAGGCCGGAAGCGACTCGCCGAGGAAGGCGGCCGACGCGCCCATCCCGAACACCGGAATGAGGAGCGCCCACGGCGAGACCACGGCGGCATCGTAGCGCGCGAGGAGGAAGCTCCACGCCGCGAAGCCGAAGAGCGTGTTGCCGACCACCTGCCAGGCGGCGGCCGCCCACGCCGCGCCACCGGCCGCGCGAAGCGCGCCCCACGCCGCGCTTCCTTCGATCGCGAGCGTGAGCGCGAGGAGCGGCGGCACGGCGAAGATGCTCGCCCACGCGACGAAGGAAAGCATCGAGAACGACCCGCGCGACTGCGCCGCCGCCTTCTTCGCGATCACGTTCGCGACGCCCCAGCAGAGCGCGGCGCAGAGCACGATCGCGATGCCGAGCGGTGTCGAGGAGCCGTCCAGATGCGAGGCGATGAGTGCGAGCCCCGCGACCGCGACCGCCGAGCCCGTGAGGGCCACCGCGGTCACGCGCTCGCCGAAGATCCACGCCGAGAGCCCGATGGTGAAGAACACCTGCGCCTGGATCACGAGCGAGGCCAAGCCCGGCGAGATGTCGGCGCGCAGCGCGAAGTAGAGCAGCCCGAACTGCCCGGCGCCGAGGAAGAGGCCGTAGAGCACGAGCCAGCGCCACGGCGTCGCCGGCCGCGCGAGGAAGAACACGAACGGAAAGGCGGAGAAGAGGAAGCGCAGCAGCGCGAACAGGAACGGCGGGATCGCACGCAGTCCCCACTTGATCACCACGAAGTTGGTGCCCCAGACCGCCACCACCAGGAGCGCGAGGCCGACGTCGCGCGGCGACATCCGCGCGGGACGCGCGCCGGTCAATCCCTGCCCGTCTGCGAAAGCGCGGCGGCGAGGATCTCGCGCGAGAGCGCCGCGTCGTCCACCGCACGCGCGAGCACCATCGCGCCGACCCAGCTGGAAAGCGTCGCGACCGCCTTCGCGCGGCGAGCGGCGCGCGTGCGGCCGGGCACGTGGGCGGTGAGGAAGTCGAACGCCGAATCGAGCCAGCGCGTGATCGCGCGGCGCACGCCGGGACCGTGGCGCGCGGCGTCCGCGCCGAGCGATGCGAGGAGGCAGCCGTTGCCCGGATCGTCGCGATGGCGCTCGGTGAGGTAGCCCTTCGCGAGCGCGTGGAGCGGGCGGCCGCGCGCGCCCTCGACGCGATCGCGCCATCGCTCGGTGGAGCGCTCGAGCACGCGCTCGCAGGCTCTTTGCACCAAATCTTCCTTCGACTCGAAGTGGCCGTAGAAGCCGCCGTGCGTGAGCCCCGCCGCCTTCATCAGCTCCGCGACGCCCACTCCCTCGAAGCCGTGCTCGCGGAAGAGCCGCGCGGCGGTCTCCACGATCCGGTCATGGTTCTCCGCGGCCTGCTCGCGGGTGACCTTCATGATGTCGTCCTCCTCGGTTGACATGTTAAATGACGGTCATCCTATAATTCAACCCTCGATCCGGCGAAAGGGCGCGCATGGGCAGGCGGGCGGCAACGGTCACCTTCGCGGCGGCCGCGATCCTCATGGTGACGATGGGCGCGCGGCAATCGCTGGGGCTCTTCGTCTCGCCGCTCAACACGGCGACGGGGCTCGGCATCACCACCATCAGCTTCGCGTTCGCTGTGGCGCAGCTCATGTGGGGCGTCGCGCAGCCCTTCGCCGGCGGCATCGCCGACCGCCACGGCCCGGGCAAGGTGCTCGCCGGCGGCCTCGTCGTGCTCGCGATCGGCATGGCGCTCGTCCCCTTCATGAAGAGCGGGCTCGGGCTCGTGTTCGCGCTCGGCGTCCTCGCCGCCATCGGCGCGGGCGCGGGGAGCTTCTCCGTGCTGATCGGCGCCGCATCGAAGCACCTGGCGAGCGAGAGCCGCGGCAAGTCCTCGGGCGTGATCAACGCCGGCGCCTCGTTCGGGCAGTTCGTGTTCGCGCCGATCACGCAGGCGCTGATCCAGGGCATCGGCTGGATGGGAGCGATGTGGTCGCTCGCCGGGATCACGCTCGCATCCCTTCCGCTGGTGCGCGTCGTCGATGCGCCCGCCGCGGTGGCGCAGGGAGCCGCGGCGCTCGCGCCCGCGCAACCGTGGCGCGCGGTGCAGGACGCGATGAAGGACCGCAGCTACCTGCTGCTCCACGCGGGCTTCTTCACGTGCGGCTTCCACATCGCGTTCCTCGTGACGCACCTGCCCGGCGAGGTGAGCCTTTGCGGGCTGCCGGCTTCGGTCGCGAGCGTCTCGCTCGCCCTCATCGGCCTGTCGAACATCGCGGGGAGCCTCCTCGCCGGGGCGGGCACCGCGCGCTATCGCAGCAAGCACATCCTCGCGCTCATGTACGGCTCGCGCGCGGCGCTCATCGGGTGCTACGTCGCGGCGCCGAAGACCGCGTGGACTTTCTACGCCTTTGCGATCGGGCTCGGCCTCACGTGGCTCGCGACCGTGCCGCCGACCGCGACCATCGTGGGCAAGCTCTTCGGCGTGCGCTACCTCGCGACGCTCTTCGGCCTGGCGCTCCTCTCGCACCAGGTGGGCGGGTTCTTCGGCGCGTACCTCGGCGGCCTCGCGCTCGCGAAGACCGGCAACTACCAGTGGATGTGGTACGCGGACATGGCGCTCGCCGCGACGGCCGCGCTGGTGAACCTGCCGATCCGGGAGGCGCGCGTCGCGCCCGCCGCGCAGCCCGCTTCCGCATGAACGCCGAGGACACCGCGATCCGCTGGCTCTCGGAAGAGGAGGCGGTGCGTTCGCGCATCGCACGCGGCACCGGTTTCGCGCGGCCGGAGCAGCTCTCGGGACGCACCGGCCTCGAGATCCTGCGCGCGATGCTCGCCGGCGAGATCCCGCGCCCGCCGATGTCCGAGACGCTCGACTTCGTGCTGATCCGCGCGGAGCCGGGGCTCGCGGTCTTCCAGGGCCGGCCGCAGCTCAAGCACTACAACCCGCTCGGCACCGTGCACGGCGGCTGGTCCGCGACGCTGCTCGATTCGGCGCTCGGCTGCGCGGTGCAGACCTCGCTCGCCGCGGGAAAGGCCTACACCACGATGGAGTTCAAGGTGAACCTGGTGCGCCCGCTCACCGAAGCGGTGCCGCTGGTGCGCGCGGAAGGCAAGCTGCTGCATGCGGGAAGGACCGTCGGCACCGCGGAAGCGCGCCTCGTGAGCCCGGACGGGAAGCTCTACGCGCACGCCACGACCACTTGCCTCATCTTCGACCGGGAGTAAACCGAAAAAGCCTCAACTCCCAAAAGGGATCGGATCCCGTTTTCCGATCGTTCGCGGGCGCGAACCCATCGCGGAAAAGGGATCCGACCCCTTTTGGGGACCGGATTATGCGCCCTCGCGCCGCATCGGGATGAGCATTCCGACCTGCTTGCGATAGTGCCGGTAGCGATCGCCGAACTGCGCGATGAGGTCGCGCTCCTCGAACCAGATGCCGACCAGGATGTAGCCGGTGCAGGCGATCGAGAAGAGCAGGTGGCCGGCGCTCATCACCGGCGCCGACCAGAACGCGAGCACGAACCCGAGGTAGATCGGGTGCCGCACGTAGCGGTAGAGGAGCGGCGTGCGGAACTGCGGCGCCGGGATCTCCGAGCCGCGCGCGTGCGCCCACACCTGGCGCAGCCCGAAGAGCTCGAAGTGGTTGATGAGGAAGGTCGCGACGAAGAGCACCGCCCAGCCGAGGAAGAACACCACGCGCAGCACGAGGGCCGCGGCCGGATTCGTGACGTCCCACACCACGGGCTGCGCGATCGGCCGCCATTGCCAGAGCAGCAACGCGAGCGCGGCCGTCGCGGCGAGGCAGAACGTGCTGCGCTCCAGGTGCTCCGGCACGATGCGCGTCCACCAGCGCTTGAACGAGCGGCGCGCCATCACGCTGTGCTGCACGGCGAAGAGCCCGAGCAGGACGAGGTCGATCGCCAACGCCACCGGAAGAGGCGCCGTCGCTCCGGTGTCGATCGACTTCGGCACGCCGAGGTTGCCGACGAAGCCGATCGCGTAGAGGAACGTGCCCACGAAGAACGCGTAGACGACGATGCCGTACAAGAGCGAGAACACCGAACCCATGTCACCTCCTTGTTGCGTCGCGTACCGAAATCCCGCCCCCTGGGCGGGCCCTTGCGCGCCCTATCGGCGCACCCACCAACGGTTGTCGAGCACCTCCGCGATGCGGCGCGCGGCGCGCGCGGCCCCGTCCGTCTCCACCGGCCGGTAGTCCACCGGCGCGTGCATCGCCGCGAGCGCGGCCTGCGCGAGCGAGCGCGCGTCGAGGCCCGAGTAGGCGATGGAGTTGTCGGCGCCGTAGTTCGCGAGGCGCTTCCTCACGTGCACGCACTGCTCGAAGTGGCCGCGCAGCGGGAAGCTCAGGAACGGGCGGCGCGTCGCGACGAGCTCCATGCAGGTGCTGAGCCCGCCCTGCACGAGCGCGAGGTCGCAGCAGGCGAGGTGCTCGAAGAGGTTGTGCACGTAGCTTCGCACCTCGAGGCCCTCCATGCGCGGGAAGGAATCGGGCGCGATGCGCGGGCCCGCGACCAGGATGAGGCGCAGCTGCGGCACCTCGCGCTTCATGTGCGGGAAAGCCTCGGCGATCCGTTCGAGCAGCGCGCGGCCCACGCCGGTGCCCCCCACCGCGGCGATGGCGATCTTCTCGCGCGCTCCGTAGCCGTGGCGCGCGCGCAGCCTGGCCACGTCGGCGAACTCCTTCGGATCGAACGGCAGCGCGTAGCCCGCGTAGGAGAAATTGCGGTCGGTCCACTCGCGGATGCGCGGCAGCCCCGGGCCGAACGGATCGTCGGTGACGTCGTCGCGGTTGCCCACGAAGATCGCCGCGTCGCGCACGTAGGGGAAGCGCTCGACGTGCTCGATGTCCTCGGCGTTGCGGTCGGCGCACAGGAACGCCTCGCGCTCGTCGCCGTGCACCGGAAGGCAGCCGACGAAATCGGTGAGGAACGCGAAGGGCTGGCGCTTGAGCTCCGGATTCTCGTGGTAATAGTAGTCGACCTCCCACGACTCGTCGCCGATCACGAGGTCGTAGCGCGCCTCGTCCATGAGGTCGGAGAAGGTCATGAAGTTCGCGACCATGATCTCGTCCATGGTGCGCAACGCGAAGAACGCGTGCAGGTCGTGCTCGCCCGCCACGCGCTCGAAATGCCGGCTCTCGTTCGCGAGCCGGCGCGTGATCGGGTGGACGTGCTCGCCTTCGCGCTCGAGGTAGGCCGCGGCCGGATCCACCGTGAACCAGTCGATCGCGAGGTCCGGCTCGAGCTTGCGCAGCTCGCGCGCGATCGCGACGTCGCGCTGCACGTGGCCGAGGCCGATCGGGCTCGAGATGAAGAGCGCGCGCCGCTTGCGGCTCATGGCACGCGTCCAGCGGGTCGTCCGCGGCGTCCCGGCGACGAAGTCGCGCAGCGCATGGTTGAAGGCGACCGGATCGCGCGCGGCCGTGACGTGGCCGCCGCCTTCGATGGTGAGCATCCGCGAGCCGGGGACGAGCTGGTGGATCGCCTCGCCGCGCGCGTGCGGCACGCGGCGGTCGTCGTCGCCGTGGATCACGAGCGTGGGGCAGGTGATGCGTGGCGCGAGGTCGGTCACATGGTTTCCGGTCCAGCCCTCGCGGGCGCGCGCGAGCACCTCGCCGCTCGTCGCCCACGCATAGCGCACGCCGTCCTCGAACTGCTTGGTGGAATGCGGCTCGGAGAAGATCGTGGAGAAGAAATCGTGCACGTGCGCGGGCCAGTCCTCGCGCATCTGCGCCAGGTCGCGGCGCACGTGCCCGGCCATCTTCTCGCCCGAGATGCGCATGTCGGCGAAGCCGCCCGCGACGATCGCGTGGGTCACGCGGCGGGGCTCCTCGGCGGCGATGCGCAGCGCCGTCATCGCCGTGGCCGAGATGCCGACCACCGCGAAGCGGTCCACGCCCGCCGCCTCGAGCACCGCGAGGAAGTCGCGATAGTAATGCTCGAAGCTGTACGCCCCCTCGTGCAGCGGGCGATCGGAGCGGCCGTTGCCGCGCGCGTCCATGGTGAGCACGCGGAAATGGCGCGACAGGTACGGAACCGTCGCCTTGAGCATCTGGCTGTGCACGATCTGGTAGATCGGCGCGAAGGCGATCCACGGTCCCGCCTCGCCCCACGTCGCGTACCAGAGCCGCACGCCGTCGCGCTCGACGAAGCCCTCGGAGGCGGGCAGCACCGTCTCGAAGATCGGCGAGCCGGGCTCGTGCAGCCGTCCCGGCTCGGGCAGCTCGCCCACGACGGTGTGGAAGCTCGCGGGAAGGACCGGCGTCACGCCGCCCTCCGCTTCTTCGTCGCGGCCTTGCGGCGCGCGCGCGGCCGCTCGCGCTTCGCGGCGAGCGCATCGAGGCGCTCGAGGAGCTTCTGCATCGCGTCGAGCGCGGCGCGATGCGCGACCTGGTCCTCGCGCGCGCCGAGGAGATCGGCGAACTCCATGCCGAGCCAGAATTCCGAGATCCAGCAGGAGATCACTTCCGCGGTGAACCCCGGCGGTAGCTCCACGCCGCACGACGCGAGCGTCGCGAGCGCGTCCTTCACGCCTACGTGGACGACCTTCTTCCAGGCGAGGATGCGCGGCATGACCTTCTCGCGCAGCCCGGGATTGGAGAGGCTCGCCGCCCAGAGCTCCGCCTGCACGCGCACGAAGCCCGAGGCGAGGTCCGCGCGATAGAAGCGACGCGCCTCGGCCCACTTCGCCGCGAAATCGCCGGGCGCGCGGTACATGCGCTTCTGGCGCTGCAGGAGCTGGCGGTTCGCCTCGTCCAGCACGGCGATCACGAGCTGCTCCTTGCTGCGGAAGTGGTAGTTGATGAGCGCGTGGTTCACGCCCGCGTCCCTGGCGATCTCGCGCAGGCTCAACGCCGCGTATCCCTCGGCGGCGAGGCGCCGGAACGCCGCCTCGAGGATCTTCCCCTTGGTGTCGCCCAGCTCGCCGTCGGCCATGAGGCGCAGGCGCGCGGGATCGGAAGGGCCGCGGTCGTCGAACGAAGGCATTTGAACAGGTGGTTTAACCAGTCGTTCAAATCATGGCGGCATGCGCCGCGCTTGTCAACCCAGCGGCCCCTGCAGGCGGTCCCGGGGAGAGGGAGACCCGTTCGGCGCATGCGGCCGCCGAACACGCAGCGGCGGCGGCACTCCAACGTTGGGCCGGACGTCGGCCCCACATGATCCACAAGGAGAATTCCAATGCTCGAACGCAAGGCCATTCCCGCCCTCGCCGCGGGCGCGCTGCTCGCCCTCGCGGCGGCCGGCTGCGCCTCGCAGGACACCGGCACCGGCCGCCGCTTCACCGGCTACGACGAGTCCACGCCCACGCACGGCTACGGCTCGACCACCCAGGCCGCGCAGGGCAACCGCGGCAACCTCATGGCGACGATCGACGACCAGACCACGCGCGACATCGAGAACGCGCTGCGCTCCACCAACGGCCTGGACTCGCGCGACATCGTCGTGCGCACGCTCGACGGCCACGTCGCGCTGAGCGGCACGGTGAGGAGCGACGCGGAACGGCAGCGCGCGCTCGACGTCGCCCGCGGCACCGACGTCGAGCACGTGGTGGACGTGGAGGATCGCCTCTCGGTCGCGGGGTAGACGAATCCCCTCGAGCGGTTTAATTTCCTCCAGCCCGGGCGAAGACCGGGCGACCGCGACCAAGGAGGAAAAAAATGCGTTCGAGGGGGATTTGCGCGGCTCTCGTCGCGCTCGCGCTGGGCGGGTGCGCCGCCCCGGCGGTGAACCAGGACGACTCGCGCCCGCTGAATGTCGTTTCGGACGCGACCGCGCCCGGCTTCGGCTGGCCGGAATCGGTCGGCTGCGATACGGCGCACGACGTGCTCTACGTGAGCCAGTTCGGCGGCGAGAAGCCCAACCCGCCGGCGAAGGACGGCCTCGGCTACATCAGCCAGGTCGGTCTCGACGGCCACGTGATCGAGAAGCGCTACTTCGACGTCACGATGAACAAGCCGAAGGGCATCTGGATCGCCGGCACGCGCCTGTGGGTGACCGACATCGATTCGCTGTGGATCTTCGACACCGCGACGCGCAAGGGGCGGCGCCTGGCGATTCCCGGCCTCCAGTTCGCGAACGACGTGACGATCTGGAACGGCGCCGTGTACGTGAGCGACAACCGCAGCGACCAGCTGTTCCGGATCGAGCCGGCGGACTTCCTCGATCCCTCCGTGCAGCCGAGGACCGAAGCGGTCTGGTCGAAGAAGGACGTCTTTCCGAACGGGCTGTGGCCCGCGAAGGATGGGAGCCTCCTCATGGTCGGCTTCGAGTCGGCGCAGAAGCACCAGGGCATCTACTCGATGTCCGCCGATGGGGCGATTCGCAGCCTCTCCGTTCCCATCGGCCGCCTCGACGGCCTGCAGCAACTCGACGACGGCACGCTCCTCGTCACCGACTGGGACAGCGGCGAGGTGTTCCGCTACGGGCCGAAGCGCGAGGTGCAGGTGCTCGGGAAGGGCTTCAAGGGACCGGCGGACCTTTGCATGATGCACGACACGATCTACGTGCCGGACCTGGTGAAGGGAGAGGTGAGGATGATCAGGATCGCGAAGTGATCCTCTCCAGGTCCTCGCGCGGCCATTGCGCGAGGCGCGCACCCGCCTCGTAGGTGCCCTGGAGGAATTCGTGCAGGGCCGCTTCCGGATCCGGGGCGGCCCTCACCGCTTCGTAGGGCAGCAGGAATTCACGCAGGCCCGCGTCGTAGCGCGCTTCCTTCGGATGCACGCGCGCCGCCGCGAAGCCCGCCGGCTCGGGTGCGGCGTACGCATAGAACATCGCTTCCTCGACGCCACCTCCGCCCGGCCAGAAGCCGTGGCTGATCGCTTCGTGCGAATACGCTTCGCGCGTCACCGCGTCCGCGCGCGGACGCTCGGCCGCCCGTCGCCCCGAGAAGCGCGTGAGCGCGAGGTCGAACGTGCCCCAGAAGAAATGCAGCGGGCTCGCCTTGCCGACGAACTCGCAGCGGAAGCGCTCGAACACCGGCCGCATGGATTGCAGCGCGCGCCAGAACGCGGAGGCGCGCTCGCGATCGTACGAATGGTGGCGCGCATCCGCCTCGAAGCGGATCGGCTCGGGCACCTCGACCGGCATCGTCCAGATGCGGATCGGGCAGCCGAGGCGCTCGAGCGCCGCCATCACCTTCGCATGGAACTGCGCGACCGTCATCGGCTCGAGCCGCACGATCTCCTCCCGACCGTCCGATGCGTTGAGCTCGAGCTGGTGCGAGAAGAAGTCGAAATGCGCGACCAGGTCGCGCCCGCCGCAGCGCATCGGCTGCGTGGCGAGTCCGCGCGCGGTGTAATGGAACGCGACGTTCCACCAGTGGTTGGCGAGCGGCGTGGTGGAAAGCGTGAGCTTCCCCACGACCTGCGTCCACATGTGCAGCGTCGCGCAGGTATCCCGCCATGCCGCGAGCGGGAGGGCGGGCCAGGAGCCGTCGTCGCCTCGGTTCACGCCGCCACGATACTCCGTCGCCCTCAGCGCGTGAGCCAGCCGCGCGCGCGCACCGTGACGACCGCGTAGGGGAAGATCCAGCTCAGCGCGAAGAACGAGAAGTAGCCGTAGAGGATCCCGTAGAGGAAATCCCAGGAGCGCTCGCTCTTCAGGTAATAGAGCATGTAGAAGGTGGAGACCATGCCGATCGCGACCAGCATGCGCACGAGGGTCGCCGGGTCGTGCAGCGCCTGGGAAAGCCAGAAGGCGATCGAGGCGTACGCCACGGGATAGCGCAGGTTGGTGATGCTCGTGTCGATGAGCGCCATGAAGCCCAGCCCCGCCGGCCGCTTCCACACGATGCGCGCGAAGCGCAGCTCCTCGCGCACGTAGCTGCGGTTCCAGCGCAGGTACATCTTGCAGAGCTTGGAGTACGTCTCCGGCACCACGGTGTGGACCACCGCCGTGCGCTGGTACACCGCGTCGTAGCCGCGCTCGAAGAAGAGGTTGGTGAGCGCGCGATCCTCGCCGTACGTGCATGGCACCCCGAGGAAGCGTTGACGCTCCCAGCGCTCCAGCACCTGGCGGAACACCGCGGTGCGATAGGCGCTCAAGGCACCGGGGCAGCAGTACACCGTGCGGAAGGTGGATTGGGCGCTCCTCAGGAAATCGAAGGACAGGATGAAGCGCACGTGCAGCATGCGGGCGAGCACGTTTCCCGCGCGGTTGTAGACGGCGACCTTTCCCGCGACCGCGCCGATGCGCGGGTCGAGGAAAGGGCCGGCGATCGCGAGCAGGCTCTGCGGCTCGATGACGCTGTCCGAATCGATGGTGACCAGCACCTCGCCGCGCGCCGCGCGGCAGCCGGCCGCGAGCGCCGTGCGCTTGCCGCCGTTGCGCGGCATGCGCACCGCCGTCACCAGCCCCGGATGGCGCGCGGCGGCCCGCTCGATGTATTTCCAGGTGTCGTCGGTGCTGCCGTCGTCGATCGCGACGATCTCGAGTCGCTCGCGCGGATAGCGCGCGGCGGCGACGGACTCGATCGACTTCTCGACCATGCGCCCCTCGTTGTACGCGGGGATCACCACGGTGAGGCTGGGGGCGTCCGCCTCCTCGGCCGCGGCCCACGGGCGGTAGCGCATCCACATCACCGTGCGCACGACGAGGAGCAGCGTGCCCATCGCGATCCAGGCGATGGTGGGCCGCACCAGCACGGTGCCCCAGCGGCCGCCGCGCATCGCACTGGTGAGCGGATCCATGAGCGGCGTGGCGACGGAAAGCCACAGGAGGAGCAGCAATCCGCCGGTGATGAGCACGAGGATGAGCGCATCCCACAGGTCATGGAATGGCGCGCGCAAGGAACGCAGGGAGTCGGAAGCGGAGGCCATCGGGGGCGAATGGGCTCGTGGGGATTGGATGATACGCGAGGCGCCAGCATGTATCGCGCCATGAATACATTTGATAACAAAAAAACGCATGGCGAAGCCGGCCGCCGGCGGCATATAGTTCCGGTTCCTTCCTCCGAACGCCCCCACGGAGGCTCGCGATGACCGTCGACACGCCCGCCCCCGGGCTCGACGCGGCCGTTCCCGCCCCGGCTCCAGCCGCCGCGGAGCCGTTCTCCATCGGCGTGGTCGGCCTCGGCTACGTCGGGCTGCAGCTCGCGGTGCAGTTCGGAAGCCGCTACCCCACGCTCGGCGTCGACCTCTCCGAGGCGAAGATCGCCGCCTACCGGCGCCACCACGACCCGTCCGGAGAGCTGGACGAAGCCGAGCTGCGCGCCGCGCACCGCCTGCAGCTCGCGACGGATGCGAGCGTGCTCGCCGCCGCCGACGTGGTCATCGTGGCGGTGCCCACACCCGTGGACGACGCGCACCTTCCCGACTTCGAGCCCCTGCTCTGCGCGTGCCGCACCGTGGGGGCGCACATGAAGCACGGCGCGATCGTGGTCTTCGAATCGACCGTCTATCCGGGCGCCACGGAAGCGGTGTGCATCCCCGCGCTCGAGCGCGCATCGGGCCGCAAGTGGAAGCGCGATTTCTTCGTCGGGTACTCGCCCGAACGCATCAATCCGGGCGACCGCGAGCACGGCCTCGCGCGCGTGACGAAGATCGTCGCGGGCGATACGCCGGAGACGCTCGCCACGCTCGCGGCGCTCTATTCGAGCGTGGTGCCGGCGGGCGTGCACGTTGCGCCGAGCATCCGCGTCGCCGAGGCCGCGAAGGTGATCGAGAACACGCAGCGCGACCTCAACATCGCGCTCATGAACGAGCTCGCGCTGATCTTCCACCGCATGGGCATCGACACGGCGCAGGTGCTCGCCGCCGCCCGCACCAAGTGGAACTTCCTCGATTTCCGCCCCGGCCTGGTCGGCGGCCACTGCATCGGCGTGGACCCCTACTACCTCACCTACGCGGCGGAAAAGGTCGGCCACCATCCGGAGGTGATCCTCTCCGGGCGGCGCATCAACGACGGAATGGGCAAGTACGTCGCGGAGCAGGCCGTGAAGGCCATGATCGCCACGGGCGGCGCCATGCGCGGCGCGCGGGCCGCGGTGCTCGGGCTCACCTTCAAGGAGAACTGCGCGGACATCCGCAACAGCAAGGTGATCGACGTCGTGCGCGAGCTCGAGAGCTACGGCATCGAGGTGCTGGTGCACGATCCGCGCGCGAGCCCGCACGATGCCCTGCGCGAATACGGCATCGCGTTGCGCGCCTGGGACGAGATTCCCGCCGCCGACGTGCTGGTGCTCGCCGTCGCGCACCGCGAGCTCGCCTCGATGCCGCTCGAGGCGCTCCTCGCGAAGGCGAAGCCGGGCGCGTGCATCGTCGACGTGAAATCCGTGCTCGACCCGTTGCAGGTCGAGAGGCGCGGCCATCGTCTCTGGCGCCTTTGAGGCACGTCGCCGAATGGCGACGCTTCCGGGTTCCCGCGCACGCGTGATTCGGCCGGCTCATGGCGCTCCCGAACTCGCACCGCCGCGGCGCTTCCTAATGGCATGGCATCCACCCATCCCAAAGGAGGCAAACCATGAAGGCCCGACTCCACATCGCGATCCCGCTGCTCCTCGCGACCACCGCCGCGCTCGCCGCGACCGGCTACACCCTGCAGTCGAGCGAGACGCATCCGTACGCCGCACCGGCCGCGAGCGACAACTGGGTCGCGCCGGCGCCCAACGAGCAACCGGCCGCCTCCACCAACGCGACGCAAAGCATCGCCGCTCCGGCCGTCGCTCCGGCTCCCGTGGCCGCTCCCGCGCCCGCGCCGTACGAAGAGCCGCGCGTCGAGATCAACGCGCCGCGCCTGAGCGAGGACGAGCTGCTGAGGAACGCCGTGATGGATCGCCTCGCGAACGACCGCGCCCTCGCCGGCAAGGTGGGCGTCGAAGCGTATCGCCACACGGTGTCGCTCACCGGCCGCGTCACGACCACCGGGCAGATCGAGCGTGCGTCCACGCTCGCGCGGAGCGTCGACGGCGTGTGGCGCGTCGACAACTACCTGCTCGCGCGCGTCGGCATGAGCTGAGCACGGCGAGCGGCGCGGGGCGCGCGGGTATGATCGACCGATGCGCGCCCTCGCCGCCAGCGCTTCGATCGCCGCCGCCCTCGCCTGCACGCCCGCGCACTCCCAGCTCCTGTGGGACGTGCGCGACGGCAACCACCCGGTGCTCGGCGCGGTTCGCTTCGCGCACCTGAAGCTCCCGATCGCCACCACCATCGGGACGCATCGCGTCTATTCGAACGCTTACATCTCGTGCGAGCCGCAAGCGCGCACGATGGCGGTCGAGCTCACCAACCAGGTCGCGCCCGACGATCCCGCGGGCCTCAAGGCGGCGTCGATGCCCCGGCTCGTGTGCGAGCGGCCGAGGGGCGCGGGCAGCGAGCAGGCGGCGATCGGTACGCACTGGGAATTCAACGGCATCGGGGACGCGCTCACGCGGGGCCTCGCGCCGCGAGCGCTGCGCGCATGCGCGTCGATCGGCATCGCGGAGGAAGTCGTGCTGCCGCAAGGCTGGGGCCGGCGCACGACGCCGATCCTGTTCGAGATCATGCCGGGCGCGAAGGAGCTGCAGCCCGTGTTCGCGGCGTGCGGAGAGACGGCGGTGCTCGCGACCGCGAAGGCCGCGCCGGACCGCCGTCCCGGTCCTCTCGCGAGCGCGAAGGACGGCTGGAAAACAATCCGCGTGGTGGCGCATGGAAAGACGAACGTGCGCGCGCGCCCCACCCTGCATGCGCAAGTCGTCGCGCACATCGATCCCGGCGACCTCGTCTTCGCGCACCCGACGGGCGGCGAATGGTGGCGCGTGAAGTCACGCCGCGGGACGTTCGAGGGCTACGTGCGCGAGGATCGGCTGGTCCTCAAGTAGCCGCCGGGTCGATCCGGGACGGCAGCCGCGTGGCTCAGCCGTGCGCGAGGCAGCGCTTCTGTCGTCGCGGCCTTGATGCCTTCGCGAAGGCGCGCCGCATGGAAACGGTCGAACCGAACGATTTTCCCCGCGCGCTCGTCGATGCCCTGGTACCGCCCCGGCCGATTCATGGACTTTGTCCAACAAATTTCATGGACGAAGTCCAACAACGCAGCGAAGGGTCGCGCGTGGACAGGGGGCACCGCCGGGGCGGGCCACCGAAGGAGCGGGGCGCACATGGACAGGCTCACCGGAGCAGCCTGTCCGGCGCGTACACTTGTTCCTCGGGCGCCTGGCCCGCATATCAAGCCTCTCGAGCGTCGTCCCATGCTGCCCGCCGACTTCCATCCTGTCCTCCGCCGCTGGTGGGAGGGCCGCTTCGGCGAGCCCACCGCGGCGCAAGCCGAAGGCTGGCAGGCCATCCGGCGAGACGAGCACACGTTGATCGCGGCGCCGACCGGTTCCGGGAAGACGCTCGCCGCCTTCCTCACCGCGATCGACCAGTTGTTCCGCGAGGCGAACGACAACGGCGGCTTGCCCGACGAGGTGCGCGTCGTCTACGTCTCGCCGCTCAAGGCGCTTTCCGCCGACATCCACAAGAACCTCGCCGAGCCGCGGCGCGAGATCCGCGCGCTCGCCGAGTCGATGGGCCACCACGGCGCGCGCATCACTGCGGCGGTGCGCAGCGGCGATACGCCGCAGAACGAGCGTGCCGCGATGCTGCGCACGCCGCCGCACATCCTGGTGACGACGCCGGAGTCGCTCTACCTTCTCCTCACCGCGGAGCGCTCGCGCAACATGCTGCGCACCGCTCGCGTGGTGATCATGGACGAGATCCACGCCGTGCTGCAGTCGCGCCGCGGGGCGCACCTCGCGCTCACCCTGGAGCGCCTCGACCACGCCTGCGGCAGGAAGCTCCAGCGCATCGGGCTCTCGGCGACGCAGAAGCCGATCGACGAGGTGGCGCGCTTCCTCACGCGGGAGCCGTGCGCCATCGTCGATCGCGGCCACAAGCGCGCCATGGACCTCGCCGTCGAAGTGCCCGGCTCGCCGCTCGAGGCGGTGATGTCGCACGAGGTATGGAAGGAGGTCTACGATCGCCTGGTGCAGCTGGTCGAGTCGCATCGCACGACGCTCATCACCGTGAACACGCGGCGCCTCGCCGAGCGCATGGCGCACCAGCTCTCCGAACGGCTGGGAGCGCAGAGCGTCGCGGCACACCACGGCAGCCTCTCCAAGGAGACCCGCCTCGACGCCGAGCATCGGCTCCGCGAAGGCAAGCTCCGGGTGCTGGTCGCGACCGCCTCGCTCGAGCTCGGCATCGACATCGGCCACGTCGACCTGGTGTGCCAGATCTCCTCGCCGCACCGCATCGCGACCTTCCTGCAGCGCGTGGGCCGCTCGGGCCACTCGATCCACGGCATTCCCAAGGGCCGCATCTTCCCGCTCACCCGCGACGATCTGGTCGAATGTGCGGCGATGCTGCGTGCCGTCGCCGACGGCGAGCTCGACCGCATCGAGGTCCCCGATGCGCCGCTCGACGTGCTCGCGCAGCAAGTGGTGGCGGAGGTCTCCGCCGAGGAGGAATGGGGCGAAGAGGAGCTCTTCGAGCTGGTGCGCCGCGCATACCCCTATCGCGATCTCGAGCGCGCCAGATATCGCGAGGTGGTCGAAATGCTCGCGCGCGGCTTCGCGACGCGCCGCGGCCGGCGCGCCGCGCTGCTCCACTACGACAGCCTCGACCGCAAGCTGCGCGCCCGCAAGGGCGCGCGCATGAACGCCATCGTGAACGGCGGCGCGATCCCCGAGGTGTTCGACTACAAGGTGCTGCTCGAGCCCGAGGGTCATGTGGTGGGCAGCGTGAACGAGGATTTCGCCGTCGAATCGCTGCCGGGCGACGTGTTCCAGCTCGGCAACGCCTCGTGGAAGATCGTGAAGATCGGCAATGGCGTCGTGCGCGTGGCCGATGCCAAGGGGCAGCCGCCGTCGATGCCGTTCTGGCTCGGGGAAGCGCCGGCACGCTCCACCGAGATGAGCGATGCCGTGACGCGCCTTCGCGCCGCCGTGGACGCGGCGGCAAACCCGCTCGAGCTCCTCGAGCGCGATTACCTCCTGTCCCGCTCGGCCGCCGCGCAGATCGCCGCGTACTTCGACCAGGCGAAGCGGGCGCTCGGCGTCGTCCCGACCCAGGAGGTCATCGCCCTCGAGCGCTTCTTCGACGAATCGGGCGGCATGCAGCTCGTGCTGCACGCGCCCTTCGGCAGCCGCATCCTGCGCGCGTGGGGGCTCGCGCTGCGCAAGAAGTTCTGCCAGGGCTTCAACTTCGAGCTGCAGGCCGCCGCGACCGAGGAAGGCCTCATCCTCTCGCTCTCGGAGGTGCACTCGTTCCCGCTCGAGGAGGTGTTCCGCTACCTCCACCCGAACAGCGTGCGCGAGACGCTCACGCAGGCGATCCTGCAGTCGCCCATCTTCGAGACGCGCTGGCGCTGGAGCTCCACGCTCGCCCTCGCCGTGCCGCGCAACCGCGGCGGCGCGCGCGTGCCCAACCAGCTGCAGCGCATGTACAGCGAGGACGTGCTGCAGGCGGTCTTCCCCGACGCGGTCGCCTGCCAGGACAACCTGCCGGGCGCACGCGAGGTGCCCGACCATCCGCTGGTGAGCCAGGCGCTGCACGACGCGCTCGAGGAAGCGGTCGACGCGAGCGGGCTCGAGCGCGTGCTCGAGCGGCTCTACGCCGGCGAGATCCGCACCGTCGCGCGCGACCTGCCCGAGCCCTCGGTCCTTTCCCACGAGCTGCTCAATTCCGCGGTCTACACGTTCCTCGACGATGCGCCGCTCGAGGAGCGCCGCACGCGCGCGGTCTACACGCGGCGCGTGAGCGAGGTGCGCAGCGCGGAAGACCTCGGCGCGCTCGACCCGGCCGCGATCGAGCGTGTGCGCGAGGAGGCGTGGCCCATCGCGGCGACGCCCGACGAGATGTACGACGCGCTCATGGTCGCCGGTTACGTCCGCGAATCCGAGCTCGCGCAAGGCTGGAAGGCCCTCCTCGAAGAGCTCGGGCCGCGTGCCGTGAAGAAAGGCGACGCCTGGCTCGCGCACGAGCGCGTGAACGACCAACCGGTCGAGCTGGTCGCGAGCCGGCTGGAAGTGCTGGGACCGGTGACGGTTTCGTCATTCCGATCCGCGACCGAGGCCTTCGAGGGCAGGGTCGCGCGGGAATCGGCCGCGGGCCTGGACACGATGCTGCTCGCGCTCGAATCGCAGGGCCGCATCCTGCGCGGGCGTTTCACGCCCGGCCTTCCCGAAATCGAATGGTGCGACCGCCGGCTCCTCGCGCGCATCCACCGCTACACGATCTCGCGGCTGCGCGCCGAGATCGAGCCGGTCGCCGCGGGCGACTTCCTGCGCTTCCTCGCGCACTGGCAGCACGTCGCCGGCGAGGACCAGGTGCGCGGCAGCGAGGGTCTGCTCGCGGTGGTGGAACAGCTCGAAGGCTTCGAGCTTCCGGCGATCGCGTGGGAGCACGACGTCCTTCCCGCGCGCGTCGCCGACTACGGCGCGGAGCAGCTCGACCAGCTTTGCTACAGCGGCCGCGTCGCATGGGGCCGCCTGAGCGGCGGCGGCAAGGCACCGCTCAAGACCTCGCCGATCGCCCTCGTGCTGCGCGCGAATGGCTCCGGCTCCCTCGGGAGAGCCCCGGCACGAGCGTCCGATGAACCCGCGCTCACCTCCGAAGCCGCCGCCGTGCAGGACGTGCTCGCGAAGCGCGGCGCCTCGTTCTTCCACGAGATCGTCTCCGCCTCGGGACTCCTTCCGGCGCTGGTGGAGCGCGCGCTCGCCGAGCTCGCCGGAGCGGGCCTCGCCACCGCCGACGGCTTCGCCGGCCTGCGCGCGCTCCTCGCGCGCCAGGACAAGCGCCGCACCCTCGTGCAAGCCGCGGGCCGCTGGTCGCTGCTCATCCCTCCGCCAGCCAGCGTCATTCCCGCGGAGGCGGGAATCCCGGCCCGCGTCATTCCCGCGGAGGCGGGAATCCCGGCTGAATCCATCGCCCTCGTCCTCCTCAAGCGCTACGGCGTCGTCTTCCGCTCGCTCCTGCAACGCGAATCCAACCTGCCGCCGTGGCGCGACCTCGTGCGCGCCTACCGCACGCTCGAAGCGCGCGGCGCGATCCGCGGCGGCCGCTTCGTCGCGGGCTTCGGCGGCGAGCAGTTCGCCGCGGCCGATGCGGTGGGCCGGTTGCGTGCGGTGCGCAGGATGGAGAAGATCGGCGAGCACGTCGTGATCGGGGCGGCCGATCCCTTGAATCTCGTCGGCATCCTCACGCCCGGGTCGCGCGTCCCGGCGCTGCACACCCATCGGCTGCTGCTCGAGGATGGGCTGCCGATCGCCGCGCTGGAAGGCGGCGAAGTGCGCCGGCTCGCCGCGACGCAGCTCTCCGACGAGGAACTGCGCACGCTCCTCGCGCGGCGCCGGCTGCGCCAGGGCCTGCAGCCGCACCTGCGCATGGCGACGGCGCGGGAAGCGAAGGCGCTCGCGAGCCGCGTCGTGCACTGATCCGGCGAGTGGTGTATATCTCCCCCGAGGGAGGGCCGCAGCATGGGGGAGAGGTTCGACCTGCTGGTGAACGAGGCCGAGCCGCGCGAGTACGGCGACGGCGAGGTGATCTTCCGCGCGTGGGACATGGGCGCCGAGATGTACGTGGTGCTCGAAGGCCAGGTCGAGCTCACGATCGACTCGAGGGTGCTGGAGACGCTCGGGCCCGGCGAGCCTTTCGGCGAGATGGCGCTCATCGACCAGGCGCCGCGCACCGCGAGCGCGACGGCCAAGGGGCCGTGCAAGCTCGCGGTGATTCCGGAGCGGCGCTTCCTCTTCCTCGTGCAGCAGCGGCCGGAGTTCGCGCTGCACATCATGAAGGTGATGGCCGACCGGCTGCGGTCGATGAACCGGCGCGTGTAGCCTTCGAATCTCGTCAGTCGCGCCCTCCTCGCCCGCGCCCGTGGCGAGCGGGCTGGTGCTCTCCGAATTCGCCTCGGCAAGCGTCGAGTGAGACTTCGTGGGTTCGATGACAGGTTCGGGAGGGGCGCCACCGGGTAGAATTGCGTGTCGGCCGCCTCTCGCGGCGACGCCCGATTTCCTCCTTCGCCCGCAAGATGACCACCTTCGAATCCCCGAGACCGCAGCGCGGCGGTGCCGCCACCGTTTTCCTCGTCGTCCTCGTGATCCTGATTGCCGCCGGCCTCGCCGCCGCGATCTGGTTCAAGCCGCGCTTCGAGTCGGACCCGCCGCGGATCGCGCTCTCCACGCAGTCCGAGGTGCTCGGCGAGGCCCCGCTCGAGATCGACGTGAGCGACGCGGGAACGGGCCTGCGCTCGGTGACGGCGACCCTCTCGCAAGGCGGCCGCGAGCAGACACTCGCTTCGGAGCAGTACGCGAATCCCGTCGCCGGCAAGAAGATCACGGTCGCGCTCGCGAAGGTGCCCGGCATCCAGGAAGGGCCGGCGGTGCTGCGCGTGAGCGCGCGCGACGCCTCGCTCTGGCACTGGTTCAAGGGCAACGACGCCGCGCTCGAGAAGAAGATCGCGATCGACGTGACGCCGCCCACCCTCGAGCTGGTCGCGGACGACCGCTACATCAATTTCGGCGGCGTGGGCGCGATCGTGTACAAGGCGTCGGCGGACACGGTGAGGACCGGCATCCAGGTCGGCAGCCACTGGTTCCCGGGCTTGCGCGGCGTGGTGCAGGGCCACCCGGACGAGTACTTCGCGCTCTTCGCGCACGCCTACGACGTGCAGCCCACCGAGCGCGCGACGATCGTCGCGACCGACCAGGCCGGCAATACGCAGCAGATGCGCCTGCCCTACGAGCTCAAGAACGTGCGGTACAAGAAGAGCACGATCGAGGTTTCCGACCGCTTCTTCCAGGAGAAGGTGGTGCCGCTCCTCACCGACCTCTCGAAGCGCAACGGCTCGGTGAAGGAGATCTTCGTCGCGGTCGACCACGACGTGCGCAAGCAGAACGAGGACAAGATCGCCGAGGTCACCTCGAAAGCGACGCCGAAGATCCTCTGGGACGGCGCGTTCCACCAGCTCAGCAACTCCAAGGTGGAGGCGAACTTCGCCGACCAGCGCACGTACACGTACAAGGGCGAGCCGATCGACACCGCCTTCCACCTCGGCTACGACCTCTCGGTCACCAAGCACTATCCGATCGAGGCGGCCAACAGCGGCGTGGTCGCCTTCACCGGCTTCCTCGGCCTCTACGGCAACGCCATCATCATCGACCACGGCCTCGGGCTCTACACGCTCTACGGCCACTGCAGCCAGGTCGACGTGAAGCCCGGCGAGCGCATCGAGAAGAACCAGGTCATCGGCAAGACCGGCGAGACCGGCTTCGCGGGCGGCGACCACCTGCACTTCGGCGTCTACCTCGACGGCGTCGCGGTGCTTCCGGTCGAGTGGTGGGACCCGAAGTGGATCGCCGACAACATCACGCCCAAGCTGCATGGCCGCGAAGGCGAGGAGACCGCCGCGGCGCAGCCGCGCGCGCGCAAGGTCTCGCGCAAGCACCGGCACTGACTTTTCCCAATCGGCGCCTCACGCGAACACCAGGATCATCAGGGCGACGATCGCGATCGCCATGCCGAGCAGCGGCCCGCCGACGCCATCATTCGACGACTTTCCGCTCACGATCGTTCCCTCCATCCGCCGCCCAACGCGCGTACCAATCCGATGGTCGCCTGGTACTGCGCGTTCCGCACCTCGACCGCCGCGCGCCGGTCGGCGAGCTCGCTCCTCTGCGCGTCCAGGAGCTCGAGCTGGCTCACGAGGCCCTCGCGCCAGCGCCGCTCCGAGAGCGCGGTCGCGCGCGCGGCCGCGTCCACCGCGCGCTGCTCCGCCTCGCCCTGGCGCTCGAGGAGCCGCAGCGCGGCGAGCTGGTCCTCGACGTCGCGCAAGGCGACCAGCACCCGCTCGCGGTACTGCGCGATCGACGCATCCATCGCGCCGCTCGCGAAGCGCACGCCCGCCTCGCGCCGCCCGCCGTCGAAGATCGGCAGCGAGGCGAGCGCGCCCAGGCTCCATGCGCGCGCCGAGTACTTGAGCAGATCGGAGAGCTGCGGCGAGGCGACGCCGCCGGCGGCGGTCAGCACGATGTCGGGAAACCACGCGGCCTTCGCGACGCCGACCCGCTGCTGCGCGGCGAGCATCGTCGCCTGTGCCGCGGCGACGTCCGGGCGCCGCGCGAGCACCTCGGCCGGCACCCCGGCGGGAATCACCGGAAGCGACGCCGACCACGGCGCCTCCTCGATCGAGAAATCCGACGGCGCCTCGCCCACCAGCACCGCGATCGCGTGCTCGAGCTGCGCGCGTTGCCGGTCGAGGGCGAGCGCGTCGGCCTCGGTAGCGGCCACCTGCGTGGAGGCGCGCGCGACGTCGAGCTCCGCGACATCGCCCGCGCGGTAACGTCGCTCCGTGAGGTCGAGCGTGCTGCGGTAGGCGCCGACGGTCTTGCGCACGATCGTGCGCTCCTGGTCGAGCGCGCGTAGCTGCAGGTACGACTGGGCGACGTCCGCCTCGATCACGAGCCGCGTGTTGGCGAGGAGCGCCTGCGAGGCCTGCGCATCGAGGTCGGCGGCTTCGGCCGCACGGCTGAGCTTCCCGAAGAGGTCCGCTTCCCACGAGGCGTTGGCGCCGAGCGAGTACAGCGTGAGCGGATGTCCCGCCGGAAGACTGGTCACGGTGAAGCCATCGCCGCGCGCGACGGAGGGCGCGGCGCCGACCTGCGGAACGCGATCGGCATCGGCCTGCCGCAGCAGCGCGCGCGCTTGCACGAGCCGCGCGGCCGCGATCCGGATCGAGGAGTTGCCGCGATCCGCGCGCGCCACGAGGTCGTCGAGCACGGGATCGCGGAAGACCGTCCACCACGTGCGGTCTGGCGGCGCGGCGGTGACGATCTTGAAATTCGGCCCGGCTTCCTTGAACGCCGCCGGCGTGACCGGCAGCGCAGCCGGGTCGATGGGCGGCGGCGTCGCGCATCCGGCGAGGATCGCCATTGCCGCCACCGCGGCAATGGGCAGGCGTCGAAGGAGTGGATTCCCGCCGTCGCGGGAATGACGAACGGGGTTCCCGCCGTCGCGGGAATGACGAACGGGGTTCCCGCCTTCGCGGGAATGACGTTGGGTATACATTTCGATCAATCCGAGGATCCGGCGAAGGCTTCGGCGTGCGGGACCTCGCCATGGGATTTGAGGGGCCGGTTGCCCGTGAGCGCGCGCAGCGCCACGTAGAACACCGGCGTGAGGAAAAGCCCGATCGCGGTCACCCCGATCATCCCGGAGAAGACCGCGACGCCCATCGCTCGGCGCATCTCGGCGCCGGCGCCGAACGAGTACACCAGCGGCACGGTGCCCATCACGAACGCCATCGACGTCATGAGGATCGGGCGCAGCCGCAGGCGCGCGGCCTCGACCGCCGCCTCGAACGGCGTCTTGCCGGCGAACTCCAGCTCGCGCGCGAATTCCACGATGAGGATCGCGTTCTTCGCCGAGAGCCCCACCAGCACGATGAAGCCGATCTGCGTGAAGATGTTGTTGTCGCCGTGCGTGAGCCACACGCCCGCGAGCGCCGCGCAGAGCGCCATCGGCACGATGAGCAGGATCGAGAGCGGCAGCACCAGGCTCTCGTAGAGCGCGGCGAGCACCAGGAACACGAGCAGCACCGAGAGCGGGAACACCCAGATCGCGGAGTTGCCGGCGAGGATCTGCTGGTACGTGAGGTCGGTCCACTCGAAGGTGACGCCGCGGGGCAGCGTCTGCGCCGCGATCTTCGCGATCGCGTCCTGCGCCTCGCCCGAGGAGTAGCCGGGCGCGGGGCCGCCGTTCACGTCCGCGGCGAGGAAGCCGTTGTAGCGCATCGCGCGCTCGGGCCCCGCCGCGGGCTTCACGTCGACCAGCGCCGAGAGCGGGATCATGTCGCCCGCGTTGTTGCGCACCTTGAGCTGGCCGATGTCCTCGGGATGCGCGCGGAACGGCGCGTCGGCCTGCACGCGCACGGAGTAGGTGCGGCCGAAGCGGTTGAAGTCGTTCACGTAGAGGCTGCCGAGGTACACCTGCATCGTGTCGAAGATCTCGGTGAGCGGGACGCCGAGCTGGCGCGCCTTGGTGCGGTCGATGTCGACGTAGAGCTGCGGCACGTTCACCTGGTAGCTCGAGAAGAGCCCGGCAAGCTCCGGCGACTGGTACGCGCGGCCCATGAACTCCTTCATCACCTGGTCGAGCGCCTGGTAGCCGATGGAGGCGCGGTCCTCCACCTCGAGCTTGAAGCCGCCCGTCGTGCCGAGGCCCATCACGGGCGGCGGCGGGAAGATCGCGATGAACGCGTCCTGGATGCCGGCGAACTGGCGATTGAGGTCCATCGCGATCGCGCCGCCCGAAAGCTGCGCGCCGCGCCGCTCGTCGAAGGGCTTCAGCGTGACGAACACGATCCCCGCGTTGGAGCTGTTGGTGAAGCCGTTGATGGAAAGGCCGGGGAAGGCGACCGCGTGCTCGACGCCCGGATGCTTCATCGCGATCTCGCCCATGCGGCGGATCACCTCCTCGGTGCGATCCAGCGTGGCCCCGTCCGGGAGCTGCGCGAAGCCGATCAGGTACTGCTTGTCCTGGCTCGGCACGAAGCCGTGCGGTACGGCCTCGAAGAGCCCCGCGGTGGAGGCCGCGAGCGCGCCGTACACCGCGAGCATCACGGCCTTGCGGCCGAGCGCGCCGCGTACGCCGCCGGTGTAGGCGAGGATGCCGCGGCGGAAGAAGCGGTTGAACGCGCCGAAGAAGCGGCCGAGCGTCGCGTCCATGGCGCGCGTGAGCGCGTCCCTCGGCGCGCCGCGGCCGCGCAGGAGGAGCGCGGCGAGCGCCGGCGAAAGCGTGAGCGAGTTCACCGCCGAGATCACGGTCGAGATCGCGATCGTCACCGCGAACTGGCGGTAGAACTGGCCCGAGAGCCCGCTGATGAAGGCGAGCGGCACGAACACCGCCACCAGCACCAGCGCGATCGCGATGATGGGCCCGGAGACCTCGCGCATCGCGCGGTACGTGGCTTCGCGCGGCGTGAGGCCCGCCTCGATGTTGCGCTCGACGTTCTCCACCACCACGATCGCGTCGTCCACCACGATCCCGATCGCGAGCACGAGCCCGAACAAGGTGAGCGCGTTGATCGAGAAGCCGAGCAGGTAGAGCACCGAGAAGGTGCCCACGATCGAGACCGGCACCGCGACCAGCGGGATCACGGACGCGCGCCAGGTCTGCAGGAAGAGGATCACCACCAGCACCACCAGCAGCACGGCCTCGAGCAGCGTGTGCACCACCGACTCGATGGAGGCGCGCACGAACTGCGTCGGGTCGTAGACGATCTGGTAGTCGACGCCCTCGGGCATCGACGCCTTGAGGTCGGCCATCGCGGCGCGCACCTGGTTCGAGATCTCGATCGCGTTCGAGCCGGGCATGGCGAAGATGCCGATCGCGACGGCCGGCTTGTTGTCGAGGAGCGAGCGCAGCGAGTAGTCCGCGGCGCCGAGCTCGATGCGGCCGAGGTCGCGCAGGCGCGTGACGGCGCCGCCCGGGTCGGTCTTCACCACGATGTCGCCGAACTCCTCGGCGGTGGCGAGCCGGCCGCGCGCGTTCACGGGAAGCTGCACCTGCACTCCTTGCAGAGTGGGCGACGCGCCGACCACGCCCGCCGCCGCCTGCACGTTCTGCTCCTGGATCGCGCGCACCACGTCGCTCGCGGAGAGGCCGCGCTCGGCCACCTTGCCCGGGTCGAGCCACACGCGCATCGAGTAGTCGCCCGCGCCGAAGATCGCCACCTCCCCCACGCCGGGCACGCGCTGCAGCCGGTCCTTCACGTTGAGGACGCCGTAGTTGCGCAGGTAGTTGATGCCGTAGCGCTCGTCGGGCGAGACCAGGTGCACGACCATGGTGAGGTCGGAAGACGCCTTCGCGGTCGTGATGCCGAGGCGGCGCACCTCCTCGGGCAGCCGCGGCTCCGCCTGCGCGACGCGGTTCTGCACCAGCTGCTGCGCCTTGTCCGGATCGGTGCCGAGCTTGAACGTGACCGTGAGCGTGAGCGCTCCGTCGGTGGTCGCCTGGCTCGACATGTAGAGCATGTTCTCGACGCCGTTGATCTGCTCCTCGAGCGGCGTCGCGACGGTCTCGGCGATCACCTTCGGGTTCGCGCCCGGATAGGCGGCGCGCACCACCACCGACGGCGGCACGACGTCCGGATACTCCGAGATCGGCAGCAGCCGCATCGCGATGGCGCCGGCGAGGAAGATGAGCGTCGAGAGGACGCCGGCGAAGATGGGGCGGTCGATGAAAAATTTCGAGAAACTCATAAAATGTCTCCAGCAGCGGGGCGATCGTTGGAGCGGACAACCGGTTGCCGCTCAACTCCTCAAGCAGGGGCGATGGTTCGTCTCCGCCGTCACCGCATTGCGGTCCTGGAGGAAGGCTTCGCCTCCTGCGGGGCGACGATCGCGCCGGGCCGCACGCGCTGCAGGCCGTTCACGACGATGCGCTCGCCCGGTTGCAGGCCGGCGGTGACGATGCGCAGCCCGTCGACGTTGGGCCCGAGCGTGACCGGGCGATAGGCGACCTTGTTGTCCGCGTCCACCACCAGCACGAAGCGCTTGTCCTGGTCGGTCCCGAGCGCGCTCTCGCTCACCAGCACGGCGCTCTCCGGCTTCGCGTGGCCGAGGCGCACGCGCACGAACTGCCCCGGAAGGAGCCGTCCGTCGCGGTTGTCGAACACGGCGCGCAGCCGCACCGTGCCGCTCTTCGCGTTCACCTGGTTGTCGATGAGCTGCAGGCGCCCGGCGAGCGTCTTGTCCTCGTCGGTCGCGATGCGCACGGGAATGCGGTCGAGCGCGGCACGGGCGCCGCCGCTCGGCACCTCGGCGAGCGCGCGCTCGACCACGCCTTCGTCCGCGTCGAAGCTCGCGTAGATCGGGCTCACGCTCACCAGCGTGGTGAGGACCGGCGCATCGGCGCCCGCGCTCACGAGGTTGCCCACCGTCACCTCGAGCCGTCCGACGCGGCCCGCCACGGGCGCACGCACCTGCGTGTAGCCGAGGTTCAGCCTCGCGAGCGTGAGCGCGGCTTCGGCGGCGCGCAGGTCGGCCTGCGCGGCGCGGCGCGCGTTCACGCGCTCGTCGAGCTCGCGCTGCGCGATCGCGCGCTCGTCCCACAGGCGCTTCGCGCGCTCGTGCTCGGTGGTCGCGTTGTCGAGGCGGGCCTGGGCCGCGGCGAGCTGCGCGCGCGCGCGCTCGACCTCCGCCGCGTAGGGCGCCGGGTCGATCGTGACGAGCAGGTCGCCCGCGTGCACCAATGCCCCCTCGGTGAAGTGGACCGACTGGATGGCGCCGGCCACGCGCGGGCGCACCTGCACGCGATCCACGGCTTCGAGCCGGCCGGAGAACTCGTCGTAGGGACGCACCTCGCGGCGCTCGACCGCGGCGACCGTGACCGGAATCGCGGGCGGCGCGCCGGCGGCCGGCTTGTCGCTCGCGTTCGACCGGTGCAGGCCGCTCACGCCCCAGGCGATGGCGGCGAGGAGGACGGTACCGCCGGTGGCAAGGAGGACCTTGCGGCGCTGCAGGACTCGGGTGCTCATGTTTGGCTTTTCCTTATCGTTCGCTACACAATGAATCGTCGCGATCGCCCGGGCCTGCGCCCATTCGATCGTTCGCTATCGGAAGGTCAGTGCGCCGCGGCGGCCACCGGGCGCGCGCCCGCGCGCGGCACGCCATGGCGGATCGCCCGCCATCGCGCCGGCGTCTCGCCCTCCCATTGCCGGAAGGCGCGGAAGAACGAGTTCTGGTCGTCGAAGCCGAGCAGGAAGGCGACGTCCGCCATCTCCAGCTCGCCGTTCGCGAGGTACTCGCGCGCGAGCTCGCGGCGCGCCTGCGTGAGGACGTCCTGGAAGCGCGTGCCCTCCTCGGCGAGGCGCCGCTGCAGCGTGCGCTCCGAGAGCGCGAGCTCCTTCGCGATGGCGCGCATGTCGGGTCGGCGGGTCGCGAGGTGGCGCTTCATGAGCCACTTCACCTGCCCGGAGAGCGTGCTGCGCGACTGGTGGTCGGCGAGCGCGCGCTCGAGCGCCGGGGAGAGCATCTCGAGCAGCTCCTGGTTGTACGAGGCGAAGGGACGCTCGAGGTCCGCGCGGTGCAGGACCAGCCGGTCGCGCGGCGCTCCGAAGCGCACGGCGCAGCCGAAATACGCCTCGTGCGCGGCGACGTCGGCGGCCGGACGCTCCAGCTCCAACCGGCGCGCGCAGAGCCTCTCGCGCGTGCCGCGCCGGCCGAGCTCCATCATCGCGCCGAACATGAGGTCGACCACCGTCGAGCGCTCGGCGTGCGGCCGCGCGAACTCCACCTCGACGATGCACTCCTCGCCTTCCTCGCGGACGCGCACGCGTTCCGGCGAGCACATCTGCTTGTAGCGCGCGATGCGGTGCAGCGCGTCGCGCCAGTCGCGCGCGTGGAAGGGAGCGAGGATCATCGGCGGCGCGTCGGCGAGGTCGATGTTGCGCGCGACCTCGAGGCCGATCGCGGGATTGCCGGAGAGCTCCCGCACCGCGCCCCAGAACGCGAACGCCTGCTCCATCGTGAGCGTCATGGCCTGTCCGGGGACGGGCAGCGGCAGGCGCGCGCGGCGCGCGATCTCGGCGGCGGCGAGGCCGCAGCGCTCGAGCGACCCCCACATCGAGGGATAGAGGCGCGCGTGCATCGCGGGAACGGGCGATTCCATGCATTGCTCCTGTTGCGGTTGTTCCGGGTTTGCGGACGATTCGTTCGATGTGGGGCCAGAGTACCGGCGCCGCCGCGCCGGATCACTAGCGAAAGGCGCCACATCGCTTGCAGAAGCCGCCAATCGCTCGCCGGCGGCCGAAGAATCTGTATCATCTGCTACAGAAGCTCGCATGATCGTTCCCTTGCGCGAGGGCTGTCAAGTCATTTAATATCGAACGCTATGAAAACCGCCGTTCCGCCCGCCGCAACGCTGCGCCGCCCGCGCGGGCGCCCGCGCGAGTTCGATCGCGACCAGGCGCTCGCACGCGCGATGGAGGTGTTCTGGAGCAAGGGCTACGAAGCCGCCTCGCTCGCCGACCTCACCAGGGCGATGGGCATCAACCCGCCCAGCCTCTACGCCGCGTTCGGCGACAAGGAGAACCTCTTCATCGAGGCGGTGCACCGCTACCACGAGAACGTGCGGCAATCGTGCCCCTATGCGGGCGAGCCCACGGCGCGCGCCGCGGTGGCGCGGCTCCTCACGGAGCTCGCCACGCTCTTCACGGACCGCAGCCACCCGGCCGGCTGCCTCGCCGTGATGGCGATGGTCACCTCGTCCACCTCCAGCGCGCGGCTGCAGCGAATGCTCGCCGACGAGCGCGCCAACGCGAGGGCGCGGCTGCGCGAGCGCATCCAGCTCGGCGTGAAGGAAGGCGACCTCCCGGCCGCGACCGAGATCTCCGCGCTCACCGAGTTCTACGCCGCGGTGATCATGGGCATGTCGCTCTGCGCGCGCGAAGGCGCCACGCGCAAGTCGCTCCTCACGATGGTCGAGACGGCGATGCGTGCCTGGCCCCCGTCGCCGAAGCGGGCCGCGCGCCGCAAGCTCGCCGCGGCGGCGTAGGTTCCCGTGGCCGGCGCCCGGCGCGTTCATAGGTCGAGCTTCAGCACCGGACGCACCTCGACCGATCCGCCGCCCTCGAGCATCGGGCATCCGGAAGCGATGCGCGCGGCTTCCGCGGCATCCTGCGCCTCGATGATCGAGAAGCCGCCGACCACCTCCTTCGACTCGACATAGGGGCCGTCGGTCACGTCCTTCGTCCGGCCCCGCACGACCTTGCCGGTGCGCTGCAGCGGGAGCCCCAGGTTCCTCAGCTGTCCCTTGGCCGTCATGTCCGCGGCCCAGGCGCGCCATTTCGCCATCGACCGCTCGCGCGCCTCGGGCGTGCCCATGGCCGCTTCGTGGGCCTCGGGCGTGCTGCGATACAGAAGAACGTACTCGCTCATGCGGATCTCCATGCGGGGGTCATGCATTCCAGTCGAACCAGCGGCCGGCTTTTCGACAATCGCCCGAAATCCGGCGGCCGGTGCTGCGATGGTGCCCGGATTCCCGGCCGGCCGAAGCGGCGATGGGACGAAACGCGCAACGGGCGCCCCGAACGGCGAATCGGGCCGACGGCGCCGCGTTCCGTCGACCGGTGCGTTGACAGGGCGCCGGCGCGAGGCATAAGTTGCTCCTATCCCGCGGTCCTTCTCATAAGGAGAGGCTATCGTGAACCTCCAGCAGCTCGGCTACTTCGTCGCCGTGGCGCGCAGCCGCAGCTTCACGCGCGCGGCGGAAGCCTGCTTCGTCGCCCAGCCCGCGCTCTCGCAGCAGATCCGCAAGCTCGAGGAGGAGCTGGGCCTTCCCGTGTTCGAGCGGCGCCGGCGCGGCGTGGAGCTCACGCTCGCGGGCACGGCGTTCCTCGAGTACGCCGAACAGGTGTTGAAGCTGGTCGAGGAAAGCAAGCAGCGCATCTCCGACCTGCAGAGCGTCCGTCAGGGCTCCATCTCGGTGATGTGCCTGCCGACCGTCGCGACCTACTGGCTTCCGCCCATCATCTCGCAGTACCGCGCGCAGTATCCGGACATCGACGTCCACATCCAGGAGCATGCCGGCTGCACGCCCGAGGACTTCGCGCGCGCGGTTTGCGACGTGGGCATCGTGCAGCTCTCCGAATCGCACGAGCGCGGTGCGCCGGATACGCGCACCGAAAGGCTCTTCGTCGACGAGCAGCTGCTGGTGGTGTCCGCGGGTCATCGGCTCGCGGCGAGCGGGGGCGCGCTCGCGCCCGCGATCGCGCTGCGGGAGGCCGCCGGCGAAGCGTTCATCCTGCCCAAGCCGACCTGCGGGATGAGCCGCACCATCTCGCAGGCGTTCTCCGACGCGGGATTCGTCCCGCGCGTCCGCCTCGAGACGAGCCAGGTCGAAGCGGTGTGCGAGATGGTCTCGGCGGGCCTCGGCGTGGGACTCATGCCCGCCATGGCATCGGGGCGGAAGAACGCGGGCGTGCGCTGGCGGCGCCTCCGGAATCCGGTCCCACGGCGCACGATCGCGCTCGCGTGGGACTCGGCGCGCAGCCTCTCGCCCGCGGCGGCCGCCTTCGTCGCGATCGTGCGCGCCGCGGCGGCCGCGCATCCGCGCGGGCGCGCGAAGGGCCGCGCCAGTGGAAGGCTTCGCGCGGTGGCATAAGCGCCCGTTATCGCCGTCATTGAAATCGAGTATTGGATTTATGCCAGCGAAGGCGTAGCTTGGGCCGCATCCGCCACGTCGGCGGGAGGAGGAGGCGACCCATGCACGCGCGCGAATCGCAGGACGAAGGCGTCGTCCGCAAGGTGGCGATCGCCAGCATGCTCGGGACGATCCTCGAGTGGTACGACTTCTTCCTCTACGGATTCACCGCGGCGCTGGTCTTCGGCAAGCTCTTCTTCCCGACCTACTCCGCGCTCGCCGCCACGCTCGCCTCCTTCGGCACGCTCGCCGTGGGCTTCGTCGCGCGGCCGCTGGGCGGCGTCCTCTTCGGCCATTTCGGCGACCGCCTCGGCAGGAAGCGCATGCTCGTGATCACCATCTCGGTGATGGGCGGCTCGTCTTTCCTGATCGGCGTGCTGCCGGGCTTCGCCTCGATCGGCATCGCGGCGCCGGTGCTCCTCACGCTGCTGCGATTCCTGCAGGGCATCGGCCTCGGCGGCGAATGGGGCGGCGCGGTGCTCCTCGCGATCGAGCACTCGCCCGCCCGCAGGCAGGGCTTCTACGGGAGCCTCGTCCAGCTCGGCGCCGGCATCGGGCTCGCGCTCGCCACGGCGATCCTGATGGGAAGCTCCGCCTTCCTCGACCAGCGTGCGTTCGTCGCCTGGGGCTGGCGCATCCCGTTCCTCTGCAGCATCGTGCTGCTCGCGATCGGGCTCTACATCCGGCTCAAGGTCGAGGAAACGCCCGCCTTCCGCAGGATGCAGCAGTCGGGCAACGTGATCCGCATGCCGATCGTCGCGCTGCTGCGCGACTACCCGCGCGAGATCGCGTGCACGACGGCGCTCTACCTCGGCGGCATCACGGTGCCGTTCTACACGGTGTGGGTGTTCCTCATCTACTACTCGACCGCGGTCCTGCACTTCAACCGCACCGAGGTGCTGCTCGGCGTGGTGCTCAACAACGTGCTGCTCCTCGCGGCGACGCTCGGCGGCGGCGCGATCTCCGACCGCATCGGGCGGCGCGCCCCGTACCTCGCCGCCGTGGTCGCGCTTGCGCTCGCCGCGTTCCCGTTCTTCTGGGTCGCGGGCCGCGGCGACGTGGGCTGGGTCTGGCTCGCGATGTTCATGTTCGGCGCGCCGCAGTGGCTCGCGTGGGGCGTGCTTCCCGCGCTCTTCGCCGAATACTTCCCGACGAACCTGCGCTACACCGGGATCTCGCTCGGCAGCCAGCTCGCGACCATCATCGGCGGGTTCGTGCCGCTCTTCGCCGCCGCCACGCTCGCGAAGCTCGGCACATGGCCGGTCTCGATGCTCGTGGTGGCCTGCGAGGTGCTCGCGATCTTCACGCTGATCCGCATGAAGCCCGCGCCGAGCGCCGCGGGGCTCTCGGCCGAGACCGCCTGAATCCGGAGGAAACCATGCCGATCGTTCGAGTGGACGTGCCCGACGAGCACCCGCGCGAGGTGCTTCTCGCGGTGAAGCGCAGCATCGAGGCGGCGGTCGCGCGCACCTGGGCGAAGGACCACATCTACGTCGCGATCCACCCGATGGTCACGGCACCCGGCGAGCGCACGGCGATCGTCACCGTCGACCTGCGCCCGGGCCGCGGCGAGGAGGAGCGGCGGGCGAAGGCGCTCTATCGCGAGATCCTCGCGGTGCTGCGATCGTCGCTGAACACCGAGCCCGACCGCTTCGTGCTGCTGGTCCGCGAATTCCAGGAGCGCTGCTTCGTGGTGGACGGCGGCAAGCGGTTGCCGCCGCTGAAGGACCTCACGCCGCCGCTCGAGGAGCCGGATCTCATCCCCTGAGGCCGTGCCTCCCGCGTCGAGAGGTCGCGCGGTGCGATGAGCGCTCACCGCACCGCGGCCCTGCCCTGCGATCGTCAGTCGTGGTCCCCGTCTTCGTCGCGGTCCTTGCGGTCCTGGTTCACTTCCTCGCGCGGATCCTCGCGGCGCAGCTGCCGATCGTCGCGACGCAGGTCCGGATTGGCGGCGGCGTTTGCGTGCTCGTTGCGCTCCTCGAGCGCCTCGTTCGCGTGCTCGTTGCGCTCCTCGAGCGCCTCGTTCGCGTGCTCGTTGCGCTCTTCCATGCCGGGATTCATGGTGCGCGCGCCGGGATTGCCCGGTCCCGCGTCGAGGCTGCCCGCTCCCGGGCTCATGGTGCCGCCCATCGCGGTGCCGCCCATCGCGGCGTGCCCTCCCCCGCCGTGACCGCCGCCGCCGTGATCCGCGAACGCGGTGGTTCCCGCGAAGGCCAATGCAGTCGCCGCCATCCAGTGTGTCGCCGTTCGGATACGCATCATCGCTCCTTGATCTCACGCGAAATGGCGTGAACGAGCATGGACAATGGCGGCCCCGCAGCGGTTTTGAAATCGGACTGGCCCCATCAGCGCACCGGGGCCGCGGAATAAATCGCGCGCGCGGCACGTTGCGCGCTCCACGAAGACCGAGTCGCCGAACTCGTGCGTCCGGTAGGCCTGTCCTTCCAGCTCGGCGTCGGCGCGCCGCAACGTCGCGTCGTCCGCGAACGCTCGCAGCAGCTCGTAGTGGCTGGTGCCCGGCTCGTGCGTGCCCGAAAGGATCGCATCGACGATGCGCAGCGGCGTATGGGCCCCGACGCGCATCGTCGCGATGGCCTCGCCCGCGCGAACGCGCCCGTCGCGCGCCGCGGCCGACTCCAGCGCGCGCACGACGGTGGTCCCGATCGCGATCACGCGGCCGCCGCGCTCGTGCGCCCGCGCGATCGCGCGCGCGGTCGTTGCCGGAATGCGATAAGGCTCGTCGAGCGGGAGGCGCCGGTCGAGCCGCGCATCGCCCGTGGACGAGATGCCGGCCGCGTGCGTGACGGTGGCGAAGGCGACGCCCCGTTCGCGCAAATCGGCGAGCGCCCGCCAGTCGAGCGCGAAGCCGGCCGAGGGCGCCTCGAACGCCGCCGGGAAGCCCGCGATGGGCGTCCACACGTCCCATAACGCGAGCGCCGGCTGCAGGTGCGCGTACTGGATCGGCCGGCCATGGCTCGCGAGCCCGGCCCAGATGTCGTCGATGGTCGCCTCGAACCGCAGCGCGACGAGCCGTGGATGGCCCAGCGTGCGCAGGACGACGGCGCGCAAGGGTCCGAGCCGCAACGCATCGCCCGCGCGAAGCTCGGGCGGCGCCGGACGATCCTCGGTGCGCGTGCGGTGATCGCCCGCGCCGAACACGACCGCCACCCACTCGAGGACATCGTGCGGGTCGAGCGAGGCGCGTTGCGCGAGGCGCGCCTCGATGACCGCGCCGGTTCGCACGTGCACTCCGGCGAGGCTCGCCGGCAGCGTCGCCGCATCGTTCGCGACGACCAGGTCGCCGCGCTCGAGGAGCCGCGGCCATTCGGCGCGCGGCGCATGGCGGAGCGTTCCGTCCGCGTCGATCGCGAGGAGCCTCGCATCGGGCGGCCGCTGGATCGGGCGCGGCGCGGCGATCATCACGCAGCCTCCTCCCGCGCGAAACGCGGGGGCATCGCTTGCAGGATCGCATGCGTGACCTCGCGCGCCGAGGCCTCGGGCTTGAGCAGCGTGGATGCATCGGCGCCGGGCAGCGCGAGCCGGTGGAGCGGCGTATCCATGTCGCCGGGATCGTGCACGAGGATGCGCACGCCCTCGCCCTCCAGCTCGAGGTTCCAGATCGCCGAGAGATGCGCGAGCGCGGCCTTCGATGCGCCGTACGCGCCCCAGCCGGGATACGGCGTGAGCGCCGCGTCGCTCGAGATGTTCATCACCACGCCGCCGCGTTCTTCCGCGGCCGAGGCGCGCAGCGCGCCGAGCAGCGCCTTCGTGAGGCGGAACGGACCGAGCAGGTTGGTCGCGAGCGCGACCTCGAGATCCTCGCACTCGGTATCCGCGAGCGGCCGCAGCGGCACCGGCCCGAGGCTCGAGGCGTTGTTCACGAGCACGTCGAGGCCGCCGAGGCGTCCCAGGATCTGCAGCGCGATGGGGTGCACCTGTTCCTTGGCCGAGATGTCGCCCACGATGCCCGCCGCCCCGAGCAGCTGCGCCGCGACCCGCTCCACGTCCTCGCGATGGCGCGCGAGGAACGCCACCGCTGCGCCGCGCCGATGCCACTCGCGCGCGAGCGCGAGGCCCAGGCCCGAGGTGCCGCCGGTGATGGCGATCCGCACGCGGCGAAGGCCGGTATCATTCGTCGATCGTTTCATGCCGCTTCTCCCGAATTGCGTCGTTCCCGCGCACCCTGCCGCCGGTTGCTTCAGTCGGGGAGCGGGAATCCGCGATGAGGGAAGCATGCGGCGCCGCGCGGTCGAATTCGAGCGCGCCGTCCAACCGTTTGGCGGAAGGTCGATGCGATGGACAAACCGGACCTCGTCTCGCGCCACCTCGCGCGGAACCTCATGGCGCTGCGGCAGGTGCGGCACCTCACGCAGGATGCGCTCGCGAAGGCGGCCGGCGTGCCGCGCTCGACCATCGCGAACCTCGAATCGGGCGACGGCAATCCCTCGCTCACGGTATTGGTGAAGGTGGCGCGCGCGCTCGAGACCTCGATCGACGAGCTCACCGGCTCGCCGCGCGCGAAGGTGCGGCGCTGGGCCGCCGCCGACCTCGGCTCGCACTCGCGCGGCCGCGGCGTCACGACGCGCGACCTCGTCCCCGAGCCGGTGCCCGAGGAAGTGATGGAGCTGATGGAATTCGCGCCCGGCGCCGTGATGGCCGGGACGCCTCACCTTCCCGGCACGCGCGAGTACTTCTCGTGCATCGAGGGCACGGTGACGATCTTCGTCGCGGGCGAGCGCTACGAGCTCGGCGCGGGCGACGTGCTCGGCTTCCCGGGCAACGTGCCGCATTCGTACCGCAACACGGGCGCGGCGGGCCGCGCGCGCGGCGTGTCGATCGTCGTGCTCGCGAAGTCGGGCGTATGAAAAAACGGCCGGCTCGCGCCGGCCGTCTCCGGGAGCCGGGACCTGCTCAGCAGGAGCTTCCCTCGATGCGTTCCCACACGCCGTTGTTGCAGCGATACTCGTAGGTGCCCTGGCAGGACAACGTGCCGCTCGCGTAGAGGTTGCCCGAGAGCCCGCACGCCGCGGGCGTTGCGAGCGCGACGGCGGGAGGCGCGACCACGGTGGCGCTCGGCGCGGGCACCGGTTGCTCGACGACGCGCTCTTCGCGAACGATGGTCCGGCCGCATCCGGCGAGCGCGGCGGCGCATACGCATGCCACAAGGATGGATCGATTCATGAGGTCTCTCCTGGTATGACCCACAGGAGGAGACTCGCGCGGCGGCGCTTGGTTTTTCGCGATCCGGCGGCCGGCACTGCTCCGAACGGCGCAGGGGTTTGACATCCGGGCCGCCCGGCCGGAGGATCGACGAGACCGCCGCTTCCGGGCCGGCCGCCGCACAGGGCCGGCATCCGTAGTCCACCCCGCAACTGCACAGGAGGAACGGCCATGGCGACTTACATCGTGCTCAACAACTTCACCGAGCAGGGCATCCGCAACGTCCGCGAGACCACCCGGCGCGCCGAGGCGGTGCGCGAGATGGCGCGCAAGTTCGGCGTCACCATGAAGGACATCTACTGGACGCTGGGCGAGTACGACGTGGTCGCGATCTTCGAGTCGCCCGACGAGGCCTCCATCACCGCGCTCACGCTCGCGATCGGGCAATCCGGCAACGTGCGCACCCAGATGCTGCGCGCGTTCGACGAGAAGGAGATGAAGGGCGTGATCGCGAAGCTCGGCAAGGTGAAGGAGGCGGCGCCGGCCTGAGCGCGCGGCCGGCTCGCGGTCTCGATGCAGGTGATCTGCCGCACCCAGGCGGAGATCGACTATTACCGGGAGAAGCTTTCGGAAGGCGGCAACGAGCGCGCCTTCGCGGCGATCATGGAGAGGAGAAGACCCATGCCGAGCACCATCCGCCTGCACCGCGTCCTCAAGACCACGCCCGAGCGCCTCTACAAGGCGTTCCTCGACCCCGAGGCGCTCGTGAAGTGGCTGCCGCCGCACGGCTTCACCGCGAAGGTCCACTCGATGGATGCGCGGGTCGGCGGCCGCTACAAGATGTCGTTCACGAATTTCTCGACCGGCTCGAGCCACGCGTTCGGCGGCGAGTACCTCGAGCTCGTGCCGGGCCGGCGCATCCGCCACACCGACGTGTTCGACGCCGGCCCGCCCGGCACGATGACGGTGACGATCGAGATCCGGAAAGTCGTGGTGGGCGCCGAGCTGCAGGTCACGCAGGAAGGGGTGCCCGACGCGATCCCCGCGGAGGCGTGCTACCTCGGCTGGGGCGAATCGCTCGAGCTGCTGAAGCTGCTCGTGGAGCCCGAGATCCCGGACCCGGCCTGAGGCAGCGTTTCGTCCCCCGATCGCTGCATTTCGTCGCACGAGGGTCGTCAACGCGTGCGGCGAAGGGGAAGATCGCGGAAATCGTTCCGGGGAGCCCGCCATGACGCATCGGATCGCCCTGCTGCTCGCCTGCCTCGCGCTCGCCGGCACCGCCGTTGCCGAAACCATCCCCGGCCCGACGATCCGCATCGGCGGCGACGTCGCGATCGCGCAGCCCCTCGAAGGCTCGCTCCACGCGCTCGCGGGCACTGTCGCCATCGACGCGCGCGTGAGCGGCGACGTGTCCGCGGCGGCGGGCGACGTGCACCTGGGCTCGACCGGCGCGATCGACGGCGACCTTTCGCTCGCCGCGGGCCAGGTCACGCTCGACGGGCCGATCCAGGGCGATGTGCGCGTCGCGGCCGGCCGCGTCGAGATCGACGGACCGGTGGCGGGCAACGTTTCCATCGCCGCGGGTTCGCTCGAGCTGGGACCCGCCGCCCGCATCCAGGGTCGGCTCTCGTTCCGCGGCGGCGAGCTGCGCCGCGATCCGGCGGCGCAGGTGATCGGCGGCATCACGCACACGCAGCCGCACCGCTGGCGCGAGCGCGAGCACGGCATGGGCTGGCGCTTCGGTCATGGATGGATCTGGACCGCGGGCCTCATGCTGCTCGCCGCGCTCATCGCCGCGGCGCTGCCCGACGTTTCACGCCGCATGGCCCACGAGCTCGCCGAACGGCCGTGGATCACGCCGCTCCTCGGGCTGGTCGCGCTCGCCTCGATCCCGGTCGCGGCCGTGCTGCTCGTCCTCACCATCATCGGCATCCCGATCGCGCTGCTCGCGCTGATCGGCTATGCGGGCCTGCTGCTCGTCGCGTACGCGTGGGTCGCGGTGGTCGTCGGGGGAATGCTGCTCGACCGCGTGAATCCCGGGACCGCCGCGCGCACCGCATGGCGCGTGGGCGCCGCAGTGCTCGCGATGCTCGCGTTGGCGCTGCTCGTGCGCGTGCCTTTCGTGGGGGGCCTCGTGCGGCTCGTCGCGCTTGCCGCGGGCCTCGGCATGATCTTCGCGGCGGCGTTCCGGCCGTCGGCACCCGGCGCCGAGCCGCCGCCCGGAGCACCCGCCGCGTGATCCCGGCCGCATTCGCCTGAAGATGGCGGATTGCAGCGGCGATCGGGAACCCGCGTAGGAGCACGCCGACAGGCCCGCCGTGGCTCCGCTGGCAGACGCTCTCCCCTGGCGGCAGCAAGCTTCAACAAAGGGCAAAAGGATCCGCGGCGCACGCTAGCGGCCTCATGCGGAGTGCATCGAGGCTCCGGGTGTGCTCATTTGGACGACTCGCTGAAACGCGCAACTTCCAACGACGCCGGCCGCTTCGCGGCCGCGACGTGGTTGTCCGCGCTCGGCGACGCGGGGACGAACCGCGAAGTGCTCGCGCTGGTCGACGAGTTCGTCACCCAACTCGACGCGAACGAGCTCGGCAAGCTGCCGGAGGTCGATTCCCCGCAGCTGCGCCTCATGTTCACCTTCCTGCAGGCGGCCTCCGTCCGGCTGAACGAGCTGAGCGACGGGTAGGCGCCGGCCCGAACTTGTATTGACTTGTCTTAATGCCGCGGCGCACACTCCCGCGCCATGGCCCCGGTTCGCACGCGTTCCTCCCCGATCCTCTACGAGCGCATCGCCGAGGAGCTCGCGCGCGGCATCCGCTCGAGGCGCCTGGCGCCGTTCGCGAAGCTGCCCTCGGAGGCGGAGCTGGTCGGGCGCTTCGGCGTCTCGCGGGTCACGGTACGGCAGGCGCTGCGCAAGCTCGCCGATGCCGGCCTCGTGATCAGCCGGCAGGGCAAGGGCGTCTTCGTGGCGGGCGCGGTCGTGAACCAGGAGCTCACCGCGCTGCGCGGCTTCTACGACAACCTCGTGATGCAGGGCCACCACCCGGTTTCCACCGTCGTGCGCTTCGAGTGCCGGCGCTCGTCGGCCTCGGTGCCGGAGCTGAAGCGGCTCGAGCAGGACATCTACTGCTTCCGCCGGCTGTGGCAGGTGGGGGAGCTCGCGCTCGCGGTCGCCGACGCCTCCATTCCCGGCGCCGGAAGACGGGTGACGCGCGAGGACGTGGAGCGCCTGCCGGTTTATTCGATCGTGCGCGAGGTGATCGGGCGCGAGGTCGTGCGCGCCTCGGTGCAGGTGCGCGCCGCGCGCTGCGCGCCCGACATCACGAAGCTCCTCAACGTCGGGCGCACCGCGACGATCCTCGAGATGGAGCGTACGTCCTACGACCGGCAGGGACTCGCGGTCGAGACCACGCGCTTCTCGGTGCCGGCCGAGCTCTTCGCCTTCCAGATGGAGGTGGCGGGACCGCTGCAGATCGCCTCCTCCATCAAGCGCATCGAGCAACCATCCCAGTCGAAACGCCAGAGAGGGAAAAGAAAATGAGATTCGTGAGACTCGTCCTCGCCGCCGCGCTGTCGCTCGCCACGCTCGGGGCCTTCGCCGCCTATCCCGACCATCCGATCAAGCTCATCGTGCCCTTCCCCGCCGGCGGGCCCACGGACATCGTGGCGCGTCCCCTCGCGCAGGAGCTCGGCAAGGCGCTCGGCGAATCGGTGGTGGTGGAGAACCGCGGCGGGGCGGGCGGCTCCATCGGCGCGGACCTCGTCGCGAAGTCCTCGCCCGACGGCTACACGCTCCTCATGGGCACCGTGGGCACGAACGCGATCAACGGCGCGCTCTATTCGAAGCTTCCATACGACGTGGTGAAGGACTTCACGCCGGTGGCGCTCATCGCGAGCTCGCCGGTGGTGCTGGTGGTGAATCCCAAGGCGCCGTACAAGACGCTCGCCGACTACATCGCCGCGGCGCGCACGAAGCCCGGCGCGGTCGCTTTCGGCTCGGCGGGCGCCGGCACGCCGGGGCACCTCACCGCCGAGATGTTCGCGACCGCGGCGCACGTGAAGCTGCAGCACGTGCCCTACAAGGGCAGCGCGCCGGCGATCAACGATCTCCTCGGCTTCCAGATCCCGTCGATGTTCGACCCGCTCCAGTCGCAGATCGCGCACATCAAGGCGGGAACGCTGCGCGCGCTCGCCGTGAGCGGAACGTCGCGCTCGCCGGTGCTGCCGCAAGTGCCGACGTTCGCGGAGTCGGGTGTGAAGGGCGTCGAGTCGCGCGCGTGGTGGGCGATCTTCGGTCCGGCGAACTTGCCGAAGGCCGTCACCGCGCGGCTGCGCAGGGAGATCGACAGGATCGTGAAGTCGCCGCATTTCCACGACGAGCTCGGCGCCATCGGCGTGCAGACGAATACCGAGGGCGTCCCGCTGCCGGAATTCCAGCGCAAGGAGGTAGCGCACTGGCAGAAGGCGGTGCGCGAGTCCGGCGCGAAGGTGGACTGAGGAATCGATGAGACTCGATCGCGAAGAGAAGGCGATGCTGGCGGGCGAGATGGGCCCGGTGCCGCAGGCGGCGATCCGGCACCAGGTGAAGGTGGGTACGTTCTTCGGCGCGAAGGAGTTCGTGCCGGTGACCCAGGCCCACATCATGGCCGACACGGAGAGCCTGGGCGAGCACAACGTGCGCTGGCTCGAGAGGCTCGCCGCGCACTCCACAGGCGAACGCACCGTGCGCATCCCCACCATCACCGATCCGCGCGGCACCGACTTCGCGAAGTCGAGGGAGCTCGGACAAGCCGACTGGATGGTGGACCTCGAGAAGCGCGCCATCGCCGCGTTCGTGAAGCTCGGCGTCTCCATGACCGACACCTGCATCAATTACCAGACGATCCAGGCGCCCACGCGCGGCGAGCACGTGGCGATGGGCGACACCGGCGTCGTCATCTACTGCAATTCGGTCTGCGGCGCGCGCTCGAACTTCGAGGGCGGACCCTCGGCGCTCTCCGCGGGGCTCACCGGCCGAACGCCGCGCTACGGCTTCCATCTCGACGAGCGGCGGCGCGGAACGCTTCACGTGCGCACCACCTACACGCCCGAGTCGCTCAACGACTGGGGCGCGCTCGGCGGCGTGATCGGCCGGCTCGCGGGGGACTACTGGAACGTGCCCGTGATCGAAGGGATCGGCCGCGCGCCGACCTCCGACGAGCTCAAGCACTTCGGCGCGGCGATGGCGAGCTTCGGCTCGGTGGCGCTCTTCCACATGGTGGGCATCACGCCGGAGGCCGCGCGGCTCGCCGACGTCGCCGGGAAGCGCATGCGCAGGCACGCCGTGGGCCGCAAGGAGGTGAAGGCGCTGCAGGCGTCGTATGCCTCGGACAGGAAGGTCGACGTGGTCGTGTTCTCGGCGCCGCAGCTCAGCATCTACGAGCTGCGCGCGCTCGCCGCGTTGTGCGACGGCCGGAAATTCAAGCTCCCGCTCCTCGCCGTGACGAGCCCGCAGGTGAAGCCCGATTCCGATCGCTTCGGCTACACGCAGCGCATCGAGGCCGCGGGCGGTACGGTCTTCTCCGGCATGTGCTTCTACCAGTCGTATGCGCGCGAGATCGCCGAGGCGAACGGGTGGAAGCGCCTCGCCACCAACAGCGCGAAGATGGTGAACATCCTCGGCGGCTACGGCTACGTGCCGATGCTCGCCTCGATGGAAGAGTGCGTCGCGGCGGCCGAGAGCGGGAGGCTCGCGTGAGCCCGAAGACGATCACCGTCCATCGCCGTGCGAAGGCGGGGCCCACGGGCGAAAAGGTGCTGGTGGCACGCCACGCGATGGGGCCGAAAGTCCGCGGCGAGGCGCTGGTCGCGAGGGACGGCTTCTCCGCGCGCTACGACCTCGACCGCATCGCCGGCATCTTCTCGCGTCCCGCGCACAAGCTCGCCGGCCAATCGTACGTCGGCAAGATCCTCGTGCTCGACACGTCGAAGGGCGGCGTGGCGAGCGCGTGGATGCTCGCGGAGATGCGCTCGCGCGACAAGGTGCCGCTCGCCATCGTCTTCAACACGGTGAACCCGATCCTCGTGCAAGGAGCGGCACTCGCCGACATCCCGATGATGGCGGGCTTCGATGCCGACGTGACGGCGCTCGTCCCCTCCGGCGCCGAAGTCGAGGTCGATCCGGCGACGAAGACGCTGCGGATTCTCTAGTCGAGCGGTCCCAGGAAGTCCGCCTTGCCGATCTCCACTCCGTTGTGGCGCAGGATGTCGTATGCCGTCGCGCAGTGGAAGAAGACGTTGGGCAGCACGCGCTGGAAGAGGTAGCGCGAGCCCGGCCACGTCCTCGGGTCGGTTTGCGTGGGGAAGGTCACCGCGCGGCTGCCGTCCTCGAACTGCTCCGGCTTGAGCGTCCCGAGGAAGGCGATGGTCTTCTTCACGCGCTCGATCAGCTCCGCGAACGTCTTCTCGTCGTCGTCGTATTTCGGCGGCTCGGCCTGCGCGAGGCGCGCGGTGCCGATCTTGGAGACGTCGGATGCGATCTGCACCTGCTTCGAGAGCGGGAACATGTCCGGGTAGAGGCGCGCGTTCACCAGCACCGAGGGCTCGATCTTCTTCGCCTCAGCGTGCGCGGCGCCCTTCTCGAGCACATGGATCAGGTTCGTGAGGGCGCGCGTGATGGTGGGCACGGCGGCGTCGTACATCGCGGGCATTGCGGTCTCCTCGTGGATCGAGGCCGCAAGCGTATCACCGTTTTCCCGCGCAACTCGCCGCGAACGCGAGGCCGTGCGCGGCAAGCCGGTCAGGGATGTACGTCGAACGCATCCACCACGACATACGACCCGTCGATGTTCACCACCTTGATCATCAGCGTGTGCGGGCCGTTGGTGAGCCCGTCGGCGCGGAAGATCGTCATCTGGTAGCCCTCGATCGGGTATTGCTGGAAGAGCTTCTGCTCCTTCTGGAAGACGCCGTCGAGATAAATGTCGGCGACGCCCGCGGCGCTGCCCTTCTCGCAGCCGATCCAGCTCACCGACGTGCCGGTGAAGCTGAAGGTGGCGGTGGCGCCGGTCTGGTTCGAGGTGGACGTCACGCCCTCGCTCCACACCCGGGCGTTGTTGTCGTGCGTCCACATGCCGACGTACGAGACCGACGGGTCGTAATCCTCGTAGCGGCGGCCGGGCGTCATCACGTCGAGCGCATCCACGACGACGCGCTCGGCGCTCGACGAGGCGTTCTTCGTGCCGGTCGCGGTGATCGTCAAGGTGTGGTTGCCATCGGTCATGCCGGTCTTGGTGAACACGACCGGCTGGAAGGTGGCGCTCGGCGCATACAGGTCCACCTGCGTCGCGGCGCCGCCATCGATCTGCACGTCGGCGATGCCGGCGTCGGGACCGCGATAGCCGATCCAGCTGATGCCGGTTCCACGGAACGGCACCGACATCGTTTCGCCCGCCTTCTGCGTTTCCTGCGCGGTGACCGGCAGCTCGGGCAGGTTCGACACGCCGCTGCCGCTCCACGCGAATTGCTCGCTCGACTTGGTCCAGCCGCTGCTGAACTTGAGGTCGGGATTCGTATCCTGCCAGTGCGACACGGTGAAGTCCGGCTGGATGTCGAAGGCGTCCACGACCACGACGTTCCCCTCCGCCTGGCCGTTCTGCGTGCCGGTGACGGTGATGGTGAGCTTGTGCTGGCCGGGACCCAGGTCGTAGAGGGTGACGATCGGCGTGTGGACCTCGTCCGCGGGACGCGCGAAGAGGTCGATGGTGCGCACCACGCCCGAATCGACGCTCACCTGCGCGATGCCCATGGCCCGGCCGCGGCTCCCGATCCAGCGGATGGAAGTGCCGACGAAACTGATCGAGACGGTGGCGCCCGACGTGTTCGCCTGCATGGCGGAGCCGCCGCTCCAACCCTTGCTCGTATCGGCCTTCGTCCACGTGCCGGTAAAGGTGACGGTGGGATCGGACTCCTCGACGCGCATGCCCGCGGTCGGCAGCACCGCCGACGGACTCGGGTCGCCGGGGCCCGGACCGGGATCACCGGCGCCGCCTCCGCCACCGCCGCCACCACCGCCGCACGAAGCCAGCAGAACGGCAACCAGGAATAGCAGGGCACGCGGCATGTAGCGCATGGCGGACGGCGTTTGTGGCGGGATGACTGCAAACGTGCCACGGAGCGATCCACGCGTATGTAGGACCGGAGCCGACCGAGTTGTCGGCTAACCGCTCACCGTGATGCGCTACCGCGATGCGGTGTCCTGACGGATCTCGCGCGCCGCCGCCTTGGCGCGATCGGATTCCGCGCGCAATGCCGCGATCTCTTCCGGCGTGAGGCGCTCGGCGTTCATGTAGTCGAGCTTCCATTCGTCCGAATCGCTCCAGCGCAGCGGCGACTCGACGACGGTACGCGGCCCGGCCGCCGATTCGAGCGTGAGGAGCGCGAGCTCGAGCGTGAGCTCCTGCGAGGCCGGGTCGCGCGGGCGGCCCGCGGCGTTGCCGAGCGGGAAATCGCTGAAGAGCATGCGCGGCACGCCGCAATGCTCGACGATGTCGCGCGCGCAGGCCATCACCACGGTCGCGATGCCGTTCGCCTCCAGATGGCGTGCGGCGAGCGAGAGCGTCTGGTGGCACACCGGGCAGTTGGGCACGAGCAGCGCGGCGTCGACCGCGTCCTCGCGGCAGCGCGCGAGGAGCTCCGGCACGTCCTGCTCGAGCGTGCGGCGCTGGCTGCGATTGGTCGGCATGCCGTGGAAGCGCCGCGCGAGCGCGCCGATGCGTCCTCGCCGCGCCGCTTCCCGCAGCTTGGGCAGCGGGAACCAGGTGCCGCGATCCTCCATCGTCGTGTGCTTGCGGTCGATCGCCACGTGCGCGATGCGCACATCGTGGTCGATCGCCGTGTCGCCGGAATAGACCGCGAAGAATTTCGCCCTCGCGTTGTACGGCGCACCCGGCCCTTGCGGCCCCTTTTCCGCGTCGTAGGGTGCGGCGGTGGTCACCAGCGCGACGGTGCACCGGGAGAGCGGCTTCCCGAGCGGCTGGAACGGCACGTCCTCGTGATGGGCCCAGCGATAAGGATTGTCGTAGCCGAGCGCGAGGTACCAGTCCCGGGTGCGATGCAGGTAGGGAATCGGCGGGGCGCGCATGACGATCCATGATAGCCGGGTCATGGCGATCGCCGTGCGAAATCCCGCCAAACTTGTCACTCCCGCACCTTCGCCGGCCGGCGCTACCGTGGTCTCCAGCAGCGCCAACCACACGGAGGAAACCATGGCGTCACACACGGTCGGGACACGCAAGGAATGGCTCGCGGCGCGCCTCGAGCTCCTGAAGGCGGAGAAGGAGCACACGCGGCGCGGCGACGCGCTCGCCCGCGAGCGGCAGGCGCTCCCCTGGGTGCGGATCGACAAGGCGTATCGCTTCGAGACCGGCGAAGGCGCGGCGTCGCTCGCCGACCTCTTCCGCGGGCGCTCGCAGCTCCTCGTCTACCACTTCATGTTCGGCCCCGACTACACGGCGGGCTGCCCGTCGTGCACGTCGATCGCGGACGGCTTCAACGGATTCGCCCCGCACCTCGAGAACCACGACGTCATGCTGTGGGCGGTCTCGCGGGCGCCGCTCGCGAAGCTCGACGCGTACCGGCGCCGGATGGGATGGACGTTCCCGTGGGCGTCCTCGAGCGCGAGCGACTTCAACGCCGACTTCGCCGTGCACTTCACCGAGGCGCAGCAGCGCGCGGGCATCGAATACAACTACGAGCGGCTGCCAGGCGCCAAGCCGTCTTCGTCCAAGAACGACGGCACGAGCATCGTCGATTCGATCGCGGCGACGGCCGGCGTCGATGCGCCCACCTTCACGCGCGAGCTTCCCGGCATGAGCGCCTTCGTGCTCGAGGACGGCGCGATCTACCACACGTACTCGACGTACGCGCGCGGCCTCGACGGGCTGTGGGGCATGTACCAGTGGCTCGACCGCGCACCCAGGGGCCGCAACGAGACCGGCTACTGGCTGCGGCGCAAGGACGAGTACGCGGCGAAGGCGGAGGAAGCATGTGTCCCCTCTGCCTGACGGTCGCGGGATTGGTTGGCGCAGGTGTGGCGGCCAAGAATCGCGCGTGCAATCGACTGATTCATCCGGTCGAGGTCCATTCGGCATCCGGACCGGCCTCGCACGGCCGGCGGCGTGAACGGCCGCGCGCGCCGCGCTGCCCAACCCACGCGCCGGAAAGGCGCGGGCCGGGTGGGCCGGTCCACCCGTCACGAGGAGCCAGCATGCAAGCCAAACCCCTGTACGCCGCACTACTCGCCGCAGCGTTCGCGTTCCCCTTCGCCGCCAACGCCGCCAACGCCGCCAACGACAACAGCTCGTCCAGCCCGTCCGCATCGGCGAACAGCGCCAACGATGGCGGCGCGGAGGCCATGTTCGAGGCGATGGACAAGAACCACGACGGCTTCATCTCGAAGGAAGAGGCCAGGGGCACGCCGCACGAGGCCGAATTCGCGCAGCTCGACAAGAACGGCGACGGCAAGCTTTCGCGTGAAGAGCACTACAACGCGCCCGAGCACGTGGCCGCACGCGAGAAGGCCGGCGCGACCGGCTCGACCGCATCGAGCAGCAACTCCAAGGCGTCCAGCTCCGGAAAATCGTACTAGCGCGGGTTTCTCTCTCGGTGGGGGGAGGGCGCCGAGTACTCCCGCTCCCTTGGGAGAGCCCCCCAGGGGGCCTGTGCTAGTCTCGGTCTTGATCCGAAGAACAACCGGCAGATGAACGAGACTCACGGCAGCAAAGCCCGCTCCGATGCGCTGGTGCTGTTCGGTGTTACCGGCGACCTGGCCCGCAAGAAGATTTTTCCCGCGCTCTACGCGATGGCGAAGCGCGGCACGCTCGATTTCCCCGTGGTCGGGGTCGCCTCTTCGGCGTGGACGATCGCGCAGCTGCACGAGAGGGCGAGCGAGGCGATCGGCGCGGCCGGCAAGGTGGACGATCGCGCGGCGCTGCGGCGCGTGCTCTCCGCGCTGCGTTACGTGCAGGGCAACTACAACGACCTCGCCACCTTCACGAAGCTCAAGGCCGCGCTCGGCAAGGCGCGCCGCCCGGCGCACTACCTCGCCATCCCGCCCGCTCTCTTCCCCACGGTGATCGAGAGCCTCGGCGCGACGAGCCTCTCGAAGGACGCGCGCGTGATCGTCGAGAAGCCCTTCGGGCGCGACCTCGCGTCGGCGCGCGTGCTCAACCGCATCGCCCACTCCGTGTTCCCGGAAGACGCGATCTTCCGCATCGATCACTTCCTCGCCAAGGAAGCGATCATGAACATCCTCTACTTCCGGTTCGCGAACTCGTTCCTCGAGCCGATCTGGAACCGCAACTACATCGCGAGCATGCAGGTGACGCTCGCCGAATCGTTCGGCGTCGACGGGCGCGGGGCGTTCTACGAGACCGCGGGATGCCTGCGCGACGTGGTCCAGAACCACCTGTTCCAGATCCTCGCGCTGCTCGCGATGGAGCCGCCCACGCGTCGCGGCTTCGAGGCGGTCCACGGCGAGACGGCCGACATCCTGCAGGCGATGCGCCCGCTCGTCTCCGACGACCTCGTCCGCGGCCAGTACGCCGGATACCGCAAGGAGCCGGGCGTGGCGAGGAGCTCCGACGTCGAGACGTTCTGCGCGCTGCGGCTTTTCATCGACTCGTGGCGCTGGTCCGGCGTGCCGTTCTACCTGCGCTCGGGCAAGTGCCTCGCCGACACCGCGGCCGAGGTCACGGTGCAGCTCAAGGCGCCGCCCGAGCGCCTGTTCCAGGATTCGTCGCTCGCCCTGCGCGACGCCGATTATTTCCGCTTCCGCATCCAGCCCAATTCCGCGATCGCGCTCGCCGCCCGCGTGAAGCGCGCCGGCAAGGCGTTCATCGGCGACCAGCGCGAGCTGATGCTCGTCGACGAGCGGCACGACGAGCAGACGCCCTATGAACGCCTGCTGGGCGATGCGATGGCGGGCAACGACGCGCTCTTCACGCGCGAGGACGTGGTGGAGGCCGCCTGGGCCGTGGTCGACCCGGTGCTCGAGCATCACCATCGCGCGCTTGCCTATCGGCGAGGCAGCTGGGGGCCGAAGGCGGCCGATGCCCTCATCGAGGCCGATGGGGGCTGGCGCAATCCGGGTCGAACAAGCTGAGGGCGGCAATGTCCAAGCGCAAGAGGATCCTGGTCGTCGATGTCGGCGGCACGCACGTGAAGTGCGCGGTCTCCGGCGGCGAGGTGCGCGAATTCGAGTCCGGCCCCGCGCTCACTCCGAAGCGAATGACGCGCGAGCTGCTGGCCGTCACGCGCGACTGGCGCTTCGACGCGATATCGATCGGGTACCCCGGCGTGGTGCTCCACGGCAGGATCGTGCGCGAGCCGTTCAACCTCGGAGGCGGCTGGGTCGGATTCGACTTCAGCGCCGCCCTCAAGCGCCCGGTGAGGCTCATCAACGACGCGGCCATGCAGGCGCTCGGCTGCTACGAAGGCGGGAAGATGCTGTTCCTGGGATTGGGCACGGGATTGGGCTCCGCGATGATCGTGGACGGGATCGTCGTGCCGATGGAGCTCGGGCACCTGCACTGCGGCCCGCGCAAGACCTACGAGGATCTCGTCGGCGAACGCGGACGCGAGCGCGCGGGCAATCGCCGCTGGCGCAAGCGCGTGAACGACATCGTGGAGAGCCTGCAGCGCGCGCTGCTGCCCGAATACGTCGTGCTGGGCGGGGGCAACGCCCGCCGGCTCAAGCAACTGCCCCCCAACGCGCGCCGCGGTGACAACAGCTACGCGTTCGAGGGCGGCGTGCGCCTGTGGGACGAGAAGCCCGTCCGTGGAACCCGATAGCACCGTCTTCCTGCTGGATTGCGACAACACGCTGCTCGACAACGATCGCGTCCAGGAGGACCTGCGCCGGCACCTCACTCGCGAGTTCGGCGCGCCGAGCTGCCAGCGCTATTGGGACCTCTTCGAGGCCCTGCGCATCGAGCTCGGCTACGCCGACTATCTCGGCGCGCTGCAGCGCTATCGACTGGGCGACATGCACGATCCGCGTTTGCTGAAGATGTCCGGCTTCCTGCTGGACTATCCGTTCGCCGATCGCCTCTATCCCGGCGCCCTCGCGGCGATCGAGCACCTGGGCCGCATCGGCCCGACGGTGATCCTCTCCGATGGCGACGTGGTCTTCCAGCCGCGCAAGATCGAGCGCTCGGGCCTGTGGCATGCTGTGGACGGCCGCGTGCTGGTCTACGTCCACAAGGAAGCGATGCTGGACGATGTCGCGCAGCGCTATCCCGCGAGTCGCTATGTGATGGTGGACGACAAGCTGCCCGTCCTCGCGGCGATGAAGCGCGTCTGGGGCGCGCGCCTCACCACCATCTTCGCGCGGCAGGGCCACTACGCGCTCGATCCCGTGATGGCCCCGAAGTCCGCGCACGCCGACGTCACGATCGAGCGCATCGGCGAGCTGGCGCAATTCGAGCTCGAGGAGATTCCATGAAACCCACCCGGCAACTTCGCGACCTCGGGCAGAGCCTGTGGCTCGACAACATCACGCGCAAGCTCCTCGAGAGCGGCGAGCTCGCGCGCTACATCCGCGACTACGGGATCACCGGGCTCACCTCGAACCCGACGATCTTCGATCTCGCGATCAAGGATTCCGATGCCTACGACGCGGCGATCCTCGCCAAGTCGCGCGCGGGCAAGTCGGGCGAGGCGCTCTTCCTCGAGCTCGCCCTCGAGGACCTCGTGCGCGCCGCGGACCTGTTCCGCCCCGCGCACGAAGCGACCCGA
>Ga0134126_10000212_pt1 | contig 76579 bp, 56 predicted proteins | sample KB31752_FD_96881 | JGI IMG/M metagenome (GOLD analysis project Ga0134126, IMG submission 96881) | Terrestrial soil microbial communities with excess Nitrogen fertilizer from Kellogg Biological Station, Michigan, USA - KB3-175-2 | ecosystem: Environmental > Terrestrial > Soil > Unclassified ...
CGATGATATTCCCATCGAAATGGCCCTGGAAGACGCAAGTTTCTTTTCCATCGATAACCTGATCGCGGATATACAACAAAGCCTGAATGCCAACGAAATGGCGCGCAGGCGTTTCCGCGATATCGCCCATATCGGTGGGTTGGTTTTTACCGGTTACCCGGGACAGCAGGTAAAAAACAAGCACCTGCAGGCGTCTACCTCGCTGTTGTTTGAAGTGTTCAGCGAATACGAACCCGATAACATATTGATACGGCAGGCCTATAACGAGGCGCTGGCTTTCCAGCTGGAGGAATTCCGGATGCGGATGGCCCTGCAGCGTATCGTTAAACAAACCATTATTCTAAAAACCATCGAGCGGCCCACGCCTTTCGCTTTCCCAATTATGGTCGACAGCCTTGGCCGTGAGCGCCTAACCACCGAACCGCTGGAAGAGCGCATCGCCAAAATGGCCCGCCAATACGGCGCGGGGGATGATGTCAAAATCGAAAGCCGCAAAGCAAGAAAGCCGGGGATTACACGGAAACGGGGATTTTAAAATGATTGATGACAAGCTTTTGAAAGTGTACCATTTTTTTTGAGAGGTACAGGTGATATAGTGTATAGAAGGAAAGAATGGTAAGAGCAGTTTAAGGGTGCTGAGCCCTCAAAACAGTTACGATTAACCAGATAAGGGCAACAATTTGCACCAATATCATGCTGCACGTCAAAAATCGCCCCCCCGGCCAATGCAATATTAACAATACTACTCCTGCAAAAAACAGGATAAAACCGGCTAAAAACAAAAACAATGGGTAGCGTGGTTTAAAAAACAGGGACATAGTCCAGGTGATGGCGGTTGCCTGAACTAACAACATCAGGTAAACCATTAACTGAGCGCCGGGCCAAAAAGTTATTCTCAACAACATTGCCGTGAGAAAGAATATAAAGCTCACCAAAAATAATGCAATGGGGTATCTGAATTTCATGCGATGGTCTACTTTACGCTTTCCTGGCTGCTCTTCTTAAAATAGGCAATCAATGCAGGCAGGCAAACCAGGAATACCCCAAACGCAAAACCAGACAGCAGGCTGGTCCAGGTTTCAACGGTATGGTTGGACGAAAGCGCGCTTATAATAAACAATGCAATTGCCAGTGCTCCAATGCAAACAACGAGGGAAACGCTTTGAGTAGTAAGGATACACTGGGTGACCTTTAAATATTGTCTGGTGATATAGTTCATACCTGATATGTTGACTTTGGAGGAAAGATAATAAACTTTGGTAACAAAAGCTACCGCACCTTAAACATTTGCTATTCCGCGAAAACATCAGCAGATTGCATAAAGATATTTCCAATGAGATCATTTTTAGCCTTCACCCTGTTCATTTCCGTTTTTTCCGCCGGGAAAACGGCTTCCGCCCAATCCGTCGATAAAACCCTGTTAACCCATCCCTGGAACGCTTACTGGATAGCTCCGGCCAACGAGTCGGGAAGGGAATATGGCGTTTATTACTTCAGGAAAAGCATTGACCTCGCTGCAAAACCATCATCGTTCATTGTTCACGTTTCGGCAGATAACCGCTATAAATTATATGTAAACGGCACATTGGTTTCGCTGGGCCCGGCGCGCGGCGATACCTATTACTGGAATTTTGAGACGGTCGACCTGGCCCCTTATCTCGTATCCGGTAGAAATATTGTATCGGCCATCGTCTGGAACGACGCCGAATACCGCCCTGAAGCGCAAATATCTTTGCGCACGGCTTTTATCGTACAGGGCAACACCCTAACCGAGGAAATATTAAACACCAACAATACCTGGAAATGCCTGCGCAATAATGCCTACAAGCCGTTAACAGGTATCGGCTACCATCCTTATTATGTGGCCGGGCCCGGCGAGCTGGTGGATATGAACAGATCGGTTAAAGGCTGGATGAGCCTGGATTTTAATGACAGCGCCTGGCCCAACGCGGGAATGCTCGATCACGGCAAGCCGAAAGGCACCGCCGATGCGTTCGGGTGGATGCTTGTTCCCTCGTCATTGCCGCAAATGGAGCGTACTTACCAGCGCATACCGGTTTTACGCAAGGCTGAAGGCGTCACCGTTCCGGCATCGTTTCCGGCAACCAAAACAGCCGTCACCGTTCCTGCCAATACGACGGCCACCCTGTTGCTCGACCAAACCCACCTGACCAATGCCTATTTAACCATGACATTCAGCGGCGGGAAAGATGCCGGTATCTCGCTGATCTATGCGGAGTCTCCTTTTGTAAGCATCGGTCGTTTCGGCACCAAAAAAGGCAACCGCGACGATGTGGACGGAAAGATATTTGCCGGCAGAAAAGACAGCGTTATCTCCGATGGCACAGCCAGTCAAATCTTTTCCACACTTTACTGGCGCACGTTCCGCTATATCCGGGTCAGAATTCAAACAAAGGACGAGCCGCTGGTGATCGACGATATCTATGGAACATTTACCGGCTACCCCTTCCGCCTGAATGCGAAACTGGAAACGGGCAACCCCGAAATGCAAAAAATACTCGATATCGGCTGGCGCACCGCCCGGCTTTGCGCCATCGAAACCTATATGGATTGCCCGTATTACGAGCAACTGCAGTACATCGGCGACGGGCGCATTCAGGCCATGATCTCATACTACAACAGCGGCGACGACAGGCTGGCCCGTAACGCGCTGAACCAAATGGATCATTCGCGTATTGCCGAAGGATTAACACTGAGCCGGCATCCATCGTACAGTCCGCAAATCATCTCCACTTTCTCATTGTGGTATATCGGCATGCTACATGATTACTGGATGTACCGGCCCGACAGCAGTTTTGTAAAAGAGAAATTGCCTGGCGTGCGGTCGGTTCTTAATTTCTTCGGCAAATACCAGCAAGCTGATGGTTCGTTAAAAGATACGCCTTACTGGACATTCGTCGATTGGGTGACCACCAAAGGCTGGGTAAGCGGCATGCCGCCAAAGGGCACAAAAGGCGGATCATCCATTATGGATCTTCAACTGATGTGGGCGTATCAGTTAGCCGCAGAAATGGAAACCAAAATGGGCCTGCCCGACCTGGCAAAGCTCTATAGAGCGAAAGCGGCGCAGCTAAAACACACCATTCAAATGAAATACTGGGATCCGGCGAGAAAATTATACGCCGATACCGAAGACAAGGATGTTTTTTCGCAGCATGCCAATTCGCTGGCTATCCTTTCGGGGATGACCGACAAGCCGGGAGCAGCCAGGTTAAGCAGGCAAATGCTGAGCGATACCACCTTAACCCAATGCTCCATTTATTTTAAATACTATTTGCACCAGGCATTGGTAAAGGGCGGCATGGGGAACGATTATTTAAGCTGGCTGGATATCTGGCGCACCAATATCAACATGGGTATGACCACCTGGGCCGAGATATCCGACCTGGTCGATAACCGTTCCGACTGCCATGCCTGGGGATCGAGCCCCAACATCGAATTTTACCGTACCATCCTTGGCATTGACAGCTACGCGCCGGGTTTCAGCAAAATAAAGATCGAGCCCCATTTAGGGGAACTTAAAAATGCCTCTGGTGAAATACCGCATCCGAACGGGAAAGTGACAGTAGCCTATTTGGAAGATAACGGAAAGTGGAAAATAAAGATCAGTCTTCCTCAAAAAACATCGGGCGTCTTTGTTTGGAAGAGCAGAACATATCCGGTAAAGGCAGGACAGAATGTGCTCACATTGTAAGCGATTTTCCGGCCTAAATACATCTAAAAAAAATTTAAAAAGTCAGCTGCAAATATAATCGGGATGTTTTGAAACGGGTTTAATATCAGCAAATCCTGATCGCCTGTAATAATGCATGATGCCTCTGCGGTTACCGCAAGTTCCAGGAATTTGTTGTCTTTAGGATCGCGGCAGGCAGTGACGTTTATTTTAGGGAAGTAAAACAGGGAGTTAGTATCAATTTTGTTTATAGCATCGAGTCGCTCGGCATCGCTAACAAAATATTTATCAAATTTTTTACGAAAAATTACTTCTTCAAATTCCTGTAATGCAGGTTCCGAAATAACGAGCCGGCCAATGTTTAAAGCATAATCTAAAGCTTGCGCGTTAACCGAGTTTCGCACAAGGGCGGCGCTGATAAGAGCGTTAGTATCGAAAACAAACTTAGAGATCATTCTTCAGAATGTCATCCAGCGCTTCCTGTGTCAACCCGCGCTCGGCCATTGTATTACGCAGTTGATCGAGATACTGCTTAAAGCCGTTTTTATCATAATCAAGCAATTCCTTGCCTATTCGTACATTGATCTTATTTGTAATATCCCTTCGTTTATCTGAAGGCGCTTCACGCCAGGCTTTAGCCACGCGATCGTCTACCTCGAGCACAATTCTTTCCATAACTCAACAATTAAGCGATAATTCAAATATACCAAACATTCTATAATCTTAAAAGCATTAAGTCCAATACCACTTTCCAAAATTAGTATGCAGGATGTATCGCCCCATCTGCATTAACTGTAAAAATCACTTCCACGATATAAAAACACAATCAGCCGATGCTTTTGTTATTCATTAGTTGTTTATTTGGCTGATAATTATCCGGTTATTGTTAACAATTAATTTCCATTAATTGCTGATATTTACCGCCGCTGTATAATTAATTAATTCAAATCCTTCTACACGCACTGAATGAAACAATCTCCTGCCGAGTTAAGAATCCTCTCCATCGATATCGGGGGTTCGCATATTAAAGGAACGATCCTGAACGCAAAAGGCGAGCTCCAAAAACAATACGAAAAGATCCCGACCCCCGCGCCGGCCAGCCCCGAAAATGTGATAAAAGCGATCAACACGCTGGTAAAAAATTTCCCGGCGTACGACAAGATATCGGTCGGATTTCCGGGCTATATTAAGGCCGGTGTGGTTAAAACCGCACCAAACCTGGGTAACGATCTTTGGCACGATGTGGACTTTGTAAAGAAGCTGGAAGGTGCACTGGGCAAGCCTGCGCGCGTAGTTAATGATGCGGATATGCAGGGCCTCGGCGTTGTAAAAGGCAAGGGCCTCGAACTGGTTATTACCCTTGGCACAGGTTTTGGCACCGCCCTGTTAATGGACGGCGACCTGCTGCCCCACCTTGAATTTGCCCATCAGCCGGTAGGCAAAGTAAAATCGTACGACCAATACATCGGCGAGGTGGCTATAGAAAAAAAGGGGCTTAAGAAATGGAATAAGCGAATGAAAAAAGTTTTTAAAGTTTTAAAAACCGTATTCAATTATGATTATTTATATATAGGCGGGGGCAACTCTGATAAGCTTACGTTTAAGCTCGATAAAAACATGAAAATAGTTTCGAATGCCGATGGGATAAAGGGCGGCGCAAGGCTATGGGTGAAGGAGGACACGATAAAACATACCCAATCTGTAAAATTCAAATAATAAAATTACCACATCGTAAAAAAATGGATACCGATAATAAAGACATAGAAACGTTAGGAATAAATACCGTAAGGGTGCTGGCAGCAGATGCTGTTCAAAAAGCAAACTCGGGTCACCCGGGTACGCCCATGGCTTTAGCGCCCGTGGGCCACGTGCTTTGGACGCAGTTTTTAAAGTACAATCCCAAAAACCCACAATGGCCAAACCGCGACCGGTTTATACTTTCGGCAGGGCACGCCTGTATGCTGCAGTACAGTTTTTTATACCTTACGGGCTATGATCTGTCGCTGGACGATATCAAAAACTTCCGCCAGATGAACAGTAAAACCGCAGGCCACCCCGAATATGGTTTATGCCCCGGCATTGATGTAACCACCGGCCCTTTGGGCCAGGGTTTTGCCAACGGCGTTGGCTTTGCTATCGCACAAAAACATTTGGCCGCCCGCTATAATAAGCCCGGCTTCGAGTTGTTCAATTATAAAATATATGCGATTTGCAGCGACGGCGATATGATGGAAGGCGTAACTTCCGAAGCCGCCTCGATGGCCGGGCACCTGGAGCTTGGCAACCTGATCTATTTATACGACGATAACCACATTTCGATAGAAGGCGACACAGACATTACTTTTAACGAGGACGTAACCAAACGCTTTGAAGCTTATGGCTGGCATGTACAGTCTGTAACCGATGGCAACGACACCAAAGCCATTGCCCGCGCCTTGCTGAATGCAAAAATGGAAACGCAAAAACCGTCGCTGATCAAGGTTCGTACCGAGATCGCTTATGGCAGCCCGAACAAGGTAAACACCGCCGGCGCGCACGGTTCGCCGCTTGGCGCCGACGAAGTGAAGCTGGTGAAGGAGTTTTTTGGTTTCGACCCGGATAAATCTTTTGTGGTGGCCGACGAGGTATTAAAATACTACCACGAAAAAGGCGAGCGGGGCGTATGCCTTGAAAAGGATTGGGACGATCTTTACAAAAAATACAAAGAGAAATTCCCCGACCTGGCTACCGAATATGAGCTGTTCAGCAGCGGCAAGTTGCCAAAAGGCTGGGCTGATAAATTGCCCGTATTTAAGGCATCCGATCCTAAAATGGCTACCCGCCAGGCATCGGGCAAGGTACTGAATGCGATTGCCGAAAGCTTGCCCGCCCTGATCGGCGGCTCGGCCGACCTTGCGCCGTCTACGGATACCACCCTGAAAGAATTTGCATCGTTTACCACTGAAAACCGGGACGGGCGCAACTTCCATTTCGGTATACGCGAGCATTCGATGGGCTCGGCGCTCAATGGCATGGCCCTCACAAAAGGCGTTATCCCCTACGGGGCTACATTTTTGATATTCTCCGACTATATGCGCCCGCCGATCCGGTTGGCCGCCATTATGAAGATACGCCCGATATTTGTGTACACGCACGATAGCATAGGCCTTGGCGAAGACGGCACCACTCATCAGCCCGTTGAGCAATTGATCGGCCTGCGCTCAATTCCGAATATCACCGTGATCCGCCCGGCGGACGCCAACGAAACATCGTATGCATGGAAAGCCGCACTGGAACATCAGGACGGCCCCGTGGTGCTGGTCTTCACCCGCCAGGGATTGCCCATACTCGACCAGGACAAATATGCCAAGGCAAGTAACCTGGAAAAGGGCGCTTATGTCATTTCGGAAGCAAGCAAAAACCCCGACCTGATATTGATCGGGACCGGTTCCGAAGTATCGCTGATATTGCAGGCGCAGGCAAAATTGGAGGAAGAAGGCATTTCAACCCGCGTGGTAAGCATGCCATCGTGGGAACTGTTCGAGAAACAAAGCGCGGCCTATAAGGAAAGCGTATTCCCGAAAGCTCATCGGAAACGACTGGCAGTCGAAATGGCGTCGCCCTATGGCTGGCAAAAATATACGACCGACGAGGGCGATATGCTGGGCATGACCACCTTTGGCGAATCGGCACCGGCGGAAGACCTGTATAAGCATTTCGGGTTTACCGTTGAAAATGTAGTTAAAAGAGCAAAAGCGCTTTTATAGATGTGAGTATTGAGATGTGAGATTTGAGACAGGAACGCTGTTTTATCTCATATCTCATATCTCACATCTCATATCTAAAATAATGAAAATAGGAATAGCAGCCGATCACGGCGGATACAAGTTAAAAGAGATCATTCATCCCTTCCTGGTAAAGTTGGGGCATGAAGTGACCGATTTTGGCGCCTATAAGCTGGATAATGCCGACGATTACCCCGATTTTGTGATCCCGCTTGCTGAAGCGGTAGCCGAAGGCGAAGTGGAACGCGGCGTTGCACTATGCGGCAGCGGCGTGGGCGCATCGGTGGCGGCCAACAAAGTAAAAGGCGTACGGGCGGCATTGATCAACGATCATTTTTCGGCCCACCAGGGTGTGGAAGACGATGACCTGAATGTCATTTGTCTCGGTGGACGGGTTACGGGCAACATGGCGGCCGAAGAATATATCGAGGCATTTTTAAACGCGCAATTTACCGGCGCCGAGCGGCATATGCGCAGACTTGAGAAAGTAGCAGAACTTGAAAAAAAATAAATCATAAACTTTGTCATCCTGAACACAGTGAAGGATCTTCTGCGGGCGACAAGTCGCCGAATTGCAAGGTGAAGAAGATGCTTCGCTGCACTCAGCATGACAAAAGGAATTAAAAAAAGTACCATGGAAAATAGAGTAAAGCAAATTCACAATTTCGGCCAGAGCATCTGGCTGGATTTTATAGACCGGGCGATCATATCGTCGGGGAATTTAAAAAAACTCATCGACGAGGACGGTATACGCGGCGTAACCTCCAACCCGGCGATTTTTGAAAAAGCCATCACCGGAAGCTCCGATTACGACGATGAGATCCGCAAGCTTTCGGAAGGTAATAAAAGCACCGAGGAGATATTTTTCGGCCTGGCGATCACCGATATTAAGAACGCGACAGACCTTTTCAAAGGCGTTTATGATGAAGCCAAAGGCGGTGACGGGTTTGTCAGTTTGGAAGTTTCGCCATTTTTGGCGTTAAAAACGAAGGAAACCGCTGAGCAGGCCGAGAAACTCTGGAAAGCGGTTGACCGCAAAAACGTGATGATCAAGATTCCGGGAACACAACCGGGGCTTGCCGCCATCAGGCAATCGACAGCCAGGGGTATTAACATTAACGTTACCCTGTTGTTTGGCTTGCCGCGATACAGGGAAGTGGCCGAAGCATACATAGCCGGTCTGGAAGATCATTTGGCGGCAGGCCATCAAATCGGTCATATCTCGTCGGTTGCCAGTTTCTTTTTAAGCCGCATAGATGTGCTGGTTGACCCGATGCTGGACGAAAAGGGCCTCGGCGACCTGAAAGGCGAAGTGGCTATCGCGTCGGCAAAAAAAGCATATGAAATGTACAAGCAGATATTCAGCGGGCCGCGCTGGGAAAAACTGGCCGCCCAGGGCGCCAAACCGCAAAGGTTGTTATGGGCAAGCACCAGCAGCAAAAACCCTTCATTCAAGGATACCAAATATGTGGAAGCCTTAATTGGCGCCGATACTGTCGATACCGTTCCGTTAGAAACCATCGAAGCTTTCCGCGATCATGGCATCGTGGCCAATACCTTGGGACAGGATTTGGATAAAGCAACCGAGACTTTGGAGCGATTGAAAAAAGGCGGTATCGATATCGACAAGATCACCCAGCAGCTGGAAGACGAAGGTATCGAGAAATTCAATAAGCCTTTCGAAAAACTGCTGAAAGCCATCGAAGACCAGAAAGCTAAAGTTTAGCTGAGCAATCGGTGTAATCATAAATCAATCGGTGTAATCCTATAAAATTGGAAGCGACTGCGGTTAAAATACTGTTTTTCGACATCGGCGGCGTGCTGCTTAGCAACGGCTGGGGGCACGAGTCGCGGAAAAAGGCCGCGGAAAAATTCGGCCTGGACTACGACGAGGTAAACGCCCTGCACACTTTTATATTCAATGTATATGAAATTGGCAGCATCACGCTGGACGAGTATCTCGATACGGTCATTTTTAACCATCCGCGTGATTTTGCCCGCGAAGACTTTAAAGAGTTCATTTACCAGCAGAGCGTGGAACTTCCGCATACCTTAAAATGGCTGAAAGAGTGGAAAAAAGATTGCGGCTTTCGCGTGATCTCTATCAATAACGAAGGCAAGGAACTGAACGATTACCGGGTTAAAAAATTCAATCTGCACGAATGTTTTGATGCCTTCATATCCTCGTGTGAAGTAAAAATGCGCAAGCCTGATCCGGGCATTTTTAATTTGGCCATGGGAATCGCGCACGCCCAGCCAGGCCAATGTGTTTATTTCGACGACCGCATCATGTTTGTAAACGCGGCCCAAAAACTGGGCATCCGCGCTTTTCATCATACCAGCTTCGAGTCGACAAAAAAAATACTGGAAGAACTAAAAAAAGAAAATCAACCCCATTTAAAATGAGTGATTCAACAGATAAATACGATTTCGGGATGATCGGCCTGGGTACCATGGGCCGCAACCTGCTGCTTAATATGGGCGATCATGGCGTAAAAGGCGCCGGGTTTGATACCGATGCCTCAAAAGGACAGCTCTTGGAAAAGGAAAGCACGCACCATAACCTGAAGGGCTTTAGCGATGTGAAGAAATTTGTGGATAGCCTGAAAAGTCCCCGTGCCATTATGATGCTGGTACCGGCAGGTAAGATCGTGGACGATGTTATTGCCGAATTGCTTCCTCTGATGGACAAAGGCGATATTCTGATCGACGGCGGTAATTCGCACTTTACCGATACCAACCGCCGGGTGGATGAGCTGGAAGCAAAAGGGTTTCACTTTTTTGGGATGGGGATATCTGGCGGTGAGGAAGGCGCGCGCAACGGGCCAAGCATGATGCCCGGCGGCGATAAAGATGCTTACAACGTGATGAAGCCTATCCTGGAGTCGATAGCCGCGAAAGTGGACGGCGCGCCGTGCGTTACCTATATAGGCCCCGGTGCATCCGGTCACTTTGTAAAGATGGTGCACAACGGCATCGAATACGGGCTGATGCAGCTCATCGCCGAAACCTACGATATCCTGAAAAAAGGGTTAAAGATGGACAACGAAGCCATCCGCAAGGTATTCACCCAGTGGAACGAGGGCCGGTTGAAGTCATTTTTGTTGGAGATAACCAAAGATATCTTCGCCTATAAAGCACCCGGCGCCGATCATTTGCTGCTCGACGATATTAAGGACGAGGCCAAGGCAAAAGGAACCGGTAAATGGACGTCGCAGGTGGCGATGGACCTGCAGGCGCCGATACCGACCATCGATACCGCGGTAGCCATGCGCGACCTTTCCAAATACAAACAGCTAAGGGAGAAAGCCGCCGGGCTGTATAGCAAGCAGGAAATTCAATTGAACGTTAATGTCAATGAATTTTTAGCCGCTTTGGAACAGGTATTCTATTTCAGCATGATTGTAACTTATGCCCAGGGCATGCACTTATTGACAAGGGCCTCGGAAGAATATAAATACGACCTTAAGCTGGGCGAAATAGCTAAAATATGGCGCGGCGGCTGCATTATCCGTTCTGAGTTTTTGAACGATATCTATAGTGCCTGGCAAAAAAATGCCCAACTGCCGCATTTGCTGCTGGATTCGCAGGTGCAAAGTTTAGTTTCGGCGGCCGTTCCCGGCGCGAGGAAAGTACTGTCGGCTACCATAACTGCCGGTATTGCCACACCGGCCTACGCGTCGTCGTTAAGTTATTTCGATACCTTCCGCAGTGAAAGGATGCCGTCAAATCTTATCCAGGCGCAACGCGATTATTTCGGCGCGCATACATATGAGCTGATCGGCAAGGAAGGTACGTTTCATACCCAATGGGTCGCAAAAACGAATGATTAATTAAATTAGCCGACAGAAACACATCATGGATTCAAAAATAAAAACCCAGCCCACCATCTTCGTCATCTTTGGCGGTACCGGCGATCTTACCTCGAGGAAGATAGCCCCGGCGCTTTATAACCTTTTTTTAGATGGCTGGCTACCCGACAAATTTTCCATTATCGGTACCGGCCGTACAAAACTTACCGACGACCAGTTCAGGCATAACCTGTTGAACGATATCAACCAGTTTTCGCGGAGCGGCAAAGCGGCAAAAGCGAAATGGGACGACTTTTCGGCGAATATTTTTTACCAGGCCGCCGACGTAAAAGACTCAGAAACCTATAAGGATTTTGGAAAACGCATCGAAAAACACAACTCCGAGTGGAAAACGGAGGCCAACGTGATCTATTACCTGGCAGTTTCGCCAAACCTGTTCCCAATCATCGCGTCCAATATATCCAAAGCCAAACTGGCGACGGATAAGCTCAAAACCAGGATCGTTATCGAGAAACCTTTTGGCCACGACCTGGAATCGGCCAGGGAACTGAACAAGTTGCTTTCGGGTATTTTTGATGAATGCCAGATATACCGCATCGATCATTACCTGGGAAAAGAAGTTGTACAGAACATCATGGCGTTCCGTTTCGCCAATTCCATTATGGAGCCGCTTTGGAACCGCAATTACATCGAGCACGTACAGATATCGGTTACCGAGCAGCTTGGTGTCGAGGATCGCGGCGATTATTATGAAGGCGCGGGCGCTTTGCGCGACATGATCCAGAATCACCTGCTGCAGCTGCTTTGCTTTGTGGCCATGGAGCCGCCAACCAGCTTTAACGCCGATGAAATACGCGATCGTAAGGTGGATGTACTGCGCGCCATGCGCAAGTTTACGCCCGACGAAGTGCGCACATCCGCGGTAAGGGGACAGTACGGCAAGGGCTGGATGGAAGGAAAGGAAGTGCCGGGCTATCGCGAAGAACCAAAGGTTGCGCCCGATTCAAACACCGAAACATTTGCGGCTATTAAATTCTTTGTGGATAACTGGCGCTGGCAGGGCGTGCCTTTTTACATGCGCACAGGCAAAAGGATGCATCAAACCTCGTCGGTTATTACCATCCAGTTCAGGGATGTACCGCACCTGATATTCCCTACCGAAGCCGCCGAAAGCTGGCAGCAAAATCGGCTCATCATCAGCATACAGCCCGATATGAGCATACGGCTGCAGGTGCAGGCCAAGCGCCCCGGCCTGGATATGGTGCTCAACGCCGTGGATATGGTATTCGACTATAAGGGCACGTACAGCAGCCCCGCGCCCGAAGCCTATGAAACCCTGTTGCTGGATACCATGCTGGGCGACCAAACCCTGTTTATGCGCGGCGACCAGGTTGAAGCCGCATGGGAATTGATCATGCCGATACTGAGCACATGGCTGGGCAAAAAGAGCTTGAATTTCCCGAATTATTCGGCGGATTCATGGGGCCCGGAAATTGCCGAGGCGCTTATCGCGCGCGATGGGTTCCATTGGTTCTCGTTACCGGCGAATGGTGCTAAAAAGTGATCAGAGGCTGGAGATTAGAGATTAGTTAAAAAAAGGGACAATCGCTTGTATATAACAAGTTGTTTTGGGAGAAACACAAGCCCGTCTATTGCAGCCTGGTCTTCCGATCGCTAACCCTTACCCAGCTATGCCATCGTCCATTCAAACTGTGGACCTTGCGCCGTAGGTGCAAAATATTTGTAGAAAACGCAAAAAAATAGACCCAGCATGCCGTAGGTATGCCACCTCTTCTAATCCCAAACATTATGAAGCTAAATATCTATAATAACGACAAACAGGCACTTGCCGCGCTGGCGGTGCACTTTGTTAAAATAGCGCAGGAATCGATCTCCGCGCGGGGGAAATTTTCCGTGGCGTTATCGGGCGGCAGCTCGCCGAAAGCGCTTTACGAATTGCTGTCCTCAGCGTTTCATGATAAGATCGAATGGGAGAAAGTTCATTTCTTTTTTGGCGATGAGCGTTATGTGCCGCAAACCGATAAGGACAGCAATTACCTGATGGCTAAAAAGGCGCTGTTTGAGCCTTTAACGATCGGGCATTCGAATATTTTCCCGGTGGATACAAGTTTAAGCCCAAAGGAAGCCGCCGAAAAGTACCAGGAAGAGATAGAAGAGTTTTTCGATGACGACGAGCTAAGCTTTGATTTGATATTGCTTGGCTTGGGCGACAACTCCCATACCGCCTCGTTATTTCCTTATACCCCCGTTTTGCACGACAGAACGCCTGGCGTAAAAGAAGTTTTTTTACAGGATCAGCAGGTATACCGTATTACATTAAATGCCCCGCTGATCAACGAAGCGAAACATATCGCCTTCCTCGTTTATGGCGAAGCCAAGGCTATTGCTGTACATCATGTACTGGAGGATGATGAGGATATTGAAAATTACCCCGCTCAATTGATCGAACCTATCACGGGCGAGATACAATGGTTTTTAGACAGTGCTGCGGCTTCGCTGCTTAAGCATAAATAAGCGCTACTTTCTGGGCGCCTGTGCCAAAAGCCATTCTGCTATATCATTAGCGGCTTTATCGTTTTCAAAGCCCGCGGACAGCCGCCCGTTGGTATATTCATTATACAGCCAGGGGTCGCCCACAGCCAGTACCGTCCCTTTTCCGTATTTCGCCATCGCGATGATAACCGCGCCGCTGCTGTTTTTTAACACGGCTGCTGCCGGATACTTCAGCCTGATCGAACAGGCGTCTTTCATAAAAATTTTATGCGCGGTTTTAAATATCGGGATGCCTGTCGTATTGATCGCTCCATCTTCAAAATGCCGGTCGTCGGTTACATGGTTTTGCATGTCCTCGTTAAAATGCATCCCGAACCGCGCGGCCAGGTTGTTAAAATGAAGCATTTCTACGTTAGCACTGTCATTAGCGAGCATTACCAGAACGCCGCCGCGCTTAACCCAGGCATCAATCGCGTTGATCTCTTTTGTTTCAATAAACTTTGGATCGGCGGTTTCCTTTTTGGTATCCGGATCCACGACGATGTAAACGCCTGTGCCTTTTAAATTACCGGCATTCGGCGCTTTATCCAGTGTATCCAGTTGCGCGCCGGCTCTTTTAAATGCATCACCAAGTATGGAGAACCCGCTGTTCGATCTGTCCTCCCAGGTATAGTGATAGCGTTCAATCTTGCCGCCGGCTGTTTTTCGTGTCTCGTGGTTAAAATAATAATCAAGGGTCACTTTCTGCGCCTGCACAGCGTTAAAAATTACAGGCAGGGCCAGTATGGTCAAAAAACAACGCTTAATTTTCATTTTGCAAACCCGCTGTATCTTTTCATCGCTTCCACAAAATAATAGTCGGCATAAGTAAGCGCCACGTCCACTTCGCTTTTTCCCGGCAGGTTGCCCACGCTATGTTTTAAAATAAACCCGCCGTTTGTTCCGGGTGTTGCCCGGTACCGGGACGACGACAAAGTTTCAAGTATGGTTTGCGCTGTTTTAAAATACGCCCCGGCATCTTTTTTATCGGCATAGCGGCATAATTCAAGCAGTGCCGAAGCCATGATCGCGCCGGCGGAAGCATCCCTCAAAGCATTCGGTATATTAGGCGCGTTAAAGTCCCAGTATGGTATTTTGTCGGCGGGCAGGGTAGGATTGCTCAACAGGAAATGGGCGATATGCTCCGCCTGGTCCAGGTATTTTTTATCTTTTGTTTCGCGGTACATCACCGTAAATCCATACAAACCCCAAACCTGTCCGCGCGCCCATGCCGATTCGTTGGAGTAACCCTGCGCCGTTTTTTTTTCCTGTACCGTGCCCGTTGCCGGATTGTAGTTAACAACATGATACGAGCTAAAATCCGGTCGGTAGTGGTTCTTCATCGTGGTATTGGCATGTGTTACCGCGATCCTGTAAAAGCTGGAATCGCCGGTATGTTTGGTGGCCCAAAACAGCAGCTCCAAATTCATCATATTGTCAATGATCACCAGGAAGTCGCCCGGCTTTGAATCCCAGGACTTGATACATCCCACTTTTGGATTGAAGCGGGTTGCTAACGATTTGGCGCTGTTCAGCAACACCGATTCATACTCCGGATTACGCATCAACCGGTTGGCATTGCCAAAGCTGGTGTACATCATAAAACCCAGGTCGTGCGTATGAGTATTATACTGCTCTTTCTCTAAAAAGGCCATTGCCTTGTCGGCTTCCCTAAAAAAGGAATAATCTTTATTTTGCTCATATAAGTTCAACAATACGCCCGGGTAAAATCCGCTGCACCACCAGCCCGAATTGCTTGTTTCCAGCTTCCCTGTAACCTCACTGTAGCTTTTGGGAAATTGTCCGGGCGCCAATTTGGTGGCCATAAATTTGTACTGGAAATCGGCCTCCGCAAAGTTTTTTTGAATGGTATTGAGTAACTGACGTTGCGGTTTCAGGTAGCTTACCGGCTGCGCAAAACACCATTGATGCAAGGAAAAAAATAGCATCGCCGGAACTATAAACAAGCGTATTGATCTCATGGCGTGGTTTATCTTCATCAAATGTAAAAATTTAGCCAGGCATTTAACTACGGGTATGCAATTTCGCCAAACAAAAACAGGTAGCCGTTTTTCACCGCTACCTGCCAAACCAATTAAGTTTACTAAATCTAAGTATATGAGATATATAAATGTACGATTTGTTAAACGCGCGCAAACGGGTATTAACCGGTCGTAAAATTTATATAACGAAAATTTAAATAAAAAGATGTATTTTTTATTTTATCATTCTGATAATCAATAGGATGTAAAATATTTACCCGATAATTTTATAATATTTTTTTCTCGCGGGGGTATTCAATCGGATGATAGGCAAATATTTATATGCTTTAACAATAAATCAGGCGAAAATTAGTATCCCGCAAGTTAAACTATCGCGCCCTATCGAATACCGCGACGGCTATTTTTGAGTCGGCAGTGCCATAATACAGGTACCATTTATTTTTAAAAGCGGTCAGCCCCTCCACAAAACAAACCTGGTTCACCTGTCCCGACAGCTCATAAGGTTTTTCAGGCTTTATAAACCATGTATCCATCCGGTGAAGGATCTTTGTAGGGTCGTTCCTGTCAAACAGTACCTGCGATGCGGCATAAGTACCTTCCGCCAGGGACTTGTCGCCGAACGACGGCACGTTCCGGCTGTTGTAGATCAGTAAAATACCCTTATCGGTGATCATGGCCGGGGGGCCTGATTCAACCAGGTCGCTGTCAAATTTCCCCTGCCGGGTTGGTAAAACGACTTTTAGCTGCGGCATGTTCAACGCCTGCGACCGCAGCTTTACGGGTGGCCGCTCGCCGGCCTTCATTTCTATCGGCGTCCAATTGATCAGGTCATCCGATGTCGCGGCCCATATTTGGGTATCGCCCCAATACATCCAATATTTGCCGTTGATCTTAGTGGCTACCGGCTCCCCGTTTTTATAAGTGGAAACCACCGATCCCGACTTGCTCCATTTACCCGCATATTTTCCGTTAAAAGCTTTGGCAAACACGCTTCCATGCTTCTTCCACTGTACCAGGTTTGTCGAGGTTGCAACCAGCAGCCGCGCGGTTTTCCCATCGTAAGCGGTATACATCATGTAATAGGCGCCGTTATTATCCTGCACAACGCGTGGGTCCTCGCAGCCGCCCTCCCACTCCAGCTTTTTAAAAGCATCAGGCTTAGGGTAGAGTACGGGCTGCTTCATCCGGGTAAAATGCACAGCATCCGTGCTAACCGCCAGCCCGATCCTTGATGTGCCATCGGGCTTTCCCGTTTTATCCTGGGCGCGGTAAAGCATGTATATTTTGCCGTCCCGGTTTACAATGGCCGGGTTAAAAACATCCTTTGCTTCCCATAGCACCCTTTTGTGCAAGACCGGATCGGTAAAACTACCGGAACCGGGACCAAGTATTGGATTAACGCTGTCGATCTTTACGAAGGGAAGTAAAGTCCAATTGGGGTCTGAACCGCTCGCAGTTGTAGTTTTTAAAGTGCCTGCCGGTTGGTTTTGCGTATGGGTGCACCCAATTAACGTTAAAATAAATAAGGTAAAAAACAGCCGTGCTCCGCGCATTGTATTGGGGTTATTTATGATATTTTATTCTCTATGCCGAACCGCTCTCGAGTTTTCAAACGGGTTTACGAGAATCCGCTTTCGAAAACCGGCGCTTCGCGTTACACTCATTTTGCGGCATACATTACATAATTGCTGGTTAACATGGAACCATACCAGCCGTGGTAATCAGGAAAACTTTTAAGGACGAATTTCTCTTTTGGGCCCGCATACCGTTCTGGCAGGATAATATAAAGCGGGCCGTCGTGCCCTTTATGCAGGTATTCGTCAAAGTTGATCCGCAGATCATCGCCAATGGGCTTTAACAGAATTACTTTGTTGTATTTTATTTCACGGGCGAAACCGGCGTTTACAAATACGAAGGTGGCGCCGCGCGTTTGCTTATCCAATGCCGCAACCTGCGAAAGTGCAGTCGCATCAACATGTGGCTGTTCGGCAACGGAGCTATTCTGCATGCCTGCGTTTTCGCTGTCGATAAATTCCCTGCCAAAATACAGCGTAAACACCAGTGCCAGGGCCGTAGCTATAAAACCCGGCGCCCACTGCAATCGTCTTCTTACCGATGCCTCGGGCTGAATTACAATGTATAAAGCCAATAAGCTTCCATAGCTCGCGCCCCGCTCAAGCCACTCAAATAATTCGTAATGCGGATAAAAAAGCTCGACGCCTATTTTCCATACCAGGAAAATAAGCACCAATGGCCTCAAAGGTTTTACCAATACTGCAAACGCCATCCCGATTTCCATTAAGCCCATGATCAAAGCCACCTGGTGGACATAGTGAAATCCGACTGAATTATACTGGGAAAGTAACCCCTTCTTACCCATTAAATTAAGCCAGCCATGACCGATCAGCAGCAGGAAAACAACAGCCTGCAGACAAACCCTAACCGCTTTTAAATTACCCGCGCGATCAGGATAATCAACTTTTCGGAACCAGGCTGAAAAATTTTTGCCGGCGCCGCACAGCAATAAAAAAGCAAGGGGCGCGCCGAAATTGCCGGCCCGCTCTAACAATTCAGCAAAAGGTTCGCCCGACAATGGCCGCAGGGCAGCAGTGACCGCTCCCCATACTACCAGCCATAAAAAAAGAATTCTGACGGGATAAAAAAGTATAACCAGTCCCGTCAAAATATCAATAGTGCCGAGTATGGGCATAAACTGGAAAGCGGCATCATGCCCGATCCCGAAAACAGCGAAATAATTGCACCATATTTCCTTGGTAATAATGCCAAACGCGCCATGCCCAATAAAGCACATAGCCGAAGCCACGCGCAGGGTATAGTATAAATTTTTTTCAGTCAACATTCCTTAATCAAATTTCAAATAACCGGGTAGTTTAATAAAAGCACAACCGGCAAACCATATCTGCCACAACGATCGCCAAATTAATCCTTTTTAAAACGCTTTTTATTTTTTCATTACCAATTTAACCGCGACGGAATCTCCCACTATTTTCCCGTAATGATTTGACACGGTGCATGAATTGTGAAAATGGATGCCGCCATAAAATCTTGCCCAAACATTTTCGTTGGCCGCGTCCTTGAATGATTTATACGAACGGCTTTTTATGCCAAACTCCAGTTCGGATGTATCGGTATAAGCTACGTTATCGCCTAAAACGCTGGTAAGCGCTTCCGCGGCTGCAGCCGATATGGTGCAGTGCCCGCAGGTATATTCGGGAAACGGCGGCGTCTGTAAATGCGGATGCCAGTTTGCATCGAAATATTTGTTAATAATGGTTTCGGGGCGGGCAGTTGCATAGATATATTTTGCCGTCCATGACTCGATAAACGCGTCAAATAGCGCTATGGAAGTTATCGCATAAGCACAAACTGTCGTATTAAAATCAGCTCCCTTTTTTTTGGCGCCGATACCCACTATACTTAGCCAATGGCCCGGCGGCGAAAACTTTTTTGTTATGAACATTACGTGCCCACTAACATTTAGTTTACCCGGGTTATCATCCCAAAAATCCGCCATATGCGCCTGGTCGTGTGTTAAATGCTCAGTTGCATATTTGATATACATCACCTCCTTGTAGTATTTGCTGCTGCTATCGGTAATATTAAATTTTGGCGGCGGCGGCGCCGAATATTCGCTGGCATTGTTCATTACCATCGTCCTGATGTCGCTCCAATGGGGCTCGATCGCCTCTCCATACATCGGCGGTGTTGGAACCCAGCGGCCCGGCACATCATTAATGGCAAATTTGGGCATAGTGCGGGTTTTGGCATAATTATCTTTTTTGCTCCAGTCAATAACCGACGCGGCAACCGCCATGGCGTAGGTTTCCGAATTCCTGATCATATCTGCGGGCATACCATGCACAACGGCCATCCGGTGCAAGCTGTCCGTATAATATTTAAGGCTGCCTTCCGGAAATGTTACGGCTTCGCCAACCTTGCAAAAGGCCAAGAGCGAAGCGTACGGAAAATTGATGCTGAAGCCCTTAAACGGTTTGGCAACATTTTTAAATCCATTCAGCTGGCCTACAAGCGACCGGTAGTGTGCCGGGTCGCCGGCCGCGATTATCTCATAACCTGCGATACTGGCATAGGCATAATTCCTGGATGCCACAACCGGCGAAAAATTATTGCCCATAACTATGCTGTTCAGTTCATGAACGGTGCTGCTATACAAAGAAGGATCACTGAATATTTTTTTATAATCAGACTTTTTGCATGACGTAAAAAACAAAACGGCGACGGCAATAATTAATAGATTTCGTTTCATAATTGATTTAGCGACTACTTAACAATATAGGTTTTTTTATCGGGCCCAACGCCGGTGATCGTTAACGACCGCCACTTGCCCGGCAACTTACTCTTTATCTGTACAATTCCCTCTTCGGTAATATCTAACCCGCCAAAACCCATCAGCAGGCTTTGAATAATGCCTCCCGCGCCGGTGGCAAAGTAGGGATTGGTACCGCCCTTGGTTTCAGCGATCACCCTGAACGGCGGATTTAAATTTGGCTCATAAGCATCTTTAAAAAAATGATACGCTTTATCGCCGTTTCCTAATCGTGAATATAATAACGCAAATATCCCCTGCGTCATTGCCGGCGTGCCCTCGTTAGGCACACGCATTTCGTAATATTCCAGGTCCTTTTTTATTTGTGATTGGTCAGTGATCGTTTTTAACGGATAAGCCAGCAGGTTTACATCCGCTTGTTTAATTCCCTCACCATGGTATGTGGCAAACTCTTTGATTACCCCGTCGGGGAATTTCAGGATAGGGATATTTTGAGCAACCAGCTGCCAATCCGGGTCGGCTTTAATATTTAGTATCCTGGCGGCTTCGGTTGCCGCATGTAAATTGGCTATGGCGGCGGCGTTAGTAAAAGCATCATTATCTACATTCTCGGCCCACTCATCTGCAGCTACAACATCTTTAATATCATATTTGCCCGGCCCGTTCCGCTCAACACGGCTGGCCCAAAAGTCGGCCGTCGCCGATAATATGGGCCATCCTTTTTCAAGCAGCCATTGCTTGTCCTGCGTTACACAGTAATAATTCCAGGCAGCAAGCGCAACATCGGCAGTGATATGGTGTTCAAACGGCCCGCTCAGCGCCCAAACCGGTGTTTCTTCAACCCCGCTGTCGGCGCTCTCCCAGGGAAACATGGCTCCTTTATACCCATGTGCAAAGGCATTTTGTTTAGCCATGCCTAATCGTTGATAACGATATTCAACCATCGACCGGGCAATCTCGGGGTGCATTACCAGCACAGCCGGGAACATCCACAGGTCCGCATCCCAAAAAACATGACCGTTATAACCCAACCCCGACAGGCCCATAGGCGATGGCGAATAAGCAGTTCCGGCACGCGAAAAAGAATATAAATGGTACAGCATGCTATGTACGTCCTGCTGTGCCTGCGCATCGCCGTCGATTTTTATGTCGCTTTTCCAAAGCTCGTCCCAGGCGTTGTTATGATATTGTATCAGCCGGTCGCGGCCTTCCAGTTTAGCAAACATGGTTAACCGCTCGGCCTGGTTTAGCGGGTCGGCGTCGTGCGCCGAAGTTATGGACGAACCGGCCACTGCATACCGGTATGTTTCCCCGGCAGCAATAGCCTTGCTGAATTTCATCAAGTGCATGTTGTTATCCCACATTTCATGGATCACCCTGGGCTCCTGACCATGCGTTTCATTAAATAAAAATGTGTTAGAGGCGCATAATTGCAGTTTGCCGGTAGGGCTTTTGGCGGTCGAGGTAAGCAGGCTGATGGTTACATGCGGCCGGTCGATCTCGTTATAATAATTCTGCACATCCTTTAGCTCGTCAGGGGCTTCCATCACGCTCGCAGCTGTTATATTTATCGCCTTTTTTGCTGTTATGGAGATATCCATCAAAACGGTAAAAGGCAGCTGTCTTAACGAATAGTAGGTATATTTCACCGATGCATCTTCGCCATAATCAAACGTGGTGGTGAATGCCGCATGCTGCATGTCAAGCTCCTGTTTAAAATTGCTGATGTTTTTTGCATCGATGCGCCTGCCATTTATTTCCAGGTACATATTCAGCAGGTTAAAACTATTCAGGAAGTTACTTACCCGCCCACGGCCATACAGGTCATAAGCCCCCGCAAGCACCACGTTTTTTACCTTAAACGGCTCGGGCGAGGATACGATACCGATCATCCCGTTGGCTACCGTTATCCCGTAATAATTGGCCGGGTCTATTTTATCAGCTTTTATTACCCACTGATCTTGTGCGTTCAACGTGGCGCTAAACAGCACTACACAAATTAATAATCCAAAAAGTCTTTTCATATTCAATTGTCTGCCCTGAAAAATCTTATCTCCTTATTATTAAATGCGACGGCATATATGTTGCCTTTCGCCGTTTTTATAGCCTTAATATCCCTTACTTCGCCACGTAATAAAAATCCCGACGACACCGGCGACTGCCATTTAAAATTACCCTCTTTATCTACTGATAGCATATCGCCATAGTCGGCGTCATAACGGCCCTCATAAGGGAGCACACCCGAAAAGTTGCCCCCGGCTATTATCGCTTTAAGCGGGCCTGCCAAACTAGCCAGGCCGAAAAGCGGCGCCGTTTGCGCCTGCGGCGGAAATGCTTTAAACTTAAAACCACCTTTTCCTTTATTATAGAATACCCCTGATGAGAATGACGTCGCTTTTAACGGCGGTTTAATATTTATCGAATCGCCGAATAACTGGGTTACCGTTTTCCCGGCAAAATCATGATAATATAAAAATTTCTTTTTGATGACAGGTATCTGCTTTTCTATATCGCCTTTGCCCAAAAATGTATAATCCTGCTGGCCTATGCTATAGGTAAGCAGCGGGTCGGTCGTTCCGTTTTTGTCTACGTCTGTCAAAAACAATTTGACCGGGTCTCTTGGCGTCGGTCGTAATTTCGAGTTCCATCCATAATTGCCCGCCATGATATCGATCTTACCGTCACCGTCTACATCGGTAAGTATTACCCGCTGCCACCAGCCGGGCAGGTTATTCATTTCCGGCAGGTTTTGCTGGACAAATTTGCCGCGCTTGTTCATAAAAACCTTTACCGGCATCCATTCTCCCGCTACAACAAGGTCGGGCCAGCCATCGTTGTCCAGGTCGGCAAAGGCCACCGACCTTAACATACCGGCATATCTTAGCTCATTTGGCAACTGCGCCTTTTGATAATGCCCATGCCCGTCGTTCATCAGCAGGTACGACTCAGGGATAGCGCCGAATTTAAATGCATCAGGCGCCCCGGCCACAAAAATATCAGGATAACCGTCGCGATTTACATCAGCAACCGCCACCGCCGACTTGTTTAAGGTGATCGACGGTATATTGTTCGAGCGTTTAAAATGCCCTTTCCCATCATTTATATATAACCTGTCTGCTAAAGCCGGCGAACCGTTTGCCATCTCATTCCCCCCGCTTACTACGTACAGATCCGGGTAACCGTCTTTGTTCACATCCAGGAAAACAGCATCCACATCTTCGCATATTGCATCGGCTGTAAAAGCAGGCTGAGACGAAAGCCGGAACCTTCCGTCCAGCGTTTGAATAAACAAAGCGCCCGGCTGCCCTTTGGCGCCACAGATATAGAAGTCGTCCAGCCCGTCCCCATTGACATCGGCAACCGCCATGCGCGGCCCCTCCGCTGATAATTCGTGTGGAATAAGCGGCTGCTGGTTAAAATCGACAAAATCGTTTTCCCAGTGTTTCCAGTTAACGTTCACCTCGCTGGTTATATCTTTAAATACCGGCCGGGCCGGCGGGAAAAACCGGTTATGAATAAAATGACCGCCTGCATTTTTCTGGTCTATAACAAGCAATTGGTCGCTCTTCACGTTTTTAATTAGCTGGTATGTTTGATTTGGCCAAACGATCAATAGGCTGTCCGCTTTATTGTGACTGCCTAAACCAAAATGCAGCTTAGGCTCAACCGACGACTGAAAACCCCTTGTGAGCATCAGTTGCTCATATTGCATCTGTTTCCCGCAAAAAACATAGGCTTTTGTACCGATGCCAAACCGGTTGTCGTTTCTTCCGAAGAATCTTAGGCTCAGGAAATGGCTGCCAGCCGACACGTTTTTGTAGATACAGGCTAAATGGTTCAAATTATTGGTCACCATGTCAAGGTTACCGTCGTTGTTCAGGTCAGCGTAGGCTGCGCCGTTCGACAGCATGGTATCCCTGATTCCCCATTCGGCGCTTTTATCGATAAATTTTTCGCTTTTTGTTCCTTTAAATACATAGCTGTGCACTGAGCCCGGCGGCATTTTGTCCAATGCGATATTGTCCATGCCATGCCCGGTTTGCAACCCGGTCTGCACCGAAAAACTCGACATAAAACTGATGAAGTCCATGTCGGTCGGCCGCCGTTTTATTCCGTTTGCTACAAACAGGTCTTTTATCCCGTCGTTATCAAAATCGGCAAACAAAGGGCTCCAGCTCCAGTCGGTGGCGGCAACGCCATCCATCAAACCAACTTCGCTAAAGGCTTCGCCATTTCCCAGATTTTTTTGCAGGCAGTTGCGCGAATACTGGTACTGAAAACCGCCCTGCACAATTTTCTGCTTGTATTGGTCGTATGACTCATCGCCCATATAGGTTTTCAGCGTGTATTCATCCGCCGGCAGCATATCGGCGGTAATAATATCCAGTTGCCCGTCGTTGTTGAAATCTGCAATGTCATTGCCCATGCTGAACCGGCTGTAATGATTAAAATGCTTGCCGCCCGATTCGGTGAACGTACCATCGTGGTTATTGATATAATAGTAATCGTTTTCGTGAAAATCGTTGCCAACGTAAATATCTTCCCAGCCATCGTTGTTCAAATCGCCCACGGCCAGGCCCAGCCCGTAACCCAGCGCACTGCTGTAAATACCGGCCTTTTGTGTCACATCCACAAAATGCCCGTTATTATTCAGGTAAAGCCGGCTGCCGGCAAGCTTATTGATCTTTCGGCGCAAGCTGGTATCACCATAAGTATCCACCGAATGATTGGATTGGTTCAGCAAAAAACAATCGAGCTTGCCGTCGTGGTTGTAATCAAAAAAAGCAGCCTGTGTTGAATACCCTGTAAAATCCAGTCCGTATTCGGCCGACCGTTCCGTAAACGTGCCGTCGTGGTTATTAATGTACAGCATGTTGTGCCCATGAAAATTCAGCTTGCCCGAAACCGCGCAAACATAAATATCCAGGTACCCGTCATTGTTTACATCGGCCATCGTTACGCCGGTGCACCAATCAGCGATGCCTGCGACGCCCGCTTTATCGGTGATATCTTCAAACTTGTAGTTTCCCTTATTCAGGTACAATTTATTGCCCCCCTTTTTATTCGATGTAAAATAGATGTCGGGCAATCCGTCATTGTTAATATCCCCAATGGCTACGCCGCCGCCATTATAAAAATACAGGTAGTTTAAAATGCCGGGGAAATCCTCATCATTTAACGTATTGGTGAAATGAATGTTCGTTTGGGCCGAATCGAGGAGTTGGAATACTACGGGCTCAGCATTTTTTTGTTTACACGACGAAAGGCATATGACAGCACCGCTAAACAATAAACCAAGTTTATATATACTTCGGCCTAAGAAACCTGCTTTTACTGTGCGTTCAATCATTTAACCGGTGCTCAATACGGGTTTTTCCGGTCACTGGCGCAATGATCCAGGCGGAAAATCGGGGTTTAATCGCTATAATAGTTAACGGTGCTATTGGTGCATAAACATACCAAATATCGGCAAAACCCGCAAGGTGTTATGCAAATTATGGCCAAACAGGCTGGGTGCAAATTAAATTATCCCGACGCCAGGCGTTCCTATGGAACGCTATTGCCGCGCTCATCTTCCTACCCACCAGCCGTCCCGATGGGACGATGGCGCAAACCTCGCCCCGTCGGGGCGTTTGGTTGGTAGAAATTTAAAAAGTTGTTTTACGTTCCGTAGGAACGTTTGGTGTCGGGCGACAATTTGATTCTCAGCAAACAGGCCCACCGCTGCATATTTTTTATAAATTTAGGGCCAGTTATCACACCCGCCTGCATGAAGAAAAAAGCTGTATTGTTATTGCTGTTGTTAATTGTGCTTGCGGCGTGCTTTATCCCGGTTACGCGGCAAAAAACCTTTTTAGTTAAAGCTTCTTTTTTTAATGTGTACCAGCAGCTTGCAAAACCAGGTAACTGGGGCCAATGGCGATCAGATCTTCGGTCGCTCTGGCTATCCGATTCGGCAAAAATATCAAATACAGTGCGGCCGGATGGCTTTAAAATTAATGCAGGCGATTTAAATTTAAATGTGCAGATACAGGGATATGTGTTTGCCATAGCCGCCCACGACAAAAACGATAAACACGATTACGCCTACACCGTTTTGCCCGGTAAATTTTCAAATGCAACGTTGATTACGGTCACCAAAACGAGCGGCTTGTTCAATTATATGCTTAGCCGCTATAACAACAGTTTGTTCTCTGACACGCACGTCAACGACCTGAAAAATTTTATGGAGAACGATGATCTGTACTACGGTTACAAGATCATCAAAAGAAGGGTTACCGACACGAATATTATCGTTTTGCGGAAATTGGTTTTATCAAAGGATAAATTTGCAGAGGCCGCCAAAAGTTTAACGGCGCTAAAACAATATTTTTCTGTTCGTCATCTTACACAAACACAACCGCTCATCGCACAGTTTTTTGATAAACATAACGACTCAACACAGGTAAATATCGGTTTGCCTGTGGATAAAAAGGTGCCTGCTAAAAACCCGGTCACATTTATGGAAATGCCGTCTACAGGGTATTTTTATACCGTCCGGTTCAGGGGAAAATTCAAAGACCGGTTAAAGGCGTATGCCGCCGTACACCGGTATTTTAACGACAGGCTGATGCCAATACCTATCCTGCCGCTTGAAACTTACCTGGATAACAAGCTGCCAATAAGCGACTCGGACACCGTAAACATCCAGATTAATTTCCCTACTTTTTAACCGTAGGCGTAAAAACCTGCAGCGCATCATTGTTTCGGGCCACAACAATTACCTTACCGGCTTTTGTAGCTATTTCTTTACTGTCCCTTACCTCGCCTTTCATAAACAGGCCGCTGTTCGACGGCGGGATATAGCTAAAACCGCCTGCATTATTGCCTAAAAACGTTACCCCGTAGTTGGCGTCGAAGCGGCCAACCTCGGGCTTTAATCCATAAAAATTACCTGCAAGGAACAGATCGCTTTTTCCATCGCCATTTATGTCCGTAACTAAAATCGCGAACACCGGCGACAACTGCGCCCTAACCGGTAACGCGTTCATCGTAAATTTACCGTTGCCATTATTATAAAACACGCAGGTTTGCGTTTGCTGCACCGTCAACACAGTCGCCTCTTTGAGTTGTTCGGCTGTGAACACATCCTCTATCGATTTACCGGCATAGGCATCGTACCGCAGAAACTTCTTTTTCAACCCGGGTATCTGCCTCACAATATCATCGTGCAGGTTAAATGGATACGCTTTCCCGTCCGGCTTATAGTAAACAGGTACACACTCGGTTTGCCCGTTTTTATCGAAATCGCTCACATATAGTTTCGCGGGATGATCCCTGTCGGCTTTAATTTTGGAATTCATGCCGAAATTTCCCGCCACCAGGTCGGGTTTACCATCGCCGTTTAGGTCTGCAACTGTCAAACAGTTCCACCATCCCGAAGAGTTTGGCACTTCGTACGATCTTTGCAATTTGCTATTTACATATTTTAACACGGTTAACGGCATCCAGTCGCCAACAACAACAAGCTCATTGCGCCCGTCGCCGTCAATATCAACCCATTGCGCATCGGTTACCATACCCAGTTTACCCAACTCCGGCGCAAGGCTTTGGGTAACATCCGTATAATTGCCATGTCCGTCATTTTTCAGTAACCTGCTTGCCGGGATAACGCCATACGAGCCCGGAACGCTTCTTGCGCCGATGAAAATATCGCCGTTTTGATGATTAACCCGCACACACGAGGCATTCACTGATATTTGCGGCCAGTTATTAAATCTTCGCGTAAAGTTCCCTTTTCCGTCATTGATATACAGCCTGGGCAGCAGGTTTAACGAACCCTCCCGCTCCTGGTTACCGCCCGATGCCACGATCAGGTCCAGGTCGCCGTCATGGTCTACGTCATAAAACTCGGCTCCAATAGTTTCCAGATCTTTGTCCCGCGCAAATACAAATTGCTTGCTTTGAATAAAAGTTCCGTTTTTTTGCTGAATAAATAGCTTTGCTGTATCGCCCGTGGCGTTGCCCATAAAAAAATCCGGCAGGCCATCACCATTCACATCGCCTACGGCAAGCTTCGGCCCTTCGGTGGACAGCATTTTGGGGATCAGCCGTTCAACGTCAAAATCCTTAAAATCATTTTCCTTATGGAATATATTACCCGACATTAATTGCCGTGTTGTATTTTTATAATATGGATTTGCCCATGGCCTGGCAGGGACAAACGGCTGTCGCGCATCCTTTTGATACAGCGTTATAGTTGTATTGCAGTTGATGTTTTTCAACACCTGCATTTTCATATCGGGCCATATCACATGCAGACTGTCTATCTTTTTGTAAGCGCCCGTGCCGAAATTAAGCACGGGCTCAACAGAACTTTCAAAGCCGCGCGTTGGCATTTGCTCAATAAGCTGCTGCATGCCGCCGGTATAAACGGTAACCTTTGCACCTATCCCGAACGTGTTCATGCCGGTTCCTTTCAAATTCACCTTCAGGTAATGGGCGTGTGTTCTTTCAGAGGTCATATTCCTGTAGATCGAAACCTCACCATTCTCATTATTTACAACGAGGTCCATATCACCATCGCCGTCCAGATCGCCATAAGCGGCGCCATTGCTGAATGATGGCGTGGAAAATCCGAGCTCTTTTGTTGCGTCTTTAAACTGAAGATTTTTTTGGTTAAGAAACCCGTAATTTGGAATAGGCGTCGCCGGCATTTTATCCAGCAGGTTTTTAAATTTAAACCCGCCCGCCTTTACCTCCCCAAGCACTTCCGTACTGCTAAAATAGGTTAAAAAATCCTGGTTGGTCAGGTCCTTGCTAATGCCGTTGCTCACGAAAATATCCTTCCAGCCATCGTTGTTAAAATCAAAACAAAGCGCCCCCCAGCTCCAGTCGGTGGCAAAAACCCCCGCATATTGGGCGATCTCGCTGAATGTGCCGTCGCCATTGTTCAGTTGAAGGCAGTTTGCCAAAAACTGGTGATGAAAATCATTTTTTAGCTTCGCGTTGTAAACATCATATTGATCAAACTCGGTGGTGGTTTTTAACCGGTAATCGCTTTCGGGAAGCATATCGGTCGTCAACATATCCAAATAACCGTCGTTATTGATATCCGCCATATCCGATCCCATCGACGACTCGCTCATGTGGCCCATAGCCTCGTCGCTGTTTTCCCTGAAGGTTCCGTTATGCTGGTTGGTGTACAGGTAATCATGCTCAAAAAAGTCATTGCTTATGTATAGATCGTCCCAGCCGCTGTTATTAAAATCGCCTGCGGCCACGCCGAGGCCAAAACCGATCTCGCTTCCGTAAATCCCTGCTTTAGCGCTCACGTCCACAAATTTCCCGTGATCGTTATGATATAGCCGCTGCCCTCCGCGCATATCCCGTATATTACGCAGGTGCCGGTCGTATCCAAAACTGCCTATGGCGCGATAACTGTTATTTAAAATAAAACAATCCAGGTAGCCATCGTGGTCGTAATCAAAAAACAATGCCTGGGTTGACAGCCCTCTGTCAGACAGCCCGTATTTTTCGGCTTCCTCTTTAAAGGTGCCGTCTTTTTGATTGATAAACAGCTCGTTCCCGGTTTTACCATTTTTCATTGCGCCGCTGTTGCAAACATAGATATCCAGCCAGCCATCGCCGTTAATATCCACCATGGTTACGCCGGTATGCCATTTCCCGATTCCGCCGAGGCCCGCTTTCTCAGTCACATCTTCAAACTGCCAGTTGCCTTTATTGATATAAAGCTTGTTGCTGCCCTGGTTCGACGTCAGGAAAATATCGGGTTTGCCGTCATTATTCACATCGCCGATAGCCACGCCGCCGCCGTTATAAAAGTTGCGGTAGTTAAACACGTTAAAATTTGGCAGGTCGGTAACTTTGTTGTTAAAGGTTATCCCCGTTGTTGATGAGGGCATCAACTGAAAAAGGGCATTCTTTGGGTCAAATTGATCTTTTTCTTTTTTATGACATGAAAACAAAGAAATGGTGAGCAGCGTAAAAATTGAAAAGGGTATCCTGGTTCGCATATAACGATTGTATCCGTATAAAAATAAGAAACAGGATAGCAATTGCTTGCTATCCTGTTTAAAAAGTTCACTTTTATTTTTAATAACCCGGATTTTGCTTCAGGTTAGGATTTGAAAGTAACTCGGGCGAAGGTATAGGAAATATAAAGGTATGTGTATCGCCGTCATCTGTTTTGGCGGGTGTGCGGGCCCCGGTAAAGAAGTGGGTACCGGTTGCCACTTCAAAGCGGATCAGGTCATTTCTTCTCCAGCCTTCCCACATCAGCTCGCGGCTTCTTTCATCCAGCAAGCTTTGGTAGGTTAGATCTGCAGGGGTCCATGCCGCAACGCCGGCGCGGGCGCGCACCTTATTAATGTTGACCAACGCAGTAACTACGTCCCCATTATGGAAAGATGCCTCTGCCAGCATTAAATAGGCATCAGCAAGGCGGAAAATCACCCCGTCATTGCTTTGTCCGCCTGCGGTTCCCGCTTCAGGATGATACTTTACATTGCGCGCGCCTGCCATCCGGAAAAGCCCCGAAGCATCGGACAGCGAATTCACATTCGGGTCAAATATAACAGGCAAATTGGCCTGCGGGTCGGTCAAGGGTGTAACTCCATCGGCTGCATATTGCTGACCTACCAGGAATTGGGCCTTCCGTGTATCACCATTGCCATATTTGTTTAACACGTCGGCTGTTGAGCAGAAACCATTCCACGGCTGACCGGTCAAACCATAAGTAAGGTTATTGGAGTAATGCAGCGTCTGCATTTCCCAGTTCATGCCGCCAATGTGAATTTTATCAAAAGGCACTACCAGGATATTTTCCGAGGATCCATCATTCGTAATGGAGAAGTTATCGAAATAATTAGGCTGTAAAACATATTTATTAGAGCCGATAACCTGGTTTAAGGCGGTGATCGCCTTCGTCCATTGCGCCGTACCGGTGTAAACCTGGGCGTTCATGTACAGTTTCGCTAATAACATATAGCCCGAATATTGCGTAAAGCGGCCATAGGTGGTTTTATCCGCGGTAGTTGATAACAACGGTACGTTGGTGGTTAACTCACTTTCCAGAAATGCATACGCCTGGGCGCGTGTCGACTGCTGAACCTTGCTCGGATCGGTATTGAAATCAGTTACCAGCGGAACATTGCCAAACATGTCCATTTGCTCGAAAATGAAGAACGCCCGCAGCACCTTTAGCTCGGCAACGACCGAAGCAAAATTTGAAGGTTTCGTTGCCAGCCCGTTAAGGATGTTCAGCGTAAAATTTACTTTTGCAATTCCGCTGTTTAAATCGCTCCAGCCGCCATCCACAAAAACATCCGGCTTAAATTTATGTAGCCATAAGCCTTGCCACTGACCGCCATCGTACCAGTCGTTTCCGCGGGTTGGAACGACAATTTCGTCCGAGGTTATTTCGTTCATCTGCATTACATTACCATCAGGTATGTTCTGCAGGGCGATATATGCCGGGGCAATCCCTGCGGCCAATTGGGCAGGGGTTTGGTAAAAGCTATTTACAGGCTCGGCGCTAAACGTATCTTTGGGTAGTTTAGTGCACGATTCCATAACAATGCCCGCCATAAATATGGCGCAGGCAATAATTAATATTCTTTTTCTTTTCATCACTGTATATTTTTAAATGATCCTTATTTTAAAGTAGCGCTTACACCAACTGTAAATATTCTAACCCTTGGGTAAAAAGCCTGGTTCCCATAATTGGCATCGATATAGGCCTGGTTTTGGCCGCCGTTGAGGTTATTGCCAAACAATATGTTTCCGCCGCCCACGGCATTTTCTGTTTTAACTTCCGGGTCGAGCCCCCTGTATTTGGTTATAACAAACAGGTTGTTAGCCGAAACAAATACCCGCAATGCATTAGTAAAGCTAATGTTTTTAAACGAATAGCCTACCGTGGCGTTATCAAGGCGTAAAAACGATGCGTTTTCAAGCCATTTATCCGACGCAACCGGTGCATCCTTAATGCCATTGGTCAGCGCCTCTTTGGTTACGTTATTTCCCGGTAAACGGGTAACGGTTTCCACATCAAGCAACGTATTGTCAAAAATCTTTTGTCCATAAACGCCACGCAACGCAAAGTTAAGGCTCCAGTTTCCATAATCGAAGGTGTTGGTGATGCCATAATTAAATTTAGGCGCAGGATCGATGTAGTGGCCGGTCGGGTTGGGATTTTGTGCAATGGTTTGACCGTCAAAGGTTTGGTTACCACTGGCGTCCGTCCCTGTATAATGCGGCAAAAAGAACACATAGGGGCTGTAACCGGGTTTCAGGAAAGTGATCGGGTTGGAACTCAATCCACGGCCCTGGGCATAACCCTGCGGTATTTGCGTAGCGTTTAACGGGTAGGTTTGTCCCCCAACCGTAAACTCGCCGGATAAACTGGTGATCGTAGTTTTAATAAAAGCGATTTGGCCGCTGGCTGTCCAGTTAAGTTTTGAGCTCCTGACGATCTGCCCGGTTAATGCAAGCTCAAAGCCCTTATTGGTCATCGTGCCAACATTCGCGAGAATATTAGGGAAAACAAACGGCGGTGTCGGCACATTGTAGTTAGAAAGCAAGTTCTTGGTTTCATCATTAAAATAGTTCATATCGCCTGATAGCCGGCCGTTAAACAGTTCAAAATCCAAGCCTATGTTACGACCATGCCGCTCTTCCCATTTAAGCGCCGAATTAGGGTTTGAACCAGGGGCATAGGCTGTTAGATAAGAACCGCTTGATGCATCATAATAGGTTCCTACCCCGCTAACAAGCTCAAGAGCCTGGTTTGTTCCAATTGCATCGATATTACCGGTAACACCATAACCGGCCCTGATCTTAATGTCGTTGATCCAGTCAACGTTAGCTAACAAATCCTTTTTAAACCGGTAGGCCACGTCAAACGATGGAAAATAACCGGTTTGGTTATTAATTCCAAGTTTTGAGGAGCGATCCTGGCGAATTGTAGCTGTGGCATAAAACCTGTTATCGTAATTGTATGCCGCGCGGGCAAAGAATGATATTAACAGGTGCCTGCTTTTGAACGAGCCGATAGAATTAAATGACGAGTTCCCTGAGCCAATATTATTATCCAGTTCTTCCGGTATAATATACTGTTGCCCTTTGGCAAGAAAATTATCGTATAAATATTCGTTATATTCATAACCTCCCAGCAAGTTCAGCGTACTTTTACCAAACGTCTTATCATACGTTATGTGGATATTGGTTTTGTATGAATTGGTATTTTCCTGCGCCTGCCCGGCCTGGTTTACATTGCCCTCAAGCGGAAATGTAGGTACAAATCCGTGCTCCTGGATATCGTTGCGGGTAATCGATGCAAGGCCGCCGATCTTTAAGGCATTGGTAAGGCTGTAATCGACCGAGCCGTTGATCAGCGTCAGGTATTCATAATTCCTGAAATAGGATTGCTGAATATGTTCCACAGGGTTAGCCTCGTTAAAATCGCTGTAAGCATAATAGGTCCCGTCCGGATTTGTAACCGGGAAAGTCGGCGGCGAATTATACATATAGCTGAAATTGGCATAGTCTATCAGGTCACGGGTCGTATTCACGTTTTGTATGCCCATTTTAATATCCAATTTATTATCCAGCGCCTTTTGCTCGGCATTAAAGCGCAGGCCAAGCTGTTCTTTGTCCGAGTTAAGGATAATCCCCTGCTGGTTTGAATAATTGACCGAGGCGATATAATTAAAATTATTCTGGCCGCCCGAAATAGATACGGTATGCCTTTGCTGATAAGCGCTACTCCGGCTGATGGCTTTTTGCCAGTCGGTATTGGCGCCTTTGTCTAATGCACCAAGATTAGGCTGGCTGGCGCGTAACTGATCGGCGGTAAGCAAATCATAGTATTTACTTTGACTTTCCGTACCAACCAGGCCGTCATAAGTTATAACAGCTTTGCCCGCAGATCCTCTTTTTGTGGTCACCAGAATAACGCCGTTGGCGCCTCGCGAACCGTAAATGGCCGCTGCTGATGCATCTTTTAAAACATCATAAGAAGCAATATCATTGGGGGGGATATTTTGAAATTGATTGGGATCATCCAAAATTATGCCGTCGACAACAAATAACGGGCTTTGGCCACCCTTCAATGAAGATTGTCCTCTCAAACGGATGGATGCATTTTGATTGGGGTCGCCACCGGGCTGGGTTATTACCAGGCCGGCTACTTTACCGGCCAGTTGGTCAACCGGGTTAATGATCGCGCCCTGGTTGAAATTTTTTGCGGATAAATTAGCGATAGCACCCGTTACGTCTTTCTTTCGCTGAGTGCCGTAACCAACGCTTACCACAGTTACCTCCGAAAGCGCGGTGCTGGATTCGGTGAGAGAAATATTCAAAGGCGAGCCGGTAATGGCAACTTCCTTACGGTCGTAGCCGATGTAGGTTAGGACCAGCGTGTTTGCCGAAGCAGGCACGGATAATCTGAAGGCGCCGTTAACATCGGTAACAGTACCGGCTGTTGACCCTTTTGCCACGATGGAAACACCGGGAAGCGGCGAACCATCTTTTGAGTCGGTCACTTTACCTGTAACTACGGTTTGTGCCATAGCAGAAACCGAGATCAAACAGAGTAATGCAACACAACTTACTTTTAGTAAAGATTTTAAATACATACAATTTGGGTTTAAAGGTTATACTGGTTGATATAATAGTGTGCAATTAAATAAGGGGCGTAACAATAAGCACGTTAAATAAGTTGAACGAAATTTAACATTAAACAGTTACATCGCTCCATCAAGGTGGCATAGCCACAGCCTTGCTTAAAGTATACAGAACATTTAAAGTAAAATTCATTCGTATAAGGTTTATATAATACGATAAAACAATTCTACACTGGTTCCGACTAATCCGGCTTTAAGATCACAGTTACAACGATGCCTTAGAAAATGAGCTGACTGCGTTACCGGATAAGGCTTAGTAAAATTTACAAATTGGTTTAAACAGGTTTATAAAACTATCGATGCGTTCGCATTCTTTTTAAATAATTCTAATACCTGAATATATACAAATTAATAGAGATGATATAGTATTACCTATTTGTTTACTTAAAATTTAAAAAAATATAAGTATCTTAAAACATAACATACTGTATAATAGGTATTTGAGAAAAATGCAGCACAAAAAAATATAAATGGAATTTAACCTTTTCAGATACTAATTTAACGATTTAACAGAGCTCCAGACTTTTTAAAAGCCATGCGCGCAGCGGAAAAAAACAAAAATTTAGCGTTAAAGAGGTTCTATGACGGATGGTGTGGGTGATAAATTTATTAAATCAATAAAATAAATCAGTAATTATTGAATTGCGCAGAAAATATCCCGTAGGGATAACCCGTTTGTAGAAAAAACAAAATTAGCGTTATTGCCTCGTAGGGGCTACCCTAACTGGATGGCTTTTCACAATAAAAAGATAATTAGATACGTAAATTAAAAGATTTTACTATTTGAACAGGATTTTTAATGACTTAACCTGTGGACAGGGGGTAGCCTCTGCGAGGCAATAGATAACAATGCGGATGTTTCTACAAACGGGTTGACCCTCCGGGTCATAAAATTTAGTTACACACACAACATATCATAGAACCGTTAAAGATGATGATCTATGACCTGGGCAGGGTATCCACAGCTTTGATTGCCATGATCTTATGATCGAATTGGTCACTGGGCACTAACGCTTTTGCTTTAATTCGCATCTTATAAACATAGATCGTATTTACCGAATACTCAAGGATGTTTGCAATCGTTTCGTTATCGTTGATCCCTAAGCGCATCAGGGCAAATATCCGCAAGTCGGTGTTCAATACTTCATTGTCTTTCGGCCATATTTGGTCTTCTTTTTTTAACAAAGAGTTGAAAGACGTGATGAAGTTGGGGAATATTTTAAGGAAAATGTGATCAAAGGTGTAAAACAGGGTTTCGCGTTCTTTTTTTATGTTAATTTCATTAACCGATAGCAAGACATCTTCATATTTCTTTATCGATATCTTTCGCTCCACACTTCTTTTTAATTTCTCGAGCTTTAATATATAGCCCGATATAACGTTAAAAAAATAACCGATGTACTCCTCTTTAATATGCGTGTCCTCTATAAGCTTGTTGTTTGTCCTTTCAAGCTCCACATTCTTTTCTTCAATTATCTTCTCCTTAACTTTTAATCTTTTTAACTGGATAAATACGATAAAGGATATCAGGGCGATAAGCAAGGCCACGCCGGCTATGGAGAGCAGGTAAACCAGGAATTTATTTTTTTCATTTTCAGTCGCGATGTTTATTTGGGCGGCCAGCGCAGGCAAAACGGCCGCGATCTTTAATTTTCTAAGCCGCGCCCCATAATATTGCGCATCGTCCATGGCATGCTGTATAAAAATATAAGCATCGTTCACGTTGCCGTCTTCATACAGTTGCTGTCCCAATTTAAACATGGCCAGTGTTTCTTTTGTCGATGAACGGATATCATTGATTGCTCCGATGGCTAATAAATTGAGTTGTGTTTTAGCCTGGGAGGGCCCGTGGTAAAAATAACTTAAGCCGGTTGCCACCATTGCCCGGTGATGCTCTGAAAGAGGGTAATTGTCGAGGAGATCGACAAAATATTGCGAAGGCAGTTGGGTTTGTCCCAAATAAACCTGCCGGTTACCCATCTCGTAAAGCCTGTCGAAAGTGTTTGGCTTTGTTAAAGCAATTGCCGAATCGGTATACTTAACCGCCTGTCTTTTGTCAAATGGCGCATAGTATCTATCATTGTTGTATTCGGCCAGGTCGGCATATGCACGCGACTTTATCGCATAATAATCCAGCTTTGAGCTGTCGTTGAGCAACCGGGTGTCAATTTGTTTCAGGCAATCAAAAGTTTCATTGAACATACCCGACGACAGGAGCAGAAATGCCACTTTGATCTTGCCGTCATTTTCCTTTTTAATATCGCGTGTTAACCGACTTGCGGCAAGCAGTTTTTGAGAATATATATACGCCGAATCGTACTGGTAAACTTTATACTCCTCGTACAGCTTGCCGCATATATTATATTGGGCATTAAAATCGCTTTTTGAGGTGGTTTCTAATTGCTTTTTTAAACGTTCTATCCGGAGCTCTTTTTGATCATCATATACCTTTTTCCTGGCAAGCTCGGTTCTTAGTACGGTTAGCAGACTGTCTGTTTTATCAAATGAAAAGGCAGAAAAGGTAACGAGCAACAGTAATGCGATCGTGACAAAAATTCTCATAATAAAAATCAGTTTACCTATGGTATGTAGCTATGCTCTAAAAATAATATTAAAAACCCATTTTACATAGCAATTTAATGCGATGAAAATGGATTAAAAGCGTAAGCAGGCAATTGATTATAACTGAGAGGGATAATAGCGGTTAAGCAGGTTAAGCAGCACACCGTTTGTCCAGCCGAAGCCGTCCTGCAAAGGATATTCTCCCCCGCCGGCGTTTACGTTTGGGTCAACCACGTTATATTTTTCCATTAACTTGCCGGTGTCGTTAAACACTTTCAGGTTTGTTTGTATCCATCGCTCGGCAATAGTGCGCGCAAGATTTGTTTGATGATAGTTGTTTAGTCCGTCAATGGCTATATACTGTAAAGGCGCCCACGCGTTTGGGCTGTCCCATTGCTGCCCCGAGCGTTTTAGTGTTGTTGCTAAGCCGCCCGGTTTCAGGAACTTTGCTTTTAAGTTTGCTGCTACCTTTGTGGCTTGTTTTACGTCGGCTATGTTAAACTCGAGCGGAACCATACCTGCAAGCGTTTGCTGCGAGGTAACATGATGGTCTTTCCAGTTGTAGTCCATAAACCAGCCGTTTTTTTCGCTCCAGGCATATTTTATTATCGCTTTTTTTCGCGCTGCGGCCTTTGCCAGGTAACTATCAGATTTGGTAATGTCTCCCCTTAACCGGTACGACCTGCCGATCGATAACTCCAGATGATAAAGCAAACAATTTAAATCAACCGGTATAATAAATGTGGTATGGATGGTCTCCAGCCTTCCCGTCGTATCCATCCAGCGGGTGCTGAAATCCCACCCCGATTCGGCTGCGGCCCTTATGTTGCGGTAAAAGTCGCCTTCTTTTTGTTTAGTGAGTTTCGCCGCGTTTACATCCTTTTTGAACGATTCTTCACGCGGTTTATCCGATTCGTCCCAGTAGCGGTTTAATAATTCACCATCCGGCATCCGCACCGAGTTGCGATACGCCTGCCCCCGCTTTAATTTCGCCGATCCCGCCATCCAAAATGAATACTCTTTTACCAGTTCGGGCTGATATTTTACAAGTACCTGTTCCCCCTCATCTTTAGCCAGCAAATCCAGCATCATCGAGAAAAATGGCGGCTGCGACCTGGTTAAATAGTAACTGCGGGTTCCGTTGGGTATAAATCCATATTTATCAATCATATAGGCAAAGTTTCCTATCATGTTATGTATGATCTCTGTTTGGTGACTTTCCCGTAAACCAAGCATCGTAAAATATGAATCCCAGTAATAAGTTTCGCGAAATCGCCCGCCGGGTACAATAAAGTCGTTAGGCATGGGCAGTAGCGACGAATATTTTGATACCGTATCATGCCTTCGGTAAAGAACCTTCCATAAAGTGTCGATATGCTTCCGGATACCGGTGGTTATATCGCTTTTGAAAATAGCAGCAGGCGGGCCCGGAATAACGAAGTTATCCGCTACAAACTGCTTCAGGCTAAAACCGGCGTTATTTTTTTGCTCATTATAATCCTTCATAATAAGCGCCGGTTCGCGCCTGGGCGTCGCGTCTACAAACGTCTTGTTATCAGTGAAAATATCCGAAAGCTGAACCGCCTCGAACAAGCCCGGGAAAAGCTGCCGCGGTGTAAGTACCTGGGCTTTAACGAAAATAATTACAATGATCAGCAGTACCGTTAACAATAACCTTCTCATGGTTATGATATGCTAAATATTAGGTTTGCATAAATATAAGCGCATTATGTATACGCCTGACACCTGGGGAGAAAGCAGATATAATTATATAATCAAAATTTAAATAAATTATAGCTTTTTAAGAGATAAAACGTTGATAACCAATAAATTGAAGAGATTATGACTGAAAAAAATATTATATAATTTTAGCTTATGACAGGCGTTTTTACACTCATTTACCGAAGCTACGAGCCTATTTTACATCAAATGTAAAATATTGAACCCCCGCCTGGCCTGTATTGGTAATGCCCTGCACCACACCGATATATTTCCCCGTTTGATCTGAAGTGTAAAAGGATATATTCCCCGCGCTTTGTGTGTTTATTGAAGGCGCCCAAAATAACAGGTTTCTAAAGTCAGGTATCCGGCTGGCGGCCTGTGCCTGGGTGTCGTACGCCGGCGAATAAAATTCACGGCGTAACTGCAATCCCTCATAGTCTATTACCACGGCATGCGGATCGAGGTCAACTCCGCCGAGATCGCCTTTGTAGGTGGTGAAACTAAATATCCCTTCTTCTTCCGACGGGCCGTAGTAATATGGGGTAGGCACTACTTCCAGTTTTTGCACCCTTAGCGGGTCGACGGTAAAAATTTTATCGATATTAAAAACCGGGATACCATCAAGCAATACCAATGGGTCGCCACCATCCAAAAATCCGCGATGACTCAGCACTTTAATATGAAACCTGCCCTTTGATTTTATAATATTATCTTCCTGCACATACTCGCGCAAATCTTCCTCCATCGTTGTGAATCTTACAAAGTCGTCCAGTTTGTAGGTTTTGTATGGCTTGCCATAAAAAGCGCTGCTGTCAACTCCCGGATCATAAAATCGCTTTATTTGGTCGGCCGAATAAATATTCAAAACCTGTACACCTAAACTATGCTCTTGCAGGGTTTTCTGCGTACCCGCATCGAAGCTGAATTTCGCCAAAGGGGTTTTGGAAAACTGTTCGGAAAACGGACTGGCTATATCGATCCGGTAAGTGCTGTCAACTTCGGTATTCGTTTGATCGACGATCTCACTGGGGCCAAAAAATTCCCTGGTGTTATATATCAGACGTCCCGACGAGTCGCTTCTCGCGGGATATAATTGCACTCTTTTCCCGGGAATACCCAAATAGGTCAAAATGTTTTTCGCCGGCGCGCCGGTTTCGGTACTAACAATTTTCGCATTGATTATGTGGCCGCTATATTCCGGTAAAAAGCTGAATGCCGCCGGCTTGTTTTCTAGCAACTGCGACCACTGAAACCTCGTCCAGCCCTGGGTAAGCAGTAGGTTATCCAACGCTTCGTCCGCTTCTGCGTTAACATTGTTAAAATAATAATCGGGCGATTCAATATTCCCTTTTAGATCTGATCTCAGCCATAAGTAACTCACGATATTGCTATGATCAATGGTTTGCAGCGAGTCGACCCGGTAGACCGACATGGATAGATCGGCATTCACGCGGTTACCTCCGCGGTCTTTAGCCTGGACGCCAATGGAGACCTTCCTCCGTGTATTATATTGTTGCTGGTCGGCGGCAGCCGCAATAAATAGCTGCTGCGCCGGCCTTTTGAAATAAAGCCTTTCGCAAACAGGCTGCTTAGCACTGTTAAAAACAGTAAAATGGGTGATACCTTCGCCGAGTATATTTTTATCTAAAGTGAAACGGGCAGAACCGTTGTTTAGCGCGGCCGTTTCTGCCATCTTTATCACCTGGCCTGTATGTGCAAAAAGATAAATGCTTTCCGAAGCACTAACGTTGCTTTTTACGTTAACGGTTAAATGTCCGCTGCCATCGTCAGACAAGTTCATTACATATCCCTGGCTGCTAATTTCAGGCAGATTCTTTATTACCGGATTTTCGTTGCCGATTTTTATGATTGCTTTATAGGCATTATTTGAAGCCGGCGTGAATGAAAAACTACCCATGCCAAATTTTAACGAGCGGAACCGTGCAACCGTATCATTGTTCCGGTCGATTATGGCGCCAGCTACTGCAACGCCTTTGCCGTTGCTGCCCACTGCTTTGAACGCCACTTTACTTGTGATGCCGCTAACCAGGCTGCCTCCTTCCGGAAAAAACTGAACATCATAGGTATTGGCTATTTCCCTTAACGGGGCATCCGGCGATTTGAGCGGATTTATCAGCGTAATTGTTTTTTCAAAATAAAAATCGGGGCTAAAGTTTTTCATCCAGCTTGTGTAAGCCCGGAGCCTGTAATTGCCGTTCGTTATGGAAACGGGTATATATAACGAGCCGCTGCCCGCGCCGTTCTTCATCAATACCTTTGCCTGTACTATAGCGGCCTGGGCGTTATCCAATATCTCTATGTATGCAACCTTACTTAAATTAAGGGGTTTATGATCGTACCCGTCGACACAGTAAATTTTGAACCATAAAATTTCGCCCGGCAGGTAGGTTGTTTTATCCGTATGCACAAATATTTTTTCCTGCAAAGCGCTTTGCTTATATAAGTTAAAGCTGTTTTGAACCTCCTGGATCACCTGGGCTTTAGTACTTAATATTGCTAAAGACAAGGTTAAAGTCAATAACGCGGCTTTGATGGTTTGTATCGGATTTCTCATAATTCAAACTCGGTTTATTGTAGTTTTAAATATACTATTTTGGTTGTTATGATGGTATAAGTTATATTAAATTATTAACGCCCATTACCGTTATTTCCAAAACGGCGGCGGTGTTTTGCTTGCGCGTGTCGTACAATCGGCACATTCCCGGCTTGTAAAAGTATACCCTATTGGATTTATAACTGGCCCTATAGCATCTACGGCCAGGGATACATCCGGATTTAGCACTAAATAACTAACGGGAACATGAGGTTTGGGACCCGCTGTATCAATGAAGCAAGGGTAAGGATAATCAGGCACCCACGCAGGCAATTGGGAGTTATATATAAATTTGATTTTTGATACCACGGTACTTACACTTGTATAGCCAATAACCGGCTCCGAAGGATTTGTTATACAATGAATATTACCTGCTATTTCCGATGGCAGGGCATCAAAAATACTCCCCAGCTGCTCTGTATTCTTTTTTAAATTGGTCCAAAAGTAAAAAGCGTCGTGAGTCAGGGCATACTCCCTCACAACCACCCGGTAGCGGCTTTCGATCTTTTCGGAGGTCGACGGGATGTACAAAATCGGTTGCTGAAACAGAATATTTTGACTTAATTTTTCGGATGAACCTAAAACTATATCCGCCGAAATATCACTGTTATAGCATTTAGATACGTATTGGTCAGGTGTGCGTTCTACCATCGAAGCACCATTTGATATAAAATTTGATATATACTTTGAATAAAACTCCCAGTTTTCATCGTAATCCCATCTATAATAACGGAGGCTGTTATCTGCACTATGTGTATTCGCATAAATTTGAATACCGGTTTGGGGTACGGTGATAATATTAAAGCCTACACTGTCAATGGGTGGCGTAATGATCGCCGGTTCAAAGGTTGATTGATACTGTTTATTGTCGGGCGTTTTTATATCCAGGCGGTAGGTGTGCGAAGGGTCCAGATTTAGCCCCGCCGTTACATAGGTTCCATTGCCTGCGTCGGTTAATTGATACATGGCATGCTGATCGCTCTCTACAGAAACTACCGCCCCTAAAACCGGCTTCGCAACAATCCTGGCCGCAATGCTTACCGTACGGCTTAATTTGATAACAGTTGAATCGGAACCGGGATTTATTACGCCCTACTACCAGGTACCCCCCAGGTGCATTGATCGCGGGCAGATTATAAGGTTTTTTGCATCCGCCCAATGCGATGATAAATAATAATATTTGTTGCCAGCGTTTCATAATTATTGGTATTTCCAATAAGACGGTTGTTTATTCGTGCCCCGCATGGTGCAATCAACACATATAGAATCTGCCGCGGTAAACCCAAGGACTTTATATAACCCCATCTTAGGAAATATTGCCTCGATGGGTATTAAAGGATGGATGGCCCCTTTGTTATAGTTGATATTTTGATTTACCTGGTTAATAATAATCCCGCCCTTATCATGATATTGATACAAATAGCCTCCGGAGTCGCAATTAGATACGTCTTTTACCGTCGGCCAGGCAGGCAGGTCGCGGTTAAAGACAAACAGCCTGTTACTGCTTACGGCGCCCACGCTTACATAGCCTATAACCGGTTGCGAGGGATTAGTGATGCAATGTATATTCCCGTTTATCTGGCTTGGCTGGGCGTCAAAAATACTGCCCAGTTGTTCCGATGTTGTTTTTAAATTTTGCCAAAACGAATAAGCGTCGGCGCTTAAAGCATATTGCCGCACTAACACGCTATACTCATTGCCCAATTTTATCGACGTAGAGGGAACGAAAGTGATTGGATTAGCGGCGATCACATCCCTTGCCAGTTTTGCCGACGAAGCGACTACGATCATGCCTGGCGTATCGCTTCGCCAACAGGTATATATTTGATCATGGATAACATCTCTTAACAGAACCGTATCGCCGTTCGATTTCCAAAACGAGTTAAATACCGAATGAAACCGCCACGTTTCCAGATAGTCCCATCGGTAATAGCGTGTACTGTTATTGGGATCGTGCGCATTTACATAAATTTCTATCCCGTTATTTTTTATCCGATAGGTGACGCTGTCAACCGGCGGCGAATTTTTCACCGGAACAAAATCAGATAAATATTGCTGACCATCAGTAGTTTTTATGCTGAGCCGATACTTCTTTGAAGCGTCAAGATTTAACCCTGGAAAAACGTACACCCCCCGAGACCGCTCAGTTAAAACATATACATTGCTTTGGTCGCTCTCAACAGCCAGAATTGCTCCTTTCACCGGGTTTACGGCAGTAATATTTGAAAGCTTTACGGTGTGGCTAAGCTTTATGATTGTTGAATCAGAACCGGAATCAATAACACCCTCGACTACAAGATAACTGCCGGGCGCGGTAATGGCAGGCGGGTTGTAGGGCTTTCGGCACCCCGTAAAAATTAAAACGCCCAATATTAATTTCTCCCAATTTCTCATTTCATTACTTCCAAAATGCCGGCTGTTTAACCACCCCGCGAATAGTGCAATCGGCACATTCCCTGTCCGACCCTAAATAGCCAATAACCACTGGTCCGGAGTAAATCGCATTAACAGGTATCTCGGTCGAGCCGGAAGGTATCATAAACTCGGCGACATCATTTTGATAACACGGAGTACCCCGGCAAAAGAAAGCAGAGTCCAGCTCGCAACTGTAAGGATAAGTGGGCACCCAGTCCTGTGGTAACTGGCTGTTCACAATAAATATTCTTTTTTGCTGCACGTTGGTAACACTTATATATCCAATAACGGGTTCCGTTGGATCAGTGATACAATGAATATTGCCGTTAGCAGTAGAAGGTTGAGCATCAAAAATGCTCCCCAGTTGCTCCGTATTTCTTTTTAGGTTCACCCAAAAATTATAAGCGTCCTCTGTTAGCGCGTATTGTTTAACCAGTATGCTGTATTTGCTTTCTAATTTTTCAGAGACGGCGGCCACCTGTGTTATCGGGTTTTGAAAGATAACATCTTCTTTTAATTTGGCTGATGAACCCAGTAAAATTGATGTGGACTCCTCATTTCCAAAACACGTTGTAATATTTTGCGCTGATGTTCGCGACACGATCGCTGTTCCATTGGTAACATAGGCCGAACCGTATTTGGCATGAAAAAGCCATGTTTCTTTGTAGTCCCAGCGGTAATAATGGGTGTTATTATCCGGATCATGTGTATTCAGGTAGAGCTGTATGCCTTTATTCTGCACAATAAAACCAACGGAGTCAATGGGCGGGTTAATTTTTACCGCCGCAAAATCCGAAATATACTCTTTACCTCCTGCTGTTTTAATTCTTAAACGATATTGCCGGGTGTTATCCAAACTTAAGGCAGCAACCGCATATTCCCCTCCGCCTATTTCTGAAAGCGGGTAAACAGCCGACTGATCGCTCTCAACAGTTACCGATGCCTTTAGTTCAGGCTTCGAGGTAGTTTTACCCGAAAGCACCACGGTACGGCTTAATTTAATAACCGTCGAATCTTGACCGCTGTTGATAACCCCCTCAACTACCAGGTAATTTGCGGACGAATTGATAACAGGTGGTAGATATGGCTTTTTACAACCAAGAACTGTTAATAAGGCGATGGTTAAAATACTGATAAATGTTTTTCTATTTCTCATCTCCAAAATGCTGGTTGCTTATTTGTGCCCCGCAGCGTACAATCAACACATTCAGGTTTTGAAGCGGTATAACCTATCGGATTACTACCAGGTTTACCAATAGCATTTACCGGAATTTCAGGATATGTAGCGCCTTTGTTATAGTTTATTTTTTGATTTATCTGGTTGATGGGGTCTCTCGCGCCCGGCGGATAATACTTATATAAAAGGCTGTCCAGGGTACAGCTTGCATACCCCGATATAGCCAGCCAATTGGGTAACTGCCGATTTTCAATGAATATCCTTTGGCTCGAAACAGACCCGGCTGTAATATAGCCTATAACACTTTGTGAGGGATTTGTAACAGAATGTATGTTGCCATTGATCTGCGATGGTTGCGCGTCAAAAATGCTTCCCAGTTGTTCGGTATTTTTTTTGAGGTTTACCCAAAAATTATACGCGTCGCTGGTTAAACTATATTGCCTTACCAGAATGCTATATTTTACTCCAAGTTTTTCAGACGTCGAGGCTATGAAAGTAACAGGATTGTCTGCTATTACGTTTTTGATCAGTTTAGCAGAAGAATTTATAATGATGTTGCTCGATGCATCGCTTAACCAGCATGTATTAATGTCATCATTTATCATGTCCCTGCCTAATACCGTATCACCGTTTGATTTAAAAAAAGAAGCATAATTTGAATGGATCATCCAAGTTTCCTGGTAATCCCAGCGATAGTAGCGGGTGTTGTTATTCGAATCGTGGGTATTTGAGTAAATATTAAGGCCATTGCCTGCTATTTTATAACTAATGCTGTCAATAGAGGGTGAGTTAATAACGGCAACAAAATCAGAAACAAACTGCTGGTTATCCGGGGTTTTTATTCTTAAGCGATATTTTTTCGAGTTGTTCAGGCTTAAATTTGCAGAATAGCTGCCCGGAGTAATTTCTGTTAGAGGGTAAGCGCCTGCCTGGTTATCTTCGACCGTTAGCACCGCACCTGTTACCGGGTTTGTACTCGCGTTGCTTGACAATTTTACCGTACGGCTGAGTTTAATTACGGTTGGATCCAGTCCGCCGTTTATTGTTCCTTCAACTACCAGGTAACTATTACCTGAGCTAACAACAGGCGGCAAATACGGTTTTTTACAACTCGAAATGAGGACAATTAAAGTCACATATAAGAAACAACGGACCCTCATAGTGATATTAAAACCTGATGTTGTAATTGACGAACGGGATCGGGCTTGCGAATATGGATAGCTTATACCCGCTGATGACGCCGCTTTGCTCGGTAAAGAAGGTAGAGTACGCGTTTTGGCGGCCGGTTAAATTGTAAACGCCGATCGTCCACGAATTGTGCGTTTTCTGATGTATTTTGTGGTTACCTTCGATATTAAGCGAGAAATCGGATCTGAAATAATCCGGAATCCGGTATTGGTTCCTGTCCGAATAAAACACCCGTTCGGAGCCTGCATACTCATACTTAGCGATGGGCAACGTAATTGGCCGCCCGGTGCTGTAGGCTATGTCCAATGAAACGCTGTAACGGTGCGAAAAACGATAATTCCCATTAAAGTTGACAGCATGAGGCTTGTCATAATTCGCCGGGTAGTAGGCACCTTCATTTATCAGTTCGCCGGCATTGGGATCATCCTGTCTAAGGAAAGTCCGCGAATAGGTATAGCTAAGCCAGCCGTTCAGCTTGCCTGCTGTCTTTTTTATTAAAAATTCCGCGCCATAAGCTTTGCCTTCCGTATTGATCACATCTCTCTCGATGTGGTGATTTAAAAGCAATACCGCCCCGCTTTTATAGTCGAGATAATCCCTCAAGCGCTTATAATATACCTCCATCGACATTTCAATGGTGTTTGACTTTGCATTTTTAAAAATACCCAATGATATCTGGTCGCCGTATTCCGGCTTTATGTTCGGATCGCTTAGCTTATAAACGTCCGTTGGCGAAATTGAGGTCGAATTGGAAAGCAGGTGAATATACTGATGCAACGTATTATATCCCGCTTTTATCGATAGGTCGCTGTTAAGTAAATAACGGGCTGAAATCCTCACATCGGGCGCTATATAGGTTTTAATAAATTGGCCGCTTTTATAAGTGGTGCTATCCAGCACGTTCGCCGATGACTTGGGCAAATTTGGGGCGTAGTTGTCAACTGTTTGCGGGCCCAGGTAATTGTAAATATTTAATCTCACCCCGGCGCTGACGGATAGCTTATCCGATACATCGTACTTATCACCTAAGTATAACGCATTTTCGAGTGCCTGTTCTTGGCTCACCGTTTCGGGAAGAACCAATGATTTGGCGCTATTCGGTCCGAATGTGCCGGGGTTTATGTTATATAATACAGAGCTTAAGCCAAAGTCGATGGTATGTTTGTTATTTAGATAATAGGTAAAATCGGTTTTGAAGTTTGATTGATTAATATTAAAGCCCAGCGAATAAGCATTTACTGGGTTAGCGCTGCTTGCGATGTTGTATTCATACCGGTCGACACCACCTGTTATCACGCTGAATAATTTGGTGTTGAAATTGTGCTTCCACTTTAGCAAAATGCTTTTATTGCTATAAGAATAGGCAGTATCGCTGTTAAGCCTAAACTTATCCTGACTAAGGTAGCTGGATAAATAAAGATTGTTTTTATCATTGATTTGATGGCTTATATCCAGGTTAAAATCATAAAAAGATGCCGAGCTGTGTTTATATGCCTCGGGTAATGCGCTAAGCAGCCAGTCTGAATAAGTGGTACGCCCGCCGAAAATGAACGAGGTTTTATCTTTTACTATGGGCCCTTCAATATTAAGTCTGCTTGTTAATAATCCAATGCCCGCCGAACCCGTAAATATTTTTTTGTTACCCTCGCGATTTGTAATATCCAGCACCGAAGACAGCCTTCCCCCGAATTTTTCGGGTATGCTGCTTTTATAAAGCTCAATATCTTTAACAATATCAGGGTTAAATGCCGCAAAAAATCCAAAAAAGTGCGCAGGATTGTAGATGGTTGCCCCATCCAGCAGGATCAAATTCTCGTCGGCGGCGCCTCCTCTCACGTTAAAGCCCGTGGTGGCCTCCCCTACCGATGTAACACCCGGTAGCGTTAGTACCACCTTCAAAACATCTGCTTCGCCAAATGCTGTTGGTATTTCTTTTATATTTTTTATATCAAGGCGTGTTACGCCAAGCTCAACGCTACGCACATTCGCCACTTTATCGGCCGATATTTTAACTTCTTTTAATGTATTTACCTGCTCCTGCATCTCAATATTCAGTCTGCCATCAGAGTATAGTATGATCTGTCGCCTGGTATCGCGCATACCTAAACCCCGCACATTTAATACATGCCTGCCGCGGGGAAGCGTAATAGTGTAATATCCAAACTGATCTGTGGCTACGCCGGTTTTCGTGTTCGCCACATAAATACTGGCCCCGGTCACTGATTCGCCCGACTTGCTGTTACGTATATATCCCGACAATGTGGCATTCCCGGTTTTAATGTTATTTGTTTTCAGCCCGATTTCATATAGTTTATTTTCCGTTGTGGCCTCGGGCACTTTTTTTTCCTTCTCATCGGTGTAATCGGGTATTGCAGCCGCTTGTTTTACCAACGAATTTGCCGGTAATGTTTGTGTAAAGCCTGGCGCTAATTCTGTACGTATTTGCCGCCCCCGGGTAAGAAAAATTTGTTGTTGTGGTGTAACTGCGTAATGAAAATCGGTGTTTTTAAAGGCCATATCCAAAATAGCATCTACAGGTTTATCATTTACCTGGAGTGTAACCCGTAAACTGTCAAACTTAGCCGGATCGTAATAAAAATGATAGTTGCTTTTTGATTCGATGCCGCTTACCACCCGGGATATGGTAGCTTGCTGAAAGTTTACACTAATTAACTTTACCGGATTTTGCTGCGCGAAAGCAAACTGCAAAAAAAACAAAAAGCCGAAACTTAAAAAGTAAATTTTTCTCATGCTCAGTTGGTTAAATGGTCATAATATTTAGCAATTGTGACCATAGCCTCTTCGGGGTCGCTTCGAAATCTGATTTGATTAGCCTTGATATATTGCTGAATCTCTTTCTTCTTATCCTTTAAAATTTTGATAAGTGATCCTTGTCCGGAAATACTATAAAAAACATTGTTTTTTTTAAAGTAAAGATCCCTCGATGGGCTAAAATACCGCTCTGCACCCAACGTTCCCCCGGTATTTGTTTGAATACTTTTTGACCGCTTAACCAAAACCTCCGATTTACCATTATAAAGCTCATCATAAAAGCCGGATTTAATACCTGAAACACCTTTCACTGTATCGGCATCGATGTTGATAAAATGGTGGCCTAAAAAATCGAAACCCGCGATTTTGTCTTTGCGTAAAGAAAATTTGGAAAAATGATTATACAGCAATACGGCAACTTCATCGTTATACAGATCATATAGCATCGGGATGCCGGTATAATATATGCCGTCGTAATAAATTGCACCGGAAGTAAAAGCATTTACATCCATAAAATATGCATTGCCTTTTACAGTGGGGTCATAATAGTAATATTCCGGGCCATTATATATAGGCGATTGGTTACCCAGGGAAGTGTTATACAATATAACCGCGTTATTAAAAGCATTTTGTTTCGAACTGCTGTCGGCGGAAGCAGCCTGTGCGAAAGAATTTTTGCTGAAAGCGGTGCAGAGGGCACAAATCGCTACCAAAAGGCAGATGCATTTTCTCATGAATTCAGGTTAAAAATGGAATATACAGGAGATTAATTTAACAAGCAAGGTATTATTCTAAAAAAAAGAAATTAAAACTGTTTTTTTAGTTATTTACTGTAACAATATTATTACTGCTCTTACGGGCGAAATTTCAAATCGCTACAATTCCCTAATTATTTTTCCGTTTCAATTAAAAAGAATGATTATGAAATCGGCAAAAGCATTCGTCATTTTAATACTGGCGATATTTAGCTATAGCGCTATCGGCGCGCAAACGGTGCACCCCAAATGGCATAAAAAACACCACCATGTAAAGCATCATCACCATGGCTAAAGTAAATTGCATAAAAAAGGCCCCGTGTGCGGAGCCTTTTTTATGCAATTTAAAGTTTTCGTTTGACCTCTACGTTTTCGTAGGCTTCAACAATGTCGCCAACTTCAATATTATTAAAGTTTTGAATATTTAAACCGCACTCATATCCTGTAGCCACCTCTTTAACATCATCTTTGAATCGTTTTAATGAAGCCAGTTCGCCGGTATAAATAACCACACCCTCGCGGATAATGCGTATCTTGCTGTTACGCGTGATTTTTCCATCCAATACCATACAGCCGGCAATTGTACCCACTTTGCTGATCTTGAAAGTTTCGCGTATCTCAACATTGGCAACAATTTTCTCTTCGAAGGTAGGTGCAAGCATCCCTTCCATTGCTGCCTTGATCTCGTTTATCGCGTCGTAAATAATGGAGTAAAGCCTGATATCGATCTGCTCCTGTTCGGCCAATTTGCGCGCACCTACGGAAGGGCGAACCTGGAAACCGATAATGATGGCGTCTGACGCCGAAGCAAGCAGTACATCCGACTCGGATATCTGCCCAACAGCCTTCGAAATAATATTTACCTGTATTTGCTCGGTCGACAGTTTTAATAACGAATCGGATAACGCTTCGATCGAACCGTCCACGTCACCCTTAACGATTATATTAAGTTCCTTAAAGTTACCTACTGCCAACCGGCGGCCAATCTCGTCGAGCGTGATGTGTTTTTGTGTCCTTAAGCCCTGCTCACGCTGAAGCTGTAAACGTTTGTTTGCAATTTCACGCGCTTCCACCTCGCTTTCCAATACGTTAAACTTATCGCCGGCCGTAGGCGCGCCCTGCATGCCTAATACCTGTACAGGGGTCGACGGCCCGGCTAATTCAACCCTTTGGCCACGCTCATTGGATAATGCTTTTACACGGCCACTGTAACAGCCGGCCAGTATCGGATCGCCTACCCGTAAGCTACCCGATTGTACAAGGATCGTTGTTACAATACCCCGGCCTTTATCTAAGGCAGCTTCAATTACGGTGCCTACGGCACGTTTATTGGGGTTGGCTTTCAACTCCAGCAATTCTGCCTCCAGCAACACCTTTTCCAAAAGCAGGTCAACGTTTTGGCCCGTTTTAGCTGATATCTCCTGCGACTGGTATTTACCACCCCATTCCTCTACCAAAATATTCATTCCCGAAAGCTGCTCGCGTATTTTATCTGCGTTGGCGCCGGGCCTGTCCATTTTATTAAAGGCGAAAATTATAGGTGCGCCGGCGGCCTGCGCGTGATTTATCGCCTCGCGGGTTTGCGGCATCACGCTATCGTCAGCGGCAATTACGATAATTACGATATCTGTTACCTGGGCGCCCCTGGCACGCATGGCTGTAAACGCCTCGTGACCCGGGGTATCCAGGAAAGTTATTTTTCCTTTTTCCTCCGGCAACGTTACCTCGTAAGCGCCAATATGCTGGGTAATGCCCCCAGCCTCGCCGCCAATAACATTTGTTTTTCTTACAAAGTCCAGTAACGATGTTTTACCATGGTCAACGTGGCCCATAATGGTTACGATTGGTGCACGCGGAACCAAATCTTCGGGATCATCGGGCTGGTCAAGATTTGCCTCTTCATCCTGTGGTTTTACAAACTCTATCTGGTAGCCAAATTCATCGGCAACAATACTTAATGTCTCGGCGTCAAGTCGTTGATTTATCGATACGAACATACCCAGGCTCATACAAGTCGAAATGATCTGGGTTACTGATACATCTATCATGGATGCCAATTCGTTTGCCGTAACAAACTCGGTAACTTTTAAAACCTTCGATTGCAGTTCCTGCTCAATGGCCAGTTCTTCGGCAGTGGCCGCTACATCGTCCCGCTTTTGACGGCGGAATTTGGCCCGCTGGGCAAACTTACCCGACTTACCTGCGCCGCTTAAACGCGCTAAAGTTGCCTTAATTTGATCCTGGATATCTTTTTCCGAAGGTTCCTCTTTGGGTGTTGTGTTTGGCGCAGCACCCCGGTTCCTGAAATCGGGACGATTACCACCCTGGCCTCCCGCTCCCGGCGGAGTATTTGACCGATTCCTGAAATCAGGCCTGTTTCCGCCATGCGGCTGCTGGTGCCCCGGAGGGTTAGCCTGCTGTATGCTGGAATGGTTGGCCTGCGGGCTGCCGGGGCCCTGGTTATCTTTACGCTTCCTTTTTCTTTTATGATCGGCACTGTTCGCGTTCGATGAGGAGGCCACCGGGTTGCGTTTCGATTCGTTTTCGGGTAATTGTATTTTACCGATTACATTCGGGCCCGTTAAACGCTCGGCTTTAGCCCGGATCACCTCAATGGGCTGCTCGTCCTGGTCGTCTGCTACAGCATCAGCTTCCGCTGGTGTCCCGGCGGATGTTTTTTCTTCCTTTTTCTCCTCTGCAACCGGCGCCGCAACTTCTTTAGGCGCATCTTTTTCGACTTGCGGTTGTTGTTTTTCTTCAGCAACTTCCGGCTTACTTACCTTTTCTTCTTTTACAGCAGGTTCTGCCGAAGGTTTTGCCCCCAGGTTATCCAGGTTAATTTTTCCAACCACCTTTACACCGGGCAAATCGTTGTGGCTGTCGGTTTTTGCCGGCTCCTGCACTGGCGGCTTCGGCTTTTCGACAGGCGGGGCGTTATAATGATGGCCTGTATTTTTTATTAATATTTCTTCGTTCTCAAAATCCCTCGAGCGCCGGAATTCTCCCGGTGGTTTTTCAGGAAGCTGGCCCGGCTCCTCCTTCCTGATCTTGCCAATGCTTATCTGCTTAGCCTCTTCCTTAATAATCTTATCAACTGCGTACTCTTTCAAAAGTGCGCTATACATATCGCTGTCAAGCAGGGTCATGGGATGCTTTTGTATCTTATAACCCTTTGTTGCTAAAAAATCAACAATAGTGCCCGTCCCAATATTCAGCTCTTTTGCTGCCGTAAATAATTTTATGGATTTGTCGTCTGGCATTTATTATACTTTCTCTGCTTTTGTGCAAAAATACGATTTTAATTTTGGTTATGCGCTTATTCAAACTCAGCCTGCAGAATTGATAACACTTCTTTAACCGTTTCTTCTTCCAAATCTGTACGTTTTACAAGCTCCCCCACGGTTAAAGCTAAAACCGATTTTGCCGTGTCTAAACCGATGCGTTTAAACTCGTCAATTATCCAGCTGTCGATCTCATCAGAGAATTCCTCGATATCCACATCCTCATCCAATTCATCGGCCTCGCGATAAACATCGATCTCGTACCCGGTCAGTTTCCCTGCCAGTTTAATGTTATGCCCGCCGCGGCCGATAGCTAATGATACCTGGTCGGGTTTTAAATACACGGCAGCGGTTTTCTTCTCATCATCTAATTTAATAGACGTTATTTTGGCTGGCGACAAAGCACGCTGTATATACAGTTGGGTATTGTTGGTGTAATTGATTACATCGATATTTTCGTTCTTAAGCTCCCGAACAATACCATGTATGCGCGATCCCTTCATACCAACGCAGGCGCCGACCGGATCAATGCGATCGTCATAGGATTCAACGGCGACTTTTGCCCTTTCACCAGGCTCGCGTACGATCTTTTTTATGGTGATCAACCCGTCGAAAATTTCGGGCACTTCCATCTCAAATAAACGCTGCAAAAATTCGGGCGCTGTGCGCGATATAATGATCTTTGGATTGCTGTTCAGCATATCCACTTTATCAACCACTGCTTTTACACTATCGCCTTTTTTAAAATAGTCGGCTGGTATTTGTTCTGATTTTGGCAGCAACAGCTCGTTGCCCTCATCATCCAGCACCAGTGTCTCTTTTTTCCAAACCTGGTAAACTTCGCCGGTTACTATTTCGCCAACGCGATCCTTGTATTTCTTAAATATCTCGTCTTTTTCCAGTTCCAGGATCTTTGAAACCAGCGTTTGGCGGGCAGCCAGTATGGCCCGGCGGCCAAAGCTTTCCAGCGTTATCTGTTCTATATAATCGTCGCCCACCTCAAGGCTCGGATCCAGCGTCTTTGCTTCGGCCAGTTCAATCTCCAGGTCGTCGTCCTCACTAAATCCATCTTCCATAACCTTTCGCGTGCGCCATATTTCAAGGTCACCGTTATCGGTATTCACAATTACGTCGCAATTCTCATCGGTACCGTATTTTTTCCTGATCATGCTCCTGAACACGTCTTCCAATACGCTCATCATGGTTGGGCGGTCGATGTTTTTGAAATCTTTAAATTCCTGAAAAGAATCAATTAAATTAATATTGCTCATTTTCTTTACTTGAATGATATTAAAACCTTTGTTTCTGTTATGTTACTTACCGGGATAACGCTTTCAACGGTTTCGGCGCGTTTCCCTTTTTCTTTTATTTTTTCTTCAATCACGATGGCGTCTTCGGTGATCGCGGTGAGCTTGCCTTCCCGTTTAGTGCCATCCGCCATCTTTATAGCCAGGCTGCGGCCAATGTTTTTTACATACTGCCTGATGGTTGTTAACGGCGCATCGACCCCAGGCGATGAAACCTCCAGGTTATAGGCGCCTTCGATCCTGTTTTCCTCTTCAAGGTGAAACCCCACATGCCGGCTAATAGCGGCGCAATCATCAATGCCAATGCCTTTATCCCCGTCAACCAGGATCATTAATTTACCATTGGGGTGGAACTTTACGTCCAATAAAAACAAGTTCGGCTTATCCGCTATCTTGTCTTCAACCAGCTCCCTGACCCTTTTTTCGATATTCATAACCATCCTCCTTCCGATAGCTATCAGAACTATCGGGATTGATCGGTAAAATAAAAGAGGGGACAATCGCCCCCTCTTTTTAATTCAGATGCAAATATAGTAAGTTTTATTAAAATTTCAAACTGTTTTATTGGGGAATAGTCAAAAATCAATAGTCGGTTTTGCTTCCCAAATTACCCGTTATTAAAAAACCAGGTCGGTATAAGGGATACGGCCCAATTTGCTTTTACCTCTTACGTAATCCCACATATTATCAGTCCCGCCAAAGCGGTAATACCGCATAAAGTAAATACGGCCTTTTACAAATGGGGTGTCGGGCGTAAAAACTATGGCTTTATCTTGCAGCCGGTAAGTTCCCGGCTGCGCGGGCTGGTAACTTTTCAAATCCGTATCCGCGGGCATGCGGAAAACCGGGATCAATGCCTGCCAGATCCCTTTTGACGAATCGCGGCTGATCTCCCCCATGATCGCGTTATCCAAACCAGTAAATTTAACCGACCGGCCGCTGTCCACCACATCCACCTTTACCACAGACGTTTTAGATTTTTGGCTGCAGCCGAAGCAAAGTAACAGGAATAAGAACCACGTATATCCTCTCATTTTTATTTGATTAAACAATGATAAACATAAACCATAAGCATGTGTAAGTTCGGACCATTATATAATCTTACACTACAGATATGCAATATCCATAGACCTTCTATAGACATAAAGGGATTACTATTGTGGGAAAAATAGGGCCACCAGAGATTGAACAAGGAACAAAAGGAAGTAAGGCATCGTCATAGTCATGAATTGCCAAAAACCTACTATTAAATTCTTGATTTCACCGTTGGCTCTGTTTGCCGGATCGTTAAATCGTCGTGTACCCACAATTCCCAAAAAATGCGTCACTAGGATGACTAACAAGTAACCAAGGCATGTAAAAAAGTCCTTTAACGACATCAAAAAGCTGATGTTAAACAGTCCGATATGAAGAATAGAAACTACAATAACCAAAAACAGATAATAAAAAATTAAGTGTTTGCTAATCCAGTTTTTTTGATGCAACAGCGAATAAAGTATTAAATCAGCGCTGCCGAAAAATAAGATGTAAAAAAACCGTTCCAAGACCATCATCGGAGTTTCATGTTATTTACTATTCTTCAACGTACTTTCAAATAATTTATAGATCCGCTTATACTCATCCGTCCAGCTACTGGGTTGTTCAAAGCCGTGGTCCTCAACCGGGTACGATGCAAGTTCCCAGTTGTCCTTGTGCAGTTCGATAAGCCGCTGGGTAAGGCGAACGATGTCCTGGTAGTTCACGTTCTGGTCCACCATGCCGTGCAACATAAGCAAGTGGCCTTTTAAGCCGTTGGCAAAATAAATAGGCGAGCTTTGACGGTAAGCCTTTTCGTCATTATAAGGCTCATTTAAAATCGCATCGGTATAGCCGTGATTATAGTGCGCCCAGTCGGTAACCGAGCGGATGGCGCCGCCGGCGGCAAATACATCAGGCTCGGTAAACATGGCCATCAGCGTAATAAACCCGCCATATGACCCGCCGTATAAACCAACGTGTTTGGGATTTACGCCATATTTGTCAACCAGCATTTTTACGCCGTCAACCTGGTCGCTCAGGTCCTTGCCGCCCATGTGGCGATAAATGGCGGTGCGCCAATCGCGGCCATAACCCGCGCTGCCCGAGTAATCCATATCGAGCACGGTATAGCCGTTATCGGCCAGCATATTGTTAAACATATACTCGCGGAAATAATAGCTCCAGCCGTAATCCACATTTTGCAGGTACCCCGCGCCATGCACAAATACCACGGCGGGCCTGGCGGGATCGGGGTGCGCAGGCAGGTACAGGTGCGCGTAAACATCGCTGCCATAGCGATTTTTAAAGGTGATGATCTGCGGGTCGCGCCACGGATACGAATTAAATTCAGCCGTGGTTGAATGGGTCACCTGCCTTGCAGTTGCGCCCGGTTTATTGGGCTGTATATACAATTCCCACGGTTTGTTCGTGTACGAATAACGGATAGCCAGCCATTTTTCATCCGGCGAAAGCGACACCTCGCTCATACCCTTCATCGAGGTTAATTTCACGGGCTCGCCACCGGCAACCGGTACGCGATAATAATTCGTGATTCCCGGGTGTTCGATATTCGCCGTAAAATAAAACGTCTTTTTATCGTTCGATAGCTGCAGGGTTTGCACCTCCCATTTGCCACTGGTTATTTGTTTTTTGCTGCCGTCGATTACATCCAACACATAAATATGCGCGTAACCGCTGGCTTCGCTTTCAAAATAAAAATGATTGTTATCTGTCCATCCTAAATTTCCCTGTCCTGGCCCGCCAACCCAGGCATCATTGTGTTCCTGGTCGAGCAGGGTCAAGCCGCCGGAAACCGCATCGAGCTTCATGATCCATTTGTCCTTATTGTCCTGCGCAATTACCTCAACAACGGCATTTTTGCCATCTTCACTCCAAAAGGGGCCGCGTATAAACACTTTCCTGTCTTCGTTGCGTTTTGTGCGCAGCGCCATTTCTTTGGGGTAGTCTTTTACATAATCGGGAAGGTCTTTGATGCCGGGTATGGCCGATGTATTTATTTTATACACAGTGTCCCGTTGTGTATCAAAAATGTATGATTCAGAAGTTGATTGCGACGCGCCTACCTTGGTGCGGTTGGGGATATCTTCGGTAAAACCCGAAGCTGTTACATAATTGGGTACGATGGCGTTTTTTACACCGTCCGGCGATTTTGTCACACGGTAAGTGATGTACCTGCCATCGGGACTCGACTCAACAGAAGTTACGCGCTTATCGTCAACAGCTATCTCTTTCAGGGTCTTTACTTCAAACGCTTTCCGCTCGGCGGAATCCAGCTTACGGTCCTTTTCTTTTACTTTAATAATATCGAAAAGCTCCAGCTGCTGCGCTTTGAGCCAGCGTTCCTGGTCGTTACCCATGGCTTGCCCGGCCCTGCCTGCTGCTGCACGATCTGTTCTGCGCCCCGCGGATTGCGGAACGGCAGCGGTTGCCGAATGTGTGAAATTGGTAAGCTGCACCAGTTCGCTGCCGTTCAGTTTCAACGCGTATAAGTTATCGCCGCGCATAAATAAAACCCTGGTTTCATCGCCGCTGAACACCGGGTTGCTTTCGCGGTCGGTAGTGCTGGTAAGCTGCTGTTCTTTGCCCGTTTTTATGTCCGACAGCCAGATGTCGCCGTTCTTCTGAAAAACCCTTAACGTATGCTTTTTATTCCATTCGCCGCCCTGCGGCAAGCTGCGCTGCTCTTCTATCCCAACTTTCACCGGTTTTATATCAACCGGTGTTATCATATACAGCGCATTGCGTTCGGCATTTTCAGGATTCCAGTCGAAATACAGTTTTTTGCTGTCGTTGCTCCAGTGTATGCCGCTTGGCGAAACGCCCATCCACTTCGGATCACGCATAATTTTTTCAACGGATAAGCTTCCCAATTGTTGGGCAAAAGCGCCGGCAGAAAGGCCGGTTAGCAATAAAGTAAGAAATTTTTTCATGTTAAATATTTATCCGGTTCGGGGTATCGTCACCTATGATCATCCACTCACGTTTATAAATCAAGCTCCCAAGTTAACACTTTCGGCAACCATAATTATTTTTAGCAATTGTTTTGTTACAGGATGAAGTGGGATCGCACTGTCCTCGCTAACCGCCGCAAAATAAAAGGAAAATCAATATCACCAGTGGAATTAACAACGGCTGCTTACTGCGTCGATTTTTTTATTTTAAATATTTTAAAATTAATTGGTAATTAATAACTTTGAATTCTAATTGATTTAAGGTGCCGGATTTCAAAACCCTCATAGAAACTCTTATGTGTCCCGTTCACAAGCGGCACCCGCAACTTTTATTAAATGATGACGACAGCATCCAACTCACCTGTTGCTGTGTTGATTTTAATAAGCAATGTTACTATATTCTTCAAAAGCTAACGGCAGGACAATCCGTCGAATCGGCAGTGGCACAATGGAGAAAAGATAATCAATAAAAGTCCTTTATTATTTCCCAAACATATTTCGCGATTGAGCCACTATTGTTTTTATTCTGCATAGATCGCCGGCAAATAGTCGGATATGTTGGTTCATTGCAAAAAGGATAACGTACATAGACCAGGGAAAGCCTCAATATTCCTAAAAGTTGTCAAAATCAGACACTGCCCTAATTTAACGACGCATTAAGAATTGCTTTGTAATCGCATTTTTTTATGAAATAAATTACGTTTTAATTTTTTTAATTAATATGATAATATAGTTGTCTACCGATCACAAATGTGTCGATAAACAGCGCTAAGGCATATTATTTGTTGTTAAATAAATGATTTTTTAACTGTGAAGAAGCAAGACCAACTTTATTATTATGAGCAAATTAAGAATTGAATGCCCCGTGTGCGGTTCCATGTACGAGTTGGGATCAATTAATATCAATAAGCCTGATAACGGCTCGATATCATGTTTCGTATGCGGCCAAACCGTATTCGCCTATCAAGGCTGCGTTTCCTTTTATCCTTTCCTGATCAATAAAAAGGAGAACCACCTCAAATTTTTTATCGATGATATCTCGGCGCGGGTACCATCGATCAGCCAGGCGGTTTAACTCATCTTTTGACATCGGTCCTCGTATTAACAGCGACGGAAAATAAATTTATTAACTGTCACCTAATATCACCGTTAATTGGAAGGAGCGAATTACACCGGCGCAAATTATTGCATCGCTATGCCAATTATGTTTTGCAGGTAATTATCCATTAAACCCATATCCACATTGTCGCTCATAAAACCTATATGCATGTCGGGCCTTACGATAATGGCCTTCTGGACATGCGGGCTGGTTTCGAACGCATTAAATACATCCAGGTTTTTGCCCGAGGGCGGTAAATAGTAAAAGTTCAACTCGTTGGGATAATACAGGGTTATCCACCTGGCCAGCCTGAATAAAAATAGCTCCTCGAATTTTCCAAGAATGATCAGTGTAAAACCGGGTTTGTTACACCACGTGTGCAAATCCGTTTCTTCCTGCTTTTTTTCGTCGTATATAGGCAAATAAGGCAGCCTGTCGCCTGCCTTTATTTTAGTCCCCTGGCAAAGGTGCAGGCTTAACGGGCTATGCCGGTACGAAATACTGATCTGCGATACGCGCCGAAAAAAGCCTTCCTTTGTTCCTTCCCTGCTCCAAAGTATATTTAATAGCGATGGAAGTACCCACATTTTAAAGAGCCCGGTATACCATTTCCCCGACACGATCAGGTTAAACACGCGGTCCGTCGTCCTGAGCAGGTCTTTTGCCACTGGCATGCGCTCGGCAGCGTAAGTGTCTAAAATGGCAGGCTTATATTGTTCAATGACCACCCCTGCCAGTTTCCAGGCCAGGTTGTAAGCATCCTGCAAACCGGTATTCATGCCCTGGCCGCCCACAGGGGAATGGATATGCGCGGCATCCCCGATCAAAAAGCAGCGCCGTTCTCTAAACCTTTCGGCCATACGATGGTGCAGGCGGTAAATGGTAAACCAGTTATTTTTTATAAGATTGATGTGCTGCCCGGCTATGTTATCCCAAACAGGTAAAATATTCTCCAGCTTTAGGTCATCAGGCATGCCGGCAGGAATGTTGCCTACAACGCGGTAGTTATTGGCTTCGGGCATCGGGAAAAATCCGGCGAAATCCTCCCGCGTCATAAACAACTGGATATAGTCTTCGCGTAGTTTCTTATTGTTCAGTTCGACATCAGCCAAATAAAAAGTATGCTGGTAGGTATCGCCGCTAAAGGGGATATTCAATTGTTTGCGTACGGTGCTGTGCGCGCCATCCGCGCCGATAAGCCAGTCGCATGTAAGCTTTTTAACTTGTTCGCCTTCCTGCAATTGTACCTCGGCGTGTTTTGCCGTTTGATGTATCGATATTAACGACGTATTCCAATAACAAGGGCAGCAATTTTTAGTCAAATAGTCCAGTAAGACCTGCTCATTTTTATATTGCTGGTATAAAAACAGGAACGGGAAATGTGTTTGCCCGGTGCCGATATCGGTTAGCTGAAAAGTTGCCTTCTCATCCCCATTTTTATAAAAAGACGCACCTTTAACCGGGTTGCCGTTTTTTATTACCGTATCGGCGATACCCATTTGCCGGTAAATTTCGAGCGACCGCGCCTGGACAACCAACGCATTCGAATGCGTGGTTGGGCCTTGTTTATTATCAATAATTACCGGCTGTATGCCATATCTCAGCAGTTGTGCGGCCATCATCAGGCCCGAAGGACCGGCGCCTACGATCAAGACCTTAGTATGTGTTTCGGAGATTACCATTGGATACTACTTATGATAGATCAAAAAAATTGTTGGGCGCTTATGCAGCTCCGGTATTTTTTTTTGCCATTCGGCGATGGTTTTTGTTTGAATAAACTCGGTGTCAGCCGTCAGGTCGCAGGCTATACAAAGACGGGTTCCCGGGCTCCCGGTTTTTAATATTTCCTCCAGCAGCGGGTTATTGCGGAAAGGTGTTTCGATAAAAACCTGGGTTTGATCGTGACGCGCCGATAGGTTTTCCAGCTCCCTGATCTTTTTAGCGCGGTCATTTTTATCGATAGGCAAATAACCGTGAAACACAAAGCTTTGCCCGTTAAATCCCGAGGCCATAAGGGCCAGCAAAATAGAGCTGGGCCCGACTAATGGGACCACTTTTATGCCCATCCTGTGTGCCTTCGCCACAACCTCAGCACCGGGATCGGCTATGCCCGGGCACCCGGCTTCGCTCATCAGCCCCACATCGTTACCCGCCTGCAGGCCTTTAAAGAAATCGGCTGCGCCGGCGGCCCGGTTGTGTTTGCTATAATCGTGAATGATCAATTCGCTTTGGGGCGTTTTTAATCCCGCCTCCTTTAAAAACCTGCGCGCGGTTTTTTCGTTTTCAACAATGTATTCTTTTACGTGGTTGATAATTTCGGCGGCATAAGGAGTAAACGACCGGGCAGCAGTTTCATCGGCAAGCGGCACCGGTATTAAAAAGAGTGTTCCATAGGGCATATTGCAAAATTGCTAATTAATGTTTAATTTAAGCTACTGAAAGGAACAGGATAAAAATATGAAGTCGTTAGGCATCAACTGGTTTATTGAAGGTTCAATTGATTTTGAATATAAAAAATATATTCTGCTGGCTTACCTGCAGGAAATTAACCGTCATTTTGATAAAAACAAACTCTATCCTAACCTCACCGACCTCATTTTTCACTATAACAACCTGCTGTACTTTAAAAAAAACAAAACGATGCTGCAGCAGGCATTCCCGCAGCGCTTAACCCAGGCCGACCTCGATGCCGTGAAACTTACGTATGAGAAAATAGTGGATGATGACGCTTCGATGCGGGAGATCGAATCCATCATCGCCTATGCGCTGCAGCAAATGGACCCCGCTATACAAACCGGCAAAGAAATTTATGATTTTGTGGAAAGCCGGTTAAATATCAATCCCATAGGCATCGTGCCCCTTATGCCCTATCACGGCTATTTTTCGCTTCGTAACGGGAAGGAAAAGACTAACTCGATATACGAATACCAGATCACGATTTTTGAGAGCCGGGATGACAAGTTTCGCGGCATCAATATAAATTTTGTTGAAACCTACGAACAAAGCATCACCAAAACGCCGGAGGCCCTTAAACTCGACCTCATTCGCCGTCATAAGCACCTGCCAAACCCGGCGGTGTATTATGTTCAAAGCGATATTACTTTTCCGCTGGAGCAAACCTTATTGCCTGTTGCCAAGCGCAGCCTGGTAAAATATATTTCAAATGCGGCGTAATTGAAATTTCGGATTTCGGAAGTTGTCCCGATAGCTATCCGGATCGGATTTGGTTTTAGAATTAAAGCAGGATAGGAATATAGCATGCAAATTAGTTATTCAACTGAATTTTGTATTTTTGTATATAATAATGAGCCATGGTAACGATCAATTCAACTCTTGAAGATATTATGCAACTTGACTATGCTTCGAGAGAAATGCTTTTAGAGATACTGCAAAAGCGTCAGATAGAAGCAAGGCGAAGTGAAATAGCAAAAACCGCTAAGCAAACATTAAAGGAATATAAGTCGGGCAATATAACGCCTCTTGATGCAAATGAAGTGGTTAAAAAATTAAGTACACTTTAACTCAGCAATGCCTTTAGAAAGAAGATTGGTTTTGTCAAAAGCTTTTGAAAAATCGTATCAAAAGTTCACCAAAAAAAATCAGGCATTAAAAAGTTCCATTGGTAACGCATTATTCAGGTTACAGCTTGACGCTTATGACCCCGCGTTGCGAACTCATAAATTAAGTGGCAAACTCGTGTCTTACCTGGCTTGTTCTTGTGGTTATGACTGCAGGATAATCTTCACAATTGAAAAAGATTTATCAAACCCTGGATTAGAAAATATCATATTGTTGGATATTGGAACACATGACGATGTGTACTAATACCCATACGCCAGTGACAAAGAAATTATTACCTCAATTTACCAAGCGCCTCGCGTACTCTCGGGATAATTTGCTCGATATCCTGCAAAGTACTCGCCCCAACCGAAGCCCGGAACCAGTTCATATCCTCGCCGGTGCCAAATGCCGAGAAAGGCACAAAAGCCACGCCCGCTTCTTTAATAAGATAAGAATTAATATCCGTTGAAGTAATAAGCACAGATCCGTCGGGCGTAACTTTGCCCGCGCAGTCTACCTTCACTGTCAGGTAAATAGCGCCCATGGGCTCAACAGCGTCGACGTTAAATCCTTCCGACTTCAATTGCTTAAACCCTTTATAAAGGGCTGTTAAGCTAGCCTGAAGGTTGGTTTTTAATTTTGCCAGGTAGGCATTAACCTCATTATCCTGCTTCAAAAATTTAGCCATGGCAATTTGCTCGGGCTTGGGCGACCAGGCACCCATGTGGCCAACAATAGCCTTCATGTGGCTGATAACATGTGCCGGGCCAAATCCCCACCCCACGCGCACACCGGTCGAGGCAAAACATTTGGACGCGCCGTCGACAAATATTACAACATCCTTCAATTCGGGCCGTAACGTAACCGGGTCAAAGTGCTGATGCTGCCCAAAAGTGAGCTGTGAATAGATCTGGTCGTATAAAATATATAGCGGTTTTTGTCCTGCTTTCCTGGTTTTGTTTTCGGCGATCACCAGGTCGCAAATCCCTTCCAGGTCCTTTTTGCTGAACATGGTGCCGGTGGGATTCAACGGCGAGCACAAGGCCAATAAAGCAGCGCCTTTAATGTGCGGTGCTATTTCGGCGGCCGTAGGCATAAAGTTATGTTCGGCTGTTGTTTGGATAATGACTGCCTCAGAATCGGTCAGATCGCAATAATGGTTATTGTTCCACGACGGTACCGGGAACACCACTTTGTCGCCCGGGTCAACAAGGGCGCGGTATATGGAATAAATTAACGGCCTCGAGCCTCCTGATATCAATATTTCGTTAGGTGCGTAATTAAGATCGTATCTGCTCTTTAAAAAAGACGAAACGCTTTCGCGCAAACCCAGCATGCCATCCGCGGCGGGGTAGTTGGTTTGATTATCACTGTACGCGTCGATAATGGCTTGCTTCAACGGGTCGGGGATGGGATATATCGCCGAATCAAAATCCCCGATGGTTAAGTTGGCGATGGATTGTCCCTGTCGTTTTAACTCGTTGATCTCGCCTGCGATTTTTATAATTTCGGACCCATGCAGGTTTTGGGCTAATACAGATACGCTCATACGTCAGATGTGGAATTGATGTGCAAAGGTGCGATTTTTTAGCTAAAAGCAGAAAGGTCAAAGCAAAAAGCAATGTATATCTATGTAAGTAAACCGCCTTAAGCTTTCTGCCTTAAGCTTTCGGCTTCAACTTGTTGTTTCTTTCCCGGCAACTGACTAAGTTTGCGCCTCAATTATACTTTATGGCAAAAGCATCGGATATAAAGAATGGCAATATCATCCGCTTTAACGGCGAGCTGTTACAGGTTGAAGAATTTTTGCACCGCACACCGGGAAACCTGCGCGCCTTTTACCAGGCCCGCATGCGTAATGTAAAAACCGGCAAGCTGGTGGAATACCGCTTCCGTACGGATGAAGAGGTATCCATAGCCCGCGTTGAAACCAACGATTACCAGTATTTATACGAGGATGGAGATTCGCTCGTGGTGATGGACAATACGACATTCGACCAGCACAACGTACCGAAAAAGTTATTTGGCCCCGCCGTTAAATTTTTGAAAGAAGGCATGAACGTGATCGTGGCTTTTGAAAGCGAAGAACCCATCATGGGCCAGATCCCCGGCTCGGCTGAGCTGGAAGTAACCTATACCGAGCCTGCGGTGAAAGGCGATACTTCAAGCGGCGCATTGAAAAATGCCACCGTTGAAACCGGGGCGGAGATAAAGGTGCCGCTTTTTATCAATATCGGAGACAGAATTAAGGTGGACACCGCTACCGGCGCGTACGTGGAACGGGCGAAAGGATAAAGTATCCTGTTTTATCGCATTTAAAAAGCCTTGCCCAACATGTCGGCGGAACTTTTCCTGACCAATTCGTTGGGTTAACAAATCTGTTTCAACAGCACCGGGCAATTGCAACTTAATGAAAGCCATTGACCAGGGATACGAACGCCGCTAATATGCCGATAACGCCTACAATGACGGCGCCTGCAATGATAAACGCAGTCCTTTCCGGGTGCACCTGCTGGTTCAGCGATTTATAAAATGCTTCGTCACGGAAAGTTTGTACATACACCGAATCGGTCAGGAGTGCCGGGTTCGACGCCGTTTGCGCGGTGGGTTTAAAATAATCGGAGGTATTTGGATAATGCCGTACTTTAAACACTTCCAGGTTGGTTTCGCTTAACGAGAATTTTTTTGCATCGCTTTGGGCTATGGCCTGGCTGCCCGAAGTATAAACCGGTCTCCGCTTTCCGTAAACGTTATGTGACGGTAAGAGTGCGTCGCGGAATGTGGGCTTCAGGCTTTGATGAAGCGCATTATAAAACGCGGTATTTCTGTAGCTTCGTACATATACCGAGTCATTAAGCAATGCTGGCGCCGATGTTTTCGCCGTCGGATTAAAATAGTCGGATGTAGCAGGAAAATATTCTGAATTAAACCTTTTCATCTCGCTTTTCTTCAACTTAAAAAACCGGGCATCCTTCTTAGCGCGGTTCACCATCACCGAATCTTGATGAGTGGCTTGTGCCCTGGTAGAGGTTATTGCGAGAGCAGCAATAAAAAACAATACGATTTTTTTCATGAGGTTTATTTAATAAATGGGTTTTCCGCCCTGATGTTAAAAGGATGTTACGCAGGTTCAAGCCTGTCTTAAAACCCCGAAGTAACAACAATTGGCTAATATCCCAACAATTTCTCCATCATCTCTTCCAGTCTGGCTTTTGCTAAAAACTGATCTTCCAATGCTTTATTCATAGGAATAGCTGTATCCAGGCTGGCGCAGCGCATAATGGGTGCGTCCAGGTAATTAAAACAATGTTCGGCAATATGCGCAGCTATCTCGCTGCCAAAGCCGCTGGTCAGGGTATCTTCATGTAATATCAATACGCGGCCGGTTTTCTTTACACTTTGCTCAACCGCCTCCTTATCCCAGGGCTGCAGGCTGCGCAGATCAATGATCTCAATGGAAATATCCGGATGTTTAGCAGCGTATTCCATGGCCCAATGAACGCCTAAACCATACGTAATAATGCTGGCGCTGTTACCCTCCTGTATAATTTTCGCTTTGCCGATCTCGACAAAATAATCGCCATCGGGCACCTCGCCGGTGATGCTGCGGTACAGGTATTTATGCTCAAAATAGATCACGGGGTTTGGATCGTCAATGGCCGCCATGAGCAGGCCTTTGGCATCATCAGGGAAAGCAGGATACACCACCCTCAGCCCCGGCGTTTTGGTAAACCAGGCTTCGTTGCTTTGCGAATGGAACGGGCCCGCGCCCGTACCTGCACCTGCCGGCATTCGGATAACTACATTGACATCCTGGCCCCAGCGATAATAGGTTTTAGCCAGGTTGTTTACGATTTGGTTAAACCCGCAGCTTACAAAATCAGCAAACTGCATCTCCATCACGGCCTTATAACCGTTCAGCGCCAAACCCATAGCCGCACCTACCACGGCCGATTCGCAAATAGGCGTATTCCTGACGCGGCCCCTGCCAAATTCTTCTACAAATCCCTGCGTTATTTTAAACGCGCCGCCATATTCCGCGATGTCCTGCCCCATGATCACCAGGTTGCGGTACTTGCGCATACTTTGGCGTAGGCCATCGCTGATGGCGTCGATGTATCTTTTGCTTGTTGTAATGTTGGAAGGTTGAAACGTTGGAAGGTTATGGAGTTTGTACACATCATCTAATTCGGTTTCAATATTGGGCACAATATCCGGCTCACTGAAAACCCTTTCAATTTCCGCTTCTATCATTGCATTAAATTCGGCTTTCATTTGAGGAACCCATTCGGGCCGCAGCACATTTTCATCCAGCAAAAACGTTTCAAGATTCGTAACCGGGTCTTTTTCCTTCCATTCGTCAAATAAATGCTGCGGCACATATTTGGTGCCCGATGCTTCTTCGTGCCCGCGCATACGGAATGTCATGCACTCCAGCAAAACCGGGCGAGGATCCCTGCGCATGTTCTCTGCCAGCTCGCTAACGGTATGATAAACTTCCAATAAATTATTGCCGTCTATCTGCCGGCCTTCCATGCCATAACCAATGGCTTTATCCACCAGGTTTTTACATCGGTATTGCTCATTAACCGGGGTCGATAAGCCATAGCCATTGTTCTCGATCAAAAAAATAACCGGCAAGTCCCAAACCGCGGCGATATTCAACGCCTCGTGAAAATCGCCTTCGCTCGTGGCGCCCTCACCGGTAAATACCAGCGTCGCTTTTTGCCTGTTGCTTAGTACGTCAGCCAGGGCGATACCATCCGCAAGGGCCAGCTGAGGGCCAAGGTGCGATATCATGCCGATGATCTTGTACCCCTGTGTACCAAAATGAAACGAGCGGTCGCGGCCTTTGGTGAAGCCGGACGCTTTGCCCTGCCACTGCGCCATCAGCCGCGAAAGCGGGATATCGCGCGTGGTAAAAACGCCCAGGTTGCGGTGCATCGGCAGGATATACTCATCATCATGCATCGCCAGGACACTGCCAACGGCAATAGCTTCCTGCCCGATACCCGAAAACCATTTGCCGATGCGGCCCTGTCTTAACAGGATCAGCATTTTTTCCTCAACCAGCCGTGGCCATAGCAGCTTTTTATAAAAGTCGATCAGCTGGTTATTCGTTAAGCCTTTCCTGTCGAAGATCATCCGGTAAAACTATTAAAACTTTACATCACTCAAAAAAGATCATTGAGTGTTCGGTCATTAGGAAAATAGTTTGCCGGCGTTTGCGTTTACAAACAACAAATTGATAAATTACGGCCCAATAATTCACCAACCCGGTCGTTACCTTATTGACGCATATGCCCAATGACTTAATGACTAATGATATAATAACCCCATGAAACGCACACCTGTTTTTATCCTGGCCCTTGCCGCTTTTATCAGTTTTGCAGCTGCAACACACGATTATTTCCTTGTGCCCGAAAGTTTTTTCCTGCATAAAGGCGATAAGCTCGACCTGCACCTGCTCACGGGCGACACCTTTATTAAACAGGATGAGATCAAATACCAGCCTGCAAAAACGAGCCGGTTTATGCTGTATGAGGGATCGAAGAAAACTGACCTGGCCAAAATTGCCAAAGAAGGCGCGGCACCGTTGATCAGCTATCCATTGGAAAATAAGGGCCAGGCATTGGTCGAACTAATATTAAACACCGATTACAACGAATCTTCGCGCGACAGCTATGCCGAATTTTTGACAGGCGAGGGCCTTGATAAGCTTAGCGAAAAAGTAAAAAGCGGCAGCCAGTTCAGGATAAAGGAAAAATTTATACGTTACCTTAAAACACTGGTTTCGGTTGAGGATCACGACGGCAATGCTTATGAAAAGGTGCTGAACGAGAATTACGAGATCATATTGAAAGATAATCCTTACAAAAAGAAATACGGGGATGATATGAGCGCGCAAATAAAATTTGAGGGGAAACCCGCAAAGGGTGCTGTGGTAATGCTGTATATTAAAGCACTTAGCGGAAATGTTTACACGCAGAAGCTTACTGCCGATGCAAAGGGCGAGCTATCTTTTACCATGAGCCGCGAAGGGATCTACATGCTGCGCAGCGTACGCATTGAACCGACCACCGATAAAGACGCAGATTACCAGGGCTGGTGGGCGTCCTACACCTTCCCGTTCAGCAGCTCAGACGAGCTGCCAAATAGCTATAAAGAATTTGGATTCGGGAATATACATTAATTAAGTCATTTCGATCCGCCGACTGGCGGATTTTGCATAACCGATTTGCATAGCATGCGGTTGCTTCGTCGTTTCACTTCTCGCAATGACAAAGTTTTTTAGGCCACCGGTCCTTCCCGCTCCTTCCACGCCTGGCTGAAAGATCTCTCGGCCACGGTTGGCATTTCGCGGTAGTGCCCCCATGATTTTTTGAAAAATTTACGCAGCAAAAAATTTTTGTTTTTGCCTTTAAAAAAGTCCATCATTTTGCGGGTGAGCATGCCCTTTTTCCAAATTGACCAGCCCCATTTTTCCCTGGTGGTCACCAAGCCCTCCTTAACCGCGTCGCGACGGTTAAGCAGCAGCATTTTATGTATCTCTATTTTCACAGGACACACCTCGGTGCATTTGCCGCATAAGCTCGAAGCATAGCTCAAATGTTTGTACTCGTCCATCCCGGCCATGTGCGGGGTAATAATGGAGCCGATGGGTCCGCTATAGGTGGTTTCGTAGGTATGCCCGCCGATGTTTTTATAAACCGGGCAGGCATTTAAGCAGGCGCCGCAGCGGATGCAGTATAAAGCCTGGCGCTGTTCTTTTTGTGCAAGCAGGTTGGTCCGCCCATTGTCGAGCAGGACCACGTACATCTCTTCGGGACCGTCGGTTTCACTGCCCTTGCGGGGACCGCTTAAAATGGTATTGTAAACCGTTAAATTTTGCCCGGTGCCATGTGTTGCCAGCATGGGCCAGAAAAGGTCAAGGTCGGTCATCGATGGAATGATCTTCTCGATTCCTACCACTGCAATGTGTATCTTCGGGAAAGACGTGCTTAACCTCGCATTGCCTTCGTTTTCGCTTATCGCGATGCTGCCCGTATCGGCAATTATAAAATTAGCCCCTGTAATTCCCGCATCAGCCTGCACATACTTTTCGCGAAGCAATTCCCGGGCTTTTTGGGTAAGCTGCTCGGGGGTAGCGTCGACCGGCGTTCCGAAGCGTTCGTTAAATAATTTAGCGATATCTTCTTTCGACAAATGCATCGCCGGCGTTACGATATGATAGGGTTTCTGTCCCAGTAACTGCACAATATATTCGCCCAGGTCGGTCTCTAACGATTCAATATGGTTATGTTCCAGGAATTCATTTAGCTCAATTTCCTCGGTAACCATCGACTTCGATTTTACCACAGTCTTAACACCGGCCTTTTTCAGGATATTGAGTATCTCTCGGTTGGCTTCTTCGGCATCATTGGCCCATATCACCTTGCCGCCGCGCTTTTGGAAATTTGCTTCAAATTCCGGCAAATACTTGTCGAGGTTTTCCATCACCTTCCACTTGATCACGTGCCCCTTGCGCTTCGCGTTTTCAAGGTTGATGAATTTAGATAAGCCCCTGTTGACCGCTGCGTCATATTTCCCGATATTATAGTTGATAATGCGCCTGTGGCCCAAGTCAAAGGCCTTACCTTCCGATTCAACTAAAAATTCTTCAGCCGTGCTTCCCATTAGGCGAAATTAAGATTTTTGGATTAGATGCTGTAAAGTGTAAATAAGTTATTCGTTAAAAAGAGAAGGCCAAACAATGCAGACTATAAATCGAATTAGCCTAATTAGAACTAATCAACCCAATCTAACTTAATCAACCAATCAACTTACATTAATGCGCCTCTAGCCAATTCGCTCCCGTTCCTATCTCCACCATGATCGGCACCTCGGTTTTAATGGCGTTCTTCATATGCTCCACGATGATCGGCTTCACAATGTCCACCTCATGGTGCGGCACATCGAACACCAATTCGTCATGCACCTGCATGGTCATGCGCGCATCCAGCTTGCGGGACTTAAACTCCCGGTGAATGTTGATCATGGCTATTTTGATCATATCCGCCGCCGAACCCTGTATCGGTGCGTTGATGGCATTTCGCTCGGCAAAGCCGCGTACGGTTTGGTTAGCCGAGTTAATGTCCCGTAAGTATCTTCTCCGTCCCATCAATGTACATACATAGCCATTTTCTCTTGCAAAATTCATGGTATCGCTCATATACCGTTTTATCCCGGGATATTGCGCAAAATAATTCTCGATGATCTCGGCGGCTTCTTTCCGCGGGATGCCGAGGCTTTGCGACAAACCAAACGCCGACTGCCCGTAGATGATCCCGAAGTTTACCGCTTTTGCATTGCGACGTTGGGTGTTGGTCACTTCTTCAACCGTAATACCATACACATTGGCCGCTGTAGCCGTATGAATGTCCACGTTTCTTACAAACGCATCCAGCATATTGGTTTCCTTGCTGATCTCGGCGATAATACGGAGCTCTATCTGCGAGTAATCCGCCGATACGATGGTATGGCCTTCGTCGCGCGGGATAAAAGCTTTCCTTACTTCCCTGCCCCGCTCCGTGCGGATAGGGATATTCTGCAGGTTAGGATTGGTCGAACTTAACCGGCCTGTGGCCGCTACCGCCTGGTTGTACGAGGTATGTACCCTGCCGGTTTTTGGATTCACCATCTGCGGCAACGCATCTACATAGGTAGATTTTAATTTTTGCAGTTGCCTGTAATCCAGAATATCGCGCACAATGTCACTTTTCGCGGCAAGCGAAAGCAATACATCCTCGCCGGTCTGGTACTGGCCGGTCTTGGTTTTTCTTGCTTTAGGGTCCAGCATCAGCTTTTCAAAAAGCACTTCGCCCAGCTGCTTGGGCGATGCTATGTTAAAGCGCACACCCGCTTTTTCATACACCGTCTTTTCCAATTTGGAGATATCGATTTCAAGTTCTTTTGAAAATTCTTTCAGCGTATCGTGGTCAATACGCACGCCTTCATATTCGATATCAGCCAAAACATAGATCAGCGGGTGCTCGATCTCGTGAATCAGCTTTTCGCTTTCCACGTCTTTTAGCCTGGGCTCAAAAATATTTTTTAGCTGCAGGGTGATATCGGCATCTTCCGCCGCATATTCCTTTATTTTTTCGACCTCCACATCCCGCATGCTGCCCTGGTTCTTACCCTTGGCGCCAATCAACTCGGTGATCGAAACCGGTTTATAGCCCAGGTAATTTTCCGACAGGATATCCATATTATGCCTTGTATCGGGGTCAATGATATAATGCGCCATCATGGTATCAAACAGGTCGCCTTTTACTTCCACGTCATACCATTTGAGCATTAAAATATCAAACTTCAGGTTTTGACCAATCTTTTTGATCTCAGCGTTTTCCAGTACAGGCTTAAATTCTGCAGCAATCTTTTTCGCTCCTTTTTCGTCGGCCGGAACAGGAACGTACCACGCTTCACCCGGTTTTATCGCGAAGGATAATCCCACCAGTTCACAATGATTGGCATCTGTCCCGGTTGTTTCCGTATCAAAGCAAATGCTCTTTTCCCGGAGGAGAAGCTTTACCAGTTCGTCGCGTTTTTCAAATGTGTCGGCCAGGTGATATTGGTGTGGAACGTTATTGATATTTTTCGAAACCACGTTAAACTCCGGCTCCGCTATATCTGCCACATCGACCGTCATCGTCGTGCGTCCTGTTGCCACTTCATTGCCAAACAGATCCGTTTGTATGCCGACCGATTTCATTTCCGTAATGCTGAAATCGTCGCCAAAAACACGTTTCCCCAGCGTACGGAACTCCAACTCGGCAAATAATGGCTCCAGGAGGTCCTTACTTGGTGCGCATATCTCAAGGCCACCCTCGTCCAGCTCAACCGGCACGTTTAACAGGATGGTAGCCAGCTTTTTCGATAATAAGCCCTGCCCGGCAAATTGCTCAACGTTTTCGCGAAGCTTACCTTTTAACTCATGACTATGATTGATAATCTCTTCAACCGATCCATATTGTTTAATAAGAAGCTTGGCAGTTTTCTCACCTACGCCCGGTATGCCGGGGATATTATCAACCGAATCGCCCCATAACCCCAAAATATCGATCACCTGCTCAACGCGTTCTATCTCCCATTTTTCCAGCACCTCTTTTACCCCCATTATCTCCATATCGTTGCCCATGCGCGCGGGCTTGTAAATACGGATATTATCGGATACCAGTTGCGCAAAATCTTTGTCGGGTGTCATGCAATAAACCTGGTAGCCTTTGGCTTCGGCCTTTTTGGCCAGGGTGCCTATAATATCATCGGCTTCATAACCGTCCGAAGTAATGACGGGGATATTAAAGCCGAGTATCAGCTTATAGATATAAGGTAAGGCCTTCGAAAGATCTTCAGGCATCGTTTCGCGATGTGCCTTGTAAGCGGCAAAATCGGTATGGCGTTCGGTTGGCGCGTCGGTATCAAAAACCACGGCCATATGGGTTGGCTTTTCCTTTCGCAATACCTCGAGCAGCGTATTGGTAAAACCCATTACCGCCGAAGTATTTAACCCGCCCGAAGTGAACCGCGGGGTTTTACTCAAAGCAAAGTGCGCCCGGTATATCAGGGCCATGCCATCCAAAAGGAATAATTTTTTCATTGATTTTATGATTTCACCGATTCTGCGAATGATTACACCGATGCCAAATCGTGACCTTCAAAAATACAATTTAAGTTGGTCATCGATCAATCATCTAACCATTTTTTAAAATCAGTTAGACTTGTTTAATCGGTGAAATCCTTTTCTAATCGGTGTAATCTATTGAAATCGGTGCAATCCTATTTAAAGCTGCAATCAGGCAAATGGTCGTTTACCATGCCGGTAGCCTGCATGTGGGCGTAGCATATCGTAGTGCCGAAAAACTTAAAGCCCCGTTTTTTCATGTCCTTGCTTATCGCGTCGGATAGGTCGGTACTGGCGGGAGCTTGTTCGTGGTAATTCACAATCGGTTTGCCGCCCGGCATAAAGCTGTACAGGTATTTGTCGAATGAGCCGAATTCCTTCTGTACCCCGATAAATAACTTCGCATTGTTGATCGCGGCGAGTATTTTAAGCTTGTTGCGGATGATCCCGGTGTCATTCAATAACCGTTCAACATCGTCGGGGCCAAATGCGGCTACTTTCTGTACATCAAAATCAGCGAATGCTTTCCGGTAGCCTTCACGGCGACGCAAGATGGTTATCCAGCTCAAACCCGCCTGCGCCGATTCCAGTACCAGAAATTCAAAAAGTTTTTTGTCGTCATGGACCTCTTTGCCCCATTCCTCATCGTGGTATTTGATGTAGAGCGGATCCTTTCCAGGCCAGCGGCAGCGCGTGAGGCCATCAGTTTGCAGTTGGGAGTTTGCAGTTTGCATCTTGTTGATTATTCCGCTAATTTAAAATTATAACTGCAAACTGCTACTGCCCACTGCCTACTGAATTCAACTCATCCCAATACTCCACAGCCCTGCGGTAATGCGGTATCACTATGGAGCCGCCCACCAGGTTGGCGATCATGAATACCTCGTTCATCTCGTCGTGGTTTACGCCCGCTTCGTGACATTTACCCAAATGGTATTTAATGCAATCGTCGCAACGCAGCACCATCGACGCGACCAGGCCCAGCATCTCCTTGGTTTTTACATCCAGCGCACCGTCTGCATAGGTGGTGGTATCCAGCGCGAAAAACCGCTTGATATTGGTGTTGGCGGTTTCCATTATCCTCTCGTTCATTTTGGTGCGATAGGATTCAAAATCGTTTATTAATGACATATTGTGAGTAACGATTGGTGAATAATTATTTCGACAAAATACGCATTCCAAAACGGAACACCGAAGCCCTTCCGCAATACGTTGAAAACACGCGACCTGGTCGTTATTCCTGCAAAGAAATCCGGTGACTAAAAAACAAAAAAGCTTCAACAATAATAATATCTTATTCTTGCTAAAGCTAATGTAAAGGGCAAGCCTTGTTCGGGTTATTTCTTTTTGGGTACCTTGGCGCCTTCTTTACGCGCCTCGGATAATCCAATGGCAACGGCCTGTTTTTTACTGGTAACTTTTTTACCGCTGCCGCTCTTTAATTTGCCTTCTTTCATTTCGTGCATGGTGTCGTGCACCTTTTCCTGTGCTTTTTCTGAATATTTTGCCATGATCGTATTTAATTTACTTTTAGATATAATTACCCGGACCGCTAAATTGTTTTAAGATCGGAACAACGATTTCGAAATTTCCCGTGAAAAGGTATTATCACCCAATTATTCCTATCTTCAAACCATAATCTAAACGTCGCCTTTTATGTCATTAAAAAAAATCGGAGCCCCCTTTTACGAACGGCTTTCGCTGGTATTGGTAGGCCTTATCGCACTGGTGTACCTGGTAATCCTGGGCAAAGATCTGCTCGATCCGCTGGTATTCGGGTTCCTGTTTGCGATCCTGCTGTTACCTGTAGCCAACTTTTGGGGAAAAAAGATGCGCTTTCCGCGCGCTTTGGCTGGTTTTTTTGCCATCGTTTTACTGATTGCCTTCGTATACGCGGTGTCGTACCTGGTGGGTTCGCAAATCTCCAAACTTGCCGGCGACTGGCCCATGCTCAAAAGCCAGGTAAGCCAATCGGTTGATGATATTTCGGCATGGACGCAGCACGCTTTTGGCATCACCGCAACCAGGCAGGCAACGATCATAAATAACACAAAGAACGAGATCATGTCGTCGGGCAGCAGCGTGGTCGGAGAAACGTTTGGAGCAATCTCGTCGCTGATGCTGTTTTACCTGTTTATACTGATCTTCACTTTTTTTATATTGCTTTACAGGAGGCTGCTCCTTCAATTTGTGGTATGGGTTTTTAACCATGAAAATGCACCCATCGTTCATGATATTGTTGAAAATATCCAAAGCATATTGCGCAAGTACATTTTAGGCCTACTGCTCGAGATGCTGGTGGTGGCTACCCTGGCCTGCTCGGCGTTTTGGATCATCGGGATCAAATATGCTGTATTGCTGGGTATACTGGTGGGGTTATTTAACCTGATACCCTACCTGGGTATTTTCACGGCGCTGTTGTTAACCGGACTGATCACATTTGCTACCGGCACCATCGCCCAAGCGCTCTGGGCGTCAGGTTCGGTATTGGGCATACACCTGCTCGACTCCAACATATTACTGCCAACCATCGTAGGCTCGAAAGTAAAGCTTAACGCCCTGGTAACATTTTTGGGTATTATTTTGGGTGAGATGATATGGGGCCTTTCGGGGATGTTCTTATCCATCCCGATGATGGCCATCATAAAGATC